>Ga0302321_100000080_pt1 | contig 86603 bp, 76 predicted proteins | sample Fen_T0_1_FD_202505 | JGI IMG/M metagenome (GOLD analysis project Ga0302321, IMG submission 202505) | Peat permafrost microbial communities from Stordalen Mire near Abisko, Sweden - Fen_T0_1 | ecosystem: Environmental > Terrestrial > Soil > Wetlands > Permafrost | place: Sweden: Abisko...
GGACTCAACGAGTTCGCGGTCGCAATGGAATTCATCTACTTCACTCTCATGGCCCGGTAGCACACCAACCACCACTTCGCCCCGCGCGCGCAATGCGGCAATGGCTGCCGCCAGCTTCGGCTCTTGACGCCACGGGGCGCGAATGGCGGCTCGCAATGGCCGGGCAGCGACCGCCCTGACCAGGTTTTTGATATCCAAACTAAACCCTGCTGCCGGACGGTTGCGGCCAAACACCGCGCCAACTTGGTCATAACGCCCACCACGCGCCAAAGCGCCGCTGCCACCGGGCGCGTAGATGGCAAACCGGGACCCGGTGTAATACGCGTAACCGCGCAGATCAGCCAAATCAAAGGTGACCTGAACATCGGACAGATTGGCAGCGAGATGCTTTAAATTTAGGAGCGCTTCAGCCACACCCGGCAAGGACGGAAGGGCTTTTTCAGCCTCAATCAGGACGGAGGCGTCGCCGTACAGTTGCACCAACGTCAGCAGCCCCTGACGAATCTGAGGTGGCAAATCACGTGTCAATGCGAGCAACTCAGGGCTGTCTTTGGCCGCGAGCGCAGCGTAAACCGCAGCAAGTTGTGTTGTGCTGAGCGATAGTCCCGACAACATGGCCTTGACCAAACGCGCATCTGCCAAGTCGACACTGGGGTTGTCCACCTTGGCGGCCTTGAGACAGTCCAACACCAAGTTCAGAACCTCGATGTCGGCTTCCAGACCTGCGTGACCGTAAATTTCAGCACCAAACTGCAGCGGCTCGCGTGTGGCATGGGGCCCAGCGGGCAAGGTGTGCAACACCGGGCCGCAGTAACACAGCCGTGTAACACCGCTGCGATTGAGCAAATGGGCATCAATACGGGCGACCTGGGGCGTGCTGTCTGCCCGCAGACCCATCATGCGTCCCGAGAGCTGGTCAACCAATTTGAAGGTCTGCAAATCCAGCGCCACGCCGGCACCGGTTAGCAGGGATTCAAGATGCTCCAAAAGCGGCGGTATGACCAACTCGTAGCCATAACAACGCGCCGCATCTAGCAGATCTCGACGCAATTCTTCGATGTGCCGCGCTTCGGACGGCAAGACATCGGCAATGTGATCCGGTAGGACCCAAGCAGACATGGATAAATGGGAGGCTGTTAAAACCTGAATTCTACCGGGCGAATGCCACGCCCTGATTTAGATCAGCCACCAAATCAATGTCAGACCCAACAACAAACTGAGCAAACCGAAAAAACGCAGTTGACCATCACTGAATTTCAGTATCTGCAAGAAGGTTTGCCGCCAGGTCGCTGGCGACACAAAAGGCATGAAGCCTTCCACCAGCAAGACCAAGGCTATGGCCAGCCAGAACGTGTTGCTGTTCAGGCCGGACTCCATACTTACTTCTTACCGTTGCCAGCGGCGGGCGCTCCACCACGCATGGTTTTGAAGAAGTCTGAACTGCTGGGATCCAACACCATCACGTCGCTCTTTTTGGAGAACGTCGCTTTATAAGCATCCAAACTGCGATAAAACTGCGCAAATTGAGGATCACGGCCAAAGGCCTCGGTGTAGGTACGAGCGGCCTCGGCATCCCCTTCACCCTTGATCTTCTGGGCATCACGGTAGGCGTTGGCCACCGTCACTTCTCGTTGGCGATCGGCATCAGCGCGGATCTTTTCACCTTCGGCTGCACCGGTGGAGCGCAACTCGTTGGCCACGCGTGTACGCTCGGCTTCCATACGCCGGTACACCGATTCAGTGATTGCCTCCACATAATCGACCCGGGTGATGCGCACATCCACCACATCAATCCCCCAGGGTTTGGCACCACGAACCTGGCTCAACACCTCAGACTTAACATCTTCCATCAACTCTTCACGTTTGGCTGACAACAGTTCTTTGACAGTGCGTTTGTTGATTTCTTCCTGAAACGCATTGCGAACCACCCGATTGAGTTGGCTGGAACCCGCCGCTTCAGTGGTGCCCACATTGCGGATGTATTCAGTGGGCTCGGAAATACGCCAGCGCACATACCAGTCGATCACCACACGTTGCTTTTCAGCGGTCAAAACGGGTTCGTTGTCGGTGCTGTCGAGGGTTAACAGACGCTTGTCAATGTATGAAACGTTTTGAAACGGTGGTGGCAACTTGAAGTTCAGGCCCGGTTCGGTGATGACGTCCTTGATTTGTCCCAAAGCAAAAACCACCCCAAACTGACGTTGATCCACCACAAACAAGGTAGAACTGGCCAGAACAAGCAGCAACAAAACGGTTGAAAATAAAAAACCTAAGCGATTCATCAGGGAACTCCTAGCGGGATTCGCGTGTGCGGTCACGCGCGGTGTCGCGGCTGCGGTTATCAGGTGCCCCGGCATTGCCAACAACTGCTGGGGTATTGGGCGTCGTGGGAGCAGGCGTGGTGGCGCTGACATCTTGCGAAACCTGTCCGGTCATTTGAATGATCTTATCCAGCGGCAAATACAGCAGGTTGGAACCCTGTTTGGAGTCCACCATGACTTTTGTCACGCTGCTGTAAATCTGCTGCATGGTGTCGATGTACATGCGGTCACGGGTGACTTGAGGCGCCTTTTGATACTCAGCCAGCACCGATTTGAAGCGCTGAGAATCACCTTGTGCTTGCGCCACGATGCGTGATTTATAAGCGTCGGCCTCCTCTTTCAACCGGGAGGCAGCCCCCACCGCGCGTGGAATCACATCATTGGCGTAAGCTTCTGCTTCATTCTTGGCACGCTCACGCTCTTGTCCAGCCTTGAGCACGTCGTCAAAGGCGGCCTGCACTTGCTCTGGTGGGCGAACACCACCTTGTTGCAAGTTGATCCCGACGACTTCAATACCAACTTTGTAACGATCCAAGATCTTCTGCATCAACACCCGCACACGTGGCGCAATCTGGTCGCGCTCGTCAGACAAGGCGCTGTCCATGCGCATTTTGCCAACCACTTCACGCACCGCTGTCTCTGCAGCTTGCACCACGGCGTCGGCCGGGTTTCTGCTCTCAAATAAAAACGCGCGAGCGTCATTCAGACGGTATTGCACCGCGAACTTGATTTCGACGATGTTTTCATCTTCGGTCAACATGGCTGACTCGCGCAGACCGGTGGCTTTGATGATCACATCACGCCCCACGTCCACCGAGCGGATCTGGGTCACAAAAACCAGCTCATGGCGTTGGATGGGATAAGGCAGTCGCCAATTAAAGCCTGCACCAACCGTGGAGTTGTACTTGCCAAACTGGGTAATGACCGCTTGCTGTCCTTCTTGTACGATGAAAAAACCAGTCCCAAGCCAGATCAATACAGCAACACCTGCTATCAAACCTGCACCAATGCCGGCCGTTTTCATGTCGGGTTGGAAGCCATTAGGGCCACCTCGACCTCCACCAGAGTCGCCACCATTGGAGCCGCGACCACCCGGTTTGGCATTACCAAACAAGCCGCCTAGTTTGCGATTGAAGTCGCGCCACAACTCATCCAAGTCAGGCGGACCCTGGTTACCTGAACCTTGCGGTTTACGCTCCTCGTCTTTTGGAGACTCAGATGCAGCAGGTTGTGGCCGGTCTGCAGTCGCGCGGCTGTTCTCATCAGACTTGTCGTCATTGCGCCCCCAGCGGGGGTCATTGAGATTGAACATGCCTTGGAGACGTCGCGGCAAAAGCGCCAAACTCAAAGTTGTTAGTTGAAATTTCATCGCATCAGCTCTTATCTAATAAGTATTGATTGTGCCGAATCAAAAGGCAGCCTCATGACCTGGAGGGAAATCTGTAACAACCGGCGCTGGCTGTTTGGCCATCACAGACTCGGTCAGAAGTTGGCGCAGCTCAGCAACACCCTCCCCACTCTGGGCGCTCAAGAATAACCGCGGTGTTGGTTTTCCATCCAGTTCGTAACTATCTTGCAACACAAGTGGGCGGTGCTCCGGTGGCACCGCATCCAATTTGTTGAAAAGCAGAATTTGCGGAATGTCGTATGCACCAATTTCCTTGAGAACTTGCTGGACCTCAGCGATCTGGTTGAGGTAGTTCTCACTGGAAAAATCAATCACATGAAGCAGCAGATCAGCATCCACGGCCTCTTGGAGCGTGGCCTGAAACGCATCAATCAAACCGTGCGGCAAATCACGGATAAATCCAACCGTATCAGACAAAGAAATCATGCGCCCCACATCGCCCAAATACAGCTGCCGAGTAGTTGTGTCGAGCGTTGCAAACAATTGGTCCGCAGCATAGGCACGGGCTTTCACCAAGGTGTTGAACACAGTGGATTTGCCCGCATTGGTATAGCCGACGAGCGAAATGTTGAAAGCATCACGCCGATCACGCTGACGGCGTTGGGTGGTTCGCTGCCGTTTGACTTTACTCAAACGTTCTTTGATGCGTTTGATGTTGTCGCCGATCATCCGCCGATCTAGTTCAATTTGGGTTTCACCCGGGCCACCTCGCATCCCGATGCCACCACTTTGTCGCTCCAAGTGTGACCAGCGACGCACCAGACGGGTACTGAGGTACTGCAAGCGGGCCAGCTCGACCTGCAATTTGCCTTCATGGCTACGCGCACGTTGGCTAAAGATTTCAAGGATCAACAAGGTTCGATCATTGACCGGCAACTCCAGATGGCGCTCCAAGTTGCGCTGTTGCGCTGGACTGAGACTTTGGTCAAACAGGATCTCTTGAACACCCATCTGCTGCGCAAGTGCCTTGATTTCATCCGCCTTGCCACTGCCTATAAAAAGCGCAGCATCGGGCGCCCTGCGTTTGCAGGTGACGCGCGCAACAGGATCAAGCCCAGCAGTTTGAGCGAGTAGCCCAAGCTCCTGTAGCTCCGCGTCAAAATGGGGAAGGCCGAAATCAACGCCCACCAGCAATGTGAGCGCCTTATTGAGCTCAGACGGCGGCAGGTTGGTCACCCTCAGTCGCAGAGAAATTCACCGCACGCCCGGGAACAATGGTCGAGATGGCGTGTTTGTAAACCATTTGAGTGACGGTGTTGCGCAGCAACACAACATATTGGTCAAACGATTCGATTTGGCCTTGTAGTTTGATGCCATTCACCAAATAAATGGATACAGGAACGTGTTCTCGACGCAAAGTGTTGAGAAAAGGGTCTTGCAAAAGTTGGCCTTTGTTGTTCACGATATTCTCCGTGTTCGGATAATTAAAGAATAGGAAGTCACGATACCACAGCCATTTGCGCCAAGGTCTGCAGAGTGTACAAATCCACGATAAAAATGTTATAGCGCAGGTAAAGATCAATCAATCGGTTTTGTCCGCAAAGGGATTAGCCGATGTCTTTAATTCAATGCGCAAGGGTGTGCCTACCAAGTCAAAAGCCTGACGGAAACGTCCTTCCAGAAAACGCTTGTAGGCATCGGTAACATGTTCCAGCGAGTTACCGTGGATCACGATGATAGGGGGGTTCATGCCGCCTTGGTGAGCGTAACGAAGCTTTGGCCGGTACATGCCGGAGCGCTTCGGACTTTGGAACTGCACTGATTCCAATAGCAATCGAGTCAATACCGGTGTGGACATTTTGCAATTCGCAGCTTTGTAGGCTTGGATGATGGATGCCCACAATGGCCCCAATCCCTGTCGTTTTTGCGCAGAGATCAAGTGCATATTGGCAAACTTCAAGAAACCAAGTCGCGTCTCAATAGAGCGCTTAACCAACTCACGTTGGTAATCATCGACCGCATCCCACTTGTTGACGGCCAGCACCACCGCTCTACCGTTTTCCAGAATATAGCCAGCAATGTGCGCATCCTGATCCGTCACGCCTTGGGTGGCGTCAATCAGCAACAGAACAACGTTCGCCGACTCAATGGCTTGTAGGGTTTTGACGACAGAGAACTTCTCAATGGCCTCGAACACCTTGCCGCGTCGCCGCAGGCCGGCAGTATCGATCAGCTCAAATTTCTGTCCTTCGCGTTCAAAAGGAACGGAGATAGCATCACGGGTTGTACCCGGCATATCGAACGCAACCAGGCGCTCTTCGCCCAACCAAACATTGATGAGGGTCGACTTACCGACATTGGGCCGGCCTGCCACAGCGAGCTTGATCACACCCGGTGCCGTTTCCTCCTCGTCGCTACCGTCTGGAAGATTCAGTGGCTTCAATGCCTGATCAAGCAAGGACCGCATGCCCTGCCCGTGCGCTGCAGAAACCGGCAACACCTCACCCAGGCCCAGTTCATAAAACTCGACCAGCTGAGCCCCCTCCAGCATGCCTTCGGCTTTGTTTGCAACCAACAGGCACGGTTTTCCTAAACGCCTCAGGTAATTGGCGATATCGTGATCTTGCGCTGAAACACCACCACGGGCATCGACCACAAAAATAACAACATCGGCTTCCGCCACAGCTTGACGGGTTTGTTTGGCCATTTCTTTGTAGATGCCGCTGCTGGCATCTGGCTCAAAGCCACCGGTGTCAATAACAATGAACTCTTGACCACTGTGTTTTGCATTGCCATAGTGACGATCGCGCGTTAGACCAGAATAGTCGGCCACAATGGCATCGCGTGACTTGGTCAGTCGGTTAAACAGCGTTGATTTGCCCACATTCGGGCGGCCCACCAGGGCCAATACGGGCTTCATGATGATTATTCAGTCAGTGATGGCTTGTTACTCGGGCTGAAAGCCAAAGACCGAACCATTGCGGGTAACAGCAACCAAAGTTGCTCCTGCAACCACTGGTGCTGCAGCAATAGCAGAACCATCAGTTGACAAACGTGTTAGCGGCGTACCGTCGGTACGGGCTACAAAATGAAGAAGTCCCGTACTGTCACCCATCACCACCGAGCGCCCCAGCACCAGTGGTGTGCCCAGTTGGCGATAACGCAAACGATCTGACGACCATGCAACCTCACCATTGCTGAGTCTCCATGCAATCAGTTTTCCATCACTTTCAACACCATACACTTGCTTGTCATCAGCAGTCAAACCGACTGACCCAGATGCAGGTTGCTTCCAAACCAGGTTTCCCTGATTGGTGTTCACACAACCCACGGCGGCCTGAAATGCACGCGTACAAACAACACTGGATTCTCGGCCGACGCCAGCCACCAGATCAACCAGTCGCTCGATGTCGTTGGTGCCACGGGGCGTTGCCAGAGGCGCCTCCCACAGCACATTGCCGGTGAGAGGGTTGAGTCCAACCAATCGCCCGCTCAATCCAACCACCAGTGTGTTATTCACTGCCAAAAGCGTACCTGCCTGACGCAGTACAAGTGCCTCACCAGGACGTTGATTTGCCCAAAGTTTTTTGCCACTTCGCGCATCAAATGCGGAGACTACCCGGTCTGCACCCAGCACAAAAACGCGCTCTCCCGCTACCAAAGGTGCAGTAAATACCTGACTCGATAAACGGACACGCCAGAGCTCACCTTCAGCAGCCATGGTGACTAACTGGTTATCTCTGGTGACGACAGCTGAGTAATTACCGTCACTGCCAACGCCTGCTGAAATTTGTGAGTTCAACTTGATGCGCCAAAGCGAAGCGCCGGTTTGTGCGTCCAATGAACTGACAGTACCGTCCGAACTTGCCAATGTCACTGCATGAGCCGCAGTGTTGACCATCAGTGGAAAATCAACTTTTCCAATCTGTGTTTTCCAAGCGGTTCGGACCCCTAGCAACGCGGGATTGACCCCCAGCTCAGCTGGCTTCGGCGCTTTGGAGCCACTGGCACAAGCTGCCAATAGTGCAGTCAAGGCAACACTCAAGGCAACCTTGGCAAATCGATCAACGGTCAATTGTTTCAACATGAATTATTTTCCTTGCGCAGCATCTACTGGGCTACTGGTTGGCACGCTCACACCCAGAGCACCAAGCTTAATCTCAACCAAACGCCGGTAATCTGTGAGAGAGTCAAACAAACGATAGGCCTTTTGATATTCTTCGACCGCTTTGGATTTGTCGCCCTGCAAGGCCAAAATATCCCCTTTTCGATCGGCAACCATTGCATCAAAACCGGCCGGGAAACTACCATTCAACTGATTGAGCGCACCGCTGAAGTCCTTCGAGTCCATCAAGATGCCCGCCAGCCTGAGCTTCGCAACAGCCTGGTAACCCGTATCTGACGATTTTTCGGCGACCCAGCTCAATGCAGATTTTGCAGCGTCTGTCTTGCCAGCTGTCGCATACTGCCCGGCGACCAACAAGCCTGATTGGTGTGCGTAAGTGGTCGATGCAAAGCGTTCTTTCATGTCCGCAAACACGCGGTCAATTTTGGCGGTGTCACCTGACTGAATTGAACGCTCAACCTCGTCGAACAACGCGGCAGCTTGATTGGCCTGGCTACGTTGCCAATAGTTGTAAAAATTCCAACCAGCAAAAGCTGCCAGAACAGCCATCAAGACCCAGGTAATTAAATTTCCATACTGCTTCCAGAAATGTTTGATCTGGTCAAGCTGTTCCTGTTCTTCAAGATCTAATTGGTTTGCCATGACTTGTTTCGCTAAACGGGAGATTGTAGGGTCGGGGCCCAGGTGGCCAGTTCGGCCAGTGGCCAAGACACTTGCGGTGCATTGATGTCACGCATCGGTTTGATCGTGACTTGTTTTGCACTTATCTCATCGGGGCCAAAGATCAATGCAAAACGCGCCCCACTGGCGTCTGCTCGCTTGAATTGACTCTTCATGCTGCCCATACCTTCAGATGAACTGGTATGCATCTGGACGCTGACACCCGCAGTGCGCAAAGACTGTAGCGTTGACAAGACAATAGGCATGGCAGACGCATCTGTGACGATGGCGTAGGCATCAAGCTGTACCCCGGTGCTTGCAAGGCCGGCGGTCTTTGCAAGCTCCAGCACGCGATCCACACCCAAAGCCCAACCAACTGCTGGTGTCGATTTGCCTCCAAGTTGCTCAAACAAGTAGTCATAGCGCCCACCAGCACAAACGGTACCTTGTGATCCCAAGCGATCTGTGGTGAACTCAAAAACAGTCAGGTTGTAATAGTCCATGCCGCGCACGAGCCGTGGATTCACTGTGTATGCCACGCCATTGGCTTCCAAAATGGACTGCAGGGTGCTGAAGTGGGCTAATGACGCCTCTCCTAGGAAATCAAGCAGTTTGGGCGCGCCATTCACCAGGTCCTGCATCTGAGGGTTCTTGGTGTCAAGAATTCGCAATGGGTTGCTGTGCAGCCTCCTGCGCGCATCTTCATCCAAGCGTTCTGCATTCTGCTCAAAATAGCCGATCAGCGCTTGCCGATGTGCCAAGCGTTCGGGCGGCTGCCCCAAACTGTTGATCTCGAGTCTGACATCGGTTAAGCCGATTTCTACCCAAAGTGCTGTGGCCATCAATATCAGTTCAGCGTCAATCTCCGCCCCAGAAAAACCCAAGGCTTCTGCGCCAATTTGGTCGAACTGCCTGTAACGACCTTTTTGCGGACGCTCATGTCGGAACATGGGGCCCATGTAATACAGGCGCTTTCCACCGTCGTACAACAGACTGTGTTCTAGCGCGGCCCGCACGACGCCGGCCGTCGCCTCTGGACGCAAAGTCAGGGGATCCCCGTTGAGACGATCCTCGAAACAGTACATTTCCTTTTCGACGATGTCGGTCACTTCGCCCAACCCCCGCACAAAAAGAGGTGTGCGCTCCACAATGGGTGTGCGAATGTTGCGATAGGCAAAGCGCGCCATCAAACCACGAACCTTGGCCTCAAACCACTCCACGGTAGCTGAATCAGGGGGCAACAGATCGTTCATGCCTTTAACGGCGGTCAGCTTACCAGCTGGGGAGGGATTTACTTTTTCTGTCATTTCTTGCTTGGTTAAATCTGAGAAGCGGTTTGTGCACCAAAGCGCTTTTCAACATAATCTGCGACAACCGCCTGGAACTCTTCGGCAATGGCATCCCCTCGCAGAGTTAGGCGCTTTTCACCATCGATAAACACGGGGGCCGCCGGGGCTTCACCTGTTCCTGGCAAACTGATACCAATGTCGGCATGTTTGCTCTCGCCAGGCCCATTAACGATGCAACCCATCACCGCGACTTTCATCTTTTCAACACCGGGATATTTATTGCGCCAATGGGGCATCTGCGCGCGCAGAAATTCTTCGATGCGTTGGGTCAATTCCTGAAAAGTAGTGCTGGTGGTGCGACCACAACCTGGACAAGCGGTGACGCTGGGCACAAAAGACCGTAATCCTAGAGCCTGCAAAATCTCTGCAGCAATCAGCACCTCTTGTGTACGGGATTCACCCGGCTGCGGTGTCAGCGACACGCGAATGGTGTCTCCTATGCCTTCTTGGAGCAACACCGACAATGCCGCCGCAGAAGCCACAGCGCCTTTGGTACCCATGCCTGCCTCAGTCAAACCCAAATGCAATGCGTATTTGCTGCGTTTAGCCAGTTCACGGTAAACCGAAATCAGGTCTTGAACACCGCTCACTTTGCAAGACAGGATGATCTGATTCGGGTCTAGGCCCATTTCGACGGCCTGCTGTGCGGAATCAAGCGCTGATGTGACCAAGGCTTCATACATCAGCGGCTTGGCACCCCACGGCATTTCCCTGCGACTGTTTTGATCCATCAGGTCTGCCAGCAGCGCCTGATCCAGGCTACCCCAGTTCACGCCAATGCGCACTGCTTTCTTCCATTTCACCGCTGCTTCAATCATCAGACCAAACTGCCGGTCACGCTTATCACCTTTCCCCACGTTGCCGGGGTTAATTCTGTATTTGGAGAGAGCCTGAGCACAATCCGGATAATCGGTGAGCAAACGATGTCCGTTGTAGTGAAAATCACCGATCAATGGCACATCGATACCCATGCGATCGAGCTGCTCGCGAATGTGGGGTACCGCTTGAGCCGCCTCTGGCGTATTCACCGTCAAGCGAACCATTTCGGAGCCAGCTATTGCAAGCTCCTTGACCTGAATCGCCGTACCAATCACGTCGACCGTATCTGTATTGGTCATAGACTGGATGCGTACAGGAGCGCCACCTCCGACGGTGACGGTTCGACTGCCCCAAACCACTTTGGCCTGACGTGATTGACTGGGCTGGGCTTTGGCCTCAGCAATAGGCACAGCGATATTCATTACTTCACCTCAAATCGAGCAACATTTTCGCGAGCCAAAGGAATCAGATCCATGGGCTTTCCTCGGACGGCTACGGACACCTTGTCCGCACGCCCAACCACCACCGACAGTGGCAGCTGTCCTGCCAGGCGAATGATTTCTCCGTCATGTACCAGCTTACGTAACTTAGACTGCCCGGCACCGTCGGTAACTTCAACCCATGATTCACCATGACCAATCACCTCAAGCACCGCTGGTGAAGTTGGCAAGTCCGAGCCTGTCGCGCTTGCCGCATTGTTTGCAGCAACTGGCAGTGTCACCACAGGTGCTTTGTTGACTGCTGCAGCCGGGATTTCCGCGACCAATGTGGCCGGTTGCGGCGCATTTGAGGCAGATGCAGCTTCATCAGCAGAGGTCGCAACACCCTGAGGCGTCTGGGCAGGAGGCTCCGCCACAGGCACCGACTCTACTGGCTCCTTGGATGCCTGCGGTTCATCTTCAAACAGCGGATTAACCGGCCAAGCGAGAATCACTGCGATCCCAACAATCAAAAACAAAACACCCAAACCCAGGGGGCTGGAGAGTTGCGCCAAAAAGCCATGACGAGAGGTTCCAGGAGCATCTTTAAACGTTGTGTTCAAGCCAGTTTCATTGATGACGAAATGGTTAACCTTTGGCTCAGGCAAACTAGCCAATATAGGAGCAGGGTCAACTTTCAGGGTCCGGCATACGCTCAGAGCAAGCGAGCGGACAAATACCATACCAGGTAAAAGATCGAAACTGCCAGCCTCAAGCGCTTCTAATTTCTTGACCGGCACTTTCAGGGCGACTGCTAAAGCAGCTATGTGCAAACCCTGCGCCTCACGCGCCTCTCTGAGCATCGCACCAGCTTGCTCTGACGCAATCTTTGCTGGGACATCCGCTGTTTCGCCATCAAGGCCCATTTCATTCATCAAAAGCTCCACGCTGGTAGAAAGCTGCCTGTGGCGACTGTGGGAAACGCTTGACCAACTGCACCGCCAATTGGCTCATTGCTTCAAGGTTTGCCATGCGCTTCTCTATCTTGATGCCGAGCCATAGCGTTTCTGCGTTGGCAAATTCAGTGTTATTCAGCCGCCGAATGTAAAACTGAGCTCGCGCGTATTCTTTTCTTTGAAAAAGAACATTCGCCAAGTTGTACCCAGTGACAGGGTTGCCAGCATCATATTCGTATGATTTCATCAGGCTTGCTTCTGCCTCTGGCAACTGCCCCGCTTTGAGTTGGCACATGCCTTGTGCCATATGCGTCTTGGCACGCTCGCTGTAAAGTGGGTTTGCCAAGGCTTGATTGAAAAAGCTCATCGCTTGAGCAAAGCGCCCATCTTGGCACTTCAACCAACCCATGTTGTGCAAAACATTGCTGTCACGTGGTTTGAGTGACAGCGCCTTGTTAAAACTCTCTTCTGCGATAGCGAAATCATTCAGACGCATATATATCAGCCCGCGTAAACTGAATGCATCCGAATAAGTGGGGTCAATAGTAATGGCTTGCTTAACTTCATCCAGCGCAACGGTCGCCTTACCTTGCTCAAAGTAACCTATCGCCAATTCCATCCGGATGCGCGCCCGTTTGCGCTCTGCACTCACATCAGACTCGGTGACGATGTCATCGTGCACTTCACCTACACGACTTGAGCCAGTCTGACCGGCACAACCGCTTAGAGTTAACCCGCTGCAAAAAACGCAGACTGCCAACAACAACTCAAGACGACGTGTCAACCTGTTCTTCAATGTGGCTTTCATGGCTACATTTTCGCATCGGTTGGCGCGCCTAACGGGCTCGAGTTCAGCTCTGAACTGCGCTGACGTGCAATTCGCACGGTCACGCGGGTTCTATCGACGACATCCCCCGCCAGTTGGCCACACGCCGCATCAATATCATCGCCTCGGGTCTTGCGGATCGTTGTGATGATGCCCGCATCACTCAGTATTTTTGCGAATCCCTGGATGCGCTCCGGCTTTGATCGGTGCAAGCCAGATGCAGGAAATGGGTTGAAAGGGATCAGATTGAACTTGCACCATGAGACTGACTGGCCATACCGCTTCACCAACTGGACCAATTCAAACGCTTGCTCGTCGCTATCATTGACCGCGTCAAGCATGCAATATTCGAAAGTGATGAAATCTCTGGGGGCACGGGCCAAATAATCTACGCAAGTTGGCATCAACTCCTCAAGCGGATGTTTGATATTGAGCGGAACCAAATAATCGCGCAAAACATTATTGGGAGCATGCAGCGACACCGCCAGTGCAACCGGGCATTCCATTCCCAGCATGTCCATTTTCTTGACCAACCCTGAAGTGGATACCGTGACACGACGGCGAGATAAGCCGTAGCCGTGATCATCCAACATCATCCGGAGTGCTGGAATCAGGGCTGCATAGTTTTGAAGTGGCTCACCCATGCCCATCATCACCGTATTGGAAATGACACGGTCGTCATGTTTCAAATGGTTGCGCAAGAAATGCTCGGCAAACCAAAGCTGCGCAATGATTTCGCCGGTGGTCAGATTACGGCTAAAGCCCTGATGTCCCGTTGAGCAAAATCTGCAACCCATTGCACACCCTGCCTGGGTCGAGAGGCACAGCGTACCCCGGTCATCTTCGGGGATAAACACCGTTTCAACAGCATTGCCAGCACCTACATCAAACAGCCATTTGATGGTGCCATCTGCAGAAATGTGTTGGGAGATGACATCCATCGCCTTGACATGGGCCGCGCCTTTGAGCTTCTCGCGCAAGGACTTGGCCAAATCGCTCATATCGTCAAAATTTGAGCATCCCCTTTGGTGTATCCAGCGAAACAGCTGGACAGCGCGAAAGCGCTTCTCGCCCAGCCGCTCGCAAAAAGCGGCCAAACCCTCGAGGTCGTATTCGAGCAGGTTGACCGTCATACCGGCTTTAGCGCGAAAAAACGTTCATGCCAGGAAAAAAGAAGCTGACCTCGACAGCTGCAGTCTCGGCAGCGTCAGAGCCGTGCACAGCATTGGCGTCAATGCTGTCGGCGAAATCTGCGCGAATGGTACCTGGAGCGGCTTTCTTAGGATCGGTCGCACCCATCAGCTCCCGGTTTTTAAGGATGGCATTTTCGCCTTCCAACGCTTGGATCATGACTGGGCCGGAAATCATGAATTCGACCAGATCCTTGAAGAAGGGGCGCTCTTTGTGCACAGCATAAAAAGCTTCTGCTTCGAGACGCGACAGATGCGCCATTTTGGCAGCAACAACTTTCAGGCCAGCAGCCTCAAAGCGAGCATAAATTTGGCCGATCACGTTTTTGGCAACTGCGTCGGGTTTGATGATGGAGAGTGTGCGTTCGATAGCCATGGAGGTTCCTTTAAATAAAAATTCTGATCTTTTAACCAAAGCCCTTGATCTTAACCTGAGCTCACCCGGCACAAGAGTCTGAAGGTCGCATGTTCAACGTGAACGCCCACCAGACCTGCGCGCAGCTCCTTGCCCACCGCTGCGTTTTTTTCCAGCCTCTTGACGTTGCCTGGAAAAACTGTCGGCGCCGATATACCCCAACGATGTTTTCAGTGGATCGGGTTGTGATGCTGCGGTTTTTCCTGCAATCGGGGAACGCGCAGGGCCACGCCCTGGATTATTGCGACTTCGCGTCGCGCCGTTCGCAGGACGTCCGCTTGGCATCCGTTTGCCTGACGGTGCTACATCCTCAGAATCACGCGCCTGAGCAGTTTTCGTCTGTGATGCACGGGTTAGCAGGCGAATATCTGTTTCATCTAACTCAACCCATGCACCGCGTTTCAAGCCCCGTGGCAGCACCATAGAGCCGTAGCGAATTCGAATCAGTCGACTGACCGCATGCCCCACCGCCTCCATCATGCGGCGAACCTCCCGATTACGCCCTTCGGAAATTGTCACCCGATACCAGCAGTTCGACCCTTCTCCACCACCCTCTTCAATCGATCCAAACTGGGCGATGCCGTCATCCAACCGAACACCATCGAGCAATTTGTGCTTTTCTTCCAGCGTTAAGGCACCCAGCACCCGCACTGCGTATTCACGCTCCAGCCCGAACCGTGGATGCATCAGGTTATTGGCAAGCTCACCCGAACTGGTGAAGAGCAACAACCCTTCGGTATTCAGATCAAGACGACCAACTGATTGCCATTTCCCTTGAAACAACTTCGGCAACTTGCGAAAAACCGTTGGGCGGTTTTGCGGATCATCGTGGCTAACCACTTCGCCTGCTGGCTTGTGATAAGCCAGGACACGTGCAGGCGGTGGTGCAATCTTGAAACGGATTGGCTTGCCATTGACTTTGACATTGTCGCCAAACTGAACACGCTGCCCAATATGCGCAGGCTCGTTGTTGACGGTGATGCGCCCTTCCAAGATCAGCTGCTCCATCTCCAACCGTGACCCCATACCTGCCTGGGCTAACACTTTGTGTAGTTTGGGTGATTCGGGTTGAGGCGGCAAAACTCTCTTGAGAGTTGCAGAATCCGTTTCACTTTCTGTAGCATCAAACACCCCAGATACAACATCTTCAAAACGAATGGCATCACCCGTTTCAGCGGCAGGCGTGGTGAGCTCTGTGGAGAGTTCTGTCATGGTGTGTCCTCAGGTGTGGGTGCAGGTGGGCTCATGCCCGGGTTGGTTTCATCAGACCAGTTCAACTCAGCGTTTCCTAAACCGGTGTCTGCTGTGTTTGAGCCTGGCGCAGACAAAGGCAATTTCTGTTCAAGCAGGGATTCCAGGGCATCTGTCGATTGAGGCGGCGAGGCCAATAGTGGAAGTTGATCAAGGGAATGAAGCCCCAAGTCATCCAAAAAATGGCGTGTCGTTGCGAACAGGGCCGGTCTACCCACGGTATCACGGTGACCAATTTCCTCGATCCAGCCACGATCTTCAAGCTGCTTCAGGGTCAGCGAATTTACCGTTACCCCTCGAATCGTCTCAATATCACCGCGAGTGACAGGTTGCTTATAAGCAACGATGGCTAGCGTCTCCAACGTCGCTCGCGTGTAGCGTGGTGGCTTTTCTGGATGAAGTCGATCCAGATATGGCTGCATTTCTGGGCGGCTCTGAAAACGCCAACCAGTCGCCACCGACACCAATTCCACACCGCGTTCAGACCAATCCGTCTGCAACTCTGACAACAAGGTTTCAATGGTGGACGTCGCTAATTCGTCACCCAGCAAAACCTTCATGTCCCTTGGAGCCATGGGTTGCTGCGCGCAGATCAATGCTGTTTCCAGAATGCGCTTGGCATCCGCCGTGTTCATTTTTGGCAAATTCCGGTCAAAACACACCCATTGGTGCGGTACAAAAAGATATGGAAGACGTGATCAGGACCGATAAGTCATCGGTGGCACGTAAAAACGCACGGCAAGGCAGTGCTAAAAGAAGCCGTTATTGTAATTGAGGCCCCAGCGGTCGATCGCATCGGAGAAATCGGTTGGCAGCGGCGCCCTGAAATCGAGCGCATGTCCTGTCACCGGATGAGTAAATGCCAGCTTTGCGGCATGCAGCGCTTGCCTTTGCATGCCTGCTGCTGCCGCGCCACCGTACATTTGATCTGCAACCAAAGTGTGGCCAATGGATGCCAGATGAACCCTGATTTGGTGGGTTCGACCAGTATGCAGGGTGCATTTGATCAAACACCCTTGCGAACTATTTGACAGACATTCGAAGTCAGTCTGAGCAACTTTGCCAGCATGTAGCGCCAAATCAACCACAGCCATGCGCAAACGGTTTCTTGGATCGCGGCCAATCGGCGCGTCCACATGCCTCAGCGGTGCGTCGGACCAACGACCATGCGCCAGCGCAAGATACTGCCGTTTCACAGTACGCGCCGCAATGGCTTGCACCAGCGCATCCATGGTCTGACGGGTGCGAGCCACCACCATCAGACCACTTGTGTCCTTGTCCAGTCGATGAACAATACCTGCGCGAGGCAAGTGGAAAGCCTGACTGTCGTGGCCCAGCAAGCGATTCATCAGTGTGCCGCTCCAGTTGCCCGGCGCCGGGTGTACCACCAGAGCGGCGGGCTTGTTGATCACTAGCAAGTACTCATCCTCATAAACGATATCAAGAGGCGCAGTTTCCGCTTTGAAGGCTTGGCTCTGCGGTGTGGGCCGCAACGCGATCTGACCCACATCACCCACCCGAACCTTGGATGAGGCCTTTGAGACCACTTTGCCATTGATGGAAACACTGCCCAGGTCAATCAGTTGTTGCAGGTAACTTCGGGAGAACTCCGGAACCAAGCCACTCAGTGCAAGGTCCAAGCGCAGCCCGTGGTGCTCAGAGCCAAAAGACAAGGTTCGGAGTTCAACCTCTGGCGTGATGTCTTCTGCACCCTCGCTGTCGAGGGGAAAGAGGTCGACCGATATAATTTGCTGAGTGTTTTTCAAGAAAGCTGTCCTACATGCCTAATGCCAAATTATCTGCTGCCCGCACTTGGGTCCTCGCGTGTGGCGTTGTGCTGCTAGGCGCATGCTCCTCAACACCCAAAGATCCGACTGCGGGCTGGAGCCCAAACAGAATTTACGCAGAAGCCAAAGATGAGTTGAGCTCTGGTGCTTACGACAAAGCTGTCCCGCTGTTTGACAAACTGGAAGGTCGTGCAGCAGGCACCCCCTTGGCACAGCAAGCCCAATTGGACAAAGCCTATGCGCAATTCAAAAACGGGGAGCCAGTGCTGGCCATTGCCACGCTGGACCGTTTTATGAAGTTGCATCCAGCCAGTCCAGCACTGGATTACGCGCTTTACCTCAAGGGTTTGATCAATTTCAATGATGACTTGGGCCTGTTTGGCTCCATCACCAGCCAAGACCTGTCAGAGCGCGATCAAAAAGCTGCGAAAGAGTCCTTTGAGTCCTTCAAGGAACTGGTTACCCGTTTTCCTGACTCTAAATACGCACCGGACGCCAGTTCGCGCATGCATTATGTTGTGAATTCCCTGGCCGATTCCGAAGTGCACGTCGCGCGCTATTACTACAAGCGCGGCGCTTATCTGGCCTGCATCAACCGCGCTCAGACCGCTATTGCGGACTACCAAGGTACACCAGCCCTGGAAGAGGCACTGTATTTGATGGTGCAGTCTTATGACGCGCTGAACATGCCCGATTTACGCGACGACGCGCGGCGCGTGCTGGAAAAGAACTATCCACAAACGCCTTATCTGACCCAAGGCTTCAAATCCAAGACACAAGCCTGGTGGAAGTTCTGGTAAGGGCATGAGCACCACCGGTTACCGAATCACAGCATCAACTGGCATTCACAAAGGTGACCGGGATTACCAACAGGATCAGGTAAGTCTGATCAGCCATCACCACGTCAAAGGCTGCGTGATGGCCGTTTTGGCAGACGGCATGGGTGGGCGTAGCGGTGGGCGCAAGGCATCCGACCAAGTCATGCTGACAGCCCGGCAGCTGTTTGAGCGCTACTCACCCTCAGTTGATGATCCCATCAGCATGCTCAGTCAATTGGTCCTGGAAGCACATACTGTGATCAGGCTCACTGCGATTTCAAGCGAAGAAGAGCCTCACAGCACGATTGCGGTTTTCATCATTAATCCCGATGGCAGTTGCCATTGGGCGCATGCAGGTGACTCGCGCATTTACCATTTTCACGGCAAGCGGTTGGTTTTTCGCACCAAGGACCATTCGTATGTTCAGTCCTTGGTCAACAAGGGTGAAATTACCGAAGATCAAGCCAATTTTCACCCTCAGTCCAATATCTTGATGGGTTGTCTGGGTGCCGATAAAGAGCCGCCTGTTGAAACCCGTAGCCTGAGCAAACTGGCGCCCGGTGACGCGCTCATGGTCTGCAGCGATGGCCTGTGGCACTACTTCACCGAGGCCGAACTGGGCTCTGTGCTGTCAACACTGTCAGCCCGAGAAGCCAGCGAATTTCTGATTGACAAGGCACGCTTACGCGCCAAAGGCAGCGGTGACAACCTCTCTCTGGCCATCGTCAAGGTGGACGCTACGGGCAGTTGAGCCGGTTCTGGCGATTGCCAGTGTCCCTCAAGGCTGCGCTGTTTTCTCCAGTTGTTGTTGATGCTCCGTCACATTGGTTTGGATGCGCTTGAGTGCCTCCACTCCCTTGTTTTTGCGGTCCATATCGTTCAACACCAACTCCTGGCGGCGCAGCTCATCCGTTGCAACACGCCTTACTTTACGCGCTTCGCTTAGACAATCAAACACGGCAAAACGGCTGTAACACTGCCGCTCCGACGCTGTGTAGATCGCCTCGCTGGCTTCTCGCTCCTGGGCAATGCGCTCTCTTTCTGCATTCACATCTATCGCCTGCGAGGTTGGCTCTATGGTTTGCGCCATGGCAACAAACTGCCCCATCGCCAATACCAGTCCGGTCAAAATTTTGAAATTCATGTCAGCCGTGTGTCCACATTACGACGCTCAAGCGCCAAAAATTCACCTGTCTGCATTTCCTTGATGCGCGATACCGTGCGCACAAATTCGTTGGCAAGCTGGCCCTCGATGTAAAGCTGCTCCGCCGGCACAGCAGCCGACATGATCAGATTCACCCGCCGATCGTAAAGCACGTCGACCAACCAGGTAAATCGCCTAGCCTCAGCTGCCATTCGTGGCGGCAGCTGGGGTACATCGCTGAGCAGCACGGTGTGGAACTGGGTAGCCAATTCCAGGTAGTCATTTTGTGAACGCGGGCCACCGCACAAGGTTTTGAAGTCAAACCAAACGACCCCACCCGCACGCCGACGTGCCTGAATCACACGCGATTCAATCTGCAGTATCGGGTCCTGGTCTTGCTGCTCGGCCAGTTGGTCAAATGCGCGAGTCATGGCCAGATCCGCATCCGGTCCCAGCGGCGTGTGGTAAAGCGCCAACTGTTCCATCGTGAGGCCACGGTAGTCTGTACCGTTGTCCACATTGATGACCTGCAACTCCTGCTTGAGCATCTCGATGGCGGGCAACAGGCGATCCCGATTCAACCCGTTGGGATACAGGTCGTCTGGTTGGAAGTTGGAGGTGGTCACCATGCCCACGCCGTTGTCAAACAAGGCCTTGAGCAGGCGATGCAAGATCATCGCATCGGTGATGTCCGACACATGAAACTCATCAAAGCAGATCAGCCGGTATTTTTCGGCGATCTGTTTGGCCAAACGGTCCAGCGGGTTGACGGTACCCTGCAATGCAGCCAGCTCCCGATGCACCTCGCGCATGAACTCATGAAAATGCAGTCGAGTTTTGCGCTTGAGTGGCACCGCGGTGTAAAAGCAGTCCATCAGAAAGCTTTTGCCCCGCCCCACCCCGCCGTACATGTACACACCACGCGGAATGGGGGGGTGATTGATCAGTTTCTTGAGCGCGTTAGAGCGTTTCTCCTTGAAATGGCGCCACTCACGGGCGCAGGTTTCCAGCGCCTGTACCGCTCGAAGCTGCGCCGGGTCGCTTGTGAAACCACGCGCGGCGAGTTCATTCAGATAGATTGTCTTGACCGTCACAAAGGAGTCCGAAGCTATTAAAAGTAGAGCCTCTAGCCCTTATAAAATAAGGGCTAGAGGCCATTTTCATCTAAATCAGAAGTTCAGAGTACGCTTGTCGACTGCGAGCGCAGCCTCCTTGGTTGACTCGCTCAAGGAAGGGTGGGCATGGCAGATGCGGGCAATGTCTTCGGCACTGGCGCGGAACTCCATCGCCACCACACACTCGGCGATCAACTCGCTGGCCAACGGCCCCACAATGTGAACACCCAGGATTTCATCGGTGGTGGCGTCTGCCAGCATCTTGACCATACCGGTGGTGTCTCCCAGCGCCCGCGCGCGGCCATTGGCCAGGAATGGGAAGGTGCCCGCTTTGTAGGCGACACCATCAGCCTTGAGTTGCTGCTCGGTGCGCCCGACCCAGGCGATCTCCGGGCTGGTGTAAATCACCCACGGAATCGTCTGAAAGTTGACATGCCCGTGCTGACCGGCAATGCGCTCGGCCACGGCCACGCCCTCTTCTTCCGCCTTGTGCGCCAGCATCGGGCCACGCACCACATCACCCACAGCCCAGACACCTGGCAGGTTGGTCTTGCAATCGGCATCCACCACAATCGCACCACGCTCGTCGAGCTTCAACCCCACCGCTTCCACGTTGAGGCCAATGGTATTGGGCGAGCGGCCGATCGAGACGATGAGCTTGTCCACGTCCAGTGTCTTGGCCTCACCGGTGGCGCTTGTGTAAGCCACACTGACGCCCTTTTTGCTGGTTTTGATGGCGCCAACATTCACGCCGAGTTCAATTTTCAAGCCTTGTTTGTCAAAGGCTTTTTTGGCTTCTTTGGCAATTTGCTGATCCACCGCACCTAAAAAGGTCGGTAAACCTTCCAGAATCGTTACGTCGGTGCCCAAGCGCCGCCAGACCGAACCCATTTCCAGGCCGATCACGCCCGAGCCAATCAACCCGAGCTTCTTCGGTGCGGCCCCGATGCGTAGCGCACCGTCGTTCGACAAAATCAGTTCCTCGTCAAACGGTGTTCCCGGCAGTGCCCGAGCGTTGGAGCCGGTCGCCACAATGATGTTGCGACCAATGATGGTTTCTTCGGCGGCACCCACCACCTTGATCTCATAACCCTCGGCGCTGGCCTTGACAAACGAGCCACGGCCATGAAAGAAGCTAACCTTGTTTTTCTTGAACAGGTACTGGATGCCGTCGTTGTTCTGCTTGACCACAGCGTCCTTGCGGGCCACCATCTTGGCCACATCCATGCTCAAGCCCTTGACCGCGATGCCATGGTCTGCAAAGTGATGGTTGGCTTGCTCATAGTGCTCTGAAGACTGAAGCAAGGCTTTGCTCGGGATACAACCCACATTGGTGCAGGTGCCGCCCAGCGCAGGGCCACCCGAGCTGTTTTTCCACTCATCCACGCAGGCCACGTTTTTGCCCAACTGGGCGGCACGGATGGCGGCGATATAGCCGCCTGGGCCACCGCCAATCACGATCACATCAAATTGTTTGCTCATAAAAATTCCTTTTTGTGTTCATGAGGCATCCATTCACAGCGTGTCCTCAGCCAGAAACACCGCGGAACCGGCTTTGCCGGACCGCTGGTGTTGCCCCTGCAAGGGGCAGGCGTTGCGATACGTAGTGCGCGAAGCCTGGGGTGTGCTTTAAATATCAAACAACAAACGAGCCGGGTCTTCCAGTGCTTCCTTCATGGCCACCACACCGAGCACGGCCTCGCGACCGTCAATGATGCGGTGGTCATAACTCATGGCAAAGTAGTTCATGGGCCGCACCACCACTTGGCCGTTTTCAACCACGGCCCGGTCTTTGGTGGCGTGGATGCCCAGAATCGCGCTTTGGGGCGGGTTGATGATGGGGGTGGACATCATCGAACCAAAGGTGCCGCCATTGCTGATGGAGAAGGTGCCGCCGGTCATTTCTTCCATGCCCAACTTGCCGTCCTTGGCTTTCTGGCCAAACTCGGCGATCTTCTTCTCGATATCGGCAAAACTCATCTGGTCAGCGTCGCGCAAGATCGGCACCACCAGGCCGCGCGGCGAGCCCACCGCAATACCAATGTCAAAGTAGCCGTGGTAGACGATGTCGGTGCCGTCCACCGAGGCGTTGAGCACCGGAAACTTCTTCAAGGCGTGCACCGCTGCCTTGACAAAAAAGCTCATGAAACCCAGCTTGACGCCATGTTCTTTCTCGAAGCGTTCTTGCATGCGCTTGCGCATGTCCATCACCGGGGCCATGTTGATCTCGTTGAAGGTGGTCAGGATGGCGTTGGTGCTTTGAGACTGAATCAGACGCTCAGCCACACGAGCACGCAGGCGACTCATCGGCACGCGTTGTTCTGGGCGACCTGCTAACTGCGCAGCCAGGTTGCTGGCTGGTGCAGCTACTTGAGCCAACAATGGGGCGGCAGCCTTGACCGGTATTGGAGAAGTAGCTACAACTTTAGGTGCAGCCACAGCAGCCAAAACATCGCCCTTGGTGACGCGGCCGTCTTTACCTGTGCCTGCCACTGAGCCTGCGGCAAGCTGGTTGTCCGCCATCAACTTGGCAGCAGCGGGCATGGCCACACCAGCCATTGACGTGCCAGCGGCAGCCACTGGCGCAGCGGCCGCAGCCGCCGCAGATACCGCAGCCATGGCCAAGGTCACGGGAGCAACCACCGGCGCAGCCACACCATCGGTGTCAATGCGCGCGATCAGCTGCTCAGCGGCCACCGTGCTGCCATCGGCCTGCAGGATTTCGACAATCACGCCAGCCGACGGCGCGGGGACTTCGAGCACCACTTTGTCGGTTTCCACGTCGATCAGGATTTCATCCACGGTGACGGTGTCACCCACTTTTTTCTTCCACTGCAACAGGGTGGCTTCGGCCACGGATTCGGACAGTTGCGGGACTTTGACTTCTACGATTGCCATAACAATTCTTTCAAAAAATACTTGAGGATTGCGCTTGCTTGTGTATCAGGCGCGCTTATTTGGTCAGGACAAAGCCCTTGAGCTTGCCAAACGCGCCCTCCACCAGCGCTTTTTGTTGCTCCTGGTGCAGGTGGGCGTAGCCGACGGCCGGGGAGGCCGATGCGGCACGTCCGGAGTAGCCGAGCTTTTGACCCTCAAGCATGTTTTCGTGAATGTAATGTTGCACGTAGAACCAGGCACCCTGGTTTTGTGGCTCGTCTTGTGTCCACACCACCTCGGTGGCGTTGGGGTACTTTTTGAGCTCAGCGGCAAACACTTTGTGCGGGAACGGGTAAAGCTGCTCGACCCGCACGATGGCCACATCATCCGAACCTTTCTCCTCACGCTTCTTGGCCAGGTCGAAATACACCTTGCCAGAGCAGACCACCACGCGTTTGACCTTTTCAGCCTTGAGTGCTTTTTGATCAGGGATGATGGTCTGGAAACTGCCCTTGGTGAATTCAGACAAGGGCGACGCGGCATCCTTGTTGCGCAGCAGCGACTTGGGCGTGAAGATCACCAGCGGTTTGCGCAAGGTGCGGATCATCTGGCGGCGCAACACATGGAAAATCTGGCTTGCGGTGGTGGGCTGCACCAACTGCATATTGGTATCTGCGGCCAGTTGCATGAAACGCTCGACCCGGGCCGACGAATGCTCCGGCCCCTGCCCTTCGTAGCCATGTGGCAGCATCAGGGTAATGCCGTTGACGCGGCCCCATTTCACCTCACCAGAGGCGATGAACTGGTCGATCACCACCTGGGCACCGTTGGCAAAGTCACCAAACTGGGCTTCCCAAATCACCAGCGTATTGGGGTCGTTGGAGGCGTAACCATACTCAAACCCCAGCACGGCCTCTTCGGACAGGATGGAGTCAATCACATTGAACTGGGCCTGGTTCTCGGCCACGTTTTGCAAAGGCACATAGGTGCCGGTATCCCATTTTTCGCGGCTTTGGTCATGGATGACCGCATGGCGGTGGGTAAAGGTACCCCGACCAGAATCTTCACCCGACAAGCGCACCGGGTAGCCGCTGGCGACGAGAGAAGCAAAGGCCATGTGTTCGCCCATACCCCAGTCAACGGGAATATCACCGCGTCCCATGGCAGCGCGGTCATCGTAGACTTTTCTGACCAAGGGATGCGGGTTAACGCTGGCGGGGATGACGGTGACCTTTTCGGCCAGCCGTTTCCACTCAGTCAAGGGGATGGCGGTGTCGCAGGCATCGCTCCATCTCTTGTTCAAATAGGGCGCCCAGTCGACCGCAAACTTGCTCTTGAAGTTGGTCAGCACGGGGTCCACCGTATGGCGGCCAATGTCCATGGCCGCACGGTAGGCCTTGGCCATTTGGTCCCCTAGATCTGCGCCCAAACCTTGCGCGGCAAGCTTGTCAGCATAGAGCTTGCGCGTGCCGGGGTGTTGGGCTATTTTTTTGTACATCAGCGGCTGGGTGAGTGCCGGGGTGTCTTGTTCGTTGTGGCCGAGCTTGCGGAAACAAATGATGTCCAGCACCACATCCTTGCGGAACTCCATGCGGTAGTCCAAGGCCCATTTCATGGCCATGACCACGGCTTCGGGGTCGTCGCCGTTGACGTGCATCACCGGGGCTTCGATGCCCTTGACAATGTCGGTGCAATACAAGGTGGAGCGGTAATCGCGTGGGTCAGAGGTGGTGAAACCGATCTGGTTGTTGATGATGATGTGCACCGTACCTGCGGTGGTGTAACCACGGGTTTGCGCCAGCGCCAGAGTTTCCTGGTTAACGCCTTGGCCAGCAAATGCAGCATCACCGTGCACCAGCACGGGCATCACCTGGCGGCCAGTTGGGTCAGCACGGCGGTCCATACGGGCGCGCACCGAGCCTTCCACTACCGGGTTGACGATTTCCAGGTGCGACGGATTGAACGCCAGGCTCAAATGCACCGGACCGCCAATCGTGGTGACATCAGAGCTGAAACCCTGGTGGTACTTCACGTCACCAGCGGTCAGCTCTTCAGGTGCCGTGTGGTCAAACTCGGCAAACAGGCCGCCAGGCATTTTGCCCAGGGTGTTCACCAGCACATTCAGACGGCCACGGTGCGCCATGCCGATCACAATTTCTTGCACACCACGAGCGCCAGCTTGTTGGATCAACTCATCCATGGCAGCAATAAAGCTCTCGCCACCTTCGAGCGAGAAGCGCTTCTGACCGACGTATTTGGTGTGAAGGAAGCGCTCCAGCCCCTCTGCGGCTGTCAAGCGATCCAGAATGTGTTTTTTCTTCTCGGCATCAAACTGAGGTTTGCTGCGAACACTTTCTAACTTTTGTTGCCACCAGCGCTTTTGCGCTTGGTCAGTCAGATACATGTACTCGGCGCCGATGGTGCTGCAATAAGTTTCACGCAATGCGTTAAGAAGATCACGCAAGGTCATGACTTCTTTACCAAAGAACGTATTGCTGGTGTTGAAGACCGTTTCATGATCGGCATCGGTGAAGCCGTAGAACGCGGGGTCCAACTCGGGGATGTGCTCGCGTTCAGTCCGCTTCAAGGGATCCAGATCGGCCCAGCGGGCACCCACATTGCGGTAAGCCGCAATCAATTGCTGAACAGCAACACGCTTGCGTCCCATGTCAGAGTCGGCACCGGTGGACACCACGACACGGCTTGACCCCTGCTTTGCACGTTCTGCAAAGGCGTTGATCACGGGCTGGTGGGGGACATCGCGGGCGTTGCTGCCGTCTACCGCAGGCACATGCTGCAGGGCATCAAAGTAATCACGCCAGGTATCGGGAACACTGCCGGGGTTGGCAAGGTAGTTTTCGTACATCTCTTCGACGTACGGGGCATTCCCACCGAAAAGGTAGGTGTTAGCCTGATAGGCTTGGTAAACCGAGTTGGTTTCACTCATATTCGCTGACTTTCACTCCCCTTCAGGGAGCTATAGCTGGTTAAAGCTGGGTTAGTTAACCTTCCGCGTCACGGCTTGACCGTTTGGCGGATGCGACAGTGGCGTTGGAAGGGCCTGCAATCAGTGCGGCATTGTGCCACCGAAAGTTTGAGTCATGCACAAGACTTTTGATTTGCCTCAATTCAGGCGCTGACCAAATCCTTGATCTGTTGCAACGCGGCGGGATCGTCCATGGTGGTCAGATCGCCAGGGTCGCGACCCTCGCACACAGCGGCAATCGCTCGGCGCAGGCATTTGCCGCTGCGGGTTTTGGGCAGAACGGTAACAAAACGCACCCGCGCCGGGCGCGCCACAGCACCCAAATCTCGATCAACCAGTTTGAAAACCTCAGCTTCCAGGGCGAGTGCGCTGGCTTCGTCGGTGATCAGGGTGGCGTTTTTCACCACGGCAAAGGCCATGGCGACCTGGCCTTTGAGTTGGTCAGCCACACCGACCACCGCCACCTCGGCAATATTCGGATGCGCGGCGATGCTCTCTTCGATTTCACGGGTGCCCAGGCGATGACCTGCCACGTTGATCACATCGTCGGTGCGCCCCAAAATGAAGTAGTACCCATCGGCGTCACGGATGCCCCAGTCAAAGGTGCTGTAGACCAAGCGACCAGGCACGCTTTTCCAATAGGTATTGACGAAACGCTCATCATCGCGCCACACGGTTTGCATGCAGCCCGGTGGCAAAGGCCCCTCCACTGCCACCACACCCTTCTGGTTGGCGCCAGTGAGTTCTTCGCCAGTCTGGTCGTCCAGCAGTTTGACGTCATACCCGTACACGGCCTTACCCGGGGAGCCGAACTTGGTGTCGGCCTTTTCTACGCCGTTGCACAGCGACAGGATTGGCCAGCCGGTTTCGGTCTGCCAGTAGTTGTCAATGATGGGTTTACGCAGGCCGGCGCTGATCCATTGTGCGGTTGGTTCATCAAGAGGCTCACCTGCCAAAAACAGGGTGCGCAAAGAGGACAGGTCATATTTGCTCAGCAGCGCCGGATCTTGCTTCTTGAGCACCCGCACGGCCGTGGGCGCGCTGAACATCACGGTAACTTTGTACTTCTCGACCAGACTCCACCAGATGCCCGCATCCGGACGGGTGGGCAGGCCCTCGTACATGATGGTGGCCATGCCGGCGATCAAGGGGCCGTAAATGATGTAGCTGTGGCCCACCACCCAGCCGATGTCGCTGGTCGAAAAATAGGTTTCGCCCGCGTTGCCTGCGTAGATATGCTTCATGCTGGCGGCCAGCGCCACGCAGTAGCCGCCCGTGTCGCGTTGAACACCTTTGGGCTTGCCAGTGGTGCCGCTGGTGTAGAGCGTATAACTAGGATGGGTGGCATCGACCCATTCGCACTCAACCACTGTGTTGAGGTGTTTTTCGCGCAGCGGCCCCCACAAATGGTCACGCCCTGCTTCCAAGTTCATAGCGGACAGGCCACGATCCACCAGCAGAACGGCTTCCGGCTTGTATTGGGATAGACGCAGTGCTTCGTCCAACAACGGTTTGTAAGGTACAGCCTTGCCACCGCGCGAACCAGCGTCGCTGCTGACCACCACCTTGGGTTCAGCATCTTCAATGCGCGAGGCCAGCGAGCCCGATGCAAAGCCGCCAAAAACCACCGAATGGATGGCGCCGATGCGGGTGCAGGCCAACATCGCAAATGCGGCTTCAGGAATCATCGGCATGTAGATCAGAACCCGGTCGCCTTTTTGTACGCCCAAGTCTTTCAGAACTGCGGCCATGCGCTGCACCTCAGCGTGCAGTTGCTTGAACGAAAAGACGATTTCCTGATTGGTTTCAGTCGAGACAAAAATCAGTGCCGCCTGATCGGGGCGAGTTGTTACATGCCGGTCCACTGCGTTGTGGCACAAGTTGGTGATGCCGCCGACAAACCATTTGGCAAATGGTGGCTTACTGTAATCGCAGATTTGCTGCGGCGGTACCTTCCAATCCACCAACAACGCCTGCTCCCCCCAAAACCCGTCGCGGTCAGTCAAAGAGCGCTGATGAAACTCGGCGTAGGTGGTCATGTTTGTCTCCAGTGGTGTTTTGTTGGTATTGCACTCAGCATTTTGTTCAGTGAACTTGCGGCATGCTGACTGCGACCACCCTCCTACAGCACCAGAGACGAAGACTTATTTCATAAATAAATAGCAAAAAAACCAATAAACAAAAAGGCTTCACGCCTATCTGATCAACGCTTGAATCGCTTTGAATTGCGGGTGCTCGGCAGACCGCAGCCATTCGAACAAGACCATCTCCGTGGTGACCAACTCAACACCGGCACCGGCAAGTCGGTCAAACGCAGCGTCGCGATTTCGCTCGGTACGCGAACTGCAGGCATCGGTTACCACCCACACATCAAACTCGTCTTCCAGCAAATGCAGCGCGGTCTGCAACAGACAGACATGGGCCTCACATCCGGCAATCACAATCGTGCTGCGTTCGGTGGGCGTGTTGGAGGGCTTTTGCAGGTGCTTGGGCAAGCTGCGCGCATTGCCTGCCGGCAGTTTCACGGGGGGGCGCAACCATTCCCCCAGACCCTCTTCGACGCCGCTGAACTGCATTTTGGCGAGCGTGCGCTGACTCAATGCCTTGAGTTCTGGCGCGTTTTCGCCTAACTTGGATGGATTCTGTTCCGTGGCCAACACGGGAACCTGTAACAACTGAGCCGCCTGGGCCAATCGCAGGGCGTTGGCCAACACCAGCGGCGCTTCGAAAATCGCGGACATCAGACGTGCCTGGTAATCCACCAGCACGAGTTGGGACAGTTCAGCTTCAAGCAACATGGTGGTCTTTCAACAAACAACGACGGGCAGATTAGAACGCAGGTTTCACACCCTGCCGCGCTGCAAACAAATGCCAGTCATAAGAAATTTTGTCAAACTTTACATTCGAAACTGAGCAAGAGGACGAAACTCCCGTATATTCGGGCGCTTAGGTCAGATTGCTAAGATTAACTTTCACTGAAAGTACATTGGCACAAATACATTTTTGCCAGTAAACTACCATCCATGCGTTTTTCCGTCCTTGTTTCAAGTCTGCTGATAGCTGGTGCCGCACATGCTGCGCCAGCTGATAATTCCGACGAAATCAGCAAATTCTTGGCAGATAAGCCCGTTTTGCAGCAAATCCAGCAAGCGGGTCAGACGGTTTCCAGCAAAGCCTCTGCACTTGTGGTCAACGCGTTGGGATTCCTGGGTGTGCCCTACCGCCGCGGTGGTACATCCGCAGAGACTGGTTTCGATTGCAGCGGATTCGTACGATCTGTGTACGAGGAAACAGTCGGCTTGGTTTTGCCCCGTGTGGCAGCCCAACAAGCCGCTCATACCGAAAAAGTCGCCCGTAACGATTTGAAGCCTGGCGATCTGGTGTTCTTCAACACGATGCGCCGTACCTTCAGCCATGTCGGCATTTATATTGGTGACGGCAAGTTTGTTCATTCGCCCAAGCCCGGTGAGGAAGTTCGCATAGAAAGCATGAGCTTGGCCTACTGGAAACGCCATTTCACAGGCGCGCGTCGGGTGTTAACTGGTGCCGATGAGTTGCCAACGCCCCCTGCTGCATCAAGCGTTGACCCCGCGTTGCGCTAAGGCGCAAGCTTCTTTTTCGTCCATGGTGTGACCGCTACCCGTTGGGCAGTTTACCAATTCACACGCGGATTTTTATTAAAAATAGGCCTTCTGCCCTTATTGAATAAGGAATGAAAGCTCCTTTTTTAATAGCTTTCATTCCTGCAGACTGATTGGTCATCAGGTCGATGTCAGGTCCGAGCCAGTGCGTCAACGGGATTCAAACGGGCTGCGTTGCGGGCCGGCAAGAAGCCAAATATCACACCGATCAGGGTTGAGACACTCACCGCACCGACGATCGCAGTCGTGGAGATCACCATACTGAAGCCACTGGCGAAGTGATCAAACACCTGGGCACCCACCATGGCCAGCGCGACACCAAGGCCACCACCAATCAGGCAAACCAGCACTGCTTCAATCAAAAACTGACGCAGGATGTCGCTCTGACGCGCACCAACCGCCATGCGAACACCAATCTCGCTGGTGCGCTCAGTGACGGAAACCAGCATGATGTTCATCACCCCGATGCCACCCACCAACAGAGAAATCAAAGCAATCGAGGAAATCAGCAAAGTGATGGTTTGGGTTGTTTGTTCAATGGTTTGACGAATGCTGTCGGTGTTCATCAGGAAAAAGTCCGTCTTTCCATGACGTTGCGTTAGCAAATTGGCAATACCCTGCTCAGCTGCCGCGTTGGGCACCGCATCACTGACCCGCACAGTGATGCTGCGCAGGTAGTCTTCACCAGTCAGACGGCTCATGGCGGTAGTCGAGGGTAGCCAGATATTGATGGCATCGTCATTGCCAAAGGCACTTGCTTTCTTGGCGGTGACGCCGACGATGCGCATCGGCACTGTCCCCAGCAAAATCACCTCGCCCAATGGATTTCCACCATTGGGGAACAAGGTTTTAAATGCGTTGTCATCAATCACCGCTTCTTGCGCTTGTACCCTTTCGGCCTCGGCGTCAAACCCCTGGCCTTGCGCAAAACTATAGCCACGCACCCGGAAATACTGGGCACCCACACCAGTGATGGTGGCACTGACGTCGATATTGCGGTAGCGCAGCCCCGCGCTCACACTCACACTGGGGGTGACGCTATCGACATACTCAAGTTGCGCCAGTGCGGCGGCGTCGCCGGCACGCAGGGTGTGGATGGCACTTGCACGCCGGTCACCAAAGCCGCTTCCTGGCATCACATCAATGGTGTTGGTGCCCATGGCACTGATGTCTGCCAATACTTTCTGGCGCGACCCCTCGCCCAAGCCAACCACTGAGACCACCGACGCAATGCCAATGATGATGCCCAACATGGTCAACAAGGTGCGCAAGCGATGCGCAGCCATAGCCCGCAATGCCATGCGTGTGGCCTCTGCCACCCGACCCCAGACTGCGCGCCAGGCGCTGTCGCTGTGCAGCATACTTTCTCGCTGCAAAACATGAGGGGCCTTGGCATCGGTTTGACGGCGGTCAGCCACGATCGCACCATCGCTGATTTCAATCACACGTTGTGCATAGGCGGCGACTTGGGCGTCATGGGTGACCAAAATGATGGTATGCCCGTCTTCATGAAGTTCCTCCAGGATCTTCATCACCTCGCGGCCGCTTGCTTGGTCGAGTGCACCAGTGGGTTCATCCGCCAGGATCACGTCGCCGCCATTCATCAGCGCCCGAGCAATTGACACGCGTTGCTGCTGCCCACCCGAGAGCTGCCCGGGCCGATGGTGCAGCCGCTCGGACAAACCCAGGCGGGCCAACAAGCGCTCGGCACGTTGATGGCGCTGCGCCGCCAGCCTGCCTGAATAAATGGCCGGGATTTCGACGTTACCCACTGCGTTCAAGTCGCCCAACAGCTGATAGCGCTGAAAGATAAAGCCGAAATGCTCACGCCGCAATCGTGCCAGCTCGTCCGCCGCCATCGCACCTGTTTCCTGACCTGCGACCCGATAGCTTCCCCGGGTGGGCCGATCCAGACACCCCAGGATGTTCATCAACGTAGATTTGCCTGAGCCAGATGGCCCCATGATGGCCACCATCTCGCCAGCTTGGATCGTCAGATTGACCTCACGCAATACCGCAACAACGCCCTCGCCCGCTGGAAACTCACGGGTCAGACCATGGACTTCAAGAAGTGCGGTCATGGTCAGAACATCGGTGGGCCGCGACGTGCGCCGCTGGCACTTGTGCCCGCCTTGGCTTCGCTGGTCACGACTTTGTCACCCGCTTGCAACCCCTCCAGAACTTGTGCGCGCACACGGTTGTTCAGACCAATGCGCACGGTCTTGTCGACGATATGCGCCCCGGACATCACCCGAACGCGGTAGCCGCCTTTGCCATCCCGAGGGCCAAGGGCCGAGGAAGGTATGGTGGGTGTCTCCTTGGCTTGGGCCAGAACAATGGTGGTCTGGGCAGTCATGTTGATGCGCAACTTTTGGCCAGGATTGGGGACATCAAAAATTCCGTTGTAATAGATCGCGCTGGTCGTGGAGGTTGTTGTACTGGTTGTTGTGGTTGTGCTGTCAGCCAGCGTGGTGTCACCCGGCTCAATGGCACGCAGTTTGGCCTCAATGCGGTGGTCCGGCTCACCCAGCAGCGCAAAATAAACCGGCATGCCCGGTTTCACACGGGGCACATCTGCTTCGGAAATTTTGGCCTTGATGGTCATGGTGTCGAGCTTGGCCAGCTTGACGATGGTGGGAGCCGACTGGCTGGCGTTCACCGTCTGACCTTGCTCGGTCACCACCGCCACCACCGTGCCGTCCATCGGTGCCAACACACGTGCGTAACTCAGGTTGACCTCTGCGCTGTCGACGCTGATGCGCGCCTGCGCGATCAGGGCCTGCTGCGAGGCCACATCGGCACGGGCAGTCTCCAGCGCTGTCAAGGCCGACTCCAGATCGGTACGGGTGCCAACTTCGGCGGCATTGAGCTCACGCTGGCGTTTGGCGGTGAGCTCGGCCTGTTGCAGTGTGGCCTGTTTGGACGCCAGCAAGGCCTGCGCACTCTGCAGCGCTGCCTGCGCATCACGCAAGGTGTTTTGCTGGGTCAACGCGTCAATTTCGGCGATGAGTTGCCCTTGCTTGACTTGGTCGCCCAAGGCAACATGCAGACGCTTGACCTCGCCAGAGGCACGCGCACCGACACTGACCAGTCGGTAGGCATTGATGGTACCGGTGGCCAGCACGGTGTCCTCAATATCTTCCTTTTCAACCGTGGCCGTGGTCACCTGGGGAACTGTCGGAACTTTGAAAAATACACCGCGAACGACCAGAGCTACCCCAATCAGGGCGCACGCCACGATGGCTACGCGCCATGGTGTTAACCATTTCTTCATCTCAGTTCAGCCTTCTTTGTTGTTGGTTTTCCATCCGCCACCCAGCACCTTGTAGAGGGTGATGCGGTTGGTCTGCTCTGCCAAAAGCAGGGTGATCATCGACTGCTGGGCCGCATAAAGTGAGCGCTGGGCGTCCAGCACATCCAGCATCGTGGTGCTGCCTGCGCTGTATCTTGCTTGGGCTAATTGCAACTGACGGGTGGTTGAGACATTGAGCGCTCGTTGGGCGGCCAAACGTTCGGCCAAAGTCGCCCGTACGGCCAACGCGTCAGACACCTCGCCAAAAGCGGTTTGCACCGTTTTGTCGTAAGTGGCCAATGCGATCTCACGATTTACCTCGGCTGAGCGCAAATTGGCTCGACTGAGCCCACCATCAAAAATTGGCAAAGAAATGGAGGGGCCGTAGCTCCACACGCCGTTGCCCCCTTTGAACAAATCCGACAACGCGCTGCTGCTGCGACCGGCACTGGCAGTCAGCGAAATGGTTGGGAACATGGCGGCACGCGCCGCACCAATGTCTGCATGGGTGGCAATCAGCGAATGCTCGGCAGCCAACACATCAGGGCGTTGCAGCAGCACGCTAGAAGGCACGCCCTCAGGCAGGTCCACCAAAGCGCTAACAGTGGCCTGGGCATCGGCGGCCGAGGGTTGCAATGCTTGCGGCAAAGCCGCACCCAGCAGCAACTCCAGTGCATTGCGGTCCTGCGCCACAGTGGCCGGGTAGGCCGCTGCATCCACGCGTGCTGACTCCATGGCAGTTTGCGCCTGCGCCAACTCCAGGCCGGTGATCGCCCCCAAGCTGTATTGGCGACGCGTCAATTCCAACGAGCGCTGACGGCTCTCCAACGTTTGCAGCGCCAAGCGCTGGCGCTCCAAATCAGCAGCAAGTGCCAACCACGCGTTAGCCACTTCAGCCACCAGACTGATCTGGGTGCTACGGCGCGTCTCAGCGGTGGCAAACAAGCTCTGCTGGGCAGCTTCGCTGAGATTTTTGACCCGGCCAAACAGGTCGATTTCGAAGCTGGAGAGCGCTAGCTGAAGGTTTTTAGAACTGGATGACTGTGTTTTGGTGGCATCAGCGCTGGCTGTCAGCGTGGGTAGACGCGCCGCATCGGTCACCTGGAAAGCGGCGCGCGCCTTGTCCACGTTGAGGGCGGCGACACGCAGATCGCGGTTGTTCGCTAGCGCCAAGGTCACCGTGTCACGCAGGCGCTCGTTGCTAAAGAAGTCGCGCCAATCCAACTTCGCGACATCGCTGGTGACCATCGCCGGTTGGGGATGTGGCACAGCAGGCTCTGGCCGGGAATAGCTTGGCGCCAGATTGGCGCACCCCGCCAGTGCCATCACACTGCCAGCAGTCAGCAAGCCCAGAAAAGTTCGTCGAAAGTCAGAGGGGAGCGAAGTTTCGCCTGTAAGGGCGTTGAAATGCAATGTGCCAATTCTCATGAAGCGATGTTGCCTCATCCATGTAAAGTGCCGGTATCGCTGGTGTTACCCGTTCGTAAGCAGCGGCCCGCCCGGTTCAAGAAAAAGCGCCACCTATCTCCACTGAGCCATTCGTGGCTTCATCAACTGGCTTTGACTGCTGTCCGGGTCCTCCAAACCGTCATCCACATACCTAAAACAGCTGAGGATGCTTGCCCGTGAGGAGCTTGCGGGCAAGCATCTTCGCCCATTTGCTACATTTGTTGTAGCAATTTATCCTTTATTTAATTGGGCTAGATGCTGATTTCTTTTGCAACCCCAGAAAGTCCAATACGCCCTGCCCCGCCTTGGCGCCACTGGCCAGACAGGCGGTCAAAAGATAACCACCGGTGGGCGCCTCCCAGTCCAGCATTTCACCAGCGCAAAACACACCGGGCAGTGCTTCAAGCATCAGGTTGTCATTCGCTGCCTCAAACAACACACCACCGGCGGTGCTGATGGCTTCGTCGAGCGGCCTGGCCGCCTGCAGCGTGATTGGCAAGGCCTTGATCGTCTGAGCCAGCTGCACCGGATCATGCATCTGCTCTTTGGTCAAGACTTCGTAGAGCAACCCCGCCTTGATGCCATCAATATGCAGCCGACTCTTGAGGTGGCTCGATAGTGAACGTGTACCCCGTGGGTAAGCTGCTTGCGCCAAAACCCACTCAGGGGCGCGATCAGGCAGCAAATCCAGGTGAAAAGTTGCCTTGCCGCTGGCAATGATTTCGTCGCGCAGCAGATGCGACGCCGCATAGATGAGGCTACCCTCAACGCCCGTGGCTGTGGCGACAAACTCTCCGCGCCGCTGAAACTGGACGCCTTGCGAGGTGGTCAACGAGATCGCCACCGACTTGAACGGCTGCCCGGCAAAATGGCTGGCAAAGTAGTCACTCCAGCCACCTAAAACATCAAAACCACAATTGGCAGGCAGCAGCGGCGCCACAGCAACACCCCGATCACGCAACCAGGGCACCCAAGCGCCGTTGGAGCCGAGTCGTGCCCAGCTGCCCCCACCCAGCGCTAAAACCACCGCATCGGCCTGCACTCGCACCGGACCATGAGGCGTGTCAAAGTCCAGGCTGGTGAGGGCATCATCACCCTGGTGCCAACCGGTCCAGCGGTGCCTCATCAGAAACTGCACCGCCGGTCCATTTTCTGGATGGCGCAAGCGGCGCAGCCAAGCACGCAGCAACGGTGCAGCTTTCATGTCGACTGGAAAAACCCGCCCGGAACTGCCCACAAAAGTCTCAATCCCAAGCGAGCTGGCCCAGCGGCGCACACTGCCAGCATCAAAGGTTTCAAAAATCGCCTCAATCTGCTTGCGACGCTGCCCATACCGCGAGGCAAAAATATCCGCGGGTTCGGAATGGGTCAGGTTTAACCCACCCTTGCCAGCCAGCAGAAATTTGCGCCCAACACTGGGCATAGCATCGTACAAGGAGACCGCCACTCCGGCGCATGACAACACCTCAGCGGCCATCAAGCCAGCAGGGCCAGCGCCAATCACACAAACATTTCTCATAGAGTCATTAACCTTCTTTTGTTGGCCTACGCGCAGCATGGCTGCGTCGGGCGTTGCAGGTGAGCCAGGGATATTTCTGTCACAATTTCGCTATTAATTATTTTTTTAAAAATCTGTAACAGGAATAAACATGGCCAGTGAATTGATCAAACATGTGTCCGATGCCTCTTTCGAGACCGATGTCATCCAATCTGATGTGCCGGTGCTGGTGGATTACTGGGCCGAGTGGTGCGGCCCCTGCAAAATGATTGCACCGATTCTGGACGAAGTATCGACGGCTTATGAAGGCAAATTGCAGATCACCAAAATGAATGTCGATGACAACCGCGATATCCCCGCCAAGTTTGGCATTCGCGGCATTCCAACTCTGATGTTGTTCAAAAACGGGCAGCTGGCAGCCACCAAAGTCGGCGCCTTGAGCAAGGCCCAACTTACGGCATTTATTGACCAGCAACTGGCCTGAGTTAATTCAATAGCGGGCCGCGCTGCGCCCGCGTTCTTTTGCAGCGCAAAACACGATTTTCCTGTCATAATCGCCGCACTCGCCAACCGCCACCCAGGGTTGGTCAGAGTCTCCGGCAGAGGCTCATGCGACTTATAACACCAAGTCCGGCCGCCAAATCCTCCCCCACTTTTGCTTTTCATATTGATTGCGTCAATCCATGCATTTAAACGAACTCAAGGCACTGCACGTGTCAGAAGTCCTCAAGCAAGCCGAAGATCTTGAGATTGAAAACACCGGACGCATGCGCAAACAGGAACTGATGTTTGCCATCATCAAGAAGCGCGCCCGCGCCGGGGAGCAGATTTTTGCCGACGGCGTGCTTGAAATTTTGCCTGATGGCTTTGGCTTCTTGCGCAGCCCTGACACAAGCTACACCGCCAGCACCGACGATATCTACATCAGCCCGAGCCAGGTGCGGCGCTTCAATCTGCACACCGGTGACATGATTGAAGGCGAAGTACGCACGCCCAAGGATGGCGAGCGCTACTTTGCCCTGAACAAGCTCGAAAAGGTCAACGGCGGTGGCCCCGAAGAAAACAAACACAAGGTGATGTTTGAAAATCTGACGCCACTGTTCCCCAAAGAGCAGATGCGTCTGGAACGCGACATCAAGGGTGAAGAAAACATCACCGGTCGCATCATCGACATCATTGCCCCGATCGGCAAAGGCCAACGCGCCTTGTTGGTGGCGCCACCCAAGAGTGGCAAGACCGTGATGATGCAGCACATTGCGCACGCTATTTCAGCCAACTACCCCAACAGCCACATGATGGTGTTGCTGGTCGACGAACGCCCTGAAGAAGTGACCGAAATGCAGCGTACCGTCAAGGGTGAGGTCATTGCCTCCACGTTTGACGAACCGGCAGCCCGGCATGTGCACGTGGCGGAGATGGTGATTGAGCGCGCCAAACGATTGGTTGAGCTAAAAAAGGATGTGGTCATTTTGCTTGACTCCATCACCCGTCTGGCTCGGGCCTACAACAACGTCGTGCCCTCATCCGGCAAAGTGTTGACCGGTGGTGTGGATGCCAATGCGTTGCAACGTCCCAAGCGCTTCTTGGGTGCGGCTCGCAATGTGGAAGAAGGTGGGTCACTCACCATCATTGCCACCGCTCTGGTGGATACCGGCAGTCGCATGGATGAAGTGATTTTTGAAGAGTTCAAAGGCACCGGCAACTCGGAAATCCATCTGGACCGCCGGCTGTATGAAAAACGCGTATTCCCTTCGATCCAGCTCAACCGCAGCGGTACCCGTCGCGAAGAGTTGTTGCTGCAACCCGAAATTTTGCAGAAGACCCGCATCCTGCGCCAGTTCCTCTACAACATGGATGAGATTGAATCCATGGAAATGGTTCTGAAACAAATGAAGGCCACCAAGAACAACTCCGAGTTTTTCGACATGATGCGCCGAGGCGGGTAAGTCTGGCTGGTTTATAATTCGAGGCTTTTCGCGATAAGTACGAGCGGCTTTGAATTGCACATCGGGTTTGTGCAAGGGCTGACGCGGCTAACGCAACTGATGGAGATCATATGAAAGAAGGCATTCACCCCAATTACCGCGAAGTTTGCTTCCAGGACTTGTCCAATGGTTTCAAATTCGTGACCCGTTCATGCGCCAACACCAAAGAAATGATCACTTTGGAAGATGGCCGTGAGTTGCCACTGTTCAAGCTGGATACCTCCAGCGAATCGCATCCTTTCTACACTGGCACACAAAAATCGGTGGACAACATGGGCGGCCGTGTGGAACGTTTCCGCAACCGCTTCGGCAAAACCGCTGCCAAGTAAGCTCTTTTTGCGCTCTGCCAAAGGCAGCCGGGTTACACCGCGCTGCCTTTTTCTTTTGGCAAAGCAACTGTTTCGAACAAACCCTTGACTACTGTGAATCATCCCACGCCAGCCATTGTTTCGCAGGATGAAGTGCGTCGACTACCGCGGCTGGCGCTGTGGTTGTTTTGTGCGGCCTATGTGTTGCCAGGTTTTTTTGGACGCGCTCCCTGGAAACGTGAGGACATCACCGCATTTGGCTATATGGCCAAGTTGGCCCGCGGGGGGGCGGATTGGTGGCATCCCACACTGGGAGGGCTTGCGCCTGATGTGGATGCCCTTGTGCCCTACTGGCTAGGCGCCTGGGCAATGCGGCTAGCTCCTGCTTGGGTATCGGCTGAATGGGTGGCACGTGTGCCATTTGTGTTGATCCTGATCATCACCTTGCTGGCGACCTGGTACGGCACCTACTACCTAGCGCGTAGTCCGTTGGCACAGCCGGTACCTTTTGCGTTTGGTGGCGAGGCCATGCCTACCGACTATGCTCGAGCCGTGGCAGATGGGGGCCTGCTGGCTTTCATCGCCTGTCTGGGGTTGGCGCAACTCGCCCACGAGACTACACCTGCACTGACCCAACTGTGTTTCACTGCGCTGGTGTTCTACGCAACAGCCGCCCTGCCCTACCGGGCCATGACGCCAGGGCTGGCGGCGGTGGTTGGTTTGGTTGGCCTGACACTCTCGGGCGCCCCAAGCATGGCTATGCTTCTGGGAATCGGCTGTGCTGCCATCTATTTGATGGAATCGCAGCACAACGCCGCCGAGTCAAACACGCGCAAGATCCGTGCAGCCGGGCTGCTGGGGATCACACTGCTGTGTGCAGTACTGTCATCAACGCTCAATCTTTGGCACTGGCGCATCAATTTGCCGCAGGCCGATTGGCGCGAATGGCAGAGCTTGGGAAGGCTCTTTTTGTGGTTTAACTGGCCGGCCTGGCCACTGGCACTGTGGACGCTGTGGTGCTGGCGTTACCTGTTGTTTGGGGAACGTTTCGCCAGCCGCCATCTTTGGCTACCTCTTTGGTTTGCGCTGATAGCCAGTGCGGCCACACTGACGACACCAGGCGCAGATCGATCCTTGCTCCTGGGTTTGCCTGCACTGGCGGCATTGGCCGCATTTGCCCTTCCAACTTTGGAGCGCAGCGTGGGCGCTTTGATTGACTGGTTCACGCTGATTTTTTTCAGCGGTTGTGCGCTGGTGATTTGGGTCGTTTGGATTTCACTGCAAACCGGCTTCCCCGCGCAACCTGCGATGAACGTCGCAAGATTAGCACCGGGGTTTGTTCACAACTTCTCGGTCATTCCTTTTTTGATAGCACTGTGTGCAAGTTTTACATGGGCCTGGTTGGTTTTTTGGCGTGCAGGCAGACATCGCGCAGCGCTCTGGAAGAGCGTTGTGCTGCCTGCTGGCGGGGCTGCGCTATGCTGGCTGCTGCTGATGACGCTGTGGTTGCCCTTGCTTGACTTTGCACGCAGCTACGCCCCCATGGTGCAGCAAGCCGCTAAGTTACTGCCGGAGCATCCTGGTTGCGTTTCCACGCTTGAGCTGAGCCGTAGCCAGGTTGCCGCCTTCGAGGTGCATGGACAACTTCAGCTCATGCCCGCTAACTCACCAGCCAAATGTGCTTGGTTGATCGCCAATGGTGAACACCCAAGTACAACAGCCGGTTTTGTACCTGGTAAACCGTGGTTGCAACGCGGCATCGTTAACCATCCGGCAGATCCCGACGAAAAGGTCTATGTCTTCGAGCGCCAAACTCACTGAGAGGCCCTGCGTAGGCGAGAGGCTGGAAAAGTGATGCGGAAACTTGCCCCTTTTCCAAGGGTGCTCTCGATCACCAAATGGGCGCCATGGCGTTGGGCGACATGTTTAACAATGGCCAAACCCAGACCGGTGCCACCGGTTTCACGGGAACGACTGCGATCCACCCGATAAAAACGCTCAGTTAACCGTGGAATATGCTCAGGTGCAATTCCGGGGCCTGTGTCGACCACCTCAAACTCGGCCTGACCATCAGGCAGCTCACGAAAACTGGCACTTATGCGGCCACTCGGCGGTGTGTAACGAATGGCGTTACTCACCAGGTTACCAAGCGCACTATGCAGTTCGGTGGCCACACCAGCGATTTCACCTTGAAATGAACACTCAAAATGCAGGTCATGCACCTGTTGTTCATTGGTATTGACGACAGCGGTTAAAGCGCGGGCATCTTGCTCCACCTGCCGAACCAAGGTTGACACGGGGCTCCAGCTATCCACGCCAGGAGCGGGGCTTCCTTCAAGCCGGGAGAGCATCAACAAATCACTGACCAAGCTTTGCATTCGCAAAGACTGCTGAGACATCAGCGCTAAATAGCTCTCTCGCTCTTGCGCTGACAACTCCAGTGTTTGCAAGGTCTCCACAAAACCGGACAACACGGTCAACGGTGTGCGGATTTCATGAGACACATTGGCTACGAAGTCACGGCGCATCGCCTCGGCTTGCTCAACAGCGGTCACATCCCGCGACAACAGCAAAAGCCGGCCACCACCATAGTGGTAAAGCTGCACCGACAGGCGAACGGGTCGTGTTGCTGTGCTTTCCCGCCCAAACATGAGCAGCTCTTGGTCAAATGTCCGGCCAGCCAGATAAGCGGCAAATGCAGGATCACGCACCAAGTTAACCATGTTTTGCTGCAGATCACGCTGTGCATCCAGACCAAAATGCGCCGCCGCTGTCTGGTTGCACCACTCAATGTGGGACATTTTGTCCAGCAATATCACCCCATTAGGCGAGGCCTGCAGTGCGGACAAGAAATCCTGGAGTCGATTTTCACGTTCTTCAATCGCCCGCTTTTGCGTTCTCAACAGACGCTGGGCACGCTCTAACAGTTCTCCCCACATGCCCCACTTCAGCGGCAATTCAACCGGGCGCTCAGGACTCAGCCAACGCATCGCTTGAGCGGCACGTGTGGTGTCCAACACCATCCAAAGAGCCGCTCCAACCAAGGCGCCCAATAGCGCGCAAACAATCCGGTCTAGACCGTTGACACAAAGAGCCCACCCCAAGCCAGCCCCAAGCAGCTGGATCACAAAAAAAACACTGATTCGCGCAAACATCAATCGGTCTGGGAGACAGCGTTAAGCCACAGGCGAGGCGGCCCCCGTACTCTGACTTTGGGTGGTAATGCGGTAGCCCGCACCGCGCACGGTTTCGATCATCGCTGCAGCGCGCTCTCCGAGCGCCTCACGCAAACGTTTGACATGCACATCGACTGTGCGCTCCTCAATAAACACGTGGTCCCCCCAGACCTGATCGAGCAGTTGAGAGCGACTGTGGACACGCTCCGCATGGGTCATCAGGTAATGAAGTAGTTTGAACTCCGTTGGCCCCAACTTCAATGACTGTTCAGCAAAGGTGACGCGATAGGTTGCGGCATCCAAGCTGAGTTGCCCCATGGTCACCAGCGTGGCTTCTTGCTCTGGGGCGCGTCGGCGCAATACGGCACGAATCCGCGCCAGCAGTTCCCGCGTCGAAAACGGTTTGCTGATGTAATCATCTGCACCGGCATCCAGCCCGGCAACACGATCTGGCTCGTCGCCGCGTGCTGTCAGCATGATGATTGGCACTTCCTTGGTACGAGGGTGGGCGCGCCAGCGCTTGGCCAGCGTCAGGCCCGACTCACCCGGTAGCATCCAATCCAACAAGATCACATCTGGCAACGCGGAATCGAGTTCGGCCTGGGCTGTTGCACTGTCCATGGCCCAAATCGGGCGAAAACCACTGTGCCGCAAATTCACCGAAATCAGCTCGGCGATGGCGGGCTCATCCTCCACAATCAGCACACAGGGTACCCGTCTCATTTCACCACCGACTCAATCTCGTCCATGGCTGCGTGCCGAACGTCAGCGCCTTTAACGATATAGATAATCAGCTCGGCAATGTTCTTGGCGTGGTCCCCAATGCGCTCGATGGCTTTGGCCAAGAACAACAGATCCAGACTTGGCGAGATCATGCGCGGGTCTTCCATCATGTAGGTGATGAGCTTGCGCACGAAGCCGTCAAATTCCTTGTCAATCAGGTCATCTTCCTTGAGGATGGTCAAGGCAGCAGAGGTGTCCAGTCGGGCAAAAGCATCCAACGCTTTTCTCAACAGGCCAGACGCCAAGTCAGAGGCCACTCGCAACTCCAGAGAAGGCAGCGAACGTGGTGCACCACTGCTGATGATCGACAACACCATGCGTGCAATTTTTTCCGCCTCATCCCCAACACGCTCTAAATTGGCGGTGGTTTTGGAAATAGCGATCAACAAACGCAAGTCGCGCGCTGTCGGTTGACGTCGCGCAATGATGCTGGAGAGTTCGCGGTCAATTTCAACCTCCATCGCATTCACCTTGGCTTCAGCGGTGACGACCTGCTGGGCGACTTCCACACTGAACTGGGACAAGGCATAAATAGCTTGGCGGATTTGGGACTCCACCAATCCACCAAGCTCCATGACACGGGTAGAAACGGTACCCAGCTCGCTGTCAAATTGGGACGATAAATGTTTTTCAGGCATGAGATTCCTCTGTGATGACTAGCCAAAGCGGCCAGTGATGTAGTCTTCAGTTTCCTGACGGTTTGGCTTGAAAAAGATTTGTTCGGTAGCACCAAACTCAACCAGGTCACCGAGATACATGTACGCTGTGTAATCACTGCAACGTGCAGCCTGCTGCATGTTGTGTGTGACGATGACCACTGTGTAGTCTTGCTTGAGTTCAATGATCAGCTCTTCAACCTTCGCTGTCGAGATCGGATCAAGCGCAGAGCAAGGCTCGTCCAGCAGGATCACTTCGGGTTTGATGGCCACGCCACGGGCAATACACAGACGCTGTTGCTGACCACCTGACAAACTGGATCCGCTCTGCTTGAGCTTATCCTTGACCTCATTCCATAGTGCGGACTTACGCAACGCCCACTCCACACGCTCTTCCATGTCGGTGGGGCTCAGCTTCTCGAACAATTTAACGCCAAAGGCAATGTTGTCGTAGATGGACATTGGAAACGGCGTTGGTTTCTGGAAAACCATTCCAACTTTGGCACGCAGCAGTGCCACGTCCTGTTTGCTGGTTAGCAGGTTCTCACCATCCAGCACCACTTCGCCTTGGGCGCGTTGTTCTGGGTACAACTCGAACATGCGGTTGAACACGCGCAGCAATGTGGATTTACCACAGCCCGACGGGCCGATGAAAGCAGTAACCTTCTTTTCGGGGATGTCCAGATTGATGTTCTTGAGCGCATGGAATTTTCCATAAAAGAAATCCAGGTTCTTCACTGCGATCTTGGCGCGCTGTGTGTTTTCAGTCGTGAGGGGCATAGTTATGAAGTATTTAGGAATGTTTACGGATCTAGCTCTTTTGCCGTGTCATCACACGCGCCAGAATGTTGAGGCTCAGAACCGCCAGGGTGATCAAAAACACGCCAGCCCAAGCCAAGTGCTGCCAGTTTTCATACGGACTCATCGCAAACTTGAAAATGGTCACAGGCAGGCTCGCCATGGGCTCACTCAGGCTTGATGTCCAGAACTGGTTGCTCAAAGCCGTGAACAGCAATGGTGCGGTCTCACCTGCAATCCGTGCCACAGCCAGCAACACACCTGTCACCACGCCCGCACGCGCCGAACGCATGGTGATGCTCAAAATCACCTTCCATTTGGGGGCACCCAGTGCATAGGCCGCCTCGCGCAGACCTGGCGGAACCAGTTGCAGCATGTTCTCGGTGGTACGAATCACCACCGGAATCACGATCAGTGTCAGCGCCATGATGCCGGCATAGGCAGAGAACGACCTAAAGCGCGTCACCACCACGGCATACACAAAAAGGCCAATCACGATCGAGGGCGCTGAAAGCAAAATATCGTTGACAAAACGGGTCACATTGGCCAGCCAGCCTTTGGTGTCAAACTCGGCCAAATAGATACCCGCCATGATGCCGATTGGGGTGCCTACAAAAGTGGCCAGCACAACCATCAGGAACGAGCCATAAATGGCATTCAGTAACCCACCCTCATCGTTGGGTGGTGGCGTCATCTGAGTCAGCGCTGCCACACTCAGTCCGGCAGTACCTAAGCGAACAGTCTCGATCAAGATCCAGAACAACCAAAACAAGCCGAACAGCATCGCCATCATTGACAACACCAATGCGATGTTGTTCACCCGCTTGCGTGCTGCGTAGCGCGTGGCGCGCATTTCATTGAGCTCTTTGGCACGGAGTAAAGCTTCACCAGTGCTCATGACTTCGTCCCTTCACTCTTTTTAAGTTGAGACAGCAACAGTTTTGACAACGAAAGCACCACAAAAGTGATGAAAAACAACACCAACCCCAGATACATCAAGGAAGCCTGATGCAAACCTTCGCCAGCCTCCGCGAATTCATTGGCCAGCGCCGAGGTAATGCTGTTGGCCGCCTGAAACAGGCTCAAAGAGTCCAACTGGTTGAAGTTACCAATGACAAAGGTCACGGCCATGGTCTCACCAATGGCACGTCCTAACCCAAGCATGATGCCCCCTACCACACCAGCCTTGGTATAAGGCAGTACCACCGTGGACACAACCTCCCAAGTGGTGGCACCCAAGCCATAGGCGGATTCCTTAAGCAAGGTTGGCGTCACCTCAAACACATCGCGCATCACTGCAGCGATGAACGGAATGATCATGATCGCCAGAATGATGCCCGCCGACAAGATACCAATCCCCACCGGTGGCCCAGAAAACAGTGCCTCAAAATAGGGAACACCCTTGAACAACTTCTGCAAGGGCTGCTGTACATAGGTGGCCAGAATGGGACCAAACACCAGCAAGCCCCACATGCCGTACACGATGGACGGGATAGCCGCCAGCAGCTCAATCGCGGTACCCAAGGGCCGCTTGAGCCAGGCTGGCGACAGCTCGGTCAAAAACAGGGCGATGCCAAAACTGACTGGCACCGCGATCAGCAACGCAATGAACGAAGTCATCAACGTGCCGTAAATCATCACCAAGCCGCCAAATTCTTCTTTGACGGGATCCCAGGTGGTTGACGCCAAAAATCCCAGTCCGTATTTGCTGATAGCGGGCCAAGCGCTGACCGTCAAGGACAGCAAAATAGCAATCAACAAACCAAGCGTTAACCAAGCCGCCCCTTGGGCCAACCAGCCAAAAAGGCGGTCAGCCAAAGGACCCGAACGTGCAGTCTTGACAGGAGGAAGTCTGTTCATATCAAGCGCGTCAGTTGTTGATGAGGGGATGCTTCCATCCCGCGCAGAAAGTGTAGCTGACACGTGTAGCTCTCCTACTGTCAATTTAACTTGCTCGAGGATTGGCTTACTTCAATGCCACTGGCTTGCCAGAAGCATCCTTGACATTTGCCCAAGACTTCTCGATGGTCGAAATCACTGCATCAGGCAAAGGTACGTAATCCAGGTCGGTAGCCGCTTTGTCGCCGTTTTTGAAGGCCCAGGTGAAGAACTTGAAGGCCTCTGTGGCATTGGCAGGCTTGTCCTGAACGGTATGCATCAGAATGAAGGTCGCAGTGGAGATGGGCCAAGTGCCTTTACCAGGCTGATCAGTAATCAACTGGTAGAAAGACTTGTTCCAGTCAGCACCAGCGGCAGCCGCCTTGAAAGCTTCTTCGCTAGGAGAGACAAACACACCATCCTTGTTTTTCAACTGGGTGTATGTCATCTTGTTTTGCTTGACGTAGGAATACTCGACATAACCAATCGAGTTGGGCAGGCGGTTCACAAACGAAGCCACACCTTCGTTACCCTTGCCACCAGCACCCACGGGCCAGTTCACAGCAGTGCCCTCACCCACCTTGGATTTCCATTCAGCATGGACGCGGCTCAGGTAGTTGGTGAAGTTAAAGGTGGTACCAGAACCATCTGCACGGCGCACCGGTGCGATGTCGGCGTCAGGCAGAGCCAAACCTGGGTTGAGTGCCTTGATGGCAGCGTCATTCCATTTGGTGATCTTGCCGAGATAAATATCACCCAGAACCTGACCGTCCAGCTTCATTTGACCCGGACCAATGCCCTTGATGTTGACCACTGGGACCGTGCCACCGATCACTGTGGGGAACTGAAACTGGCTTTTGGCTTTCAACACGTCATCGGTCAACGGCATGTCAGAGGCACCAAAGTCGACCGTTTTGGCATCGATTTGTTTGATACCTGCGCCAGAGCCGACGGACTGGTAGTTCACCTTAACACCAGTTGCCTTGTTGTAATCAGCTGCCCACTTGGCATACAAGGGCGCGGGAAAACTGGCACCAGCGCCAGTAATTTCTTGCGCACCGGCCGCACCGATGCCAATGAATGCAACAGCGGTGGTTGCCAAAATGGATTTGAACGTAGTCGTCATCATGTAGAACCCTTTCAAGGTTGAAGCCGGAAACACCAAAAATTGTTTGAACCGGGTGTAATTTAAGACACGAATATGTCAACCATGTGACATCCATCATGACACGACTCTCAAATGGTTCGTGTTTTATGTCGCTGTCACACGAACGTCATCAAATTCTTGTGGCAGCTAGGCTACCCTCGAACCGATGCCATGCTCAAAACGCAGGCGCTCAATAAAAGCAGATCGCCAGTGGCAGTCAGCATCAAAAACAAACACCCGAAAGATCCCTCATGCTCGCGATCAAGAAAGCCCGCAAACTCATCGAAACCAATCCAACTGACCCCGCTGCTCAGATCATTGCCAAACTGGTGCTAGCACTCGAAAGCGCATCGACTATCTCGGTGGAACAGCTCTATCAGCTCGATGACAAACGGTTTGAACTGGCACTTGAAATACTTGACGAATGGCGCCTTGACAGACACTACGCCAGCAAACTGCGCTTGCTTGACTCCAGCGCCCAAGCGCAGGAAATTGAGACTGCGCCCGCGGCTCCACAACTGGAACCAGTAGCCTAACTTTTGCGAATCACGGCTTGTGGCAAAAACAGGCTGCCGCAAGCAAGCGATCTCAAAGACCAGCCTGCCTCAGACTGCAGTCAAAGACTGTGATCTGAGGCTTAGTTCCATTCACTCCCGAATAAATAGCTATAAACCCTTTATTTAAAAGGGCTAAAGGCGTTTTTTCTTTATAGATCCTAAGGGGCATTTGTCATCAAAGTGCCTTGGTGTGGACACAAGGTCGTCACGCGGTCGCGCCATCATGACGCATCCAAACTGCGGAGAGCGACATGCAAGCACTGCCCAAGCCCACGATGTTTCCGGCGGAACAGGCGCTCTTTGACACACTTTGGCGCACAGCACATCAAGACAGCCCGACTGCAGACCATGAAGTGCCCCAATCGGTGACACGCGAGTCGGATGACCCTGAGCACAAGCGCTACCGCGCCATCTTCATTTCAGACCTGCACCTGGGCACACCAGGCTGCCAAGCCCAAGCGTTGCTCAGTTTTATCAAGGCCAATGCCAGTGACTATCTGTATCTGGTTGGTGACATAGTGGATGGCTGGCAACTGCGCCGACGCTGGTTCTGGCCCGAGTCGCACAACGATGTTGTGCAAAAGCTCCTGCGTCGTGCCCGCAAAGGTTGTCGCATCATTTACGTGCCAGGCAACCACGACGAATTTGCCCGTGGCTTTTTTGGCCATCAGTTTGGCGGTATTGAGGTCTCAGACGATGCCATTCACATCACCGCCAACGGTCAACGGCTATGGGTCACTCACGGAGACGCCTTTGACGGTGTGATCCAGTGCGTCAAGTGGCTGGCTTACCTGGGTGACAGCCTCTACGAGTTCACCCTCAAACTCAACCGCTACCTCAACCATTGGCGGGCCAAGCTTGGCTTGCCTTACTGGTCTTTGTCGGCCTACCTCAAGCACAAAGTCAAAAAAGCCATGATGTACGTGGCCGATTTCGAGCAAGCTCTTGCACATGAAGCCAAGCGCCGGGGGCACAACGGGGTCGTCTGTGGGCACATCCACCGCGCGGAAATGCGCCAGATAGACGGCATCCTCTATTGCAATGACGGCGACTGGGTGGAAAGCTGCACTGCACTGGTCGAGCATCATGATGGGCGCCTGGAGCTGGTGCGCTGGGCACCAGCCCATGCCAGCCAGAGTCAAACGGATGGTGCAGCACTCTGTCAACCGGTGTAAGCCTCTCGGCAAAGTGTCATACAAGTGACACGAGCGCTTCATAAACTGCGCCCACGCCCATGGCTTGCCTCTTTTGATGAATAACTTACAAAAATCCACCGCTCGTATCGCTTCAATTGCACCACCGATGCCGTTAGAGATCAGCGACTCACAGCATGCGTTCACAACGCCCGTTCTGAGCGCAAACTCGGTGCGGCGTGGCCGCGGAACACTGGCAACCTTGTTGCGACGCAAGCAACTCTACCCCGTCTTTCAACCAATCGCTCAGCTCGAAGATGGCTGCATCTATGCCCATGAAGCGCTGATCAGAGGGCCGGAAGGCTCAGAAACACACAGCCCCGACAAACTTTTGCAAGCTGCAGAACTTGAAAACCTGAACTTTGAATTTGAAAACCAGTGTGTGCTGACCGCCATGGCGCGCTGGGGTGGGTTGCGTGAGTCTGGGCGGCTCTTTCTCAATATCAGCGCAGACGCGCTGGTCCAAGCGCTTGAGCAGTGCGAGTTTGAAGGCCTGATCGCCATGGCCAACAGCCTTGGCATTTCGCCACGTATGCTGGTGCTTGAAATTACAGAATATGAACGGGTTGCTGACATGGACCAACTGGCTGTGGCGGTCCAGCAGATTCGCGCCGCCGGGGTGACGCTGGCATTGGACGACTTTGGCGACGGCCGCTCCAGCTTGCGCCTGTGGTCGCAAATCAAGCCCGAGTTTGTCAAGATTGACAAGTACTTCACCAAAGACATCAGCCATAACGCGGACAAACTTCAAACCATCCAGGCGCTGCAACAAATCGCAGCCATTTTTGGCACCTCATTGATTGCTGAGGGCATAGAAACAGAGGATGATTTGCGCGTCTTACGTGATTTGGGCATCCAGTACGGCCAGGGATTTCTGTTGGGGCGGCCAGCTCACTTGCCGCGTTCCCAAATTGAACCCAAGGCCTGCCTGACCCTCAGAGACCGCACGGTCTCGGTGTTTCCAGAAATGAGGCGGGCACCCAGTGTCGGCTCCATTAGCCGCCTAGCGGTGATCAAGGCACCGACAGTCAGCCCGAAAGCGACCAATGACGAGCTGGCACGTGTTTTCTTCAAAAACCCGAAACTCCACGCGATCGCGGTTGTGGACACCGTCAAACCGGTGGCCATCATCAACCGCACCGCGTTCATGAACGAATACAGCAAGTTGTATTACCGCGAAATATGGGGCCAGAAGTCGTGCATGTCACATGCCAACACCGAACCTCGCGTGATTGAACGGAACCACAGCGTTGATGATCTGGTCGGCATTTTGACCTCCGATGACCAGCGCTATTTGATTGACGGATTCATCGTGACTGACAATGGTCGGTATGAAGGTATGGGCACGGGTGAGCAACTGGTTCGCTCCGTCACGGAAACCCGGATAGAAGCGGCCCGACACGCGAATCCACTGACTTTTTTGCCCGGTAATATTCCAATTTCACAGCACATTGAACGGCTTTTATCCAGTGGTGTGCCGTTTGTGGCTTGCTACGCCGATCTGAACAATTTCAAGCCTTTTAACGACCAGTATGGTTACTGGCGCGGTGATGAAATGATCAGGCTGTTAGCCAGCCTGTGCCAGGCACACTGCGACCCGCGACGCGATTTTGTCGGCCATGTGGGTGGCGACGACTTCATTTTGCTGTACCAAAGCGGCAATTGGCAGACGCAATGCGAAGCCATCATTGCGGAGTTTGCGCAGCAAGCGCGCGCTTTGTTTGATGACGCTGCACGCGAAGCTGGCGGCATCCAGGCGGATGACCGCCACGGCGTACCCAGATTTTTTCCTTTGACGACACTGTCAATTGGTGCAGTTGTCATCCAGCGCGATGAATTCACCAGTGCAGAACAAGTGGCCTCGATAGCAGCCCGCGCGAAACATGATGCAAAGACCAGCGACAAAGGTCTTCAGATTCGGGAGAACGCAGGCCGTTTGTTGGCGGCCGCATAGCGCTTGAATGCCTTGATGCTCTTTCTGTTCACACAAAAGAGCTGCACTGCACCACTCAGGTCAGTGCGAGAGCATGCGTCGGCAATCTGAACTGAGCTGCCACATCCCGCAGGCCTGCGGCTTGGTCCTGGAGGTTTTTAGCTGCAGCGGCTGACTCCTCAACCACTGCAGCGTTTTGCTGGGTGAGGTTGTCGAGTTCGGTCACTGCCTGGGTGATATTGCTCATCGTGCTGCTCTGGGCCACGCTGCCCGCGTGAATATCCCCGATGGCAGAAGAAACATGCTCAACCGATTCAACCAGACGAATCATGGTGTTTCGCGCTTGTTGGACTTTTTGGGTGCCAAGTTGGATCTTCTCCGCTGATACCCCAATGAGTGACTTGATCTCACGGGCAGCCACCGCTGAACGGTTGGCCAACATTCGCACTTCCGAAGCAACCACCGCAAACCCCCGACCTTGCTCACCGGCACGCGCTGCCTCTACCGCTGCATTGAGCGCAAGAATATTGGTTTGGAAGGCAATCCCGTCAATCACCGCGGTGATATCCACAATCTGGTGTGAAGATGCGTTGATATCCGCCATGGTTTGCATCACTTCGGTCATCACGGCGCTGCCCTCTGTGGCATGCGTGCGTGCAGATGTGGCCAACACCTCACCTTTTTTGGCAGCGTCCAGCGAGGTTTGCATGCTGGCAGACACATCTTCAATTGATGCAGCTGTTTGCTGCAAATAGGAAGCTGCACTCTCGACACGGCTGGACAAATCAAGATTGCCGGCGGCAATTTGTGTGGAGCCTTCGGCAACACTGTGGCTGGCGGTCTGCACCTGATACACCAAGGTGTGCAAGGACGCCTGCATACGGCTTAGCGCAATCAGCAGCCTGCCCGCTTCATCCCGTTCATGCCCACTAATGTGATTGGTCAAATCCAACGATGCCACCCGGTCTGCCGTATCAACGGCTTGCTGGATAGGTGTTTTGATGCTGCGAATCAACCACAATGACAACACCGTGCCAATCAACAGCGCGCACACACTGAAAATCAACAGTCCCCAGCGCGCTGCCAGACTTACGTCGTGGATACCAGATGCCGACGCGTCGATATTGGTGCGCTGTGCATCACCAAGTTGCTTGACGGCAGCCTGCAACCCATTGGCTGCGGGCATAAACCGTTCTGAGTAAACCTGCTGGATCTTGGTTGTCACACCGCCGTCGCGGGCCGCAATCAACTCCTGGAGCGCTTTGGCGAATGCTGTGTTGGCAAGCCGCATACGTGCCAGCGTTGCTTGATCATCCGGCGCGGTCAATTTATCGCCAAACTGAGCCAGCAAGGCCCCCACCTGATTCGACGTTTGATTAATTTCCGGCATGAGCGCCTCCTCTACCTGCGGCTCAGAACTCATGGCCAAGGCCTTGGTCCGTGCCACATTCACCAGAATATGGCGCTGCAAGTCGGCAGCCAAGCGCTCACTGGCGATCACTTCTCCAACCATGCGCTCGGTGTCTTGACTGACCCGCTGCAACGACCAGTATCCGATCGTCGAGCCCAACATGGACACCAGTAAAACCAAGGTGAGAACAACCGCAATCTTGCGTGAAAACGAGCCAACTGGCCCGATGAAACGCGCGTTAACGCCATTGAACATGAACAACTTCACTTTCGTGCTGATTGACCTTTACCGGTCAATTCTCAAAAAACCAAAAACCGATTGCTTGTCAAATTCATTGTGTGTCACGGGTATGTCAGCTACGTGACAGCCATTGCGCTATCTGCTCGAGAACCCAGGGGCCATCATCAAGCGGCAGGTCATGGCCGGCGCTGGTATGCAGCTGTAAAGCGCATTGCCACGCCCGTGCCAAAGTGCGCGAGCAGTTCACGCTGACGAGTTGATCAAGCTCGCTTGCCAGCAACAAAGTTGGCACGGCCAATGGACCCGTTTGTGCGCAAAAACGGGCTGCAGCTATCAGTTGGTTGAGTGCGTTGTGGGTTGACACCGGGTTAGCACGGCGCAGTGCCAACCACGTTGGCAATACCGACTCATCTCGGCGGTTGCTGGTGATTTTCAGAATCGTGTGCTCACATTGCAGCGCTGAAGTGCCACACCAGGCCAAGCGAATCAGCGAGCCGTAACTGCCCGCTCTAAGCCGCTGGTAAAAAGGGTTGTATGGCCGCATACTGGTGTTGATCAACACCTGAGCAGCCATCTCATGCGGGTATGCCTGCGCCCAGGCAACCGACACCATGGCTCCGAGCGACATGGCCAATACATGGTAGGGCGGCTTAATGAGACGCTGCGCCAATTGCCTTCGGCAGTCTGCCATCAGAACTTTGACGCAGCGCGGGCTGGTTTGATGGTTCAAAAGTCCGTTACCAGCCAGGTCCAGTGTCACCACGGTGGCATCTGGAAACGTCTGCTGGAACATCCCCCCAAAATCGCCCCAATGGCGACTCTCACGAGTCAGTCCGCGCAAAAAAATCCAGGTGGTCATGGTGTATCAGTACCAGTCTTGCAGCGCTTGCGCATGGTGCTGAGCCCGGGTTTCTGGTGTTGGCAACCACAAGCGGTGGCCGCAAGCCGCACGCGACAAAAAGTCCAGCAGCAACTGATGCTGGCGCAGCACGCGCTGCTGACGATGCACGATCAGTGGGTTAAAAATGCCATGGCGCGAGAACAACTGGCGTGGATTTTTTTTGACCCACAACCAGGACCCCATTTCCAATGTCAGTGGCAAAAAAATACGCTGCGACTGGGCACAAGATTGCAGATAAAGGTGGTCCCAGACATCACCATGCGCCAAATATTGCAAGCTTTGCGGCTCGATCACATAACGGTGATGGCTGTTGGATTGAACAAAAATATGTTTGAGAGCTTGCATCTCAGCCAAATGTGCCATTGGCGCACGTTTGTACGCATAGGGAAACCAAACACGGTCTCTGGCACCAAAACCCGAATGACAATCCACAGAAACGCTGAAGTCCCTGGTCAGCAACTCTGCATGCACCACCTCACACAGTGCCTGATTTTCGATTTCCATCGCCCTGCCCTGGGCGCCTCGGTACCAAGGCAAGCCGGAGCTGATGCGCTGCCCGCCCACCAAAAAAGGAACCGGTTCATGCGCATTGACCGGGGCATTGCGCATCAGATCGACACCATGGGGGTTGGCGCGTGTCCCAAGCGCCATACCGCCCGGGTTGACGATAGGCATGAACACCAAACGCACGGTTTCCAGTTGCCGGTGCAACGAGCTGTCCCACTGAAGCCGCATCACCAGGCTGTGCAAGTAAGCGACCACGACCTCTGCGCCGATGCGTTCTAACCCATGCACACCACCAAAATAGCCCACACCAGGAACTTGCGGATCAGGGTTGCCCAGGCAGATCACGTGAACTGGGTAAGCTCTTCCTCTGGGCATGCTCACCTGGCACGCCACGCGGGATTCAAGACTTGATGCGCCCAGTTCAATGACACGTTCCAACGCATCAAGCTCGGGCAAATCAGACGCGCTCACGGATTTTTAAGCCCATTTGGAACTTTGTTAGCAACATGCTTGGAGAGGCTACTTTGCACACGTGTCATCAGCATGACACCCTGTGGTCCAAACGGTCCAGCGTTTTGACACCAAACCGTCATCCGAATTTGCTACCTTGCCTGCTACCCCACCACGGACAGGCAATACACCATGCCCCTGAAAGTCAACTTCTTTCGCCTGCTGGCGATTCCTGCCTGCATTGTCTGGGGCATATTCGAGTTGATATCGCTGCAGCGAGCGCGGTTCCTCACCCGACGCTGATGGCCTGAGGGTGCTTTGCCGCCGTCCCTGGGTTGACTAAGGGCTGCCCAATAGAGGTGGCCTCTTACCTCGGATATGCCGATTCTCGAGGTGTTTCAGCGCCATGAAAGTCAACACGCCAATCAGCACAGCGCCAGCCAGAAACGCGCCATAGGCAATAGGCCAAGGAATGCCCTGGGTCATCATCGAGAACTCGGACATGCCACCCATACCGGCCAAAATATTGATGGGTGTGAACACCACCCCAAATACTGTTAACTGGTTGATGCGACGATTCTGGTTGATGTTGATGAAACCAATGGTGGCGTCCATCAAAAAATTGATTTTGTCGAACAAAAACGAGGTGTGACTGTTCAACGACTCGATGTTGTGGAGAATCTGCCGAGCGTCCTCTGCTTGCGAAGGCGACATGATCTTGCTACGAAGCAAAAAATTGATCGCTCTCTGGGTGTCCAGAATGTTGCCTCGGATACGGCCATTCAAATCTTCCTCTTCGGCGATATCACCCAAGATGGCTGCAGCCTCACGATCAGTGATCGCTTCGCTGAGTACCTGTCGCCCAACTTGGCCTAAAGTGGCGTAAATGTCCTCCAGGGAATCGGCGGAGTATTCAACATCCGCGCCGTACAGATCGAGCAACACATCGGTGCAGTCTGACACATAACCTGGCTGGGTCAGCGTGCGCCGGCGTTGCAGTCGGAACACCGGCAACTCTTGGTTACGCAAGGTAAAAAGTATCCCTTGATGCAACACAAAGCCCACCGGAACACTGCCCGATTTGCCTTCGCGATCGAGCAAAAAGTTAGAGTGCAGATGGATATCGCCATCTTCTTCTATGCGGTAGCGCGAACTGGCTTCCAGATCCGTCACATCATCAGGGTCGGCGAGCTTCAAGCCAAAGTGCAGACCCACAAAGTTGCGCTCAGCCTTGCTGGCACCCAGCAGATCGATCCAGATGGGTTGCAAACCCTCCAAGCTTTTGCGGCCTTCGATGGCGATTTGGCGCAGCCGACCGTCCACAAGCACAAACGCGTTGATTTGACTCTCGTTAAATGCGGGCTCGCGGTTGTCAGCCAAGAGCGTCCGAAGTGAATCTGAAATCTCCCACAAAACGTCGTTCTGCCTTGCCGCAGGTATTTGCGCCCACAACACCATAGCGTCCTCCAAGGGCAGGGACGCCAGGATGGTGCCGATCTCGCTGGCTGGCCATTGCGACAACAACTGTTGTAACTCGGCCAAATGTTGGCGCTGAACCAGCGTCTCCACGATGGCTTGCCTTGGCATGCTCTGGTTGTGGACCATGCTCTCGACGCGCTTTTGCTTCTTGAGCAACTCGGAAACTTTGTCTACAGGCACAGTCATGGTGCCCACCCCTCGACCACACTCACCGTCGTGTTTGCCGCATGAACTCGCTGTCCTGATCCTTGATCAGGCAGCGGTAAGGGATGTCCCAGTCTTGATGCAGGTAATGCATCGGCTCGGCTGCCTTACTGTCTTCAAACTCCGCTTGCGCCTGACGACACAGTGGATCGTCGGGGCCATAACGGCAATAGAGCTTGTGAAACAGTCGCTCAAGGTTGTCCAAGTGTCTGCTCATGGTGATTTCAAGCCTTCAGCCAATAAACACCCAGACATGGTAGTCATGTGGGTGAGGCAAGCAGAACACAAATCAAGAGGAATTTGACCAAACACAAACACAGACCAATTAACCCAAAATGGGCGTTGCTTCGGTGTCTTCGTGTCATCAAGCTTTCATACTAAAAGCATAAGCGCTCAGGCCTATTCCGTCTGACTGGCGCAACGCCACCAAGAATTCAGGGGTGGCATTGGATGCTATGCTGGTGCCCGTCAAAAATAACAATCACCAACATGCATGATGGAACTCGCCTGGCGGCAGTGGATTTGGGCTCCAACAGTTTTCGCCTGGAAATAGGTCGTGTCGAGGGTGGCAAGTTTTGCCGCAGCGATTACTTCAAAGAAACTGTGCGTCTGGGCAACGGGCTTGATGAGAGATCGCAACTGACGCCGCAAGCCATGCAACGTGGCTGGGACTGCTTAGGAAGGTTCGGCGAACGTTTACGCGCCTTTGCGCCAGACCTGGTCAGTGCGGTGACCACCCAAACCTTGCGTGAGGCGCGCAATCGCGATGCGTTCCTCACCCAGGCCAATACCTTGCTGGGCCACACCATTCAGGTGATCTCTGGGGAGCAAGAAGCTCGGCTGATCTACCAAGGCGTGGCGCAAGCCCTACCCGACACAGCGGAGCGCCGCCTGGTCATCGACATTGGTGGACGCTCGACAGAGTTGATTGTTGGCACGGGCTGCCAAACTCGGCGCATGGCGTCTTTTCCGGTGGGCAGTGTGGGTTGGTCAATGCTGTACTTTGCGGATGGTGCACTCACGCCAGACGCGTTTACCCGGGCTGAGCAGGCAGCCACGGAGGTGTTGGCACCTGCTTTGGCTTTTTGTGCGCCAGATCTGTGGGACGTGGCCTACGGATCGGCCGGGACGGTGAATGCCGTGGTGGACGTTTTGACCGGTGCTGGCTGGCCTCCTGGCCACGTCAGCCAGGAAGGCCTCAATTGGTTGCTAGAGAAACTGGTGGCTGCACACAATGCGGGTCAGCTCAGCATGATGGGTCTGCGTGATGACCGCAAAGCCATCATTGGCGGCGGTCTGAGCATTTTGCGAGCCCTGTTCACACTCTTGGGTATCACGCGCCTGGAACAATCACTGGGTGGCCTGCGCCATGGTTTGTTGGTGGACTTGATGCACAACCCAGCCTGAGTTCCGCTCAACGCGCCTTGTACAAAGCCCCACAAAAAAAGCCCGGCATCCGCCGGGCTTTTTTCATGTATCGCTACAAGGCTATTGCAGGTCGCTCACATGTGGTCAATCATGACTTGGCCAAAACCCGAGCAGCTCACTTGGGTTGCACCCTCCATCAGGCGGGCGAAGTCATAAGTCACCTTTTTGCTCTTGATGGAACGTTCCATCGAGTGGATGATCGCATCGGCCGCTTCGACCCAGCCCATGTGGCGCAGCATCATTTCAGCCGACAGGATTTCGGAACCCGGGTTCACATAGTCCTTGCCGGCGTACTTGGGTGCGGTGCCGTGGGTCGCTTCAAAACAAGCCACCGAGTCTGACAGGTTGGCGCCAGGCGCGATGCCGATGCCACCCACTTGTGCGGCCAACGCGTCAGACACATAGTCGCCATTCAGATTCAGCGTAGCAATCACGCTGTATTCAGCCGGACGCAGCAAAATCTGCTGCAGGAAGGCGTCCGCAATGCTGTCCTTGATGATGATTTCTTTGCCGGTTTTCGGGTTCTTGAACGCGCACCATGGGCCGCCGTCGATTGGCACAGCGCCAAATTCCTTTTGAGCCAGTGCATAAGCCCAGTCGCGGAAGCCACCTTCGGTGAACTTCATGATGTTGCCCTTGTGGACAATGGTCACGCTGGGTTTGTCGTTGTCGATGGCGTATTGCACAGCCTTACGCATCAGGCGCTCGGTGCCCTCAATCGACACCGGTTTGATACCGATGCCAGAGGTGTTCGGGAAACGGATCTTGGTAACACCCATTTCCTCTTGCAAGAACTTGATAAGTTTCTTGGCCTTGGGAGATTCGGCTTCAAACTCGATGCCAGCGTAGATGTCTTCCGAATTTTCACGGAAGATCACCATGTTGGTTTTGTGCGGCTCTTTCACCGGGCTGGGCACGCCTTCAAAGTACTGGATCGGACGCAGGCAGACATACAAATCCAGCTCTTGGCGCAGCGCCACATTGAGCGAGCGGATACCACCACCCACGGGCGTGGTCAGAGGGCCTTTGATCGACACCACATACTCGCGCAAGGCCGCCAGGGTTTCTTCAGGCAGCCAGACGTCGGGGCCGTAAATCTTGGTGGACTTTTCACCGGCATACACTTCCATCCAGTGGATTTTTTTCTTGCCGCCGTAAGCCTTGGCCACAGCTGCGTCCACCACCTTGATCATCACCGGGGTGATGTCGAAACCGGTGCCATCACCTTCAATGAACGGGATGATCGGCTGATCCGGCACGTTCAGCGAATAGTCGGCGTTGACGGTGATTTTTTGGCCTTCGGAAGGCACCTTGATGTGCTGGTACATGAATATAAGTCTCCGTGGATGTATCAAAACAAGGCTCACCCACTCAGAATGAACCACAAATTCATTCTAGACGCATTACTTGATTCCCTTTGCCGCAGACTGGCAAACCAATACGCGCTACAAGTAAGCGAGTGCTTGCGGCTATCCAAAGTCGGCATTTGCGTGAAAATGTCGGCATGAAAAAATTTCTTCTCACACTCTTTTTTTGGGGTGCAGCCAGCGCTGCGCTGGCGCAACAAAGTCCACAAATGGACCTGCCCCGCATCAAAATCAATGCAGGCATGTTCTTGATCGACGTGCAATTGGCGACGACGCCCGAGCAGCGCGAGATTGGCCTGATGTTTCGCCAGCAAATGCCTTCGGCCGAAGGCATGTTGTTTGTGTTCAGTGTGCCAGCCGAACAGTGTTTCTGGATGAAAAACACCCAGCTGCCGCTTACCGCTGCTTTTGTGGCGGATGACGGCACCATCGTCAACATGGCAGACATGAAGCCGCAAACCACCGACTCCCACTGCTCGAAAAAACCAGTGCGTTATGTGCTGGAGATGAATCAAGGCTGGTTTGCCAAAAAAGGGATCAAGGCCGGCGCCAAACTCGGCGGTGAGCCCTTTGACAAATAAACTTAGCGATTGATAGCAATCAACCCTTTATTTATAAGGGCTAGAGGCCTATTTCTCATATAAAAAAGCCACCCAAAGGTGGCTTTTTTTTGTTGGCTAAAACAACGTGATCAGGCGAAATTGGCCTGAGCAAACGACCAGTTGACCAGCTTGTCGAGGAAGGTTTCGACAAACTTCGGACGCATGTTGCGGTAGTCGATGTAGTAGGCGTGTTCCCACACGTCCACGGTCAGGATGGCGGTGTCACCGGTGGTCAGCGGGGTGCCAGCGGCGCCCATGTTGACGATATCGAGCGAGCCATCGGCCTTTTTCACCAGCCAGGTCCAGCCCGAACCGAAGTTACCGACAGCAGATTTGACAAACGCTTCGCGGAAAGCCGCATAGCTGCCCCACTTGGCGACGATGGCTGAAGCCAACGCACCGGTGGGCTCGCCGCCGCCGTTGGGGGTCAGGCAATTCCAGAAAAAGGTGTGGTTCCAGATTTGCGCAGCGTTGTTGTAGATGCCACCGCTGGATTTCTTGACGATGTCTTCGAGTGTGAAGTTCTCAAACTCGGTGCCTTTTTGCAGGTTGTTGAGGTTGACCACATAGGCGTTGTGGTGCTTGCCATGGTGGTATTCCAGTGTCTCTTTGGAATAGTGCGGGGCCAAAGCGTCGATGGCAAAGGGCAAAGCGGGCAAGGTGTGTTCCATATTTTCCTCAGAGTGGTTTTGCGAAAAATCAAATTGTAGGAAGTTTCAGGTTTTTTGGGTTAGCCACGGTCAATTCAACCGTGCCGTCCATCAGGGTGGCAGACAAGGCTTGCCCCGAATGGGTGTGGCTGGCCCGCGTCACCGCATTGCCTTGGGCATCACTCAGCCAGGCATAACCGCGTTCTAGCACCAGATGTGGGTCCAGCAAACCCAGTCGCAGACCAGCGCGCTCCAACCGCTGGGACTGTGCCTGCAGGCCACGTTGCAACGCAAGCGGCAACAACGCCGCCAAACGCGCCAAATGCTGGGTGCGCAACTGCAGGTCATGCCGGGTACCGCTTTGCAAACGCTGGGCGCAAGCACTCAGGCGCAACTGCTGACCAGCCAATTTACCGGAAGGTCGACCCAACCGCGCCACGGCATTGTCCAGGCGCTGGTGCTGGCGGTCCAAATGGCGCTCAAGACCGTCCTGCAGACGGTTTTGCATCGCCTCCAAAGCGGCCAGCCACGCCTCGCGCGGCTGTGCGACCAGTTCGGCAGCGGCAGTGGGGGTTGGCGCGCGCAGGTCGGCAACAAAGTCAGCAATGGTGAAGTCCGTCTCATGGCCGACACCACAAATCACTGGCACCGGGCTACTGGCGATGACACGGGCCAGCGCCTCGTCATTGAACGCCCACAGGTCCTCCAAAGCCCCGCCTCCGCGCACCAGCAAGATCACATCCACCGGCGGTGGCACCGCCACGCCGCGCGCCTTCTTATAAGGAAAATCCACCCCCTTCCCTTGCTCCACCTCGGTCAGACGATACAAGTTTGATAGCGACTCGATCAACTCAACGGGTGCCCCCTGCCCTTGCACCGAGGCCGGCGCCAGCACCACTGGAATGTTTGGCACACGGCGACGCAGCGCTGTCACCACATCGTGCAGCGCCGCCGCGCCCAAGGATGTCACCAGACCAATGGCACGCGGCATGATCGGCAAAACACGTTTACGGGCCGCCTCAAACAGCCCTTGCGCCTCCAGCTTGGCCTTGACCTGTAAGAACTGCTCAAACAGGTTGCCTTGACCCGCGCGGCGCATGCTCTCCACAATCAACTGCAGGTCGCCGCGCGGCTCATAAACGGAGAGCTTGCCGTTGACCTCAACCAACTCACCGTCACGCGGCGCAAAGTCCAGACCAGTGGCAGCACGTTTGAACATGGCGCAACGCAGTTGGCCGCTGCTGTCTTTCAGCGTGAAATAGCAGTGCCCGCTGGCCGCACGCGAAAAGCCCGACAACTCGCCGCTCACCGTGACCGGGTTGAAGCGCGCCTGCAACGCATCGGCAATCGCCCGGCACAACACCCCCACCTGCCAAACCAAGGGTTTACCCGGTGTCTCTTTCATATCAAACATCACAAAAAGTCCTTGACAAAGGGCGCTCGTCAGTCGGTTCAAGGGCGAGTCGTCCACAGTTTGGTGAAACCACCTCAAGCCCAAAAAAAGGAGCAACGGATTGTGAAGTTTCGGTAAAGATCATTGATTTCATTAGGTTTTTTTTCTGCTTAATTTATCATCAATGTGTTCAAAACCAAGCTGCATGCGGCTTGCAGCCACTTACACCAGGGCTTCTCCACAAAGTTATCCACAGAAAATGTGTGCAGCCTGCACAACTCGCGTCATAAGGCCTGCGCCATAATTGCTCGGCTATTCTCTTGAGGGGTTCCAATTTGTTTTCCATCATACAAGCCGCAGGTTGGCCGATCTGGCCGTTGATCGTCTGCTCTATTTTGGCCCTGGCCCTGGTGATTGATCGGTTTCTCAGCCTTAAAGTGGCCAAGGTAGCCCCCCCCAAATTGCTCGACGAAGTGCTCGCCGTGACCCGCAATGGCGTGCCCACTCCAGACGTGGTGGCCCAACTTGAAAAAAACTCGGCGCTGGGCGAAGTTTTGGCCAGCGGTCTGCGCACGCTGACTCTCAGTCCGCGCTGCAGCGACGAAGATTTGCGCGCCAGTATGGAAGACACCGGGCGCATGGTGGCACATCGGCTGGAGCATTACCTGAGCGCACTGGCAACCATCGCATCGGCGGCACCGCTGATGGGTTTGTTCGGTACCGTGGTGGGCATGATCGACATTTTTGGCTCGCAAACGCCCGGCGCCGCCACAGGTGGCAACCCGGCGCAGTTGGCACATGGTATTTCGGTGGCCTTGTACAACACCGCGTTTGGGCTGATTGTGGCGATACCGTCGCTGATTTTCTGGCGCTACTTTCGCGCCCGGGTGGACGCGTATTTGTTGACGCTGGAGCTCGCTGCCGAGCGGCTGGCTCGCCACCTGATCAGTTTGCGCAAATAAGACCTACGCATCCATGAATTTTCGCCCCCGTCCCAAGGAAGAGCCTGAGATCAACCTGATCCCGTTCATCGATGTTTTGCTGGTGATCCTGATCTTTTTGATGCTCTCCACCACCTACAGCAAGTTCACCGAATTGCAGCTGCGCCTGCCGGTGGCCGACACCGAGGCCCAGCGGGACTACCCCAAAGAGGTGCTGGTATCGGTCAGCAGCGATGGCAACTACAGCGTCAACAAACTGCCAGTGGCGGGGCGTAGCGTTGCCGAACTGGCTGAGGCCTTGCAAGGCGCTGCCAAGGCAGGAACCGAATCGGTGGTGATCATTTATGCCGATGCCGCGGCACGCCATCAATCGGTCATCACGGTGATGGAAGCCGCCAAACGTGCAGGTTTGACCCAAATCACCTTTGCGACCCAGTCGTCTGGCGCTGTTGCCAATTAATGCGCCAGGGGCTGTTGCGGCATCGGTTGCGCCCCGCCCTCTTTAACTGAATCAAGCCTGGCGTGATCCCCCCTTCCTACCAAACACCCCATTGGCAGCAGACATTGCTGGTCGCCTGGACACAGCGCGGCCTGCTGGCTAGGCTGCTCTGGCCGGTGTCGCTGCTGTACCGACTGCTGATCACGCTGCGAGCCGGTTTGTTCCGGCTGGGGCTGTTGAGCTGCCAGCGGGTGGCCGCCCCGGTGGTGATGGTGGGCAATGTGGTCGCCGGTGGCGCGGGCAAAACGCCCGTGGTGATCGCGTTGGTGGAGCATTTGCAGCGGCGTGGCATCCGGCTGGGAGTGATCTCGCGCGGTTATGGCCGCAGCGCACCGGGTTGTCTGGAAGTGACGAACCTGCGTCCCGCACAAGAGGTGGGTGACGAGCCCGCGCTGATCCATCGGCGCACCGGTGCACCTGTTTTTGTAGCTGAGAAGCGCGCGCAAGCGGCGCAGGCCCTGCTTGCACACCACCCGGACACCCAAATCATTTTGAGCGATGACGGACTGCAACACTTGGCCTTGCACCGCGATCTGGAGATTGGCGTGTTTGACGAACGCGGCGTCGGCAACGGCTTCTTATTGCCTGCAGGGCCATTGCGCGAACCGTGGCCACGTCGACTGGACCTGGTGTTGCGCTCGGGAACAGAACCCGCCTTTGAAGGTTTTCGTATTCGGCGCACACTGGCCAGCTATGCGGTCACGCAAGATGGCACGCAGGTACCGCTGGGTGAACTGGCCAAAATGCATTCTGAGCCTCTTTTGGCACTGGCCGCGATTGCCCGCCCCGAAGCTTTTTTCACCATGCTACGTGAGCAAGGGCTGACACTGGCAGACACATTAGCTCTGCCGGATCACTATGATTTCAAGAGCTGGTTACACAATGAATATAAGGGCTACAGGCTGATTTGTACCGAAAAAGACGCCGTCAAACTGTGGCCACTGCGCCCTGACGCTTTGGCGGTGCCGCTGCTATCGGTGTTGCCAGACGACTTTTGGACTGCCTTTGACAGCCGCATTGACGCCCTGCTGTCTCGTGCCATGCCTCACTGAGAAGCTATCATCACGCCCATGGACACACGACTACTTGAACTGCTGGTATGCCCGGTCACCAAAGGCCCGCTTGAATTCAACCGCGAGACGCAAGAACTCATCTCGCGCAGCGCGCGGCTGGCCTACCCGGTGCGCGATGGCATTCCGATCTTGCTCGAAAACGAAGCCCGCACACTCACTGACGAAGAACTCGGGCTCTGAGCTCACCTGCAACCCTTGCAACGAAGATTTTCTCTGTGAGTTACACCGTCCTGATCCCGGCGCGGCTGGCTTCCACCCGCCTGCCCAACAAACCCCTGGCCGACATTGCTGGCGTGCCCATGGTGGTTCGCGTTGCCCAGCGTGTGCAGTCGCTGACCCAGTCGCAAGACGCGGCTCGGGTGGTGGTCGCGGCAGACAGCCCCCACATCGTGGCGGCCTGCCAAGCGCACGATGTGCAAGCCATTCTCACCCGCCCCGATCACCCATCGGGCTCAGACCGGTTGGCCGAGGCCTGCGATCTGTTGGGCTTGGATGATGCTGAGATTGTGGTGAACGTGCAGGGCGACGAGCCACTGATCGCACCGACGCTCGTCACCTCGGTTGCTGCTTTGCTAAAAAATACGCCGCAAGCCCACATGAGCACTGCGGCACACACTATTGATTCTGTAGCTGACTTCCACAACCCAAACATCGTCAAGGTGGTGCTGGATGCACAAAGCATGGGGCTGTACTTCAGCCGGTCGCCGATCCCCTACCCGCGCGACATGCCACTGCAGCTGCCCAATCCGCTGCCATTGCGTCACATTGGTATTTATGGCTATCGGGTTGGTTTCCTGCGCCAGTTTCCGAGGCTGCCGCAGGCTCCGCTCGAATTAACTGAGGCGCTGGAACAGCTCAGGGCCTTGTGGCATGGGTATCGCATCGTGGTGCATGTCACCGATCAGGCGCCTGGCGCCGGTGTGGATACCCCAGAGGATCTGGCGCGAGTGCGTCAGGTCTTTGACAAAACCGCCTCGGGTGTGTAAGCGCCGGGGCCGCTGAGCCGTGCTATTCTGATTGGTCAACGGTGCGTGCCTTGGGCATGTTCAACTGAGCAGAGAACGGTTTTGACTTTTTATTGATAACTTTCCTAGGACACGCATGAAACTGATCTTGTTGGGCGCACCGGGCGCTGGTAAGGGCACGCAAGCCACCTTCATCTGCCAAAAATACGGCATTCCGCAAATCTCCACAGGCGACATGCTGCGCGCCGCAGTCAAGGCAGGCACGCCCTTGGGCATCCAGGCCAAGGCTGTCATGGATGCCGGTGCACTGGTCAGCGATGACCTGATCATCAACTTGGTCAAAGAACGCATCGCCCAAGCCGATTGCGCCAACGGCTTCTTGTTTGACGGCTTTCCACGCACCATCCCGCAGGCCGATGCGATGAAAGCCGCAGGCGTCAAGCTTGACTATGTGCTCGAAATCGATGTGCCGTTTGACGCCATCATTGAGCGCATGAGTGGCCGACGCTCTCACCCGGCGTCGGGACGTACCTACCACGTCACCTTCAACCCACCCAAAGTCGCTGGTGTTGACGACCTGACCGGCGAGCCACTGGTGCAACGTGCCGATGATCAGGAAGATACCGTCAAAAAACGCCTGGACGTCTACAGCGCCCAAACCCGACCTCTGGTGGACTACTACTCTGCCTGGGCCAAAAACGAACCCACAGCGGCGCCCAAATACCGTGCCATCAGCGGCACTGGCAGCGTTGAAGACATCACCGCAAGAGCGTTTGCTGCACTTGCCAGTTAAACCATCGCCCAACATCTGCACAACCTGATGCCCGCTGGGTATCAGGTTTTTTTTTGCCATTTTGGGGCGTTATGCCCACAATGCGAATACACCGTTGGCTTGCTTTCTGATAGCGCATTATTTTGGTGCAGCCGATCCATCAGGAGTGGGAAGCGGTGACTTTTGGGCGGCACCAACGTCGGATCGCATCTGCATCTTCGTGTCACGGTGTCAGCCCAAGCGGGCACAACTCGTGCTTAATTTTGAGAACATTTCGTATTTACTTGGAGCACAGAATGAAACTCGAGTTGTTGATGCGGCGTTTGAGCATTCGTTTGCGCATGTGGGGTGCCATCGGCATGGTGAGTGCTTCACTGTGCCTCGTGGGTGGCATCGGTATCGCGGCTCAGTTGTATGCCAACAGCATCACCGTTCACCTCGTCACCCGGGACGTCTCCTCATCGTCCGAGATCGCGCATCTGCAACAAGCCATGCGTGATATGCGCCTCAGCGAGAAGGACATGGTGATCGAGTACGAAAACTCGATTGAAGCCGCCAAACACAAAGAATCCTGGACAGCAGCCTTCGCTCAGATTGAAAAATCAGCCCAGGCCATTGGGCCGCTGCTTCCCGAAAACGAGCAACGCAAACAGTTGACATTGATCCTCACTGATTTGCGGCAGTTCAAGACAGAGTTTGCGCCAATGGCGGCACAACTTGAAAACATGGGTTTTCCTTCAGCACAGGTGGCAGCAGCAACCATTGGCAAGCTCCAGCCCATCATTGATCGTGCGGCTAACCATCTGGCTGCACTGGCAACAGAGCTGCAAAAGTCCACCGAAGCCAACCAACAAAAGCTTCAAACCAACCTGAACAGGGTGATCTGGCTGATCGTTGGTGTGACGCTGCTTGTGCTGGCCATGATTATTCCGCTGACGCTGGCAAACATGAACTCGATCTGCCATCCCATTGACCAAGCCGAACACATGGCCCGCGCAATCGCCACTGGCGACCTGACTGCACAACAAATCGACACCCAAGGCAACGACGAAACAACGCATTTACTCCAGTCTTTGTCAGAAATGCAAACAGCACTGACCCAGTTGGTTGGACAGGTGCGCAATACCACCGATAGCATCGCTACCGCCAGCGCAGAAATTGCCAGTGGCAACCAGGATCTGAGCGTACGCACTGAGCTCACCGCCAATCGACTTCAGCAATCAGCCTCTAGCATGGATCAATTAACAGCCACAGTGCGTCAGTCAGCACAAGCCTCACAGCAAGCGAACCAACTGGCAGCTTCGGCCGGCCAAGTGGCCGCACGCGGTGGCCAGGTGGTCGCCCAGGTAGTCAGCACCATGAACGACATCCAGATCAGCTCCAAGAAGATCAGCGACATCATCGGGGTCATCGACGGTATCGCGTTCCAAACCAATATTCTGGCGTTGAACGCTGCAGTAGAAGCCGCGCGCGCGGGTGAACAGGGACGTGGTTTTGCGGTGGTAGCCAGTGAGGTCCGCAGTCTGGCCGGGCGATCTGCCGAAGCGGCCAAAGAGATCAAAGGTCTGATTGGTGCCAGCGTAGAACGTATCGATGCTGGCACGCGACTTGTGACCGACGCAGGTCAAACCATGAAAGAAATCGTCAAATCGGTTCAACGGGTGACTGACATCATGGGTGACATATCTCGGTCTTCTACGGCCCAGGATCGTGAAATCCAGGAGGTCAATTCGGCTGTTGCCAGCCTTGATGAAATGACACAACAAAATGCAGCATTGGTCGAACAATCCGCTGCCGCATCACAAAGCATGCGGGAACAGGCTCAGGTTTTAACCACGTTGGTCGCCACCTTCAAGTTATCCAATAACCTCAGCGACGCACCCAGGCTGGCTCACAACCAGACGCTCCTGAGCATGTGACCCAGCAGACAGCCTCCGGCCGCGTTGTTGGGGGCTTTGATTGTCATAAATGATCAAAGCCTGACCACATGGCATTGAGGTCAGAAAAATGCCATTGGGCAGGATCCTCACGACCGATGATCTTTTCCGTGGTGTGTGGCTGTGACAGATCCACCAAACTAGGCATGATGCGCATGTTTGATTTGGTAGAAAAAAACACTTTAATGATGGGGGTCGTCAGCGACTTAGGCGACTGTTCTGTGACCACCCCAATGCGCCCAGATTTCAAGCGTACCAGCGAGCCGACTGGGTAAATACCAATACTTTTGACGAAGGCCTGAAACACCTTGGGGTCAAAATGGCCAGACCACTCAGCCATACGACGTAGCGACTCAGCCGGATCCCAGCCTGCCTTGTAAGGGCGATTGGATGTGATGGCGTCGTAGACATCACACACCGCTGCCATTTTGGCGTACAGACTGATATCGTCGCCTTTGAGCTGTTCGGGGTAACCGCTGCCGTCAAACTTTTCATGGTGATGGAGTACCACATCCAGTGAAACAGCATCGACGGCGCTACTGGCATGCAGAATTTTGTGTCCCTCGGAGGGATGGGAGCGCATGATGTCAAACTCGGCATCGGTCAACTTGCCAGGCTTATTGAGCACTTCAATGGGCATGGCCACCTTACCCATGTCGTGGAGCAAACCAGCCATGCCACACAAACGGGTTTGTTGGTCGTCGAGTCCAAGCCTTTTGGCCAACGCCACCATCATGGCGCATACCGCCACCGAATGCATATAGGTGTAATCATCGGCCGTCTTGAGCCGTGCCAGACTGATGATGGCTTGGGGATGACGCGCCACCGACTCCGAAATCTCTTCAACCAGTTGAAACGCACCGCCAACATCCACGGCCTTGCCCATTCGAGCTTCTTCAAACATGGAAACCACCGCCAACTTGGCTTGTTGACAAATGCGTGCAGCCCGCTCAAGCTCGTCATTGGCCGAAACGGGTACGTTGCTAGCTACGCGACCTTGTGGCTTGTTGAGGGTCGTTTTGGCAACAGCCTGGGCTACCACACCCTCACCATCCGGTACGATGAATGTGTCAGCCTCGACATCGAAACCCTTGCTGCAGTCAATCATCACTTCCTTGATGCTGCTGGCAAGAATCAGCTCGATGTCTTTGGGATCTTTAATGACAAAGCCGGTGCGCCAAAAAGGATGATCCGACCAAGCGCCACAAAACTCTTTGAGGTGCATACCCAGCCGAAGCTGGTCAACTTGAATACGTTTAAGCATTGTCTTGAGGGCATCAACACCAAGCCAAGGCCAAAACCCAGCCTGTCAAGTGCAAATTACTTTTTCTTACAAACCAAGTAGTTTGCCATAGAAGCACAACGAGTAAGACACAGAGGAGGTGCTACTTGAATCAGCTTTGCCGCATATATTCAGCAAGCGGTTCCCTGAAAAAAATTCAGTTGATCAATGCAAATGGCGAGGTTTACGACCACCACCGTGGCCCATGCCACTGGAGCCCCCGCCGGAACCACGCGGTGGTTTGCCGAGTTGCAAAGAGTTAACCAAATCATCGAACCGCTGGCTAAACAAACTGTCCACGGCCGCTACAACGCCGCCCAGTTCAGCACCGTCAAAATGACGCTCCATGAGATTAACCACATCCTGAACCAACAAGTCACGTTGAACCTGCATGATGGAGGCTGGGTCCGGCCCTACAAACAACATCACGAAATCGTCGCGCGATTCGAGTTCAGGCGAATCGCCATCTTCTTCGTCGTCAAACTCGGTATCGTAAAACGTTACCTCAATGGCTGCGCCTGACTGTGCCACGTCATTGAGATTCATGCACATCTCATCAAGAGCTTGCCGGAAGTCATCATCACCCTCGACAGTCCAGCACATTTGAAGCAAGTGCTCTGCCGAGTCAAACTGAATACCTGGCTCGTCTTCGTAAAAGCTGCCTGTCGCTGCTGAAAGCGATTTTGCACCGGCATACTTCCAGAGTGGCTTGAGCGCATCTTGCAAATGATCGAAAGTCACATCAGCGCGCAAGGCCACTTGGCCATGGACATGAATCTCAAAAGGGGCGTTGTAACGTGCCATAGAACTGCAGTGTAGGTGGTGCCCGAGACCGGAATCGAACCGGTACGCCCGTTATTCACGAAGCGGCGGATTTTAAGTCCGATGTGTCTACCTATTTCACCACTCGGGCACAGCTGTATTGTGAAACAAAAAAGCCCCGCACATCGGATTTGCGAGGCTTGCAAGAGCATATTTGAGCCCGTATCTGGAGGCGCGACCCAGAGTCGAACTGGGCTAGACGGATTTGCAATCCGTTGCATAACCGATTTGCTATCGCGCCAAATCTTTTACAAAAAAGGGAAGCTCAGGCTTCCCTTTTTGAATATGGAGCGGGAAAAGAGTCTCGAACTCTCGACCTCAACCTTGGCAAGGTTGCGCTCTACCAACTGAGCTATTCCCGCAAACATGCAAACTTACGCTTGCATTTAATAAACTTTGGAGCGGGAAAAGAGTCTCGAACTCTCGACCTCAACCTTGGCAAGGTTGCGCTCTACCAACTGAGCTATTCCCGCGTTGCAAGCCCATAAGTATAAGCTAAAAATCAGCCCATACCGCTTGAATCAGGAAAAACATCGTCAATGTTTCACTGCATCCGACAATTGTGCCGGGGCAATAACCACCTCGGCTGCCGCAGCGGCCACTGGCTCATCTTCTGGCAGAGATGTCGGCATACGTTCAAGTGCAATTTCCAGCACCTTATCAATCCAGCGCACAGGGACAATCTCAAGACCATCCTTCACGTTTGCAGGAATGTCTTGCAAGTCTTTGGCATTATCTTCAGGTATTAATACCGTCTTGACATTGCCACGCAGCGCTGCCAGCAGTTTTTCCTTGAGGCCACCAATGGCTGTCACTTCACCACGCAGAGTGATTTCACCCGTCATAGCCACATCGCACCGCACAGGGATTCCTGTCATAGCAGAGACAAATGCAGTGGTCATGGCTGCACCTGCACTCGGCCCATCTTTAGGAGTTGCGCCGTCAGGCACGTGAATGTGGATGTCCTTCTTCTCAAAAAACTCATCCTTGATACCTAGCCTGCGTGAGCGACTACGCACCACGGTGCGTGCCGCCTCGACCGACTCTTTCATCACATCGCCCAATGAACCTGTCCGAGTGATCACGCCTTTTCCAGGCATCATGGCTGCCTCAATGGTCAACAAATCGCCGCCGACTTCGGTCCAAGCCAACCCCACCACCTGACCAACCTGATTTTTCTTCTCGGCACGACCATAGTCGTACTTTCGCACCCCTAGAAAATCATTCAGATTCTCACCAGAGACAGTCACCAAACCTGTCATTTTTTTGAGCTGCAGGCCCTTAACAACCTTGCGACAGATTTTTGATATCTCGCGTTCAAGAGACCGCACGCCAGCTTCACGGGTGTAATAACGCACGATGTCACGAACCGCGTCCTCAGTCACCTTCAGTTCAGTCTCTTTCACGCCGTTATTCTGAAGTTGCTTCGGTAGCAAGTATTTGAGGGCGATGTTGGTTTTTTCGTCTTCAGTGTATCCAGACAGGCGAATCACCTCCATGCGATCCAGCAACGCTGGTGGAATATTCATGGAGTTTGATGTTGCCACGAACATCACATCGCTCAAATCGAAATCGACTTCGACATAGTGATCACCAAACTTGTGATTTTGCTCGGGATCCAACACTTCTAGCAGTGCACTCGAAGGATCTCCACGGAAATCCATCCCTAACTTATCAATTTCATCAAGCAAAAACAAGGGGTTGCGGGTACCAACCTTAGACAGGCTTTGCAATACCTTGCCAGGCATAGCCCCGATATAGGTGCGCCGATGCCCGCGAATTTCAGCTTCATCACGCATACCGCCTAAGGCCATGCGTACATACTTTCGGCCTGTAGCTTTTGCGATGGACTGGCCAAGGGACGTCTTACCAACCCCCGGTGGCCCCACCAAGCAAAGGATCGGCGCCTTAACCTTGTCCACACGCTGCTGCACCGCAAGGTATTCCAATATGCGATCTTTAACCTTGTCCAACCCGTAATGGTCTTCGTTCAATACGGCTTCTGCATTGGCTAAGTTGTGCTTGATCTTGGTCTTTATAGCCCAGGGCATGCCTGTAAGAACATCAATGTAGTTACGCACCACCGTCGCCTCGGCCGACATAGGCGACATCAGTTTGAGTTTTTTCAGCTCTGCCTCAGCTTTTTTCAAAGCCTCCTTAGGCATCTTGGCTGACTTGATCCTTTTCTCAATCTCTTCGATGTCAGCGCCATCCTCACCCTCGCCAAGCTCCTTTTGAATAGCCTTAACCTGCTCATTCAAATAGAAGTCGCGCTGGTTCTTTTCCATTTGGCGCTTAACCCGACCGCGTATTTTTTTGTCTACATTCAGAATATCGACCTCGCGCTCAATCTGAGCATAGAGGTTTTCTAAACGATCCTTGATGTTTGCAAGTTCAAGGACGGCCTGTTTGCTTTCAAGCTTCAAAGGCAAATGCGCAGCGATGGTGTCCGTCATGCGTCCAGGATCATCGATGCTGGCGATGGAGGTCAGTATCTCGGGAGGGATTTTTTTATTGAGCTTGACATACTGGTCAAATTGCTGCATCACAGCCCGTCGTAAGGCTTCTATCTCACTGGCCTTGTTTTTGGACTTGCCTTCAGGTTCAACGACAACCTCGACAGGCTTGATACTGGCAACAAAATGGGACTCACCATCTTCCACCTTGGTCACCAATGCCCGCTGTTGTCCTTCGACCAACACCTTAACGGTGCCGTCGGGAAGTTTGAGCAATTGCAAGATAGTAGAGATACAGCCGACATCAAACATGTCCGTGACCAAAGGGTCGTCTTTGGCGGCCGCTTTTTGTGCCACCAGCATGATGCGCCGATCAACGCTCATAGCTGCTTCAAGTGCTTTGATGCTTTTAGGCCTACCCACAAAAAGCGGTATGACCATATGGGGGAATACAACCACATCGCGCAAGGGCAACAGTGGCAAGTCAAGGGAATCGGCAGGTAATGGTGTTTGGCCAGACATAAAGTATCCTTTTGTTACCTGTTGGATATGGAGCGAGCTGGTCGCATTTCAAGCGGCCAGCTCATTGTCAGCAGATCATAAAAATACGATGGGGGCAAATACCCCCAGAAGGCAGATCAAATCAAGCCTTTTTGGCGACTTCTCGGTAAACCAGCAAAGGCGCCTTGTTGTCTTCGATTGTGGAGTCGTCAACCACAACTTTCTCCACATTTGACGCATTGGGCAGGTCGAACATGGTGTCAATAAGCGCAAGCTCAAGAATGGATCGCAAGCCGCGCGCGCCAGTTTTGCGAGCCAGTGCCTTTTTAGCGATAGCGTTCAAAGCTGCCGGGCGGATTTCGAGCTCTACCCCTTCCATGGCAAGCAACTTACTGTATTGCTTGACAAGGGCATTTTTCGGTTCGGTCAGGATCTGCACCAGCGTCTCTTCACTGAGTTCACCCAGTGTTGCTACCACCGGCATACGCCCCACCAGTTCGGGGATCAAACCAAACTTGATCAAGTCTTCTGGCTCAACCTCTTTGAAAACATCTGTCAGATTACGGTTTTGCTTGCTTTTCACAGCGGCACCAAAACCGATGCCAGACGACTCTGTTCGGTTGTCGATGACTTTTTCCAAGCCAGCAAAAGCACCGCCGCAAATAAACAGGATGTTGGTGGTGTCAACCTGAACAAAATCCTGATTGGGGTGTTTGCGCCCACCCTGTGGCGGCACACTGGCCATGGTGCCTTCAATCAGCTTCAACAAAGCCTGCTGGACACCTTCGCCCGATACGTCACGCGTGATCGACGGGTTGTCAGACTTGCGAGATATCTTGTCAATTTCATCGATATAAACAATGCCGCGCTGAGCACGCTCAACCTCGTAATTGCAACTCTGCAGCAGTTTGAGGACGATATTTTCGACGTCTTCACCCACATAGCCCGCTTCGGTCAAGGTGGTGGCATCCGCCATGACAAACGGCACATCCAGCATGCGCGCCAGGGTCTGAGCCAGGAGCGTTTTGCCAGAGCCTGTGGGGCCGATCAGCAAGATATTGCTCTTGGACAATTCCACATCATCCTTGGCAGATTTTTCCTGGTGTTTGAGTCGCTTGTAATGGTTATAAACCGCTACCGCCAAAATGCGTTTGGCGGGCTCCTGGCCAATCACATAGTTATCCAGATTAGCTTTGATTTCGGCCGGCGTAGGCAATTCATTTTTGCCAACTGTGTCGGTGGATTGAGGTAACTCGTCACGAATGATTTCGTTGCAGAGTTCAATACACTCGTCACACACAAAAACCGATGGGCCAGCAATCAGTTTTTTGACTTCATGCTGACTTTTGCCACAAAACGAGCAATACAAGGTCTTTTCGCCGGAGGAGCCTTTTTTTTCGGCCATTTTGAACTACGCCCTTTTTGAGATAACCTGGTCAATCAGACCATATTCCTTGGATTCGTCGGCCGACATGTAATAGTCGCGCTCGGTGTCGCGCTCGACACGTTCCAGCGGTTGACCGGTGCGCTCTGCCAAAATCTTGTTGAGTTGCTCACGGGTCTTCAGAATTTCACGCGCCTGGATTTCAATTTCTGTCGCCTGCCCCTGGCTGCCACCCGAAGGTTGGTGAATCATGATTTTGGAATTGGGCAGCGAAAATCGCTTGCCTTTTTCACCAGCTGCCAGCAAAAACGCGCCCATGCTGGCTGCAAAACCCGTGCACAGCGTGGACACCTGCGGCTTGATGAAGTTCATGGTGTCATAAATCGCCATACCTGCACTCACCGAGCCGCCGGGCGAGTTGATGTAGAACGAGATGTCCTTGTCTGGGTTTTCGCTCTCTAGGAACAACAACTGCGCAACAACCAGATTAGCGACATGGTCGTTGACGGGGCCGACCAAGAAAATCACGCGCTCTTTGAGCAAACGCGAATAAATATCGTAAGAGCGTTCACCACGGCCCGACTGTTCGATCACCATGGGCACCATGCCCAAATTTTGTATGTCCATTGCACTCCCGCGAAGGTTTGGGTTAGATTTCATAAACTGGCTCTACTGTAGCGAAAAATACAAGCCAACAAATGAAATGGGGCTTGATTGTCTGACTACAAGCCAGACCCAAGCCCCAAGTTAAAAACGGCTAGCCGCAGACGCTTAGTTTTGCGCCATCAATTCATCAAAGCCAACCGCCTTTTCAGTCACTTTGGCTTGGGACAACACAAAGTCAGTCACATTATTTTCCAAAACAATGGCCTCAACTTCGGCCAGACGCTTGTTGTCGCTGAAATACCAACGCGACACTTCTTCTGGCTTTTCGTAGCTGGCCGCCAACTCATCCACATGGGCTTTGATTTGCTCCATCTTCGCTTGCAAGCTATTGGCACGCACCAACTCAGCCACAACCAGACCCAAACGTACACGACGCTCAGCTTGGGGACGGAACACATCGTCCGGAATCGTGACCTTGTCAGCATCTTTGATACCACGTTGCTTGAGGTCCGCACGAGCACCTTCCAGCAAGCGGGCAATTTCAGCCTGCACACTGGCATTGGGCAAGTCGAGCTCAGCTTTGGCAACCAAAGCATCCATCACCGCAGTCTTGTTGCGAGCCAACAAACGGAATTTAACCTCCCGATCAAGATTTTTCTTGATGTCAGCACGCAAACCTTGCACGGTGGCGTCTTCGATCCCCAAAGACTTAGCCAGTGCATCATCCACCTCTGGCAAATGAGCCGCTTCGACTTTCTTGACCGTGACCAAGAAATCAGCGGTTTTACCTGCAACATCTTTGCCATGGTAGTCCGCTGGGAAAGCCAACGGGAAGGTCTTGCTTTCACCCGTCTTCAAACCCAGCGTGGCTTCTTCAAATTCTTTGAGCATTTGACCATCGCCCAGGATGAACTGGAAGTCTTGCGATTTGCCGCCATCAAAAGGCTCGCCATCAATCTTGCCTTCAAAATCAACCGTCACGCGATCACCGGTGGCAGCCTGCGCGTCATGGGCACGTTGCGAGAAGGTACGACGTTGCTTGCGCAAGATGTCCAGCGTTTTATCAATCGCAGCATCAGTCACCTCGGTGGTGATTTTTTCCACTTCAGCGGTCGCCAAATCACCAATCTTGACTTCTGGATAAACCTCAAAAATCGCTTCAAATGCCAATTCACCCTCGGGTGCACCGGCTTTTTCGTTGATCTTGGGCTGACCGGCCACGCGCAACTGGGCTTCGTTGGCAGCATTAAAAAACGCCTCACCAACTTTGTCGTTCATCACTTCATACTGAACCGAATAGCCGTAACGCTGAGCCACCACATTCATCGGCACCTTACCTGGGCGAAAGCCGTCCATCTTCACGGTGCGGGCCATCTTCTTCAAACGTGCACTCACCTCTGACTGGATCGTATCCAGGGGTAAGCTCAACGTCATTTTGCGCTCGAGCTTCTCAAGAGTTTCTACAGCAACGGCCATCTTTCATCTCCAAAAATATGAGTGGTGCGCGGGGCGGGACTCGAACCCGCACACTGTTGCCAGCGTCAGGACCTAAACCTGGTGCGTCTACCAATTTCGCCACCCGCGCAAATTAAAGGGGGCTGGTAAAAACAGCCCCCAGAAATTGGTCAGCTTTGGATTTTAACCCGAGGCTTGGCCCTCACTTGACCTGTACCTACGCATAAATCGCTAGAAATTGCCTGTGCCGTGCCTTCCGGCCCCGCCACCTACGCCGCGGTGAACCGTGCCAACAGACTTCAAACACACCTCAGCGACGCGGAGCATCCACAGTTGGTAGCGCAGCCACAAGCGCTGACACTCGGTATAGTCAAGCGCCAATTCATCCCGATGGCAGCTCGCTCACACCCGACAGAATCGATGCCGTCGATAGCCAACGCATGGCGCGAGAACCGAGCCATCTTTGGTCAGCCACCAATGACTTTGTCTCCTACAACCAAGCCAGCCGCGTCAACTTTCGGTTTTGACCCCTCAACACTCAGCCCCTCGCTGCACCATGCGCTCACCCATACAGCCTCCCAAGCCGATCGCCAAAAACATGGCAGAACCGGTCACGCATTATGAAAACTTCCCGGTGGCCTCTATCCTGTGCCCACCGCGACTGCGCCCGGCAATCGCTGCCATCTACCACTTTGCCCGCACCGCGGACGATCTGGCTGACGAAGGGCAAGTCGCCGCCGCTACCCGGTTGACTGACCTGAAGGCGTACCGCATGGATCTGCTGGCTTGCACCAGCGGGCAAGTGGACAGCGGTCGCTGGGCCGGCGTATTTACCCCGCTACGACACATTGTGCAAAGGCACCAACTACCGGTTCAATTGCTTGTCGATCTGCTGGATGCCTTTGAGCAAGACGTGCGTTACACCAGCGAGCAGCGTCGTTACGCCGACGACACCGAGTTGCTGGACTACTGCAAGCGCTCTGCCAACCCGATAGGCCGACTGCTGCTGCATTTGTATGGGGTGACAGATGCGTCATCACAGCAGCAAAGTGACCAGATTTGCAGCGCGCTGCAACTCATCAATTTTTGGCAGGATGTATCTGTCGATGCGCAACGCGGGCGCTGGTACATCACGCAGGCGTCGCTGGTCCGTTTTGGTCTGACCGAGGCCGACTTTTCGCCCGCCAGCCGCCACCAGAATGCTGCTCTTTTAATAGCTGATAACGTCCGCTTCGCAAGGGCTCTGATGCGCAAAGGTGCAGCACTGCCGATGAAGGTGCCAGGGCGCGCGGGCTGGGAGTTGCGACTGGTGGTGCAAGGTGGTTTGCGCATCCTGGACAAGATCGAAGCCATAGGCTGTGTCACCTGGCGGCAACGGCCCAAGCTGGGGCTTTGGGATGTGCCGGTGTTGCTTTGGCGGGCTGTTTGGATGAGGTGAGTTTTTTGGTCAACAGCCGGTGGCGACTCATTGTGTTGTGGCTTACCAGCCGGGTGGCTTACCCCCACTCACTCCCCGCCCTCTCCCGCCCCGCCGGGCGGAAGAGGGAGCTAACCGCCGTATTTGGCCAACACCTTGAGCCAGGACGTACCAAGTGACTGGCCGGTTGCGTCACCACGGTTTATAAGAAATTGGCCTCTAGCCCTTATTTATAAAGGGCGGATAGCTATCACTCTTGTAGTTTTTTCCGGTGAATTTCGCAGCACCTGTTCCACCACTGGCCAGCCGCTTGGTACGTCCTGTGTGTGAACACACAGCCAAATTCAGCGGTTAGGCGCCTCTTTCCGCCCCGGCGAGGGTGGAAAGAGGCGGGGGAGATAGGGGAGGACCAACGCGCGTAGCGAAACAGAAAAAACACGCCCTACCCCAAAGACAGAGGGCTTCGAAAACGCGGCGAAATGTGTCACCCGTATAAACTCAGCCCCAACCAACCGAACCCATGACTCCCCAAGATTACGTCCAGCAAAAAGCCGCAGCCTCCGGCAGCAGCTTCTATTACGCCTTTTTGTTCCTGCCCCCGCAACGGCGCGCCGCCATCACTGCGTTTTATGCGTTTTGTCGTGAAGTGGACGATGTGGTCGATGAGGCCACCGACGTGGGCGTTGCCGCCGCCAAACTGGCTTGGTGGCAACAGGAGGTGTCCAAATCCTTTGCCGGACAGCCCAGCCACCCGGTGATGCAAGCGCTGATGCCCCTGACCACCGAGTTTTCGATCGCACAGCGCCATCTGCAGGCGGTCATTGAAGGCTGCCAGATGGATCTCAACCAGACCCGCTACCTCGACTACCCAGCGCTGTCGCGCTACTGCCACTTGGTCGCAGGGGTGGTGGGCGAGGTCGCGGCGCAAATTTTTGGCCAGCGCCAAACCCAGACCACCGCCTACGCCCACACCTTGGGGCAGGCGCTGCAGCTCACCAACATCATCCGCGACGTGGGAGAAGACGCGATGCGCGGGCGCATCTATCTGCCGGTCAACGAACTGCAACAGTTTGGCGTGACCGCGCAGGAGATTTTGAACCGCACTTACTCAGACCGCTTCACCGCGCTGATGCGTTTTCAGGCAGAGCGTGCCCAGGGTCTGTATGACCAAGCGCTGAGCCTGCTGCCAGCCGATGACCGCCGTGCGCAAAAGCCAGGGCTGATGATGGCCAGCATCTACCGTGCCTTGCTGCGCGAGATTGAGCGTGAAGACTTCAAAGTGCTGCACCAGCGCATCAGCCTCACGCCCCTGCGTAAGTTCTGGCTGGCCTGGCGCGTGCAGGCGCTGGGACGCCTGTAACCCCGTTTGCCGTGGTTACGGGTTTGAAGATCGCCGTGGTGGGTGCGGGCTGGGCTGGACTGGCCGCCGCTGTGACGGCCACACAAGCCGGCCATCATGCTACTGTTTTTGAAGCAAGTGAGACTTTAGGTGGAAGGGCTCGCATGCTAAAAGGCCATCTACCGGATGGCACACCGATGGCGCTGGACAACGGCCAACACATTCTGATCGGCGCCTATGCCGAGACACTGCAACTGATGCGCACCGTGGGCGTGACGCCAGCGCAAGTGCTGCTGGACATGCCGATGGCCTTGCGGTTCCCCGACGGCCAGGGTATCCGTTTCCCCAATTGGCGTACACCACTGGACGCACTGTGCGGCATCCTGAGCGCACGCGGCTGGTCGCTGGCTGACAAATGGTCGCTGCTACGCGCTGCGGTATCTTGGCAGCACCAGGGCTTTGTCTGTGATGCGTCGCTCAGTGTGGCCAGTTTGTGCCACGCACTCACGCCGCGCATTCTGGCCGAACTGATCGAGCCCCTGTGTGTCTCGGCACTGAACACACCAGCAGACCAAGCCAGCGCGCGCGTGTTTTTGAGGGTGTTAGGCGATGCGTTGTTTGGTGCGCCGGGTGGTTCGCACCTGTTGCTGCCCACCACGGACCTGGGTGCGCTGTTGCCGCAGGCGGCAGCGAGTTGGCTGCGACAACGCAGCGGGCAAGTGCTGCTCGGCGCGCGTGTCGATGGCCTGCAGCGCAAAGGCACCCAGTGGCAACTAACCGGCGCGGGGATCGGGCAAGTGGCGGATACCGTTTTTGATGCGGTGATCTGGGCCACTTCTGCATCTAATGCAGCCTTAGCCCTTATGAAATATGGCCATAGCGCTCCTGAAAACATATCAAGCGCCGTGGCACGGTGGGCCCAAGATACGCAAGCCCTGCAGTTCGAAGCGATTGCCACGGTGTACGCATGGGGGGCCAATGCCCGGCTGGAACTGCCCATGCTGACACTGCGCAGCAACACCGCACACCCCGCGCAGTTCGTGTTTGACCGGGCGGCACTGGGTGGCCCGGCGGGGCTGCTGGCTTTTGTGGTCAGTGCCGCCCAAGGCGACCGCGCCACGCTGCAAGCACAGGTGCTGGCACAGGCCAAGGCACAGTTGGAACTGACGCTGCAGCCGGTGCAAACCGTGGTGGAAAAGCGCGCCACATTTGCCTGCACCCCAGGCCTGAAACGCCCAACCCAAGCGATTGCACCCGGCCTGCTGGCCTGCGGCGATTATGTGGACGGGCCCTACCCCGCCACGTTGGAGGGCGCCGTGCGCAGCGGCCGCCATGCTGCGCAAGCGCTGACCGATTCTGTGGCGGATTTGCGTGCCTGAATGGCCGCAGGTCGCCCCGCAGTCGCCCCGTATGATGCAGCCATGAACCTGATATTTTTCGCAGACACACCATGAAGCTGGCACTGAAGATTTTTGCGGGATTGCTCTTGGCCCTGCTGGTGCTGGCCTTGGCTGGTGGGTTTTGGTATGTCAGCACCAAGAAGCCGCAGCGCTCTGGTGAGTTGACCCTGACACAACTCAGCGCACCTGTCACGGTGCGTTATGACGAGCGCGGTGTGCCCCACATCAAGGCTGGCAACGAGTTGGACCTGTACCGTGCGCTGGGTTATGTGCATGCGCAGGACCGGCTGTTTCAAATGGAGATGGCACGCCGGCTGGCGCAAGGTGAGTTGGCTGCTGTTCTGGGCCCGGATTTGGTCAAGGTCGACAAGCTGTTTCGCACCCTGCGCCTGCGTGAGCACGCAGCCCAGGTGGTGGCCACGCTGGACATGAACAGCCCGGCGATCAAAGCCCAACTGGCTTACCTGGACGGCATAAACCAGTACCAAGCCAGCCACCCGGTACCCATGGAATTTGACCTGCTTGGCATCCCCAAACGGCCATTCACGCTCGCAGACACATTGGCGGTGACGGGTTACTTGGCGTACAGCTTTGCTGCGGCCTTCAAAACCGAGCCGGTACTGACCTATGTGCGCGACGAACTCGGCCCCGATTACCTTCGGATTTTTGATCTGGATTGGCATCCGCTGGGTGTGATGAACCGGGCCAACACTGCCAGCGCCAAACCAGACTGGCAAGCCCTGGGGCAATTGAGCCAAGCGGCCAACGCGGTGCAAGATATTGCCGGAGTGCCATTGTTTGAAGGCAGTAACGGCTGGGCGGTATCGGGCGCCCGCACCTCCAGCGGCAAACCCATGTTGGCGGGAGACCCGCACATCGGATTTGCCGTGCCCGCGGTCTGGTATGAGGCGCACCTGAGTGCGCCCGGCTTCGAACTGTACGGCCACTTTCAGGCGCTCAATGCCTCGGCGCTGATGGGGCACAACCGCCAGTTCGGCTGGACGCTGACCATGTTCCAGAACGATGACATGGACCTGATCAAACTGCGCCTGAACCCCAACAACCCGAACCAAGTCGCCCATCAAGGCCAGTGGGTTGACCTGCAGACCACGCAAGAGATCATCCAGGTCAAGGATGGCAAGCCGGTGACGCTGACCCTGCAACGTGCACCCCAGGGCCCGGTCATCACCAGCGCCTTTCGCGACACCCTGGGTGACCACCCCGTTGCCTTGTGGTGGACATTTCTTGAGACCGACAACCCGATCCTGGATGCGTTTTACGAGTTGAACCGTGCCGACACACTGCCCAAGGCGCGAGAGGCCGCCAGCAAAATCCATGCGCCAGGTCTCAACATCGTCTGGGCCAACGCCGCTGGCAACATCGGCTGGTGGGCGGCGGCCAAACTACCGATCCGGCCAACAGGCGTGCAATCCATGTTCATCCTGGATGGGGAAGAGGAAGAGTCCGACAAACTCGGCTATTACCGCTTCAGCGACAACCCCCATGAAGAAAATCCGCTGCGCGGCTATATCCTCTCGGCCAACCAGCAGCCACTGGCCAGCAGCGGCCTGCCGGTCGCAGGTTATTACAACGCCTATGACCGCGCACAAGCGCTAGATGACCGTCTGAGCGATGACAAGATCCAGTGGAACATGCCCAACACCCAGGCGCTGCAACTCAGCACCCAGACCGCGTATTACTTGCGGATACTCAAACCACTGCTGCCCGCGCTCAGCGACGTGGTGCGCGACCCGATGGAGCGCTCGGTGTTAGACAGTCTGACGATGTGGGATGGGCAATACAGCCCCTTTAATGTTCCGCCCACGGTGTTCACCCAGTTCCTGTTTGAGCTAACCCAAGCGGCGATGGCCGACGAACTTGGCGAGATGCAGTTCAAAAACCTGTTGGGAACCCGGGCGCTGGATCTGGCGCTACCGCGCTTGGCCGAAGATGCAGATTCGCCTTGGTGGGACAACATCAACACCCAAAAAGTGGAGACTCGTCAAGACATCGTGCGTATTGCCTGGCGTGCCACCATCAAACACCTGAAGGAGAGTCTTGGCAGCAGCCCCAACGACTGGGCTTGGGGGCGTGCCCACACCCTCACCCACAAGCACCCGCTGGCTGTGCAACAACCGCTAGAGTGGCTGCTTAATGTGGGGCCGTTCGAAGTCGGCGGCGCACGTGAGGTACCAAACAACCTGTCCCAGTCCATCGGCCCGGCTCCGTGGCAGGTCTCCTACGGCCCGTCCACCCGGCGCATCATTGACTTTGCTGACCCTGGTCAGGCCCGAGGCATCAACCCGGTCGGTCAAAGCGGCGTACCGTTTGATACACATTACCAAGACCAGGCCGCCGCCTACGCTGTGGGGGGCTACATGCGGGAATACCTCAACGACAACGATGTGGCCACCAACACCCTCAGTACCCTGACATTGCGACCCACCGGGCACTGACAGGATTCGCGTCTCAAAAACACCACATGCACTACGGCGTGCCGCTGTGGGTGAAAATGCAGCAATGTCTCTTTTTTTCCCCCCTTACGTTGCAGAACCCCCATACGCCCATGGTCAGGCACCTCGGACGGGTGTTTTGTACTGCAATCTGGGCACACCGAACACACCCACCACGCCGGATGTCAGACGGTTCCTCGCTGAATTCCTAAGCGACCCGCGTGTGGTGGAAATCCCGCGCCTGATTTGGTTGGTGCTGCTGTATGGCTTGGTTCTGCGTGTGCGCCCGGCCGAATCTGCAGCCAAATACGCCAGCATCTGGACAGCGGATGGCTCTCCCCTGAAAGTATGGACCAGCAAACAAGCCCGTGGCTTGCAAGCCTGGTTGGCGCAACGCAAGCACGATGTGCTGGTGCGTTACGCCATGCGCTATGGCGAGACCTCCATCCCCAGCCAACTCGATGCACTCAAGGCCGCAGGTGCCACACGCGTGTTGATCGTGCCAGCCTATCCTCAATATTCGGCCACCACCACCGCCAGCTTGTGGGATGCGGTGTACCAGTGGGCAGGCACCGTGCGCAATATTCCCGAGTTGCGCTTCCTCAACCATTACCACGACGACCCCCACTACATCGCGGCCCTGGCATCCAGGGTGTCGCACCACTGGCTGGCGCACGGGCGCCCAGACGTGTTGGTGATGAGCTTTCATGGCGTACCAGAGCGCACGCTGCACCTGGGCGACCCCTACCACTGCGAGTGTTTCAAGACCGCCCGTCTGTTGGCTGAGCAACTGGGGTTGAAAGCCAGTGAGTTCAAGGTGACATTTCAATCACGTTTAGGTCGCGCCAAGTGGTTGGAGCCCTACACCGAGCCCACGTTGATCGAGATGGGCAAGGCCGGTGTCAAACGTGTGGATGTGGTTTGTCCCGCATTCACCAGCGACTGCCTGGAAACCCTGGAAGAAATCAATCAGGAAGCCCGCGAAGCCTTCTTACATGCGGGTGGCCAAACGTTTCACTACATTGCCTGCCTGAACGACGATGAGGCATGGATTGCTGCTTTGGGCGAGATCACACAACAGCATCTGATGGGCTGGCCAACGCAGACTCCCCCTGACCTCCTGGCGCTGGCTGCCTCCAAAGCAGCAGCATTGGCGCTCGGCGCTGAAGTCTAAGCCTGCGTCTGTTGGTTCAGATTCATCTCAGCTTAGCGCACCATCACCCCTGAGAGCTGCTGCATGATTTCGCGACCAATGGCGGTCAGCGGCACGGTTTTCTCGACGCCGCCGCGCTTGACCGCCTCCTTGGGCATACCGTAGACCACACAGCTGGCTTCGTCCTGCGCCACGGTACGCGCACCGGCTTTGCGCATTTCCGCCAATCCCGCTGCACCATCGTCCCCCATGCCGGTCATGATCACTCCCAAAGCATTGGCACCAGCGCATCTGGCCACCGAGCGAAACAACACATCGACCGATGGCCGATGCCGGTTGACCAGCGGACCATCCATCACCTCGACGTAATACTGGGCGCCAGTGCGCCTGAGCAGCATGTGTTTGCCGCCGGGTGCAATCAATGCGCGGCTGTTGATAACGCGGTCATTGTTCTGTGCCTCCTTCACCTCGATCTGGCACAGACTGTTGAGCCGCTGGGCGAAGGCGGCGGTGAATTTCTCAGGCATGTGTTGCACGATCACAATGCCCGGTGTCACACGCGGCAGACTGGTCAGCACCACCTCCAGCGCCTGGGTGCCGCCGGTTGAGGTGCCCAGCGCCACCACCCGGTCGGTGGTCTGGATCATGGCCGAATGCTTGTCACCAGGCGGCATGATCACATCCGCCGTGTTTTTGGCCGACACATGCAGCGCCTTCACATTGGCCTTGGCAGCGGCTTTGACCGCCGTCACCATGTCTTCACTGGCATCCTCCAAAAACTGCTTCAAGCCGATCTTGGGTTTGGCAATGATGGCCACTGCACCGGCAGCCAGCGCTGCCATCGAAGTTTGTGCGCCCGACTCCACCAGTGTGGAGCAGATCACCACCGGTGTGGGTCGCTCAGTCATCACCATCTTCAGGAAGGTGATGCCGTCCATGCGCGGCATCTCGATGTCGAGCACGATCACATCGGGCCACTGCACCTTCATGCGGGCTATGGCCAGAATCGGATCAGCCACCGCCGCGATGACCTCAATCTCGGGGTCTTGTGCCAGCTGACTGGCCACCACCTGACGCACCACCGCAGAATCATCCACCACCAACACCTTGATGCGACTCATAACGAAGCTCTCCCTGCTGCACGTTCTGCAGCGATTTCCAGATGCGATGGCCGGACCTGGCGCGCCCAGACATCGCCATTGCTGACGTTGAAAATGATCTGTCGGTGGCCATCCCCATACAAACTTTCGGTCACCACCTCGATCCCCTGGTCCTGCAGCAGCGAACGCGCGGCCTCACCGTTGCGCTGCCCCACGGTGATGGCGCTGGCCCGAGGTTGATCGGGAAACATGTTGCCACCCCCAAAGATCTTGGCCTGACATTGCTTGGGATTGATGCCTGCGGCTCTCAGATCCTTGATCATCCACTGCAGCGCCTCATCCCCATAGCGACCATCCAGCACATGCCCTGGCACGGCAACCGCGCGCGTGGGCAGCAAAAAGTGCGACATGCCCCCCACACATGCCAACGGGTGCCACAGCGTGATGGAGACACACGAACCCAGGATGGTGCGAATCTGAAAGGCGGCGTCACCCACAAACAGCTCGCCAGGCTGCAAAAAGATGTCCATCAGGTCTTTCAGACGCGCCATGTCAAAGCGGCTTGCGGTAAATCGCCGGCGCCACCATGGTCACCGCGTGGGTAATGTCGTTGAGGCTCTCTGAGTGACCAACACAAAAATAGCCACCTGGCTTGATGGTGGCAATCACCCGCGCCACCACATCACGCTTGGTGTCGTTGTTGAAATAGATCATCACGTTACGCAAGAACACCACATCAAACTGCCCCAACTCGGGCAAAGCGACGTTCAGGTTAACCTGGCGAAACGTCACCTTGTTGCGCAAGCTGCGCTGCACCAGAAAGTACCCATCGTAAGGCCCTTCCCCTTTACGGCAAAAACGCCTCAGATAGTCCTGCGGAATGTGGCGGCCGCGCTCCATCGGGTACAGCGCGCGGCGCGCACCATCAAGCACCCGGGTACTGATGTCGCTGCCCAGAATCTCCCATGGCGTGGTCTGCATGCAGTCAGCCAGCACCATGGCGATGCTGTAGGCCTCCTCGCCGCTGGAACTGGCCGCACTCCAGACGCGAAAAGGTTGGGGGCGACTGCGCTCCTTCAAGGCCAGGGTGCGCAAGAAATCAAAGTGTTTCGGTTCACGGAAACAATAGGTTTCGTTGGTGGTCAACAAGTCAACGGCCATCTGCACCTCATCCTGATGCAGGCCAGACTTGAGCAGCTTGAAGTACGCACCAAAACTGTCCAGCTCATGCGCAGCTAAGCGCTTGCCCAAGCGGCCCGCGACCAAGGTTTTTTTGGCAGCACTCATGGTGATACCTGCCGCATCAAAGATAAAGCGCTGAAACTGGCCAAACTCGGTGTCTGAAATGGCGACAAGCTGCACAAATGCTCCTTGACTATTTATAGATGTTTTTGGCTTCTAGCCCTTGAATTAAAAGGGCATGCAGCTATTAAATTCATACCAACATGATGACCACACGGGTCGCCATTTGGGGCCTGTGCCAGGGCTTGTCATGGAATGGGTTGCCACCAACTGGGCCCACGCGCATCAACTCGCGGCGCTGGCCACCTGCCCCAACTGACTGATCTCCTCCATGGACAACACTTGGTTGACGTTGAGCAAAATCACGAACTTGCCATTGACCTTGGCAATGCCTTCAATGAAGTCAGGCCGGATCTTGGCGCCAAAGCTGGGTGCGGGCTCAATCTCAGAGACCGGGATCTCCAGCACCGCCT
>Ga0302321_100000082_pt1 | contig 85466 bp, 70 predicted proteins | sample Fen_T0_1_FD_202505 | JGI IMG/M metagenome (GOLD analysis project Ga0302321, IMG submission 202505) | Peat permafrost microbial communities from Stordalen Mire near Abisko, Sweden - Fen_T0_1 | ecosystem: Environmental > Terrestrial > Soil > Wetlands > Permafrost | place: Sweden: Abisko...
ACGCCGGACCATTCGGCATTCCATCCTCGGGAGAAAATACGTAGTCTCTCGATGTCTTGCAATTCACGAATCGTTCTCCTACTCAGCCGAGGTGCTGCAACTGCGATCGACAGCACTTGTTGAACCAAGACCCTTGACGCCACATGCCGTCTCCACTAGCAGATACTTCATGCAAGCACCCCCGCGGAATGCGCTCGGTCTGAAGCATTGGGTGGTCGTATGACGGGCGCACCATGGTCCAGATTCGAGCCAGCGAATGTGGCGTTTTGTGAGCCGCGGCTCGACGCTTGGATCGTGGAACCAGGAAATGCCTGGTCGAGCCTGGCGTACATCGCGGTGGCGGCATGGTTGTTCGTTCGGGTCGTGCGCGAACATCGCCATGTCCTGCTCCTTGTCGCATCAACGAGTTTGGCGGTGGGAATAACTTCATTTGCTTTCCACGCGACCGGCACATTTGCTGGGCAGTTCTTCGACGAAGCCTCGATGTTCTTCATCAGCAGCCTGATGGTGACACTCGCAATTCGTCGCCTCCGCGACTGGCGCACCATGCAATGTGCGGTCTGCTACTCGACGATGGTGGTGGTTCTCACGGCGCTTTTGACCGTAGTCAAGACGAGTGGCATCATCGCATTTACCGTGCAAATCACGGTTGCGATTCTGCTCGAGGTTTATCTCGCGCTGCGCTACCGCGGGACTGCCCGACACGGTGCCATGTGGACGGCACTCGCGCTCTACCTGCTGGCTTCGGTCCTTTGGTTGGGCGATTTGATGCGGATCCTTTGTGATCCGAAGATCGCACACGTCGTTAGCGGGCACATCGCTTGGCACATCCTCACGGCCGCCTGCTTGGCGGTCTACTATCGCTACCAAGAACAGTTCATCCAACAGTTGACGGGACCTCGCGGCGTCGGGAGCCCATGCGCTGTCGATTGACGTGACGAGATCGCTCACGAAGAAACTCAGAGCATCGTCCATGGCTTGCCCGTCGCTGCAGCATAGGTGAACCGCCCGGAGACGAGTGCCCCAGCAATGCCGGGCGAAAACGTGTCTTGACCCGTCAGGTACAGATTGCCAATTTGACTGCGTGGATGAAGCCAATGCGCATGCGTGAGGTAGCGCTCACTGCTTGGTTCGAGGCCGTAGGAACAACCATTGAGCGCCAACGGGTTGCAGCCGACGGGCATTCCGGTTCGCACGAAGCTTGGCGATTTGCCACGCAATTCCGGGACTTCTTCCTCGGCGATACGGCGAAACGCTGAGCCCACCTTGCCCAGCAGATCGGTCTCGAAAGCCTTGTCCCGTTCACAACGTTCAACCCAACCGTTGCCAGCCTCAGCCAGGACGATGACGGTCGATGTATTCGGTCGGCGCGATTGCCAGAGCGGGTCACGTGCAGAAGGCGCGATGACGTAGCAGGGCAGCCCGTCGATCTGCATTTCGGTCTTGTACTTGTGGTTGCCCCGAGAGATGTCATAGGCATCGACGCCCGCGTAGCGCGGCATGCGCCATAGGATGTGCTGGGGAAGCTTCAGCTGCTGGTCGTAGCCGAGAAAGGTATAGAGATGCGTTGGGCTCGGGCCAATCGTAGCGAGCTTCTGAGCGTAACCGTGCCGCTGTGCGACCTCGGGTGTAAGCAGCTTGCCGTAGGTAACGTAGGCCGACGCATCACTAACGATTCGCTTCTTCGCTCTGAGTTCAGTGCCGTCCGCTAGACGCACGCCGACCGCTTTGTCTCGCTCGACGATGATGCGCTCGACCCTTGACGAGACGGCGAGTTGGCCCCCTGTCCTTTCGACGATCGGCACGACGCACTCGGCGATTTGGCCAGGCCCGCCCACTGGGTAATACGCACCAGTTCGATAGTGGTACATACAGATGGCGTGCACGGCAAACGGGACTCGGTCTGGCGTGCGACCGTAGTTGCCGTACGGATACGAGAAGACGCCCGCCAACTTCTCGGAAAACCCGAGCTCCTCGCGCATCACCGCGTAGGCGTTGCGTTGCATGTACTTGCGCCAAGGTCCCCCAGCAGCAGCATAGGCGGCTTCGCGGAGCCCCTCGGGGAGCCAGGGTGGCAAAAGCTTGGTCAATCCGAATCCGGTGGAACCGTTCTCGATCTGTTCCTCGAGCTCGTAGTAGCGGCGCACATCCCCCTGACCGCCAAACCCGCGATCGATCCATTCGAGATTCGCCTGCATGCTCGAGCGCCATTCGTAGCGCGCATCCGCGAAGCTAGCGATCTCGTGGATGTCCGGCATCTTTGCCCAATGCAACTGATTGCACGTCACCAGGTCGAACGTCGCGCGGATGATTCCACGTCCGATCGCTGGATCCATGTCACCGACTGAATGCAGCCCTGAGTTGAACTCATAGCCATCCAACTCGTGCACGTGGGTGCAGCCGCCCGGAACGGCATTGGCCTCGAGCAGTAGTACCTTCTCGCCCTCCTTCTGAGCCAGTAACGACGCTACAGTCAAGCCGCCGATCCCTGTCCCAATGACGATCGTGTCCGCGTCGATGAAATTCGTTGGCCGCTGGTACTTGGCTCGAGCAAGGTTTGCGGTTCCAAGCAGCGCGGGGCCAGAGTAGGTTGAGTCGTTCTGCCAGAATCGATTCGCGTCGCTGTTTGACATGGTTCCCATTCGCCCCGTCACTTCGGGTTGCCCAGTCGTTGCCAAGCGCACCAAACTGGCGGATTGCCACGTGCCGATCGTGCGAAACGACGCCCCACGATCGATCGCCTCGCCGAGACCTAATGCCTCCATTTGCCATCTCGATCCGAGCGCGTCCATAGTCATTTTTCCACGTCGGGGGGAGCAACCTCCGAAGTGTTGTTTTGACCCTCGTCACGAACCTGGCGCGAGTGCTCCCACTGGCGCTTGCCGCCAACCCAGCATTGCCGCGAGTTGCCCACGCGAGGTAACCCCGAGTTTGCGGCGGGTGTTTGCCATATTTGCCGACACTGCCGAGGTCGAGATCCCCAAGGTACAGGCAATCAATTTCTGCGAATGACCAACCAACCTGCAGCCGAGGATTTGGCACTCACGCAGCGTCAACTGCTCGGCAGTTGGCGCAGTGGCCAAGTCGTCCAAACCCGAACCCGACTGCATCAACTGGTTGAATCTTCCGAAGTGGGCCAAATGGCCAGCGCTACCAGCAAGCTACGCCCGTATGGCGCAGAAACACGACTGAGCCGAATCAGTCCGCCGCGCGATAGTAGTAGTTGAGTAGACCACCAACCCGCTCGCGCATACGGATACGCCCTTCGTCGGCATTAGAGTTCGCAACGACTGACTCGATCAACCGATAGCCTAGTCCCTGGTGGTTCCGCTCCATGTGATAATGCCCAACGTAGGACGTGATCGTTTGTCGTAGATGGTTCTCCCCAAGCGGAATGATCTGGGAGAGACACTCCTGTCGAAGGCTCCTCATCCAGCGTTCCGCGAAGCAATTCAAATTTGGGGAGCCGGATGGTCGTCGGACAATCTCTACGCCTGCATCTTTGAGCATGGTGCGCAACGCCTTCGCGTAGAGCGGATCACGGTCAAAGATCAAGTATCGCGTCTGTTTCAGGAATCCATCCACACGATCGGTCAGATTCCTCGCGATCTGCTGCATCAATGCTTCGCAGGGTTGGTCCGTGCTTCCAGCGATGTGGACACTCCTACTGCCGATGTCCAGAACGAAGAACACGTAGTACGAGCGACCCTGCGCAGGGACGGAGGTGCCGGGTCACGGAACCGTTGGAGGGCATGATGAGAGAGACATCGGGCTCTGAAAGCATCTCAACGAAACTTGAACGGATAGCGAAAATGGCAAAGTCGATGCCAGGGGCACCACTAAGTACCCTTGCGCATCACATCGACATCGCGTGGCTCCACGAGGCATATCGGCGCACCCGCAAGGATGCGGCGGTGGGAGTGGATGGCCAGACGGCAGCCGAGTACGAAGCGAATCTCGAGGCAAACTTGAATTCGTGGCTCGACCGGGCAAAGTCTGGTGAGCACTATCGAGCGCTGCAGGTGCGGCCATCAACCAGAAGCTCCGGGGCCACTACTCCTACTATGGAGTGACGGGAAACATCCGCGCCCTAGAGCGTCTGTACGAGTGAACCAAACGCATCTGGCACAAGTGGTTGGGGCGTCGCTCCAATCGACGATTGCTCTGGGAGCGGATGGCCGCGATCTTGAAAGTGTTCTCACTTGCGAGACCGCGAATCGTCCACTCAGTGTACCCGCGCGCAGCGAATCCGTCTCCGCCAATCCAAGGGATCCAGGAGGACGGGAAGACTTCGTTCACGGGCCTCAATCGAGTTTCGTCGTCCACCGTGCCGCCAGCTGACGGATCCTTTGGCAACGAGAAAACGCGCCTTGGTGAGACATCTTGAAAAGACAGTGCTATCGCTTCGCCGACTGAACTGAACTGGGAAGGGTAACGAGGAACGAGCATGAAACATATGAGAAATCGGTGGTTACTGTTGGGCCTTCTGACATCAAGTTTGACTTTCGTTAGTGCCGCTAGCGCCGGAGGCTCGAAGCCCGCAGCAAAAGGTGCTCCGCCGGCCGCCACTCCTCCGGCCAAAACTGAAACAGCTCCTCCCCAGAAGCAGTTGGGCCCCGCCCCAGACAAGGCGACGAACGCCAAGGTCAACGCGTATATCGATCTCATCAACGCAGAGAGCGAGGGCTTTAACCGTGAGCGGCGCGATTGGCTATCGAGGATCGATCGCAAGCAGGGGCCCAACTGCAAAGAGAATGTGAGTATCTCGCAGTCGATAGGGCCTGACGGAGGGAAATTCGACATCTATCGACAACGGCTCAAGGCGAAGCCGGTGCTGCCCCCGGATGCGGCCGCATTGAGAATGGTCGACGCGGTTGAGGAACTTCGCAAGATCGGTAATGAAGACGGGCCGCACTCGGAGGCTCAAGGTCGAAGCGAACCCGGCTCTTGGTGCAAGAAGCTGAAGGAGACCTACCCACGTTTGCTCGTAACCTTCGACAAATTCCATGAGGGTGAACACGAGGTTCGCGCCTACGTCGACAAATTCACTGATGAACGCGACGAACGGGCGGTGCAAGAGACCTTGAAGAAGTACGGCGATCACTATCGCCATCGGTTCGCCCATATCGCGCTTGAGGGCAAGCGAATGATACGTTCGGTTGGAGCTGAGGTCGGCAAAGACGCGCCTGACGCCGAAGCCATCAAGCAGACATTCGGCTCTTTCTTCGCTCTTACGGACGAAACCAAGGCGACGATGGACAAGGAACCTCGGAACCAGAAGACGGAACCCTTCCCGAACCCGTTCCAGTTCTTCTTGATAGAATCAGTGCCCAAGATCAAACGATCGAGCGCGACGCTGCTCGAAACTTTAGCAAGGAAGCCCGATAAGCAGCGGGAAGAATGGCTGCAGCGCAATTGGAGCGACGTCGTTGCTGGCTACAATGACATGGTAACCTACATGAATCAGGTGGAATTCGAGAAGAATCAGAAGTAATGCGCGCAACTTTGCACGGGTCACGGCTCGGGCAGCAACGGACACGCTTGAAGAGCCGCCGATTCGAGAACGAACCGCGCGCCGTTGACCGGTTGAAGCGAAGGCGTTCGCAGAGGTCAACGGCGCGCGGCGACGGCGAATTGTCGCTCGAATATCACGAGGCATTGGACCTGCCGTTGCGTGTTCGCGCTGACTAGTTTGCGTCTGAAGCGGCGAGGCGAGGGGATAGCCGACTCCTCGCCCCGCGTCGCTGCTCAGAATTGCGAAAAGAACTTCCAAATCGCTGCCGGTTCTTCCGACCAGGTCGTGTGCCCGCCGGGAAACACGCACCAAATCGTGGGTACGGTGCAACCCTGGTATTGTACGCAGCCACTGGGAGACACTGCCTGGGTCTGCGTCCCGCACTTGTTGCGGGCGGCGAACTTGTCAAGGAAAGCCTTACCGAGAGCGGTAGCTACGAAGGTGTCGGCATCGCCGTGGAAGGCCATGATGGGGACGGGCCCGGTGAACTTCTCGGTATAGGGGATGACGCCGGTCTTGCCGGAACAGGGGGCGACAGCCCGAAACACGTTGAATTCGAAGGGGAGTGTGTAGGACATCATGCCGCCGAAGCTGAATCCCGTGGAGAAGATCCGATCTTGGTCGACACACAGACCTGCGTTGATTTTGTCGAGCATGATCTGCACGAGCTTCATGTCCCCGCCATTGGCGTTCCACCAGCCAACCCCGCTTGTCTCCGAGTTGCTCCCCTGCAGGCCGTCGGCGGTGGCGAAGATAGTGGTGCTGTTCGACAGGGACTTGAGACCGTTGTAGCCGCCGCTGACCACCTGGCTTCCAGACCCTCCAAGTGGGTGCCATACGAAGATCAACTTATAAGGCTTTGTCGCGTCGTAGCCGCTCGGAACATCCAGCATCCATTTACGGGAAACGCCATCAATGGTCTCCGTAAAGTTCCCGGTCTTCAGGGGGGTCGCTGCGCTACAGCCAGGGCTGGCTTTGCCAGGTGAGCCTGCAGCGCCGCCGGCTACCGCACCACCTATTGCGGCTCCGCCGCTGGAGGCGCCGCCCCGTCCGCCCGATGGGGCCCCACCAGCTACCGTCCCGCCGGACGCATTGGAACCGCCGACGTTGCCTCCACCGACGGGCGTGCCGCCCGTTGCTAGTACGCCAGTTCCACCGGTGGTCGTGGCACCTCCCGTGGCACGGTTGCCGCCGGTACTTGTGACACCCCCAGTGGCACGGTTACCGCCAGTACTCGTGACGCCCCCAGTTGCCAATGTGCCGCCGGTGCTCGTTACTCCCCCTGTGGCACGGTTGCCGCCGGTGCTCGTCATGCCACCGGTCGCAATGCTGCCGCCAACCGTGGGAGCTCCACCAGGGCCGGTCGCCCCTCCCGTACCAACGTCACTGCCGGACGATGACGAGCACGCCCCGAGGCCACAGGTCAGGATCCAAAGGGCAAACACGTTTCCAGGTAGGCGATTTTGCAGAGTCTTCATTCTTTGCTCCAGTAAACAGACGGCTGACGTAAAGCAGTTGCAGTCCAATTCGGAATTGGCTCATGAAAGGCGATGATGAGCAATTCTGGCGAAACGGCGCTTCACATGCACCGGCAGGGCTTTCGTCCTCGATTGAGTGAATGTCAGAACTGAGACTTCGTGACAGCCGAGAACGCCCTTTAACTCAGTTCGGTTCCGCTTCGTCGAGAGTGCTCTTCTAGAGTTATCTACCCCAATCAAACAGTCAAGGCATGCTAGCCACGGATGGTTGGCCAAGTCACACGCCGAGTCGAATCTCCTCCGAGATTCGACGAGCCGCATGGAGCTTTCAACTACCCGCGACCGCGGCCGGTTCGAAGTGAAAAGCGACCACCAATGTGAATTCTTGGTTCAGCCCGGCGCAGTAACGGTGACTGGCGTTGGCACGATGTTCGCAGTCGAACTCGTGGCGGTGCGCCTTGGTGTCACGACCGAAGAGGGCGCCGTTCTCGTCGTCTTTGGGATTGGGCAGTCAGCGACAAGTTGCGGGCGTGCGCAGCTATTTTCTGTTGCTCGTCTGCAGAGCTGCTGCGACGTTGCACGCCGCATGCGCAACTACCTCGAGTGTGGGGCGCGGTGCGACAACGCATGAGCTATCTTTAGGCAACGGCGGCACGCCTATTGGTTCGAGGGGCCCGCCCAAGTAGTATGGCTCCGTTATGCGCGATCTGTATTGGGTGGGGGTTGGCCTGTCATTGGTGGCTAGCGTCGCTTGCAGCGGCACGAAGTCGAACTCGGGCGATGCAGCAGCGGGACAGGGCGGAATGGCGAACACCGGCGGAACGGCGAACACCGGCGGAATGGCGAACATCGGCGGAACGGCGAACACCGGCGGAATGGCGAACATCGGCGGAACGGCGAACACCGGCGGAGTCGGCGCAGTAACCGGTGGCAGGTTGGGGATCGGTGGTGCAACCAACACCGGTTCCGGCATAGCGGGTGGCGCAAGCACCTCCACACCAGCCACCGGCGGGAACTCCCCGGGCGGCGCAAGTAACGCGACGCTCGGCACCGGTGGCAAGGCTACCGGCGGGGCAAGCTTCGGTGGCGCCAGTGGTGCGGCGGCGAGTGGTGGCAGTGCTACAGGCGGGGTTGGTGCTGGTGGCGCTGGCGGAGACACAAGCACAAATTGTGCGCCCGCCGTCATACGCGGTGGGCAATACTTCACGTTTGCCGAGAAGTTCAATCGTTACTACACAGACTGCGCTTGGCTGCCGTCGAGCACCGTGTTCGTGAGCCCAAGCGGTACGGGCAATGGTGCGTCACGCACCACACCGGCAAGTGTCGCAACTGCGCTTGCCGCGGCGGTGACTGGACGAATGATCGTCTTTTTGAGCGGGACGTATTCCGGCTGCTTCGAGCTCGGCGCGTCCAATAGTGGCACTTATGACAACCCCGTCGTGCTCTTTGGCGAACGCCTGAGTAATGGATTGCCCGGCGTAACGATCAATTGCTGTGCCACGGGTCGCAAAACGTGCATCAATCTCGAGGCGGCCGACTACGTTGCGGTCGATGGTTTCGAGCTCGTGGGAGGCGACTATGGAGTGCGCTCCGTCGGAGCTGGCTACCCCGCCAACCAACACCAGAAGGGCGTTGCCGTTCTGAACAATGTCGGCCACGGCCAAAATAAGGATCCGTTCTTTACTGGGCAATCGGATTGGTTCGTCATCGAAAGTTGCACCGGTCATGACTCCGGCACTGGCGACGGCCATGGCATCTACTTGAGCAATGGAAGTGATTGGAACATTGCGCGCTTCAACGAAACCTACAACACGGTCTCATCGGACTTCCAGATCAACGCGGATCCGAACTCCACGTGCGCCGACGACGGTGTCCCTTTCACGGATCCCGAGTGTGACGGGCTAGCGGGCAGCAGCGCTACGGCTGGTCGAGGTGCCTCGGACTACATGTTGATTGACGCGAACTTCTTCCATCACAGTCAGGCGCAGGGGCCCAATTTCACCTCTGTCCGTAACAGCACCATCAAGAACAACATTTTCGCTTTGCCGGCGCGTCATGGTGCGAGTTTTTGGCAAGAAACCGACAATCCGAAGCTTGGCGCATCGAATAACCTCGTGGCGCACAACTTGTTCGTCGTCCAAGCGAGTAACCGGCAGGCCATTGGTCTGACCAACAGCTCCACCGGCAACAGTTTCAAGAATAACGTCATCGTAGCTGTAAGTATCAGCGGCAGCACGGTTTCGGCAAACGCGAGTGGCCAGCTCCTCGCCACTGACACCACTACTCTGCAGTCGAACACCTTTGAGCGCAACGCATGGATCTCGGGTTTCTTTGGTTCAGACGATACAGCGCCCGCCTATGCCCCAAACTCAACTGAACTGCGGCAGACCAGCTTGCAAGCGTCGTGGTTCGCTGCCTTCCCGACAACGCTTGGGCACGACCCAGCAGCTCTCGCGCCCGCTGCAACGGCGCCTTGGCTCGATCAGGGCAATCTCCTTTCCGAGGTGCCAGTGGATCGCGCCAGCACCGCACGAAAGGCACCGGTTGACCTCGGTCCATACGAACGCTGAGTCGCGATGACCGCATTGCCGTCCAGGCCCGAACTCGTGCCCAGCATGTGGCAAATGCGCAGCGGGTGAAGCTACCTGGCGAAGAATGCGACTGACAGGGCGACCACTGAGACGCCAATGCCAAAGCCGCACCAGTAGCGCACACGCGAGCCTCTGCCGAGATACTCAACACTGAGCGCGTAGCCCATACACAGCGGAACGAGAACTGGGTAGATGTGGCGGAAGTCTTCGTGAAATTCATTGGGTAGCTTGATACGGAAAGCCACTAGGAACAGGAACATCACGAGCGAAGTGACGAAGTAGGTGCGATATTTCTTCCAATGCACGGTGCGCGCGTGCACGCGCAATGCGAAAGTGCATGCAGAAAGGCCGGCCACAAGTAGTAGCCAGATGCTAAGCGCAGAGGCGATCGCCTGATGACGTGTCGTTTCGAACTCGTCGCCCAATGGCGCAACGCCGAACAGGCTGGATTTGGCAAAACGGTTTAGGAAGTAGTCGCGGTTCTGATCCTGCGGCAACGAGTCCATGCGTCGAATGAAGTCCGCAATGTCAAAGTACACAAACTTGCGCAGAGTGTCGGCGACCGGGGCATGGCGTCCATCGCAGGCGCTGCCAAGCACCTTCCTGCAAAGGTCAGTTGCACGCTCGGAAGAGCGAAAACCCACGGCAAGGATCCCCACGCCGACGAGCAAGAGTAGGGCCTCTGCGCATTGTCGGATAGCTTGGCGACGCAGTGCCGGCGAGCTCGACTTGGTCGAAAACAGCCGAATTCCAGCAAAAATGACCAGAGTCGTTGCTACGGTGTAGCCTGACGATTTGGTCAGCAGGGCGAGAGCCGAAGCGGTCAAGGCCGCATAGAAATCTCGCTTCCTGCCTGTTTGGTCCCACCGCGCGATAAAATACATCGCGGCCAGCATCAGTAGCGAAGCAAGGGCGTCGTTGTGAACGCGGATGGAGTTAATGATGCTCGATGGCCAAAACAGGACCATAGTTGTCGCCAACCAAGACGCCCCGGGGCCAAGCTCGCAGCTGCGGAAAATCAGCAAACTTACGACGACGAATCCGAAGAACAAGAGGAGCGAAAGCCACGCAAGCCCTAACTCGAGGGGGATCCATCCCGCAAACAGCACGGCCTTGGACCATAGGGCTGCGAGTCCGTAATAGAGTGGGGGGTGACCGCACACACCGCAGTCGTACCTGCTGGGTACCCGGAAATGTTGGGTCATCAATTGGACATACGCGACGTGCGAGGAACCGTCGTAGTTGCGCTCCGACACCGACGTATAGTTCAAATAGTCCACCTCTAGCACCGTTGCCAGAAGCACGACCGCGACAATGCTCCAGTCGAATCGAAGTTGCCTAAGAACAAGCAACTGCGCAAGAAGCGTTACAGTCAGGACGAACAATAGGCACATCACGGATATTTCACAGGACGTAGCGCGAGTGACCAAAACGTTCAAACTGCTAGAGCAACTTGCTGTTCAGTCAGCAAATTGAGTTAGGCAACGGACACATATGCGACCCAGGCGCGAAGTAAAGCGTACCTTTTCGGGCCCTGCGTGCTGCACGCGGCCACGAGGCCCTACCCCTAGTGGTGCCTGTGCCCGCCGACGGCAAGGCTGCGCTCCGCGACACCGGTTGTGGTAGCTCTTGCGTGGCCGCGACCGTTGGCGTTACGGCCTCGGGGTATTCTTGCGCGTCGAGGAGTTCGCCGTTGGGGGCAGCTTGAGCAGGCATGGCCCTGGATCCGGTTGGGACGGAGCGTACGCCGAGCGCGGTCCCATGGTGTCACGCCTGTCGATATCCCCAAGGTGGACCTCACCCGGCACTACGACAGGTTGTGGCGCGCAGCAGAACGCGGCACTAGGAGCTGCTCATCGTATCGGTGAACACCACAGTCACGATGCTCGTGCTCATGAGATCGAATTCGACAGACGGTTCGAGCAGTTCGCCGGCTCCTTGAATCGGAATCATGCCAAGTTGGCAGCTATTCGTCTCGACACAGGTACAGTCAAACATATCCGTGGAAAATGGGCACTCGTAAGCCGTGCTGCCAGTAATGACGGCCGTGTATTGACCGCTAGGCGCAGCCTTGGTTTGCTGGCAACCAACTGAGGTTTCTCCCTCGACGGCGCAGGCCGCGCGGAACTCACGCGATACCAGATATAGACCGTCCCACTTCAGCGTCAACGATGCATTGGGTTCGATACGGCGTAACGGCGAGCGAAGGCATGATCTTACCCAGCAACCACTGCTGCCGTGAGTCATGAAGTCTTGGCAGGTGCAACTAGTCGCTGGGTCATCATCCACTGCGACCGCAGTGCCCACCGCGTCATAGATACGAAAGGTCTGGTCGTTGGAGCAATCCGTAGCGCGATTGCCCACGTAGACTGGGGTGCTGCGCTCGTTTTTGATCAGGATATCCACGGCGTGGCCACTCGTCGCGTCCACGTAGTCCTCGCAGCCCACTCGGTAGCCAGCGCCGCCGCCCGTCGCATTCGGCACAGTTCCCGCAGTTCCGCCCGCATGATCTGGGGAGTGCCCGGCGGTACCACCGAGCACGGTCGTGGGATTGCCGGTGCCGCCACCCTGCGTGGCGCCGCCAATCGCGTCAGGCTCGCCTGCTCCAGCCATACCAGCGGCGTTCAGCGGGCGCGAACCAACCACGTTGTCCGTTACTGCGCAACCAACAAGACCCGACAAACTTACAAGCGCGATAAGAGAAAGCCGTGTCGAAGTGGTCATGTTAAGCGTCTCCTGCGGTTTGCCCCGGCGTTCGGAGCTCGGTGCATTGTACCCCAGTTTGGTGGGAACGACTCCGCCCAGCGATCACTCGGAAGCGATCAACTTGCGCATTTTTTCAGCGTGGGGACTGTTCGGGTACCGAGCGAGAAACCGCTGGGCCAAACCCGCTGCCTGGGAACGGCGCTGCGACTTCTCGAGGGCTTCTACATAGAGCGCATCGCGCTCTTGAGCGAGTGCCGAATGCACGTCGTTGACGAAGCTCGACTCGAGCCGGTGCAGCGCCTCAGTTGTGCCGCCAGCGTCAAGCAGCCGTTTCACCTGGGCCAATTCTCGCGCTTGGTTCGCCAACGACGTGGTTTCAGGCTCTGTCGACGTTGGCCCAGTTTTCGTGGCACGCGGCGCTGCCTGCAGTGTATTCGGCAAATGCGCCGCTTCTGAAACGGTTTCAGCGGTTAGTGCGCCGAGCGCTTGCTGACTCGGCACGCGCCGCGCAACAACCGGCACCATGGTGGGTACACGAGCAGACAACGCCGGAGCGGCGCTGCGCTCGGTGACTCGCTCGACCAGCGTAGTTGTGCCGAGTAAACCAATACCAACGGCAAAGCCTATCGCCACGGACTTAGCGCCGAGCGAAAACCCGAGACCGCCAGCGACTACCTTTGAGGCCACGGTCGCAGACGCTGCCGAAGTCGTGTTCGATGCCATAGCAGCCGTTGCGACCGCCTTGGTGGTCACCGTTGCAGTGGCCGCGGCTGCTCCCAACGCCACAGTCAGCGCTTGCCACCCGAGGTCCGCCGCGCCATCAGGCGGACGCGCAGCCTTGCCGGCGACCAGTAACTGTCGCTCCGGTGAACCTGGCGGCAGCGCGTCCAACCAAGGATTGGTGTCGGTCATCCATCACCTCCGGCAGCAACGTCCGCGGAGCCTGCGCGGCGCGCCGCCACAACCCGTGAAAAATTCTGTCGTCCGAGCCGCAGACGTGAGCGCACAGTTCCCTCGGCCACACCGAGCAAATTGGCGATGTCGTCGCCGCTCATTTCCTCGAGCTCGAACAGCACCAGCACCGTGCGCTGATCGAGCGGCAGCTCGGAAAGCACGGCGTCAAGCTCGGCCAAGCGCTCGTGACGCTCAAGTAACTCGAGCTGGCACACCTCAGCACCGATGGCGCGCGGTGTTTCGTCGACCAGCACCTCGTGTCGCGCAATTGCACTGCGTCGGTAGTCCGATGCCACGCGCAGGGCGATCCCGCAGAGCCAAGTCTTGAGCGAAGACCGACCTTCGAAATCAGCCAGGCGCTGAAAGGCGATGAGGAACACTTTCTGTCCACCGTCCTTGATGTCGCGCTCGTTGACGCCCATGCGACGCAGCGTTCGCCACACGAACTCGAAATGTGTGCGATAAATGTCTTCGAAACTCACGCGACTGTCCGTAAGTGGGGTCACACCCTTCAATCGATCACTTGTCTTGGTGCGAGACCGTCAAAAAGCACCGCTTTGGACCAATAGCCCCAATTCCGCCATCAGGCCAACCCGCGGAGCTGCTGCGATTTCTATGGTCTGCGGCGTCGCGTCGCCAGATTTCACACTGAATGACTGCGGCCGAAGCTGTCCAAACCCGCCAAGGCTGACGAAACCACCCAGAACTCGACCGAAGTTTTGCTGAACGCGCAATACGGGCCCAACGGTCATAAACGGATGGTTTCCGGATGCAGGCTCCACGAACCCGTCTACAGCGGAGTGCTGCACGCCCACGGCGAAGCGCACGCAGGTATCCAGACTAAAATTTGAGCCGATGCGATACCGGTAGCAAGGGCCCAAGGCTGCAGCCCAAAGCGTTAGGGTCACGCTGCCGCCCTGGCTCTCAGCTGGACTTGACCAGAGCCGGAGCCCGTGCAGCGTGAGGCCCCATCCGCTCTGATGAAATAGGTCGAGCCCCACGCCTGCACCAAGCGCAGGCTTACTTAACACGCCGACCCCACCAACAACTGCGGTGCGTGCTTCGGCACCCAGCGACTTCTTGCGGGGTGAGCTTGCCTTCGGGATTGTCGGTGATCCCTTGGACAACGCTCGTTCCGTCGCGACTTCAGGCTCGAGCGCAGATTTTGGTTTGGGCGCCGTGGCAGTCGGCAATTCGGCGCTTGGAACTTCGGAAGGTGGCGCTAGTTCACGCGATGCGTCGGGATTGCGCGGAGCCTCCGGCGGCTCCACGAGCAACACGAGCGCGACGGCTAACGCATCGGCGAGACCACGGCAATCGAAGTCACGATCGAGGATGACGCGCTCGCCACGCTTTGGATGGGTTACGGCAACGAGAGCTTCGTGTCCGACGGAAACGGGGCGGATCTGCACCCGTGCGCTTGCGACAACGTCAGACGGATCGGTGCTGCGGCGCAAGGCGCGCTCGGGGAACAATTTCGCAATGGCGCGAAATACCGCATCGGTGTCCGGACAGGACCAAGAGCCCTCGGCCCGTTCGATTTCGAGCAATGTGCCTAACTGTCGCGCCTGGGCCGCCTGGACGCCGCCACTTCCACACGCTGGCAGTTGGGGATCGGCGTGGGTAGGCAGTGCTACCGTGTTGGTACCGACGAGGAGAACAATTGACCCCACCAAGGATTTTGAGCCCATCTCAGCGAACACCCGCTCTTCCGGTCACGCTGGCGCAAACTTGGATTGACGCGTCAATGCACATGGAAGCGTTTACAGAGGCGTTGCTCTCGGCCGCGACGCATGAGAACGCTTGAGTACTAGCCGGGCGTACGAGCCTTCGGAGCGGAAAGCTGACTCTTTTGACCACGCGCGCAATTTGAGCCAAGCGCTGGCCGAGTGCAAGTTTTGCATGTAACATCTTCAAGCGATTGACCCGTGCGGATTGCGCGGAACTCTCACGTTGGCATTGGTTCTGGCAGTGAGGCGAGGATGGCTAGCGGTTCTTGCGTAGCCTGGTAATTCAGTGCATTCGGGATTGTTCACATTGGTTATTAGTGCGGCTCCACCTTGTGTTTCCATTTTTGGTATCTCGGGACACCAACGGTCGGATCATCTGGCAGCTGACGACCGGTATCCTAGCTTCGATGCTGAATTCGGTGTACCAGGCAGAGATCGCTTCTGTTTTCGGCGAGGGCAAATGACGCGCGAGCGGACAGACTCGGGCCTACTGCCCAATTGACGCGTCAGCGAAGTTTCGTGGGAGGCGCAAATACTGGGATCGCTCCGTTCGATTTTCGTGCGACAAATCTTCGACGGCCCCTCTAATGTTTGTGTGTCTCGGTTAGGTCCCATTTGAACCATAGAGGTGGCCGTCATGAGTAATCTCCGAAGTTTATCGTGCTTGTCTGGCGTGATTTGTGCGTTGGGGGTCTTGGGGTGTGCGGTCGATCCGGCTGATGGGGGTAACGAGCAGGGGACCGGCCAGGTCGAGCAGGCGTTGGTGTCGTATTGGACCAACTATTATGGGGGAGGCGGAGGCGACGCGTTTGAGAGTCCTGCCAACGTCAACATGAATCTCTATGCTGCGAGGCTTCGGTGTGGGTCCTACGTTGATCAGATGTACTTGAGGGGTGAGCAGTCATTCGCTTTTGGTCCCTATGGCGGAACTGGTGGAAGCCTCACGTCGGTCCAATGCAGTTCTGGCAAGATAGCAGGTGTTAAGGGCCGATCAGGCGCCTGGATTGATCAGCTGACCTTCGTCTGTCGGCGCGACGACGGTTCGGTCTATGATCTGCCGACCTGTGGCTCCTCAACTGGTGGCAGCTACTTCGAGGCGATTTGCGGGTCCGGGACCAGCATGGTCGCCGTGAAGGGCCGTGCCGGTGCCTGGCTGGACGGCATTAGCATTGGTTGCGGCCGGAGCGACCTCACCCCTTAGAGGCTGGTCGAGGAAGCGCTGGTCGTCACCTGCGAGAGTGGGTCGTCACTGCAGGTCGCGGGCTACGCAATCCGCACCCGTATTTCGTCAGCGCGGGCAAATCAACGGGCGAGAAGGTCGAAGAGGACTTTGGTTACTTCGACTGCGACATCACTTCCGTTTTGGCTGCCTTCAACCGCAGAGATTTGGCCCAACTGGCCCAGTTTCCACTGTGTGACTCAGATAACCGCGGACCGGTGAGAGTGGATTTAGCCTACACGGAGTCGGGCACCATGGCGGCACTGCAGATTGTTGAGTTTCAGAATCACGACCCAACGCCCGTCACACCCGTATTGCTGCTTGAAGGGACTGACGCCAAGGTAGCTCTCGCGCACGTGAAGGCAATGTGCGAAGAATGAGGCGCTTTCACTTTGAAGGTTGGGTCGCCTGAAGGGTTCGCTAAATATCATCGGCACGCTATATGGCTCCTCGGTTGACCAGGGTGAGCAGAGAGCCGGGCTGCTCTTCGCCATGTCAATTGCGACCTCAACGGTATTCGGTGGCGTGTGATAATGGAACGAGGAGAGCTTGGGACTACACCGAATACTGGTGTCAACCTCCGGTGAGGTCCAGTATGCCCGTCGCGGTAACGACGCAGCTTGCTGCCATTTGCCCGGCCGTTTCTCAGCAAGGCCCACAACTGGCGTCGGTCGCTTGGTAGCAATTGCCGAGCGCTGCAGCGTTGCCTGCTCCAGCTGTTCCCGTTGCGACGCTGCGCAGTGTCCGATAGGCAGTAAGCCCCGGGCACCCCTTCAAGTACTGCTTCAGGGCTGAATCGGGGATCTCAGCATAGACGACAGGCCCCAGCGCGACGTGGCAGCCGTTGCTCAAGCTAACGGACGAATCTTCCCAAGTCGCCATGCCGACGAGTACTCCCGCCCGGTAGTAGCACCCGGTCGAGCCAACCCCCGTCCCGAAGTAGACAGAATCGAAAGCGTCTTCGGGTGCAGTGCAGCGCCCCGCACGGACCTCTGCTCCGGAAAATACAGGCAAGCTGCTATCACTGGTCGAGACGGCTGACGTCAGCGCAGCGCAGAATTCCGTTGGGCACTTGAACACGGCATGTGCACGCGTCTCGTCATACGACGCGCGGCAGTAGCCTAGCTCGAACCCAGTTCCTGCGATTCCTGCTCCCGCCTGAGACTGACGTCCGGCGCTGCCCGCAGCCCACTCACCACCGCCGCCTGCTAAAGTGGGCGCGCCAGATGTTGCACCCCCAGTCGCGACGTCGGACTTACCGCCCGTGCCGGGGTGTCCGCCAACACCAACCCCCAAGTCCGCTTTCTGCCCATCGTCACAGGCCAACGTCGTCAGTAGAATGCCCAATCCCAATCGCAGTTCACATTTCATGCGGATCTCCGCGCCAACCAGCGGTCAGCACTTGCCAAGGTAGCACATCCTTCGACGATTGGCAGAGCGAAGCTCGGATCACGCAGCCTCAGGATCCGTTGCGCAACGCTGGGCGACTGCGCGTTCACGCTGCAAGAGCCGCTCGAACATTGTGAAGCGAGGCGACCGTACTGCGGGACATGGACGCTCTACATATCACGCGACAACCATTGCATCGAGTGCAGAAGGTTGCGCGCCACCTTGGGCCAGTGCGTGTCAAATGACCAAGTAACTTTGCGTGCTGCCCATCAACATCGAATAAGCCAGAGCATTAGGTCGCGGTTGCTCTCGATGTATCCCTCGGGACTTGACCGAGCCAGTACACGCACTCGGATGAATTGAAGCAAGTCCGTGACGTACAAATCGTTCAGATGCGTCACGCACGAGAATGGGCGAGCGGGGCCGCCTTCTGCGCTGGTGTCTCAAATGCACAAATGAGCCACGAGCCGCCATCGCAGTCGTTTGTACGGGAGTTGACGCCAGAGCAAAAAACTTTTGTTGGCGGATCCGATTTTGGCCCGAGCCGCCGCGCGGCAGTTGTCGTGAATAGGCGATGTCGCATTTTTGCTGGGGCGCCGGTGGGCATAGGGAAAGGATTCTGCAGGGCGGGCGGGTCCACGGTTGGACGGGGATGTCACGTGTCCATAGATGAGTTGCACGATTTCGTCGCCTTTAACCGTTTGCGAACTTGAGCCAAGAAGGCTATTGGCTCATAGTTGCGACGTTCGTCGAGGGAGACTGGAACTTGGAATCTGCGATGCGCAGGAACGAACCGTTCAACGCATCCCGAAGGAGGTTTGACGTGAAGACCACTCTATGTGCTGCCACGATTTTTTCTGGTTGTGCCTTTGTATTCTCAGGCTGCACCAGCCCGAGCACTGATGGGGGCGGCGGGCAAGGCGGGGCGGGAGGCCAGAACGCATCCGGTGGTACCACGTCGGCGAGTTCGGGCGGCGGCCAGTCCGGCGGAGCACCGGGAACTGGCGGACGTCAAGGCACCGGGGGAACCTCGTCCACTGGGGGGAGTCAAGGCATCGGCGGACAGACCGGCACTGGGGGCACCGCTAAATCGTCAGGGGGAACAAGCAGCTCTGGCGGGGCTAGTGCTGTCGGCGGCTCGAATGTCGGCGGCTCGAATGTTGGCGGCTCGAATGTCGGCGGCTCGAATGTCGGTGGCTCGAATGTCGGCGGCTCGAATGTTGGCGGTTCGAATGTCGGCGGCTCGAATGCCGGGCGCAACGGGACGGGCGGCGCGAGCGCTGGCGGCGCCACTGCCGCTGGCGGCACGACTGGAACTGGGGGCGGCACGGGTGCCGTGACGGTCCAGCTTGATAGCGCACGCCAGACGATTGAGGGGTTCGGAATCAACGATACTTGGAGTGCCCTTACGGATGCGCAGGCGAAAGCCATGTTCGACCCGACCACCGGGATCGGCTTGACTATTCTCCGTGTCGGCATGAAATCCGACATGACGGGCACCTTCTATAACAGCGGTGAGTCAAACAGTATTGGCTATGCGAAGAAGTATGGCGCCACCAAGATCATCGGCTCGGTCTGGAGCCCGCCTGCCAACTGCAAGACCAATAATAGCGTCACAAAGGGCGGGCACGTGCTCGCGAGCTGCTACGATTCATGGTCGGATGCGATAGCCAAGTTCGCTAGCAGCAACGGCCTTTATGCCATGTCGGCAGGTAACGAGCCTGACTATGCTTCGTGCGCCTCGTCGAAGGGGCCGCCATGCAATGACTCCGACTACGATACAACTGAATACACCGCCAAAGAGATGGTGGCATTCGTCAAGAAGCTGGGCCCGAAGCTCAAGGCTTTGACTCCGCCGGTCAAGCTCATCACGCCCGAAGCATCGGAATGGATCCACACCTGGAGCAATCTGTCCGCGTCCAACTCGACGGTTTCCGGCAAACCGAACAGCTCAGACCCACTAGGCTGCGGATGCTTCCAGAACAGCGTTACAGGAGCCATTACCGGCACCTGCGCCGCCAAGTGCGATTCTGGGGATGGTTACGATTACGGCCACTGGTTGTACAAGGACACGGAGGCGTGGGGGTTAGTCGACATTCTTGGGGTGCACCAGTACGACAGCCAGATCGCGGAGCCATGGCCGGCCGATGTCAACGGCGGGAAGCCAGACAAGTCGATTTGGCAGACTGAGATGTCTGGGGTCATGTATTGGCCGGAAGCAGGCCCAAGCACCACCATTGAGAACGGCGTCGCTGTGGCAGGGTGGCTTCACAACGCGCTCACGGTCGGCGAGGCCAATGCCTGGGTTTGGTGGTGGTACAGCGGCTCAAGCACCAACGAAGGTCTGTATAACGGCTCGACGGATACCAAGCGTCACTACACCTATGGCAATTTCACGAAGTTCGTGCGGCCAGGCTACGTGCGCGTGGATGTTACGGGCAGTATTCCCGCGAACGTTCTGCTGTCTGCCTATAAGGGGACGGATGGCACCGTCGTTGTCGTGGCCATCAACAAGGGAACGGCGGCAGCCACCGTGCCAATTGCTATTTCCGGCGGGACGGCACCGGCTTCGTGTACGCCGAACGTGACGTCGTCAGCGGATAACCTCGTCGCCAAGACCGCGGTCACGGTGACCGGCGGTACGCTCACGGCTTCGCTCGCCGGGACGACCGTCACGACGTTCGTCTGTAAGTAGCCGCGGCGTCCGCGTTCGGTACGACAATGGCCATGGGATCCGACTGGGTTCCGTGGCCATTCTAGTCAGTGCCCGAGTCGTCAATGTGCTTGCGTCTGTGGTCCCATGAGGATGGCCACGCACTCATGCTCGCTCGCTTCGGCTGGCCCTGGTGACTGACGACTGCGGCAGTCCACGGCGTAGACGTGTCGCTCGTTGCACCCTGACGCCCCCCACTTCGTCGAACCGATGTGGGTCAATGCGATGCGCTTCTCGACACAACTGAAATCGTACGCTGCACGTTTCTTGACGGCACGAGACGCAATTGCCGCATATCGACTATCCGAGGGCGCAAGACTCAGTGACGCTGGCTGGTGGTTTGCTGCGCAGCTTGGCAGTGTTGTGAGCAGCAGCAGTGTGGCGAATTTGCTCATGGGATCTCCCCCAATGCGAGTTGCATCCGCAGCGATGTTCGCACGGGGCAGACCTGGCAGCAAGTGCCAACAGATCCGGGCAGCGAAGCCAGGGAGAAAACAACTTCTCCGATCGGCGAGCTTGAGTTCTGGTCGAGACCAGCAATCCACGGCACCCACCTCGTTCATTGTCGGTGTGATCCATTTCACGGAATCGCTCCATAGGTCGATCGCTGGTTCATGCACGCAGTTGGCCACGTAAGCTGGCCTTTGGGCTTGGCGTCATTTGACGCTAGTGATTTGTGTTGACGCGATGCCGTGAAATCGCGGGTCAGTTCAAGCAAGCGCTTGCATGATGCTGGCAAGAAAGGTCGGTTTTTGAATGAAGACTATAGTGCTTTCAGTCATATCGATAAGTCTCTTTTTTGGTGGAATCGAGTTAGCGGGGTGCGATTCTGGATCGTCCGCAACCGACCGCGGAATCGGCGGAACACCCGCAATCGGTGGTGCCAATGGCGACACTTCTCAGGCCGGCAACTCGACTCAGCCCGCAGGCAGCCTCACCATGGATAGCACCGGTCGGGTCGACAAAAGTTCGAACGGTTTCGGCATTCAAGGTTCCTGGTACTGGTACGCAGACTTTTCAGACAGCCATGCGGGCCTAACGAAATTGCCCGAGGCGATACTCAACGTGCCCCCCTTTGTGGATGGCAAGGGCATGTGCATCGTAGGCACCACGCCAGGCGGTGGGACTGACAACTATGTGACTTGGGGTGCCGGCATCGGTCTGAACCTAAACCAGGGCACCGAAGCCGACGGTGGCACTACAGCACAGAAACTCTTTCCCTCTCCGAAATGTTACGCTGTCACTCTCTCGACGGACTCGAGCTCACCAGGTGGCATATTGGGCAAGTTGCTTGAGGCGAATCCCATGCCGGGCACGACCGCGGACCCAACCGTGCCCGCGGAGGCACCCAGTATCGTCCTCAAGGCTGGCCAAAGCACCGACGTTTGCGTCGACAATGTGACTCAGCCCACCTGGTGCACAGCTTCCAGTCATAAGCCTGGTGACTGCGCCGATCCAAAAACTCTGGCGAATGGAATCGCCGGGATCCAGATCCAGGCTTTGGCAGGTGCTTCGGGTGGCAAGATCAATGTGTGCGTTGTGTCGATCGTCCCGAAAAACTGAAGCGGGTACGAACGCATTCGCGACTGGCCTTCGTGGCACAAGGTTGCGCAAATGAACTCGCTTGCCTTGATTGGGCTCGAACCGGTTTTTAGCTGACGCGGTCGACTACGGGCACGACCCAACGTCGGCGATGCTGGTGCGGATGGTGAAGTTTGAGTCAATCGTGCGGCGTTCAGCGAAGAAGAGATGCAACGCGTAGCGGTTTCCTGGGTTGATGCGCAGGTACGGCGAATCGGCGTCAAGATCGATACTGGCCGTCTCGGACTCGTGCACGCCGCCTAGATCAATCGCCAAGCGCCGATTGATGAACACCCACATATCGTCGTCGCCAGAAAACGTGAACTTCTCGCCACCAACATAAACAAACTCAGTCGCAACCATCAAGGTGAAGTGGTAGTTGTGCCCAAAGTACGAGTAGTTACCGAATAGCTCACCGTCGATCGGAAAGAAGCTGTTGTTCTGGTAAACGAATAACCCCGGAACCGCGGGCGATGCGACGAGCTGCAGATACTTGGTCGTCGTCAGATTTACGCCAGGTGTGTCGCGGTAGAACTGATTGAAGGACTCGGGGCCGGAGATGGTTCGTGTGGCGCCAGCGGCGGCGTACACGGGCAATCCATCCGAACCAAGATCGGGCAAGACCGCGTTTCGGTCATCAATGGACGTCGATATGTCAGGACGTTCGAAATCTGAATTGGTTTGTGGCGTAAAATCGCGGACGATGGCGGTAAGCCGCGGCGGCAACGGTTTTGGGGCATCGCAGGCGGTCCAAGCGCCGTTCTCACACACCTCGTTGCCGCTGCCACAAGCGCTCAGGCACGAGTCCACACGCCGAGGCACTGAGCAGGTGCTCCAGCTATCCCCAGTGCAGTATTGAGTGCCCTCGCCGTCGTAGCGGGTACAAGCGTTGCTGCATCCGCGTGGCCCACCAGCATACGCGCACTTGCCCCAGGCACCGCTTTCGCACTTCTGCTGCCCTGGTCCACACCCGGTGGTGCATGTTCGAACGGGTGCATTGGGAACCTCACACGTCCCCGGCTTGCCCTTGGAGCAGAGAGCTGTGCCTTGCCCACAAGTGTTGCTGCATGGTAGCCGAGTGTCGGTAACTTGGCATTCGTTCAGCCTGCCATCAGAACAGAGGGCCGTACCTTTACCGCATTGGTTGCTGCACGAAAAGTATTTGTCGGGGACGACGCACTGCTGCCAAAAGTGATCAGTGCAGACTTGAGTGCCATCGTCAGCGCAAGCGTTCGAGCAGGTGCGAGTAGAGCCTTCTATGTCGCAGGGTTCGGCCGCGAGTAACTCGCTGCGGGAACAACCGGGCAGCGCCGCGCAGACACAGACCAGTAGCCACTTTGAAGGGGGCCTAGGATGAAGGAACTCCACCACGCAAGCCTACGATGGGTCCGCCCGCCTGGCGAGGACTTGTGCCGGGTCAGTGCTTCTAGTCGATCTTGCTCATATCCCGGCCAAGCGCACGCGTGAGCTTCGTTTCGGCCACTTTTGTATCGATATGAGCATTGATGAGCCGGAGTTGACTCACTACGAGCTCACCCTCGGAATCGATGAGTTCGGATGTTGTGGCTTTTCCGACCTTGAACAGCTGGGTAGCGGTTTCGTAAGCAGCTTGCGACGCCTCGGTGGCACGCCTGGCAGCCTCGAGTTCAGCCGCCGCGCGTTTGGCATCAGTGTAGCCGGCGGTAACTTCCATCCGAATACCGTCAGCAGCAGCGCGGCGGTTGGCGACCAGCGCTTCACGCTGTGCGGCAAAGTCGTCGCCAGAGGCACCACTGGTCAAAACGTCGTTGATCGTCCAAGTGGCTTGAGCGCCAACGGCCCACGTCCCATGCCAGCCCTTCATGTAGAAGTAGCGTTGGTTAGGGTTGGCGTAATCGTAGTTCGCAAACCCGTCCACTCGCGGCAGTTGCCCAGCCCGCAGCACCGATTCTGCGTGGCCCAGTGACTCTGCCGCACGATCCAACGCTTGCAGTTCGTAACGTTGCGTTTGCGCTTCAGTCACCAATTGTGGCAAAGGTTCAATTGGTCGCGTCTTTGGCGGGGCCAAGACATCTTCACCGAGCGTGTAGTTAGGCTCTTGGTCATTCATGATCACAGCGAGCTGTTGCGCGGCGAGCTCGCGAAACGCCCGTGCAGCCTCAAGCCCAGCCTCGGTCGAGGCTACCATCGATTGCAGCCGAAGAACCTCGGTCTTGGTGACCATACCAACGGTGAACGAAGCTTCAACGTCTTTCAGTCGTGCACGCACGCGCTCAATCGATTGTTCGGTGACGGCAACTTGCCCAATCGATCGGGCCCAATTGAAGAATGCCACCCTGGCATCGCCTTCGACTTTGGCTCGTTCGGCCTTGACGTTGAGCTCGGTTGCTTGCTGGTTCTTCCGGGTGCCCTTAATGCTATCAGACAGCCGTAAGACATAGTCTGAAAGGGGTACCGAAAGTGAAGCACCCAGTGAGTAGTTGTCGTTGATGGATGTGAGCGCGAACGGGGAACCCATGACTGGCATGCCAGCGCTGTCAACGAGACCGGGAACGGTTACTCCGTTGCCAGGGTTATTCATATCAGCGGGCACCTGACCCATGGTGTAAGGCCCGCCATTGAGCGCACCAAGGGATACTCCTTTGCCCAAAGTTGCCGTCACCGGACTCAGTCGCGTATAGGCCGCCTTCATGCTCAGTCGCGGCAGGAACTGGTACATTGAAGAATCGACCCGAGCCGCCGCAGCCCGCAATTCCGCGTGTTTCGCCTCAATCGTGTGACTCGAAGCCATTGCGCGTGATGCCACGGTTTTGGCGGTGAGCCCATTGGGTTGCGGCGAGAAGGCTTCCATCACCGTGCTGCGACTCCTCGGCGCCTCTCGCGTTGCAACAGCGTTCGCATCGGCTGTTGTACCTGAAGCGGTTGCGACGGCTGGCTCGGCCGGTGCGGGCTGCCGCGCCGCGGGTGCAGCAACCGTGGCTGCCTGTGCGAACACAATTGGAGCTGCGGACAGTGCGACGAGGAATGCGAGAATTGCGGAAAGCTGAGCGGTCACGAGGAGGAACTCCCTTCGGGTTGGGCATGCGGTTGGGGCTCGTCTCCGGAGGAGAATAGCTTCTGACCAAGCCAGCGTGCACCGCGACTACTGACCATGGCGTCGAATAGAGTGTATACGACCGGCACGACCACGAGTGTCAGCAGCGTCGAGGTGATAAGACCGCCGATCACGCAGACGGCCATGGGGGCACGGGCCTCGCCGCCTTCGCCCAGTGCGAGGGCGACGGGAAGCATACCAAATACCATGGCGACCGTGGTCATCAGGATCGGTCGGAGGCGAAGGACACCGGCGCTGACCAAGGCGTCATGCACCGTTTCGCCGCGCTCTCGCGCTTGATTGGCGAAGTCGACGAGCAAGATGGCATTTTTGGTCACGAGCCCCATCAACATGATGATGCCGATCATGGCGAAGATGCTGAGCGACATGCCAGAGATGTATAGGGCTCCGAACGCGCCGATCACGCTCAAGGGCAAGGAAATCATGATCGTAATCGGTTGGATGAAGCTGTTGAACTGCGCGGCCAAGATCATGTAAACGAGGACGACGGCGAGGAATAGGGCTTCCATCATGTAACCCATTGACTCTTCCATGATGCGGCCCATGCCCTCGAACCGGTAGTGCATCTTGGAGGGAACGACCGACTTTGCGACGGATTCGGCCTGCACGCGGGCCGTCTTCAAGGCTAGGTTATCTAGGTTTGCCATCACGGTCACCTGCCGCTGACGATCGATGCGCTCGATGCGGTTGGGGCCGACCTCGCGACTGATCGTGACCACGTTTGCGAGGTCGACAAGTTCTCCGCTGGTTGCACGGACCCGCATGCTTGACAGTGTTTCAACGCGTGCGCGTTCTTCTTTCGGGAGCTGGACGATGATGTCGTAGGCATCGGTGCCTTCCTTGAGCTCGCTGACTGCATCGCCAGCCATGAATAGGCGCAAAGCTTGGGCAATGGACGCTACCGGCACACCCATTGCCGCAGCGCGTTCGCGGTTGATGTGCACCGCGACTTCCGGTTTGCCCCCGCGGTAGGAGCTTTCGACGTCGACGAAGCCGGGCAACTTCTTCAGTTCGGCGACGAGTTTGTCGGATACGGTGGCCAGCTCATCAAGATCGTCCCCCTGAAGCAACAACTGGATGGGCTGCGAGGGGCCGCCGCCCATGCCCATCTCAGAAACCGTGATCATGGCTGGCTGCATCTTGCCGTAGCGCTGGCGGAGCCAGGCCATCAGCTGCCGCTGGGTGACCTTGCGTTCCTTCACCGGTAGCATGTTCACCTGAATATCACCTTTGTTGATCTGAGGTTGGCGGCCGCCACCGACCGTCATCAGCGTGTGTGACACCCCCGGTGCATGCTTAAGGATGTCGTCGGCGATATTTCCAATGAAGGACCGGGATGTGTCGAGCGATGTGCCAGTGGGCAACTCGACGGTGACCTGGAATTGACTTCGGTCCTCGCTCGGCAGAAATTCCTGAGGGACCTTCGACACCAGCATTCCGGATCCTACAAGGGCGCCGATCGCACCGAGCAGAACGACCCAGCGGTGGTCCAACGCCCAGCGGATGGTCTTGCCATAGATCTGTTCCAGGTACGTCATGAGCGCATCGACGAACTTGGCCAGCGCGCTATCGCCCTTGTGTGCCGACAGCAGGTGCGACGACATCATCGGCGTGAGCGTAAACGAGACGAGCATACTCATCGCGACGGCGAACGCGACAGTCAAGCCAAACTGCAGGAAGAAACGACCGACAATTCCTTTCATGACCGCGACGGGCACGAACACCGCGAGAATCGAGGAGGTCATCGATAATACCGCGAGGAAGATCTCGCTTGTGGCGTCGCCGGCAGCGGCCATGGCGCTCTTGCCTTCCTCCAGGTGGCGATGAATGTTCTCCATTACGACAATGGCATCGTCGACGAGCACGCCAATGGCGAGGGAAAGCGCCAACATCGTCATATTGTTGAAGGTGAACTTCATCCAATAGACAAAGGCGAACGTGGCAATCACGCTGGTCGGGATCGCAAGCGCGCTGATGAACGTGGCGCGCCCGTTGACGAGGAAGAAGAAGATGACGACTACGGCCAGGACCGCGCCGAAGGCCAAATCGAACTGCACGTCATGGATGCTGCGGGCAATATACGTCGAGGTATCGGTTGCAACCGACAGCTTGACCCCCTCGGCCGCAACGAGCGGCTCGAGTGCGCGGACCTCCTTGCGTACGGCTTCGGCAACTGCGACCGTGTTGGCTCCAGACTGCTTGGTGACCGTCAGGGCCAAGGCCGGCTTTCCGTCGAAGGTAGACGCTGAGCGGGCTTCTTTGGTGCCGTCGACCACTCGCGCCACGTCGCGCAGGCGCACGACTGGTTGCGTCAGCGGTGGCGGTTGCCCGGGGATTGAACCGCGCACGGGCAAAATGATGTTGGCGATGTCCTCGGCGGACTTCAACTGGCCCTTGGTCTTGACCGTGAGCTCGCGCGTTCCGGATTCGAACGAGCCTGCTGGGATTTCCAGGTTCTGCGCCGCAATCGTCTGTGCCAGTTCTTGGGTGGCTAGACCCAAACCGTTGAGTTTGTCGGCGTCGATGTAGATTTGGATCTCGCGGTCGCGCCCGCCGACGACATCGACGCTGCCAACACCTCGGATGCGTTGGAGCCGTTCTTTGACTGTTTTGTCGGCAATACGCGTCAGCTTGCGCGGTTCGATGTTGCCGGACAAGGCCAGATACATGATAGGCGCCGCACCAATATCGAACTTCTCGACAATCGGAGGATCGGCTTGAGGCGGCAAATCCTTCAGAACGCGCGAGATGCGGTCGCGCACGTCCTGGACGGCCTGGTCGCCCTTTACCTCCAACTCGAATTCGATCACCATCTGGGTGACGCTTTCGAGGTTGTAGGAGCGTAGTGCCCGAATACCCCCGAGGGTATTGACGGACTCCTCGAGCTTTTCGGCCACCTCTCGCTCCATGGTACCCGGGTCGGTACCCGGGTAGACCACGGTGACCGTGACGTAGGGGAAATCGATCTCGGGGTTGAGGTCGACGCCGACTTTGGGATAGCTGAGTAGACCAAACACCATGAATGCCGCGATGAGCATCACGGCAAAAACGGGCCTACGGATGCTGATGTTGGCTAGGTTCATGGCTTCGGGTTGGTTGGAGCAGCCGCCTTGATAGCAGGCGCGGCCGAGGAACTAGGAATGGCAGTTGGTGCAGCAACGCGGGCCGTTGCGGGGAACGTGACTTCGACCAGCATGCCTGCTTTCAGAGCGCGATCATCGTTCGGGATGAGGCCTACCACCTCAACCGTACGACTCATTGGGTCGACTGAGGGGTTAATGCGCGAAATGGGAACCGATTGGTCCGTGTTCAACGACGGGAATCGGACTTGCATCGGATCACCTGGTTTGACGCGGTTGAGCTCGCCTTCGGCGAGCCGAACGCGTACCTCGATTTTTGATATGTCCTGCAACACGATAACCGTCGTTGGTGGCATCATCGTGACAGTTTCACCTGCGTTCTTCTTTTTGGCGGCAACGATGCCGGCAAAGGGAGCCACAACTGTCGTATCGAAAGCGTAGGCCCGTGCGGTAGCCACCGCAGCCTCGGCTTGTTGGACACCGACTTTTGCTTGGTCGTAGCCAATCCGAATGGCGTCCCAATTTGCCGGTGATACCGCGCCTTGATCGACCAGCGGCTTGATGCGATTGTACTCGAGCTCTGCCCGCGTCACTCCAACTCGCGCTTGAGCGAGACCCGCTTCGGCCTGTTTGACCATCAGCATGGGATTGGTCGCGTCAAGACGGAACAGCGGCTGGCCCTTTTTGACCTTGGCGCCCTCGTCGACGAGCACGGCAGCCAGAACACCGCTTGCCTTGGGCCCGAGCTCAGCTTGATGCAGTGCTTGGGTCGAACCGGTGGCGCGAAGCACCCGTTCAGCAACGCTCGATTCGGTGTTAGGAGCGTCTACGACCGGCGCGGCCGGCATCGGTGCAGCACCAGGACCGTCCGCTGGCGGCAGCGCATCCGCGGCTTCGGAGCGTTTGCACGCAGTAATGAGGAAGGGCAGGAAGGCGGCTATCAAAATTGGTCGAAGGTAGGTCACTTACGGGATGCTCCTTGGAGAAACAGCTGAACCAGAGACCGGCCACGATTGATCAGTGCCTGTGGGCGTTGAGACCCAACCCAGGCGATGATGGCCGCATGTAAAAGCGAATGCAGCGCCCAAACGAGCTCGTCAATTGGGATGTCGTCGCGCAAGCGACCACAACTTATGCCGCCGGCAAACACGGCCGCAAGCAGTGTGTTGTACCGCCGCTGATCCTCTTCGGGATCCATTGTGGGGGTCGAAGGCGCCGCCCCTTCGAGCCAAGGGGTCGTTGCGCGCAGATAGATGGCGAATAGAGCCCCATTGTTCTCGACGAAATGCAGAGTTCGTTCCACGAACTCACCGAGTCGTTCCAGCGGATCGGTTGAGATGAATGCTTCATCGAGCATTGCGAAGTAGCGAATGCGATGGCGTTCTGCCAGTGCCAAAAAGACTGCGTCCTTGCTATCGAAGTAATTGTAAAGCGTGCCGACCGAGACACCGGTGGCTTCGGCAACATCGACCATTTTCGCCGACTGGAAGCCGTCCTTGAGGAAAACTTGCTCGGCGGCGTCCAAGATGGCTTCTCGATACGCAGCCCGCGTTTGCTCCTGCAGGGCTTGACGCAAGGCCTGCGGACGGCTCTTGGGTGATGGTTTCGACATGCTTGCCTATTGAAGTGAACCGCGCTTCAGTACCACATCGATCAATTCAGGCAAGATGAACCACCTTCCAAAAGCACAATGCCATATCTGCAACAAAATCAGGATGTTCGGCATTGAATTGAGGTTCATCATACCGAACGAAACGCATTTAGCGCTGGATGTATGGGCGACCAAGGGGGATACCGCCCAGGTTGGCTGGTTGAACCATCTCGATGGATTCAGACCCCTGACTTGACGGGGGTTGCGGCGGCTAGGGCTTCGCGTCGAACCGGCGGCGCTCAAGTTCGAGCTGATTCAGACAATCGTACGCGGCTTGCCAGTGGTCGATACGTCTTGCCACAGTGCGGTATAGCAGTCGCTCGAACGCTAGCGCTACGGCCTGCGCTGCATGGGTCCATCCGGAGCTGACAGCGTGTCGGGCTAGCGTTGGGCCGCATGTAACTGGAGCTGCGTCGAGCCAGGCTGCTGCATCGAGGGGATGTATGGTCCGATGTTGCTCGACGTGGCGAATCGCAAGTTGTTCATGTCGGGTCCAAATGACACGACGAATCACCTCGCTCTGCGGTGGACGTTTTTGCAGCGCCAATTCGACGATTGCGTTGGGAGCAAACTCCCAAGGCTGAGTCGGCTCGTCTTCGAGCGCGACTTCTTGGCGGACCTCGAGCCAGGCTTGCCACACCGAGGCAGGGAGCGTCTTCCTTTCGTGCAAGCGCAATCGTTCACCCTCGGTCGTCAACATCAAGCGAGCAAGCAAAGGGGCTGGCGCCGCATTCAGCCACGAATCGGGACAGTGCTCGAAGAAAGTCATCCCAGTTCGAGGTGCGGGTGCGTCCGACCAGGCATTGAAAACCGCCTGCATCAGCTGGTTTTCTGGCGTGCTGCGAACGTTCACTGTCGCTAAGAACAATTCCCACTGCCACGGCTCGAGCAAAATGGCTTCGACGTCGGGCCAATCGACGACGCCGAGCTCGATGGCATCAACGACCGCGCCTACACCGAAAAGCTCGTGGGTTCGATGGTCTGAACCAACGGTTGCGCCGACTGATTGGCGCAGCCGGTCGAGTAGTCGTATCGAGCCGGAGAGCCAAGGCGGCGCTTCTGACAGGGCAACCTGAATGCATTGCACGACTGCGTCGAGTTGCAGTGACCAAGTCTCGGGCAAAGCACTGGCGTGCCAAGGATCTAGCGCGGAGTGCAAGGTGGCGCCTCGAATCCGTGAATGCTCACTGAGTGCCCACGCAGCCAGGAAGAAGGCCCCAGGCAAATCGCACAAACCCGCTGGTTCGGCGGGGAGCATTCTGGTCATCGGAATAGGCCCGACTTGTGGCAGGAGCAATGCGCCCTGTTCTTCGAGCAGTGCCGATGCCACCGAGTTGCTCAACTCTGAACCGGTGAGAACTGACAGCCCCACGAGCACGAAGCTCGTCTCGAAGGCGCAGACCAGGGCGGGGTTTTCAAGCTCGACGTGCTCGAGTACGTCTTCCGCAAGTGACTCGGGTTGAACACTTGCGCGAGCAATAAGTGTAGTGAGCAAATTGGCTCGTGCGATTGGATGCAGTAGAGCCTCGCCCCAGAAGAGTGGCGCTGCCGCGAGCGCGCGCTCGCGCGCAATGGCATCGACAAGGCGACCGACGAAGTGTGGTCTGACAGCGAAGCGGGTCGCACTCGTGGGCCTAAGCAACGCGAGCTCACGAAGGGCCACAACGATGCGGTGCGCTCCGGGGGGCAACCGTTGGACCGCACGTTCGAGATCGGGCTTGCGCAGCGGTAGCGTTTCCGCAACCAAGCGTGTTGTTAGCCAGTCGATATCCGGCCCGCGCCGGTGTTGTTCCGGAACGAGGGTCAACCATTCGTCTATCGTTCTGGATGCCGAGAACGGTCGAGCGTCATCAATGAGTACGGCTTGAGCCAGGTCAATAAGTACCTCTGGCAGCGTTTGGCGCAGCGCCGCCAGATCCCGGTGGCGCTCGTGGGCCAAGTCGTTAGTACGGGCGGCCATCCATTGACGCAGGAGCGCTTCTTTCGTAGGAGATTGATTGGGCTCCACATAGCCATCGACGCAGGCTCCAATCAGCCCGATCGCGTCCCCAAGCGTTTGCAGCAGGCCCCAGCTAAGCGGACCTTCACGCAGCCAAGTGAGCAGAGTTGGGCGTAGCGATTGCGGGTGCGCTGCCAGGCGATAAAAGACCCAGTCCACGATTTGTTCGAGTTTGGGCACAACTGCTGCGGACTTCAGTTGCTCGAATTGGGGGGGCAAACGTTGGGCAGCAGTCGGGTCGGAATCGACGGCGACGGCGATACATAGCGGTTGGAGGCCGCGCCACTGCTACATGAATGCGTCCAACAGTTCGGTAGCAAGTTCGAGGTAAAGCGGTGGGCCAGAAAGCGGCAACCGCTCGATATCGGCTTCGGCTTCGAGTATTTCACATTGGGCAAGCCCTCGCGCCGATAGCCATTGCCCGACCAGCGAGAAACCCGCTCCCGCGTCGGCGAGCCAGCAGCAGCGGCCCCAAGTGGCGGGTAGGCCCACTCGTTCGGGGATTGTCGGAGGCAGGGGCTCTTGAGTGAAATCGAATCCTCTGGCCGCGCGGACGTCGTCCAGACGAAGGCGAGTGACGTTGGTCCGGCCGCCGTGCGACTCGACCAGAATCGAGCGGATTTCAGCGACACTTAGGCCGATCAGCTCGGCCAGGATTTGTTGGATCCCAGGGCGATCTGCCAGCCAGTCTAGATCCTCCCGTCTGTCCAGGCGTCCCAGGATCGTCTCGAGAGAGCGAGGTTGAGCTTTCGAGTCCGCAGGCCAAGCTGGGTGTGCAAGGGCTCGACGCGCCAAATCACCGAAACTCCGCAGGCCGGCCTGGGACATTGACTCGCGTAACCAGCCCATGGGCTAGCCTCCGCTCGTGCTGCGGCGCGGCGCAGGCTGTTTGCGTTGATGGGGCAATGCCAGAGATCCTTCTTCAGCTGTGCAACTCAAGCGCAAGTTGAATGCAACTTGCGTCAGCGTGCAAGCTGTTTCTGGCTGATCTAACTCCGTTCTCGAAGTTATTGACCTGCGGTTGCCTTCAGCCCCCGGCAGCGGGTTATGCATCGCCAAACCGCCACCCCAACGCCCATATTCCTACCACGAATTCGATGTCTCATTCGCCACTTATTAAGTCGAAGCAACGATTTTGTACGCGCCACTTCGATGCTTATGAGTGCACTGGTGGCGGCAGTTGGGCATACCGAAGTCGACCGTGGACGACCGCCAGCGGTCGCGCCGACTGAAGTCCCAGTCTCGTCATGAAGCGACCCAATGAGTGCTCCGGCTGGGCCACCGTCAACCGCGGGCGACAGACCAAATCAATCTGAGCCAGCCAATTGGTCGCAATCGGAGTCCTCAAAGTCTTGCCCTCCAACTGCGAGTAAATGACCAGCTCTCGAATCCAACAGGGGATCCCCAGGCCAATTGGGACTTGCATCGAAAGGATTGGCTGTCCCTGATCCGAGATCGTGGCGTTGAGCTTCGAAGAGCCCCAAGCGAGCCCAAACTCGACCTTGGTTTTCGGCAGGCCGTACCAGGCGACGCCGCCAGCGCGAGCCACCTCGGAGTCGACTGGCAGCGCAAGGATGTAGGAACCAAAGCTCGCAGCGCGACCGAGCAGCAGACTAGCCAGTGCCGAAACGTGCAACGTTTCGCGGCTCGCGACAACGCCGAGCGAAAACTCGCGATAGGCTCCGATGCTCGACTCACCGTAGTCGAACCAGGTGGCGTTGATGATACTGCGCCCCGCAAGGGTTACTGCGACGAGTCCGGTGCCGTCGAGCAGTTGCCGCGCAATTTCAGTCGGCACCGAGTAGAACACCGCAGCAGCTCGTGACTTGCGATAGGTGATGGGCGGTTGGATTTCGGTCATAGCTCGGTACCATTTTCGACTACCAGGCGCGACGTGGCAGCAGCTGACACGCCTGGCGAGAGTCGCGCCACAGACGTTCCAGCCCGTGACCAACGACGTAACCGGCGCCACCTAACACCTGCAGGCCCGCGTCAGTTGCGCGCGTGGTGGAACTTCGCACGCCGTCGATGAGCATCTCGGCGTCGGTAGACGGTTCTCTGTAGGCGCGTTCACTTGCGTGCACCAAGGCCAACGCCCGGTCGATCGATGCGAGCATTTCCGCCACCGCAGGGATTTCGACCAGCAGTCTGCCGTTCTGACGTCGGTGCTGCGCATGGTCTGCCGCCAGTTGCTGCGTCTGTCGCAGCAGTGCCGAAAGCAGACCGAGAAGGCCTGGAACAATGAATTGGTGGGCGACGCCTAATTTGGTTGTTGCGTCATGGTCGACGGCGATACTGCGATGACGCTCGCAAGCAACACCTGCGAACGCTGCCTTGAGCGCGCCGATCCCGCGTAGCCCGAGAGTCTCGACCCGTTGCACCACGGAGGCCGCACCGCACTCAACCAATACGAGACTGACGCTCGTGTCAGACAATTGGCTCCAAGTGAGCCATTGGGACGCGTAGGTCCCGCCCAACACGCAGCCTAGTGACCCCGTAAGTTGCCCTTCGGTTTTGTTGGCGCAGAGGCTGGTGGTCGGGGCGAGCCTTCGGTCCAATACGTTCGAATCGAGGCCGAACCAAGTATTGGTTTCCCGCGACGGCACCGCGACGATGCGGCATAAGTGGTGGGCAAGCAGAGCCACGGCCAGTGCAGGTGAATGCTGACCAAGTTCACTCACCAGCGCCGCAAGCAGTTGCGACTCGACCTGAAGATCGGTGGACGTGTCGGGATCGGAAAATGACGAAAGCCATCCGAGGTCGGCCACCTCCTGAACCAGGGCGGGCTCAAAGGATGCTGCGCTTCCGCCTTCGATCGCCTGAAAGACTGCGCGGTGCCGCGCGCCAAACGCACGCGCGGATTGTTGCACCATGGTGTAGACGCTGGAGTCGAAGGTCATGCGAGCAGATCCTGTAACTTCTGAGCGACGTCGAGCGAGCAGATTTCGTTCGTACCCTCGTAGATCTTGAGCAGGCGAGCATCGCGCCAATACTTTGGAAGCCCTGTGCTTTCGAGCGTGGCTTCGATGCCCAGCAGCTCCGTTGCCAATTCGCAGTTTTCCAGAGCGAACTCGCTCGTGCAAATCTTGGCGGCAGAGCCGTAAGCCGATGCTAGGGCAACGCCCTTGCCATTGAGGTGAGCGAGATTTCGTCGGGCCCCTCGATCGAGCCCGCTCCAGCTGAGAAGCTTGTCGGCCAAGACACCTTGGGTCACGCGACTGGGGACCAAGCGGTCCAAGGCGCGCAACGGTTCGGATTCCATCAACGAGACCAGCCCCAACCGGCGCTGTACCTGAACTGCACCAACGTACGCATGCCGAGCGAGAGTTGCGTGGTTCCACATGCGCGCCAGGATGACTTGCCCGCGTGGATGTTCTGCCAACGTTAGGCCGTCTGCGCTGCGCATTTGACCTGCCAGCTGTCGACTGGTCTCGAAAACACCGCGGGCAATGCCGGCGCCAAACGCACCGACCGTTGCCCGCGACGCTCCAAGCACCAAATCCAGAGTCCGGCCGGCGACACTCGTGTCGTTCAGCCGACATTGCTCCGAAACGCGGCAGTTGTCGAACTCGAGTTCGGCGGCTGGGCAGGCTCTTTGCCCCAACTTCTCCTCGACCCGCGTCACCGATAGTCCTCGCGCGCCAGCATAGACGAGAAAGGCAGAAAGGGTCTCGCGCGCATGAGTCCGACTGGTGGGCATAAGCACGATGAAGGCGGAGGCAATATGTCCGTTGCTGACGTAGATCTTGCGACCAAAGAGCGCAAAGTCGCCGTCGATTCGATCGGCGTGACTTTGCAATTGGCCGCGGCCCAAGGCCTCAAAATTCTCGAGGTCGCTGCCGGCGCTGGGCTCAGTGGCTGCCGTGGCAAGTAGGAAGGCCTTTCCCGTGCGTTCACCTTCGACGATGAGTTGGGCAAGCGTGCGCAGCACGCGAAGTTGGCCGGTTGCACCGACTACTGCGAGTGCCAACCCATGGGCAGCGATCAAATTGGCGATGCCTGCGCAGAGGCGCGAAAGGTGTTCGAGCCCGATCGAGAGCGCCAGTATTGAACAACCAGATCCACCCAGGCTCTTCGGGATCGCCAGTGAAAACACACGATGACGGCAGGCCAACTCGAGCACCTTTTCGAGCGCCTCATCCCACGATTTTGCAGAAGTCGTATCGAGTGGTTCAACGAACGGGGCGACTTCGGTGCCAAAGCGATGAAGCGTCGACAAAACATCGAGGCATTCGCCAAGCACTCTTGGTTGAGGGTTACCAGCCCCAATTAGCATTGGAAATTCGTCGAGCAGCTCCGGTCGATTACGCGCTGGGGGCGAGAGCTCCGAGGGAAACATAGGCTACTTCGATGGGCCTTTTGCCGAAGGCGGTCAAGTTCTGGTGAGAAAACGCCACTCACGGCACCAGACAGGAGACCTTGTCGTGGTGCCCATGGTTGGGCACAACCGGCAAAATTAGCGCGCCAGTTGGGGAAACAGGCCGGGGTTGCGTCAAAAATCCAACTCGCCGTTGTATGTGGATGCGCTACCGTCACAGGTGACTGTCGATGTCTGATGCGGATGGCAACCCTTTTCGCGAACTGCTGCCCGGCGGGCACGGGCCGAGCTGTCCGAATTGTCCTTTTGGTGGGGTGAATTGGCCACGTGGTTGCCCCTGCAACGAGCGCGGTGTTGCCGCGGGCGATACCCTCATTGAGCAGGGCGACACGCCGCAGTCAGTCATGCTGCTCAAGCAGGGATTGGTTGGGCTCTGCACCGTCAGCGACAATGGTGTCGAAACGGGATGCACCGTCAGGAGTCCAAAGACACTCCTTGGGTTTGAATCGATCTTTTCGATGCCAACGAGCTATCGCGTGTGGGCCGTGACCGATCTGAAGGTGTGCGTAGCTCCAGTCGACCGACTACGACCCTGGATTGGCCCGCTCGAGACCCCGCTCGGAGCGGTGATGCGCTTGGGTGTGGAAGAATCAAACCGGCGTGTTACCGAACGCCTCGACCGTGGCGGAAGTGCGACGGAGCGTATTGCGAGCCTGCTCTTGCGTCGATGCGACAATCTCCAACAGCAACGCCTGGAGTTGTCGCAACGCCTTTTGGCGCGCGTGCTCTCCATGACTCCGGAAACCGTCTCACGGGCGCTCAGTAAACTTCAAGCTGTTGGCGCAGTTAGCTCAACCCGCCCAATCGTGGTCGGTGATGTTGAGCAACTCAAAAAACTAGCCCAGCGTTGAAGCCAGTTCGGCGCTGGGCATCAGCTTGGTTATGCCGCACCGGCTGCTTTGCAAGCAGCGTCCAACTGGGGGGCCAACGGCTTCAACCCCGTGACTCGCAGTAACTCGTCATCAAGCCGCGGTTCCGGATTGTCTGTCGTTAACAGGTGCTCGCCATAGAAGATGCTGTTGGCACCTGCATAGAGACACAAAATCTGAGCCTCGCGGCCGAGTTCTTGGCGCCCGGCAGCCAACCGTACGCGCGACGTGGGCAATAGGATCCGCGCAATGGCAATCATACGAACTACATCGACCGGATCAATTCGCGGCAAATCCTGCATCGGAGTCCCAGCGACGGCAACCAGGCTATTGATGGGCACACTCTCGGGGTGAGGATCGAGCTGACTGAGTTCGATGAGAAGCTTGCAGCGGTCGTCGAGGGATTCGCCCATACCAATGATCCCGCCGCAGCAAATCCCAATGCCTGCGCGCCGCACGGCTTTTAGCGTCGTGAGGCGATCGTCGTAGCCGCGGGTGGACACGACATTGGGGTAATACTCCCGCGAGCTGTCCAAATTGTGGTTGTAGGAATCGAGCCCAGCCTCCTTGAGGCGACGCGCCTGCTCGTCCGACAGCATGCCGAGCGTGACACAAGCCTCAAGGCCTTCAGCCTTGACCCCACGAATCATCGCCAAAACGCGCTCGAATGCCGGGCCATCCTTCACACTGCGCCAGGCAGCGCCCATACAGAAACGCGTAGCACCATTTTGTTTCGCGGCGCGCGCAGCCGACACCACGGCGTCGACGTCAAGCAAGCGTTGCGGTTCGACTGGGCTCTTTTGGTGTTTGGACGATTGGGCGCAATAGCCGCAGTCTTCCGGACAGCCCCCCGTTTTGACGCTTAGCAACGTACAGAGCTGGAGCGAGTTCTCTGGATGGTGCTGCAGGTGAACACGGCGCGACCGATCGAGCAGCTCGAACAGCGGCAGAGTGTGCAGCTCGCGAACTTCGTTGAGCGACCAGTCGTGGCGGACAGCTTCGTTCGGCATGGGAAGATGCGTAGCGTGAGTCGTCAGCTCGGGCTAGCGATGATTCAGCGGAGAGTGCCGAGCAGAGCAGCGACTACCCGGGTCCTGTTGGGGGGGCGAGGCGACATAGATTCGCGTGAATCCCGGGGCCTCGAGGGCTCCGCCAGGCGTTTCGTCAGCCCGCTCAGGTCCCCAGCTGGGGCGACGTCAACTGCAACTTCTGCAGTTTCTGCCGCATTCGCTGCAACGCATTCGGTGCTGTTACGGCATGAACCAAGTCTACAGCAGTTGTCGTGCCGCGGTGCGGCAATGTCTTGAGGGAGCGCCGCAAACTCGGCTCACCGAGAGCCCTGTCGCGAACGTTTTGCAGCGTCAGCCCTGCTTGGGCCAGTGCGCTTGCTACCTCTAGTTCGGCCTGCTTTTTGGCCTTGTGAAGATACATCTGAACGCGACTTTGAAAGTTGACTGCTCCGTCACCGCTCGTTTCGACCGCACAGAAGATGCTGTGCGGATACCTCTCCTGGATAAGTGACTGAATACCGTCACTTACCCCGGAGCTTGGCATGCAGCCAAATGGCTTCACGCTCAGCGTCATCGTCGACTTCTTACCAATCGCGTTCAGGATGAGTTTGGCAACTTCCATGTGGCCCTCGCCCCCGCGGCTATCATTATTGTAGTAGCCACGAGCCACCTCGGCGAGTTCATCCATGTTGGGAAGTTTGTAGCCATGCAAACCAAGCGCACGGCTGTAGGAAAAGAATGCGGAGCGCAGAGCCTTTTCCGCAAGAAACAGAGTCAATTTCCGCTTTGCTACGCCAAATTCACCCAGGCCATCGAGGCCCAGGGTTGCCTTGTCGGTGCCCCTCAGCATGGCCCGATTGGCGGTGTCGTAGCGGACCTCCCAGATATTGTAAAGTAGCCAAGCACTGATGAGCTGGATGTCGACTTCGCCGCCTTCTTGCTCGATAAACTTCTGTAAGTGGTAATTACCGTCGCCTTCGGTGGTCATGGCCCAGAACTCACCGATGATGGAAACCTTGGGCTTGATGCGCGTGCGATCTACCTCGACTTTCGCAAAATAGCGGCGCGACTGCAAAAGTGCGAAAAGCACACTCTTGCGCTGGAACAAGGCCTGATAGCAACGCTCGGTAGCCGCGGCGATCGCTTGGTTGGTTGCTCCGGGAGTGACCTCGTAAGGGCGGATTCGATAGCCGAGGGCATTGATGACGTCGCCGGCGCCTAACGCCTGAAGCATGCAGGCGAAGAATCGCGGCGAAAGTTCGAGGCCAACGTCTTCACCGTTGACTTGGCTCAGCCCGCCCTGCTGTTGAAAGGCGACTACGCGAAATCCGTCGAACCCGGCATCGCGCAGGGCCTTACGGTACTCTGTGACATACATACCAAAACGGCAAGGGCCGCAGGCGCCCGCGGTCAGAAAGACAAAGCGTTTCACGATGTCCTCGCGCGAAAGGCCTTGGCCTTCCAGCGACTGAAGGTGCTTCACCAGATTGCCAACGGTGAAGTACGTCGGGTTGCACTGGCCACGATTGCCAAACTCCTTGCCAACACGCAGCGCATCCTGATTCGGGCACGGCAGTGCTTCGATGTTGTATCCCAAACCGCGGAATGCGCCCTCGACCAACTTGTCGTGGGCCATAGTGAGCCCGCCCAACAAGATGGTCACCGAATCGCGCTCGGAGCGCACGAACTTGAGGTTGGACATGGTTTCGAGCCATGGTCGCGGCTTGGTGGCAGCATCGTGACCGGCGCGTTCCAGCTGGTCGAGTTGCTTCAACTCGGCATCAATGGAGGTGTCCGGGACCAGAGCGAGACGATGTCGAAAGGCTTTGCTATCGATGTTTGTAACTTGCATGGTGCGGTTCTCCTGAATCATTGAGCTGATGACTATTCGGCGGCGAGCGGGACAGCTGTGGTTTCGGGCAATGTCGATGGCTGAGTGGGTTGTTTGCGTCGAAGTTGCACCAGCTTGGGGCCATCGTCGACGGCGTGAGCAGGCGCAGCGTATTGGCTGACCTTGCGCCTCAAATTGGCAAGGTCTAGTTCAAGTTGGGCATCATGTTCGGCGCGTGCGCGCTTATGGTCTTGTCGCGCTTCGAGTAAGGTGAGACGCTTCTTGTCGAGGTTCCATTCAAAGTCGCGACGCTGGGCTGCAAATTCTTCGAGCCGCTCGCGCTCAAGCCTGAGCGCGTGCGCATATGTTTTGACCCGGATCTTGATCGAGCCGCCCGGCTTGTTCGCGTCTAGGTCGTGTAGGGCCGCCACCGGCGTGCGCGTGGTTTGCAGGATAGTATCAATGAGGCCATAGGTGGGAGCGTCGTGACCGCATTTGAAACTCGAAAGGTCGAGCACTGCGACATTCGGGTGATGTGCTGCAAAATTAGCGGCCCAGACCTTCTGTGAACTATTAACCGAGTAGTTTTCCGGCCAAACTTGGGAGAGCTGCAGGGGCGAGGTGATGGCGCCACTCTTGAGTTCATCGCTGTAGTAGCGGTCGAGGAATTCGCGCGCCTTTGGAATTGAACGAATGCTCAAGATTGGATAGCCAAGTGCTTGGAATTCGTCGGGGATGCCGTGATTCAAGCCCGGATCGGAATGATATGGGCGGCCGATCACGAGGATCGCGAGGCGGTTTTCGTTCTCCACGGTCTCGAGAATTGCTCGCCCCTTGTCCTCCAAGTCGGCCTGGAATGCCCGCAGCGCCTTCCAGGCTTCGCGACACGCAAAGTCGCTCTCGTCCTCGGTGACTTCAAGTCGGTTTCCCCAACACTCGAACATGCGTTGTGCGAGGAAGTTTGGCTCCATGAAGTTCAACCCCGGAGCCAGATATTCGATGTTTCGGCTCGCAAAGAAGTCTGTCTCTTTGGTGAAGGCAGCGCGCATCACGTCGGGTGTACCGGCCACGATGGGGCACGACGTGTTGTCCATCGTGTCCTCGACGAAGTTTTGAGTGTGCGTGATGACCGGAAAGAAGATGTACCGGAGTGCCCGGCCCTTCGCTGGTTGGTGTGCTTCGAATAGCAGCTGATGAATATGCGATTGAACGACCTTGCTCGGAAAGCACGGATCGACTGAGCCATATTTGCCACCTGCTATCCACATGTCTTCGCTAGTGGCCTCACTGAAGACGACGTTGGTCTTCGGAATTCCCAAGGCTTCGAGATACGTACGAATGAAGGGGGCAACGCTGTAAATTGTCAGGACGCGCGGGATCCCAATACGAATCGAACGGCGCCGCTCGGCAGCGTCGCTGCTAGATCTGCGAAACGGACGCGAGATGGGCGTGCGCTTGATGCGGAATAGGCCTTTGGTGACGAGGACGTCGTCGAGCGGGGTCCCAGCGACGGGCAGTGGTGCTGGCTTGTAGAAGTGTTGAAAGCCTTTGCGTCCCTCGTAATCGACGAGATTTGGAAACTGCGCTGCCGTCTTCTTGCGTTCGGCGACGATGGCAAGCATGGCCGCCTCGCTCTCGACGGTGCCCTTCTCGCAAGAGAAGCCTGCAATGTAGCGGACTGTCGAGCCGTCGGGACGAGCAGCATCAATGAAGGTGCGGTGACATTCGTTGGGACAGAAGTGGCAAACGGTCGACTCGTCGTGGCGGGTCGAAAACTCAAGGTTGAGCGCTGCCTGGATACCAATGAAGCGAGTGGTGCCTGTGCGTTGGTAACGTCGAAGGGTCTCGAGTGCCGCACCGATGGCGCCGGCTTCGCCGGTGTGGGGATGGACGAAGACCTCCGCATTCGGCACCCGCTGCTTGATGTAGTCGACCTGTGCCTTGACTGCAGCCAGGTTGTACTGAGTGCCGCCCTGCAGGACAAAGCGCCGACCGAGCGAGGCCATGCGTGGAACCTGAACCACGTATTGCCAGACGTTCTTGGGTAGAACCTGGGCGAGGCCTGCGAGCAGCTCTTCGCGTTGAAAGCCTTCCTTCTGAAAATTGACCCGATCGGTGTCCAAAAATACGGCACATCCGTAGCTAAACTTCGGGGCCAACTCGGCTTCGAATGCCACCTTGGCATAATCCGTGATTGGAAGACCAAACTGATCGGCCATCGCCTGCAACAGCATGCCGTTGCCGGCGCTACACGAGTTGGACAATTTGAAGTTCTGGATTGAGCCGTTCTTGAGGAACAGCACCTTGATGTCCTGTCCGCCGATATCGCAGACCACATCAATCTCACCGAAATAGTGGATCGCGCTGACCATGTGCGCGACCGTCTCGACGATGTTCACGTCGGCGAGCAGTGTCTGCTCGAGGATGTCGGCGGCATAGCCCGTTGCCCCGAAGCCCACGCACTCGAGCGTTGCGCCTTGGTTTTCGACCTGAGCGCTCAGTTTCGCCAGGAGATCCTTCGCATCCGTGATCGGGTTACCCTGGGAGAGCTGGTAGGCCTTCGCAATGAGTTCGCCGTCTTCAGAAATCAACACCGCTTTGGAAGAGGTAGAACCGCCGTCCAGGCCAACGACAGCCCGAAGGTGTTGCCCGGGTTCAAGGACCGCAGGAAGGAAGCGCGGAATCGCGTAGGCTTCTGCGAAATTTGACACCTCATCCGCATCACGAACCAATGGTGGGCCCGCCTGTTCACCTAGACGGGCTCGACGCCCAGTGTGAATGAAGTCACGCAGATCATCGAGCCCTTTGAATGCTCCGAAGCGTTCGTCTAGCTCGAGGCCGAACAATACGGCCCCGATTGCTGCATAGAGTTCCGCATTCTTGGGCACGAAAATCAAGTCATCGACACTCATGTCTGCGGAAGGTTCGTAGCCACGCTCCTTCCAGGTTTGAGGAATGCGCAGTCGCCAGCAATCCTGCAGGAAAGGAAGGTAGGTATTGGGGCCGCCAAGCAGCAGTACTCGGGCCTTGAGTGTATTGCCGCGAGTGAGCACGCTCAGATTTTGCATCACGATGGCGTCGGCCAACGAGCAAAGCACTTGTTCTTGAGGGATCCCCGACTTGATGAGATTGACGATGTCGGTTTCAGCAAACACCCCACACTTGGCGGCGACGTGATGCAGTCGAGTCGCGTCGAAGCGCAGGCGCTGCGCGAGCTCTGCGGGAGCGCCCACCTTAATCAAGCACTTGTCGATAGTGGCGCCGGTACCCGAAGCGCACTTGTCGTTCATCGAGGTGGTGCCGGTGCGCATGCCCGTGCTCGGATCCACCTTGAACATGATGATTTTGGCGTCTTGCCCACCGAGTTCTATGACGCTTTGAACGTCGGGGTGGCGGTCTTCCACGGCGAGCATGACCGCATTGACTTCTTGGACGAACTTTCCACCCGTGGGCGCTTCGAGCGGACTGCTACCTGAACCAGTAAGAAACATCCGAAATCGATCGGAGCTTCGGTCGGGAAAGGCTGCTTTTATACATTCAAGCAGCTCGAGGACTTTCTCGGGCTGCTTGGTGTGATGGCGCTGGTAGTCGTGCCACAGGATCTGTTTGGTCCGCGGCTCGATGACCACAGCTTTCACCGTGGTCGAACCAACGTCCATTCCAATGACGAGCGTGTCACCTGGGGTGCAAGTACTGGCCATTAAGGCTCCTCTCCGTGACAGATTAATGAATGACACGGGTGTCAGTGTCAAGCGTTCACCCTCATTTTGTCGACGAGAATGCGCGCAAACGGCCCAGCGCCTGTCACCAAGGTGTGGTTTTATGGCCCCGAATCGAGTTGTGGGCGTTGCATTTGGTCAATGGCATTGACGCCACGCATGCCGTCTTCACAGGCGGAGGTTGCGCAGCAACTCAATTAGCGATCCGTCACACCGAGCTTTCGGCCGCTGGGCGTGATCGCTGATGTATGCAGTGGAACACCACTGGAGGACGCGTAGCAACTCGCCTTCGAACGTCGCTGTTTACCGCCCCGGCCTTTGCCGCGTCGCCGAAACCGCACTCAGTCCCGCGGACGATGACGGGCTTTGGTGGAAACCAGGCGAAATGAGTGCGACATTACTGACTGCAGCAGACTTACGAAGATGAAACCATTGGAGCATATCGATTCCCCGATCACCACGGTATCAAGCGATGAGTGGGCTCGCGCGAAGCATCGTTTGGGAGCGCACCGGTCTGGCGATGAGGTGACGTTTGGTGTCTTTTCGCGGCGCGCCACAAGGGTTCTGCTCGAAATCTACAGTAGCCCCTTCGGGCAAGACGCAGCCTTCGCCTGCTGGATGACAAGGAACCCTGAAGACCAGGTGTTTCGCGCAAAGTTGCGGGGCTGCAACGGAAATACGTTGTATGGGTTTCGGTGTTGGGGACCGAATTGGCCTTACGACGAGGCGTGGAGTCGCGGTGGTTCGCTGGCAGGGTTCATTGCGGATTTCGATGCTGAAGGCAATCGATTCAACCCGAACAAGGTGCTTTTCGACCCCTACGCACGCGAGCTGACGCACGATCGAGCGGCTGTGGAGCGTTTGCTCGGACACCAGGGAGACACGGCGCCCGCACCCGAGAGCCGAGGGACGCGGCGGTCTTCGATTGGCGATGATCCGATTTGGAGCTTTGCTACTGGGCCAGTACCGCATGCGGGTGTTCCCGCGCGCTCTATCGATACAGGTCGATTTGCACCGAAGGGAATCGAGATTTCGGAGCCTGCGTCGACAGGCAAACGCCCATTTTTGCCACCCGAACAGTCGATTATTTACGAGGCCCACGTGCGCGGGTTGACGCGCCACGTTTCGGCGAGTCGTCTAGGCTGTTTGTTGCGGGGCGTCGCGGACTTCGAACATACAGTCAGCATTCCGCCTCATTTGCGCGGTACCTACGCAGGCGCCGCCTTTCTGGCGCCGTATCTGAAGGCGCTGGGCTTTACGACGATCGAATTGTTGCCGATCCAGCATGCCGAGCGTGGCCACGACTCGGAGCGGCAACCCGACGCCAATTTTTGGGGCTACATGACTTTGGGCTATTTTTCCCCGGATCGCCGCTACGCCTACGACAAGAGCCCAGGTGGCCCAACGCGCGAAATAAAGCAACTCGTTCGAGCATTTCACGATCACGGAATCGAGGTCTACCTGGATGTGGTCTACAACCACACGGGCGAGGGGGGCAATTGGTTTGGTCGCAGCGATACAACTGGGTTCGTGAGCTTGGGTGGGTTTGACGCGGCCGAGTACTACTTGGAAACCGAGCGCGGGCTCATTGTCGAGGGGGCAACAGGTTGCGGCAATCAGCTCAATTGTTCCAGCCCCACGAGTCAAGCGCTCGTGCTCGATTCGTTGGCTTATTGGATTGAAGAAATGGGAATCGACGGGTTTCGGTTCGATTTGGCCCCCGTGTTGGGGCGGATCCCAAATGCCTTTGAGCGGACCAACTGGCACGAGCAGCGACGCTTCTTCCCGGACCATCCGCTGCTTGCTCGCATCCGTGATTTAGGTCGCGAACGCTCGGTGGAGATGATTGCGGAGGCATGGGACCTCTGGGGTTACGAAGTTGGTAATTTCCCCGCCGATTGGGGCGAGTGGAATGGCCGCTACCGTGACTCCGTGCGGCGTTTCATGCGCGGCGATGGCAATGCGCGCGAGTTCACCGATATGGTCAACGGCGACTACGTCCACTTTAACGACCAAGGGGGGCCGCAACGTTGCGTCGACTTCATCGTTGCGCACGATGGCCTCACGCTACTCGATCTCGTGAGCTACAACGCGAAGAATAATGGTCAGCCGTGGCCGTTTGGGCCGAGTGACGGCGGTAGCGACGACAACTTGTCCTGGGACACCGGCAGTGACAAGGTGTTGCGTCGCCAACGATTGCGCAACTTCTGGGTGATTCTGATGTTTTCGCGTGGGATCCCGATGGCTGTCTACGGCGATGAACTCGGGAGAACGCAGAACGGCAATAACAACCCGTGGAGCCTGGATTCGATTGCGACGTGGAACAACTACGACCAACTTGCTTCCAACTGTCCGACAGCGGTCGATCCAATGTCCGCGGAAGGGCCGCAACGAGCGCGCATCTTGTCTGCCGACACCGAGCCGCACCGCATCCGGTACACTGACAACTTTGGGTCGGCCAATTGCGACGAGCGCACGAACCCGCTGTTTCGACTGGCGCACTTCCTGCTTGAGCTGCGACAGAAGTCAGCTATTTTAGCCAATCTGAAGTATGGCGATTTGTCGCTGGAGCGTGGCGACGACGTTACCTACAGGTTTCTGCGCGAGGATGGTCGCTCGGCCCCGGTTGATGGAAATCGATGCGTCACGATCGTCATCGACAGTGGTTCCGTCAGCGAGGGTGACTTCGCCCTGCTCATCAACATGTGGGGCGAGGAGGTACCGTTCAAACTACCGCATTGTCGGCCGGGGTTCGAATGGAGACGCATTGTGGACACTGCCGCGTGGGCGGAGCCAAACCTGAATTGCTGGAGCCTCGATACCGCTTCCGTTGTCGAGAATGAATATGGCGTGCACGGCTACTCGACGGTAGTTCTCGAACAGGTGCGCCCTGTGTCAGTGGGTGGCTGAAGGTGAGTTGCGCAAATTCCGATGAGCGTGCTGATGCCGGCACTGCGGAGAACGAACCGGAGTTTCTCGAGTTCTTTGAGAGATACGATGCGCTCATGCTAGAGGACCCACGGGCTGCAGTGGTTTGGCTTGATGCGGCGCCAGCATCAATGCGTGCTGAAAGTCAGTGGGTGCTCTGCAAAGCCGAGGCACTCTATTCGGCAGATGGCGCCAAGGTAGCAGCGGATTACCTCAAGGAAGTCCTGACCGAGGCTCCAGAATTCGCGGACGCCCATCACTACCTGGCAGGTTTGGAACAGGACTTGGGGCACACGCGCCAAGCGATTGAGCATCAACTGGAGACGCTGCGTCTCGACAGCGTCGTCGATCTCGTTGCAGAGCCTGTGTCCGACGAAATGACGGAGGCGGTCGTGGCCGAAGCTGAGCGCACGCTGGCAGGGCTGCCCGATCAGTTCAAACGGCGGTTGGTTCACGTGCCGGTGCTGCTGCAACCGCGACCGAACATCAGTCTGGTTGCAGACGGGTTCGACGCGCGAGCGTTAGGGCTGTTCGAAGGGGCCAACCTTGCCGAGGCTGAGTGTGGAAATGGCGAGGTGGGACTGACGACAATCACGCTATTTACCCAATGTCTGTCTGACGCTTTTGGTCACGACGAGCAAGAATTGCTTGAGCAAGTTCGGGTAACCGTGCTGCACGAAGTGGGGCATTACTTTTGCCTCGATGAAGACGCGCTCGCGGAGTTGGAGTTGAGCTAGGTGCACGCTATTGAACACGGTCTGCCGCTGATGGAACCGCTCAGAGCTCAGTTTGCGCTTGTAACCGAGCAGTCAGTGGCCAAAGGCGATCCCGAGTAGCGGGCCATAAAAGATTTGGCGCCCTCGATACACTGACATTTGAGTCAGTTCGGCAGGGACCAAACTCGGATCGATTCCGAGTGCGGCGAGGTTGCGCGTCAGCGGCAGATCGTGCGCCTGCTCGATGAGCGCAAAGGCGCCGAGGTAGAAACGTGCGCCAGGGGTACTGCCAAGCTGAATCCCCCCATCAATGAACCAACCGGGGACCGAATAGCCTAGCGATGCACCGGCAAAACTGTCGGGAATGGCGATGACTTTTCGGTAGATGTAAAGGTAGTCGGCCCCAACCGTGAAGCGCAGGCCTTGCATCGGGATGGCTAAGCGGACCCCAATGCCGACCATGCCACCAGCGCGCACGAACACGCTGCGTCCGGCCGCATCTTGCATTTCCTTCGAAATAGTGGGGATTGGTGGAAGCTTCAGTTCCGTGGTCGATACATCGACCGCGCCGGCGCCAATCAACTCGAGTCCAATCCATTCGTAGAAATACCCGAGGCGCAGACCGAGCCCGCCACCACGTGGCGCGGAAGTGTTGCAGGCGCCGCCGTACGCCGTCGCGGGACAGTTGTCGACGTAGCTGTGTGTCGACTTGCCGCCCAACATGATGGGAACAACGAAGGATCCGAAAATCCCGGTGTACGGGCTCGATGGTGTTTCGCGCGGAGCGAGTAGCGGCGCCTTCGGGGAATCAGCGGTCGCGGAATCGGCTTCGGGCCTGCGAGTCGTCGCTGGGGCTTGGCTGACGGCGACCAAGTTCGTTTCAGACGTCTTGGACGTTGCAGGTGCATTGGGGTCAGGGATGTATCCTGCCGCACTGAGCAATTGCTGCTGCCCGGGTTGTGCATCAAGGACGAGTCGTTGCGTCTTGTAGCCTGCCCGCCTAAGTTCGAGTTGATGCCGTCCAGGGCTGAGTGTGACTGCGCGCCTGCCGGAGCCGAGGGGCAATTGATCGACGACGAGGACTGCGTCTGCTGCAACCGGATCGATCTCGAATAATGCCGACTTAGCAACAATATTGAGCGCCAATGCCATCGACTTGCCTGCTTCAATATTCACTCGAACTGGACGAGCCTCGACCTTAGGACCGAGGGCGGTCAGTTCATGCATGCCGGGCGAAAGCTCAATGCGTTGAGGCAGAGCGCCCACAGCGCGACCGTCGACGAACAGCGTTGCTTCCTCCGGGGTAGCGGCCGTTACCACGATGGTTCCTGTGGTCGCAAGTGGCGAGGATGCAGGAGCCGGCGCCGTTGGTGGCGCTGACGTATTCGGCTGAGCGATTGCCCGCGTTACGCAACCGAGCAGGCCAACAATAAGCATGCGGCGGACGGTTGGTTGGCAGATGTTAGGTCTTCGACCGCACATTTCGAGACTGTCTCTAATTGGGACTACGGCCAGACTACACCGACCGTGAAGTGCAGTGACGCTACCAAGTGCTTGGGCAATGGGCCGAACTGAAGATCTAGCCGGATCGCCCGACGCTAGTGCGCGGACAGTGAGCGACGAGCTCGCAAGCTTTGCGTGTTGACGAGGCTGCGGGCGTCGCGAAACCGACTATGCTTCGGCGACCATGGTTCGCGTGTTCATTGACGGGCAAGAAGGTACGACGGGACTTGAGATCCACGAGCGCCTTGTCGACCGACGCGATCTTGAACTCGTCACGATCGAGCCCGAGCGGCGCAAAGACGTCGATGCTCGCCGTGCCTGCATTGATCTGGCCGACGTGACAATTCTCTGTTTGCCCGACGCTGCAGCAAAAGAGGCGGTTGCCTTGGCAACACGCCAAAGTTCACGGTTCATCGACGCCAGCACGGCCCACCGCACCGCGCCAAATTGGGTCTATGGGTTCCCAGAGTTGGCCCCAGGGCAACGCGACCGGATTTGTGCCGCGCGTTTCGTTGCCAATCCAGGGTGTCATGCGACGGGCTTTGCTGCGCTCGTACGCCCACTCGTCGATTCTGGCGTCATCGCGTCGGACTATCCAATCTCTGCACAAAGCATCACTGGCTATAGCGGTGGTGGCAAGAAGCTGATTCAGGGCTATCGCGCGGGCGTGCCCGAGGTAGTCACTCCGCCGCGTCCCTACGCCCTCGGCCTTCAGCACAAGCATTTGCCCGAGATGCGCGTGGTGTCAGGGCTTCGGCAATCGCCGCTGTTCGTGCCGGTGCTCGGCAATTTTTACCGTGGCATGCTGGTGTCGATTCCGCTCGAAGTGCGCAGTCTCGCGCGGCGTCTGGGTGCGGCTGAGCTACACGACCTCTACGCCGAGCGCTATGCGGGTGAGCCGTTTGTGCGTGTCATGCCTCTTGGTGATTCGGGTCAGCTCGACGACGGGAGCATGCTGTCGCCGCTCGGTTGCAACGACACCAACCGATTGGAGATTTTTGTCTTTGGGCACGCGGAACAGGCCTTGGCCGTGGCGCGGCTCGACAACCTGGGCAAAGGGGCGTCGGGCGCCGCGGTCCAGAACCTCAACCTCATGATCGGCGCGGCAGAATCGACTGGGCTCGTCGCCTAGCGTAGGGCGTGCTAGTCCCCCGCCGCCATGAGTCGCATCTATCGTTCACTGCCCCCCAAGGGGACTCGTCTTGGAATTGCATTCTCTGGTGGACTCGATACGCGCGCCGCCGTTGCGTGGCTGTCGCGACAGGGGATCGAAGTTCACTGCTACACCGCCGACCTCGCGCAACCCGACGAGAAGGATCCTGCTGAAATCCCACCGGTGGCATTGGTTCACGGTGCCAAAGGCGCACGGCTCGTCGACTGTCGTGACGCGTTAGCACGCGAGGGGTTCGTGGCGATTCAGTGTGGCGCGTTTCATCTCTCAACCGCGGGGCGCAAGTATTACAATACGACTCCGCTCGGTCGCGCCGTCACCACCACCGCCATCATCCGCGCGATGCGTGAAGACGATGTGAATGTTTTTGGTGACGGTAGTACTTACAAGGGCAACGACATCCAGCGCTTCTATCGCTATGGGATCTTGACTAACCCAGCGTTGAAAATCTACAAGCCTTGGCTCGACCGCGCCTTCGTAGATGCCTTTGGTGGGCGCACCGAGATGACGGACTACCTGATGAGCCTCGGGATGCCGTACACGGCGAGCGCGGACAAGGCCTACAGTACCGATTCGAATGCGCTCGGCGCGACGCATGAAGCCAAAAAGCTCGAATACCTCAACGAGGGTATGCGGATTGTCGAGCCAATCATGGGCGTGCCCTTCTGGAAGCGCGAAGTGGCTATCGAACCCGAAGAAATTACCATCGAGTTCGAGGCAGGCCTGCCCGTGTCGGTTGGCGGTCTAAGGCTTGAGAAGCCAATTGACATCTTGCTTGAAGCCAATCGCATTGGTGGGCGGCACGGCCTTGGGATGAGCGATCAGATCGAGAACCGCGTGATTGACGCCAAGAGCCGTGGGATCTACGAAGCTCCCGGAATGGCCCTCTTGCACATTGCTTATGAGCGCCTGCTTTCGGCCATCCACAACGAGTCCACTCTCGACTTGTATTTCACGTTGGGTCGTCGTTTGGGGCGGCTGCTCTACGAAGGCAAGTGGTTCGATCCCGAGGCATTGATGCTCAAGGACGCATTTACTCGTTGGATTGCTCCGTCCGTGACCGGTTCAGTCACCCTCGAGCTGCGACGTGGTGATGACTACGGCATTCTCGACACCAAGGCGGAATACATGATGTATGGGCCCGAAAAGTTGAGCATGGAAAAGGTCGAGGACATGGCCTTTTCGCCCGAGGATCGCATTGGCGCCCTCGAGATGCAGACGCTGAACGTGACGGACAATCGCGCACTTCTCGTGCATTACCTCGATCGAGTGGGGCTTCTTACATCCAGTGCCAGTGCCCTGCCCGAATTGCTGGGTTCGAAGGGCTAACCAAGCGCTCATTACCAAGCGTCAGGGCAGGGCAAACGTACCCTGTGGACGTTCTGCGCTCGGGATTTGGCTACTTCGCGCAGTTGAGCGCGCTTAGTAGCGGATTGAGCGCAGCGATACGGCTTTGCATGGTATCGGTGGGCGGCTCGATTTGTACACCTACGACCCCTTCGGCGATGCGCTGATTGATCACAGCCGGTTCGGCGGTAAGCCATCCGTGGTTCGCCACAAGCGACGCATCGAAGCCGGTATCCACCACTATGGGTAGGCCTGTGGCGTCATGGAGGTTGCGGTAGGTTGCCTGCGGGAAGGTTAAACGGAATTCTTCCTTGAAGTACTCGCTATTGGCGACGCCGGTGACGTTCACCAAATCAACCTGCGACAGATCAAACGCGCCAAAATACTCGCCGAAGTCTGGCACCAGAGGCGACGCGAAATGGGAAATCAATGCGTTCGGCAGGCGGGCTTTGATGGCTGCGATCAGATCCGAGGCCACAGCCGAGAGTTCCGGCAAGGTGAGGGGGTTGACTTGGCTAGGGCGCATATAGTCGTTGAAGCCAGGCTCAAGGAACCACACGATCGGCCGCGCCGTTCCCCACATGGTGGCCACCGTCTTTGCGTAGTTGTCGTACACGCTGCGAAGGTAGTCGCGGTTGTTGCGCACCCACTGCGCACCTTTTGTGCAAATATTAGCGGTGGTGGAGCTTGGGTCGCATGGCCCGAGGTCGGCTTTGTTACGTGCTTTAAACGGGATGAAATACGCGTAGAACACCGGGACTGCGCCCCCCAGCTCGGCCACACCCCCGGGGCTCAGTCCGACCAACATTCGACGGACGACATCGTTCACACTGTCGTCAGGCTCGTAGCCAACCCAAAGCGTCGTCATTCCCAGGTTGTTCGCGTAGGGGGTGAGCGGATTCGCATCCTGCCAACGGCGGCCCCAAATGAAGGAACAGAATGGGCTGGGGCGCACGGCTGGCACCTGAGGCGCACCTGCAGACCCAAGTTGTGACGTGCTGCCACCAGCGGCAGAGCCAGATGTGGCTTCTAACAGCAAGGTGTCGTTGAAGCTGCAAGCTGCCACCCCTGGTATGGTGACGATCGCTGACAGCAACGTTGCGTACCGCATGGCGTTCATTGATTCGACCGTTCAGCCAGAGCTAGCTTACCATGCGCTTAGTTGCCGCTGGCACCCCGACGGGCCAACAAACCCGAAGTAGCGACAATAGCGCAGAAGCGCAGGGCAGATTGTGGGACTGGCATTCCGAATGCCGCGAGCACGGACGAGCTTCGCTGTAGACTATGCGGCGCTAGGGCTACGCCTTGGCCGATCGATGCGATTTGAAGACGAGCTCGACGGCTGTGTTGAGTTGCGAGCGCAAGGCCCAAAAGCTCTGCGTTGCGTCGATGTCCCGGTGGCCATTGTCGCTGCGATCGTTGCAGGGGTGGTCTTGATTCCGTCGTGCGGGGCTTTCGCGCTCGGTCGGGGCGTGAAATTCCGCAATTTTGGTTTGGAACTTCAGATATGCATTTTGCAAACCCGAGTGGGCGCAAGGAGGCGCGCTCAGGGTGGCTGGCCAAGGTTAGCTTGCAACGTTGCCTTGGTGCCTGCCACGCACTGCAATCAGACGGCTCAACCAGTCAACTGAGCCTGACCTGGTGACGGGTGCTGCCAGGTAATTCGCCAATGAAATGGTCGCAATGACTAGGTTGCCGCTTGTGTAGTCGCGAGGGTTGGCGTGGCAGTGGGCGCGCGAAATGCGCATCCGCGGCGTTATGGCACATTGTGCGCGCAACGCGTGCGCGTTCGCCTATTCAGGCGTTTCTATGGACAAATGTACCTATTTGCAGGAATGAAGCATAGACACGTTGCGTTAACGTTCACTGTCGTGAATCCTACCAAGTGGACGGACCCCGAGTAGTGGAGGCGAGTATGAACAGCGTGGCCCAAGAAAGGCCTCTGTCGCGTGAGGACCAGGAGTACTTGGACGGACTGGTTGCGGAGCATCAAGGAAAGCCTGGAATGCTACTGACGGTTCTCGAGAAAATTCAGGATCGTCAAGCCAACAAGTACCTTCCTCTTGAGTTCTTGGAGCATCTTGCCCAGCGCACAGGGATCGCGCCATCGAACATCTTTGGCGTTGCAACGTTCTACGCGCTGTTCAACCTGAAGCCACAGGGACTGCACTCTGTGAGCATTTGTCGCGGTACGGCCTGCCACACGCGCGGTTCGCAACGCCTGCTCGAGGTCGCCCGGCTGCAATTGGGTCTGGGCAGCGATGACCACGAAGCTGGAAGTGCGGACAAAGTGTCGGCCACGACTGCCGATGGCCAGTTCACGGTGCGCACCGTGGCGTGCTTTGGGCAATGTGCACTCGCCCCGGTCGCCGAGGTCGAACACCAGATCCTGAGCCACGTGAACGAGCGGGCACTGACTCGTGAGATAGACTCACTGCGCTGCGCAAAGCACTCGAGGGACAAGTGAACATGAGACGCATCGAGGACTTGGCCTCATTCAACCTCGCCCATGAAGCCGGGCTGGCGAAAATTTTGCCGTCGGTGCCGCGCGTCGCCGTTGGCATGGGTACCTGTGGCATGGGCAACGGTGCCGAGGCTGCCCTGCATGCTTTCGCAGATGCCATCGAGAGCCGGGGCCTGAGCGTGAAGTTGACGCCGACTGGCTGCTTTGGCAATTGTGCGGATGAGCCAATCGTAAACATTTGGCAACCCGGCAAGCCGCTAGTGATCCTGCGTCGGGTTCAAGCGCGCGATGCAACACGCATCTTAGACGAATTGGTTGCAGGTCGCATTCCAATGGATCTTGCCATGTGCAAGGTCGAGGAGTGGGACCACGTGACGAGCAGCGTGAAATACGGCTCAGGCTATCCGGAGCTTCCGCATTGGCACGAGGTACCGTTCTTCCATGGCCAGAAGCGTATTGTCATGCGCAACTGCGGCCTAATTAATCCGTCTGATATCGAAGAGTACCTTGCTGTCGGCGGGTACCAAGCGCTCTACAAGGTGCTTATCGATGGAAATCCGGAACGCGTGATTGAGCAAATCAAGCTTGCCAAGCTGCGCGGTCGGGGTGGGGCTGGGTACCAGACTGGACTCAAGTGGGAAATCCTGAGGAGCATCCAGAGCGATCGCAAGTACCTGATCTGCAATGCGGATGAAGGCGACCCGGGCGCCTACATGAATCGCAACGAAATCGAGAGCGATCCGCAAGCGCTGATCGAGGGCATGATTATCGGAGGATTTGTCACAGGAGCGTCACAAGGGATCGTTTATGTGCGCGCCGAGTACCCGTTGGCAGTGCATCGGTTGCAAACGGCAATCGAGCAGGCGCGTCAAGTCGGGCTGCTCGGCAAGAATATCCTCGGGCGAGGTTTCCGCTTTGACTTGCAACTGGTCGAGGGTGCAGGCGCCTTCGTGTGCGGCGAAGAGACGGCGCTCATTCACTCGCTTGAAGGCAAGTCCGGCCGCCCTCGGCCCCGGCCGCCATACCCGGCGCAGAAGGGGCTCTTCGACAAGCCGACGAACATTAATAACGTTGAGACTTGGTACAACATCGCGCCCATCGTATTGCGCGGTCCGGCGTGGTTTACTGAAACTGGGTCGCCCAAGAGCCCGGGCACCAAGGTGTTCAGCTTGGTTGGTAAGGTCAAGCGCACCGGATTGGTGGAGATGCCGCTTGGTACCCCGTTGAAGACCTTTGTCTACGACATTGGCGGTGGCGCGTTGAATGGAAAGCCCGTCAAAGCAGTTCAAACTGGGGGGCCCTCGGGCGGCTGCATCCCTCAGGAAATGTTCGATACGGCGGTCGACTACGAGACCTTGGCACAACTAGGCTCGATCATGGGTTCGGGCGGCATGGTCGTCATGGACGACGACAACTGCATGGTGGACGTCGCGCGCTTTTTCGTGGAGTTTACCCACTCGGAGTCTTGCGGCAAATGCGTGCCCTGCCGGGTCGGACTCGATCAGGCACTCCGCATTCTCAATCGCTTCACCCGCGGCACTGCCACTGAAGCGGACTTGCAAACGCTTGACGAACTATCCAGGATGATGCGCGATTTGTCGTTGTGCGGTCTTGGGCAGACGGCACCCAATCCGGTGTTGACAACGTTGCGTCACTTCCTGCCAGAGTTTCACGACCACATCCGGGCACGCCGTTGTCGCGCTGGCGTTTGCGAGCAGTTGGCTTTGAGTCCTTGCGAGAACTCGTGCCCACTGCACATCAATATTCCGCGATATCTCGAACTGCTCAAGGCCGACAAGCTCGATCAGGCGTTTCTTTCGCTAGTCCTCGACAATCCACTGCCCGCATCGACTGGCCGCGTGTGTCAGCACCCGTGCGACGATCGCTGTCGGCGCTCTGGGATCGACGAATCCGTCAATATGCGTGAGGTGCATCGCTACATTGCCGATACGGTTTACGCTTCCGCCAAATATCCGTCGCTCATTCAATCGGTTGTTGCGCGTAAGCTGGAAAAGAGTGGGCGCAAGGTGGCAGTTGTTGGCGCAGGGCCCACTGGGCTGACGGCCGCGTATTACCTTTCGTTGCTTGGGCACGACGTCATGGTTTACGAGTCGAATCCCGAGCCGGGTGGCATGCTGCGCTATGCGCTGCCGCAGTACCGGCTACCGAAGTCGGTGATCGAGAACGAGTTGGCACTGATTTTGGCCGTGGGCGTCCAATTCCAATGCAATACCGCTGTAGGCAAAGACATCTCCCTAAATGACCTAGGCGCCTCGCATGACGCGGTCTTCCTGTCGATCGGGACTTGGAAGGAGTCGTGGGTCTACATGCCGGGGACCGAGTTGAAGGGTGTCGTACCAGCCCTAAATTTCTTGGAGGAAGTGGCAAAGGGGCAGCCCGCGTCGCTCGGCAAGAGTGTCGTCGTGATTGGTGGCGGCAATGCCGCGATTGACTCCGCACGAACAGCCAAGCGTCTTGGGGCGCAAGTCACGATCGTGTACCGGCGTGACCGGCGCGATATGCCAGCTATTGCCGAAGAGGTCGAGGCAGCAGAACATGAAGGGGTCGAGATCGCCTTCTATGCTGCGCCACATCGCATCGTGGGCAACGATGAGGGCGCTGTGCGGGCGATGGAAGCCGTAAGAACCCGGCCCGGTGAGTTCGATGCTTCCGGGCGGCGTAAGCCAGTCATGACCGACGAGATCATGCGGTTCGATTGCGAAACGGTCATCCTGGCCGTGGGGGAAACGGTCGATCTCGATTTCATTAAGGCAACAGGTCTCAAGATGCGTCCCGACAACAAGGGGCTCGATGTCGATAGCTACAGTCTCGAGACGAGTCGCACTAACTTCTACGCTGGCGGTGACCTCATAACCGGGGCATCGAATGTTTCCAACGCCATGGGCTTCGGCAAGCGGGCGGCGCGACACATCGACCAACGCCTGATGGGAGTGAGCCGGTTCCGCGATCTCTGGCCGCGCTTCGAGTACAAGGACGAGGCTCCTTTGCACCCAAGCGAACGGCGGCGAAGTCATATCCGCGAGCGCGATGCAGATGTACGAGCGAAGGACTTCGATGATGCCACCATTGGGCTTGCGCCGGTGGAGGCAATGGAAGAGTGCGGGCGTTGTTTGCGCTGCGACGTGCGGCCCGACAGATAGCCATCCGATAACCAACCGAAGAGCGACCGATCACCGTAAGCGTTTTAGCTGTAAGGATTTTAGAGATGTCCCAGGGTCAAGCGATCTCGATTCGAATTGATGGAGAGCTCGTCAAGGCCGAGGAAGGTCAAACCCTCTTCGAGGTGGCGCAGCGTGCAGGTAAGGCCATACCCGGTCTGTGTCAGATGAAAGGTCTCACGTCGGTGGGGGCGTGTCGGCTTTGTGTCATCGAACTGGCCGGCGTCAATCGAATGTTGCCATCGTGCACGACGCCAGCGCAGGAGGGGATGAGTATCATCACGCAATCCCCGCGGCTGGCGAGCTACCGCAAAATGGTGCTCGAACTGTTGTTTGCCGAGGGTAATCACATCTGCGCAGCTTGTGTGTCGAACAACAATTGCGAGCTGCAAGCCTTGGCGCAGAAGCTTGAGGTGACTAACGTTAGATACAACTACGCCTACCAGGCCAGGCCCATTGATATGTCGCATCCGCGGTACGTGCTCGACCACAACCGCTGCATCATGTGCACGCGCTGTGTGCGCGTGTGTCGCGAGGTCGAAGGGGCACGGGTTTGGGACGTGATGAGCCGCGGGATTTCTTCGCGCATCACCGCGGAGATGAATCGCACCTGGGGTGATGCACGCACCTGCACCAGTTGCGGCAAGTGCGTCCAGGTATGTCCTACCGGGGCACTCGCTGAAAAGGGTTACGCCGTCGGAGAAATGAAGAAGAACACCGACGCCGTGGTGCAACTAGCAAGCAAGCGAGGAAGCTGAAGTCATGAAGACATTCAAACCCAGTCCAGGCAAAGCCCGCCTCGCTACCGTTTGGCTCGATGGTTGTTCGGGGTGCCATATGTCCTTGCTCGACATCGACGAGGTGCTGTTAGACCTTGCGCCGAGAATTGAGCTGGTATTTGGCCCGCTGATGGATGCCCAGGTGTTTCCAAGCGGCGTTGATGTGACGTTGGTTGAGGGCGCGGTCAGCAATCAGGACGACCTTAAGCTGGCTCAGAAACTCCGACTCAACTCGCGCGTGGTCGTCGCGCTGGGCGATTGCGCGGTGACGTCCAATGTGCCGAGCATGCGCAATACCATTCCGGTGCGTGCGCTGCTTGACCACATCTACGTCAAGGGCGTCGACGTGAACAAGGTGCCGCCGAGTGAGGGGATCCCTCAACTAGCTCGACATGCTGTGCCGCTGCACGAGGTCATCAAGGTGGACGTTCACGTTCCGGGGTGCCCACCGAAGCCTGGGGCAATCGCACAGGCAATACTACAACTGCTCGACGCCAAGAAACCCGAAGTGGCGGGCTTAGTCAAATTTGGCTAAATTCGTAAGTTTTCGAGGCCGCCACAGCTTAGCGACGCGAACAAGAGGATTGGTATGGCTCAGCAAATCGTCATCCCCCACGTCAGCCGCATCGAGGGACACGCTAAAATCACGATTGACCTCGACGACGCAGGAGAGGTCTCCGATGCGCGGGTGCACATTACGCAGCTCCGCGGCTTCGAGAAGTTCACTGAGGGTCGGCCGTACTACGAAATGCCGGCAATCACTGCGCGGATCTGCGGCATTTGCCCGGTGAGCCACTTGCTCGCCTCGGTCAAAGCTTGCGACATGATCATGGCGGTGAGCATTCCGGAGCCGGCCAAGAAATTGCGGTTGTTGCTGCATTGTGCTCAATTCGTGCAGTCCCACGCCCTCAGCTTCTTCCACCTGTCTGCGCCCGATCTGCTGCTGGGAATGGACGCAGAAATTCCGGTGCGCAATGTCCTTGGGTTGGCGGAAAAGCACCCCGAGTTAGCTCGCGATGGCATCGCGCTTAGGCGGTTTGGGCAGGAAGCGATCGAGCGTCTGGCAGGGCAGCGCGTTCACCCGAGCTGGACAGTGCCGGGTGGCGTCAACGCTCCCCTGAGCGCCGACGCACGCGACTCGATCTTGGCCGAGCTGCCAGTAGCGATGTCGATTGCTCGCCGTGCCATGGGGTTGCTCAAAGGGATCCTCGACACGTTTCCCGAAGAGATCAAGAGCTTCTCCAACCTATCGACGATGTACGCTGGATTGGTCAGCGGCAATGGCGAGCTGCGCATCTACGATGGCCAGATCCGCTTCCGCGGGCAGGACGGCAGCGTGGTTTCCGAGGTCGAGAACCCGAAGGATTACTCCAAATTTATCGGCGAGGCGACGCTCGGGCATTCGTACCTCAAGGCGCCTTTCTACAAGCCCGACGGGTATCCCAAGGGGATCTATCGAGTTGGCCCGCTCGCTCGACTCAATGCGGCAGATCGCTTAGGTACGTCGGAAGCCGACGCTGAGCTTGCGGAGTTCCGCCAGCGCCTCGGGCGTTGTCCGCAGAGCGCGTTCTTCAACCATTATGCCAGGCTGATCGAGGTTATTGGGTGCCTAGAGAAAATGAAGATGCTGCTCGAGGATTCGATGATTTTGGATACGCGCGTGCGTGCGCATGCCGGCGTCAATGAGCTTGAGGGCGTGGGGATCATCGAGGCACCGCGTGGCATTCTGATTCATCACTACAAGGTGAATGAAGACGGGGCCATCACCTGGGCTAACCTCATTGTGGCGACCGGTCACAACAATTTGGCGTTGAACCTCGGCGTCAAACAGGTAGCGCAGCATTTCATCAAGAAGGGCGCGGTTTCCGAGGGGATCCTCAATCGGGTCTGCGCCGTTGTGCGTGCCTACGACCCCTGTTTCAGTTGCTCGACCCACGCTGATGGGCGCCCTGCGGTGCAGCTCGAAGTTCGTGCTGCTGATGGGGCCTTGAAGGAAACGCTGCAGTCGCGCGATTGACCAGTTGGTTAGCGCTGGCTACCGTGAGCAGCGCTAATTTATTCGAGCTAGATGAGGTACGGCGTGCAGCGCTTGGTGCTGTTGTTGCACGTATATTGGTTGTTATCGGGGCAATCAGTGGGCGAGCTGCAGCTGCAGTTGGCGATTGGGATGCATTGGCCGGTAAAGCAGGTGCCCTCGGAGGTGAGCTCAGGGACCTGCATGGCAGGGCAGGCAGGGGTGGCAATTTTGCAGAGCAGTTTGGCTTGGCTGCACGAGACACCCGAAGTCGTGCCGCCAAAGTTGCTCGAGGTGCCTCCCTGAGGCGCCGTGCCGCCTGACGCAAGATTTCCGCCCGTGGCTTGGGGGTTGCCTCCGTTGGCTTGATTGGGCGCGCCACCGATAAGCTTGTTGTCAGCTGGAGCATCGTCAGAGCTGCACGCGGCTACTACTGACACGACAAGCGGTACAACGAAGGTCGTTCGAGTGCGGAGCGCGAGGGCACGGGTAAGCATGGACTCCGTCCTTTAGCACGGAGCGCAGGTCGGCCGAAGTGCCGTTACTACGACGAACCGACCAAAGGCCCGGCAGCCTCGTCGTCCATCGGTGCTGCTGCAGTTACCAAAGTGGATGCGGCGTTTGCCTGACTCGACGTCGTCGCTAGCGACAAATCTTGCTGGATCGGTATACTCCGCGGCCGTTGCTGGCATCACGCCGCCTTGAAAAGGAGCTCGAACAATGACCTTGCGTTGGCTGTCAATTCCTTTGCTCGCCCTGGCTGCGTGGTCTTGCACCCACCAGCGGAACACCCAAGCGCCGAGACCAGTTGCGGGTACGGCGCAACCGGGCGCACCTGGTGCGGCCGCAAACTTGCCGCCGGTCGTCGAGACTCCGAGCCCATTCGAAGGCGTGCAGTTCTTTCTCAACCCGGACTATGTAGCCAAGGTCGAGGCTGCGGCCAAGGCCGACAAGGCGAACGCGGCACTCATCAAGAAGGTGGCCGCTTTCCCGACCGCCGTCTGGCTCGATTCGATCGCTTCAGTTGCACAGGTATCCAAAGTGCTCGATGCGGCGGACAAGCAGCAAGGCAGCGACGCAAAGCCGATTTTGGTCACCTTCGTTGTCTACGATTTACCGAATCGTGACTGTTCGGCAAAGGCCTCAGCGGGTGAGCTAGACGTCGATAAGGGTGGCGAAGCGAAATACAAGGCGGAGTTCATCGACAAGATTGCCGCGCAGTTTGCGGCCCATCCGAAATTGCGCATCGTCGCTATTGTCGAGCCGGATTCACTGCCCAACCTCGCCACGAACATGACCGTGCCGAAGTGTGCCGCATCCGACAAGGTTTACCGAAGCGCTACCGCATATGCCGTTTCTAAGCTCAACATGCCGCAGGTGTCCATCTACCTTGACGCGGCACATGCTGGCTGGCTCGGCTGGGAAGGCAATCGCCAGCGGATCGCCAAAATTTACAGGGACGTTTTGACCGAGGCGGGCGGGGTGGACAAAATCCGCGGGTTTGCCACGAACGTGTCGAACTACAACACGGTTTCTGGTGCCGATGGCAAAAAGCTCGGCCCAGCCAATCCATGCCCAGACGAAGGCACGTATATCCAAAAGCTCACGGATGCGCTGAAGGCAGAGGGGATCGTTGGCAAGAAGTTCGTTATCGACACGGCGCGCAACGGCAAGGTCGTGCGTGCAACGTGGGGCAATTGGTGCAACATCAAGGGCGCAGGCGTTGGGCCACGTCCGCAAGCCTCGCCGATGCCGCTGGTTGATGCCTATGCCTGGATCAAGCCACCGGGTGAGTCTGACGGCACCTCCGACACCAAGGCAGCCCGCTTCGACGCCGGTTGCACCTCGGCGGACAGCATGACGGGTGCCCCAGAAGCGGGGCAATGGTTCGGCGCGCACTTCCTCGAGATGGCCAAGAACGCCGATCCCGCGCTCTAGCCTGTGGCTGAGGTTGGAGGCGAAGTGAGTGTTGCTGGGCTGCTCGAGTCTTTCGGGCAGCCCCAATTCGAGTACGGCGTGAGCATGTCGCGTTGGCCCGCGTCCATGCGGTCAAGATTCGTTGAATTGGGCCCAGATCAGGCGCTCGTCGACTTCCTCGAACGCGCAAGGCGGCTGCGTGCGTCGCGAGCGCGCACCTGGGCCCAGCGCGCACTTAGGCTGCTTATCAGTGACTATGACGCCAATGCGCTGCTCAATATGTATCCGATGCATTTGTTTGGCACGGCGCAGGTGGAGCGTTTGCTCGATCGCGAGCGTGGGGGTCGGCTGCTCGACATTGGTGCGGGCTCAGGTGACGTAACTGCCAGCATGATCCCGCTCTTCGACGTGGTGGAAGCGGTCGAGACGGCTTGGGCTGCAAGGTGGCGGCTACGTCGGCGTGGCTTAATATGTCACGCGTACGACGTGGCGGGCGTTGGGATCGAGGGCGAAGGTTATGCGGTCATCTCACTGCTAAACGTATTGGATCGTGCGGATCGCCCTGCGACGTTACTCGAACGTTGCCGAGCCAAGATGACACGCGACACACGCCTACTCATCAGTGTGCCTTTGCCCTATCGACCGCACGTCTACGTGGGGGGGGCCAGTCGCGCGCCCAGGGAGCGCTTGCCGATTGTTGGTAGTCGGTTTTCGGACGCGTTGTTGCGCTTGGTTGAAAATACCCTAATTCCTGGGGGATTTTACCTGGAGTGTTTCACTCGCTTGCCGTACCTGTCGGGTGGGGACAGCGCCGAACGCATCACGGCTCTGGATGCGGCCGTACTATTATTGAGCCGGTCGCGGTAACCGTTCTTGACAATACCAGGACAGTGCCAGGTCTGGGTATACGCGACAGCTTCCACCAAGACACGCGAAGTTTTCGCATTCGCTATCACGAGTACAAGGCTCACCCAGTGCGAACGCGCGTTTGCAGAGTCGAGAGCCGCCGACGTCACACACACTGCCGGTTTCGCAGGTATCGCCGCCGAGGTCACTGCAGCTCTCTCTGAGCTTGGCGCGAGGGTGGCACCTGAGATCTGCGGCACAGGCCAACGGCGCCAAGCAATTGGCGTTAGTGGTCCCGTTCGCGCCACCGCAAATCTCATCGGATCCACTTTGGAGGTTGCGCAGGCAGACACCCGTTACGCCCAATTCTGTGCCGATCCTGAAACAAATGACCGTTTCATCAGCGGCTTGGTTGCAATCCATGGAAGCCAAGCACGCGGCGCCCAAAAGACTTCGTGGCGAGGGTGCCACGAAGACCTTTCCACAGTCAGAGTCGGTGGTAGAAGCTTGCACTTTGATGCTAGCGCAGGCACTCCATTCAGTTTGATGGTTGGCAATGCAGTTCAACGCCTGGGCAGCATCGAATGTCGCACCAATGCCCTTGGCCCTATCAACGATGGGCTGCCAATGGGCGCGCACAGCCGAGCGACAATCCACGGCGGGTACGAAGCCGGCTCGTTCGCAGCACGCATCAGCCGAGCGACAGATGGCATCCTGCAAACGCGGGAGGAACTCGTTGACCGTTAGCGCAGCCGGTAGCGGGTCGACTTCTGGCGGCGAGGAGTCTGCTACCCGTCCACCACAGTCGAGAACTAGGAGCGGCAATAGTAGCTGCCACCTGCCGAGCCACCGCTGCCGAGAGACATCGCCCACCTTTGGAGGCTAGCGGCTGGATGCAATCCCGTCGAGCAAGGGTAAGGGTGCGGTCATCGTCCGTTGCCGCAGCAATCGACGTGCCAAGCCTTTCCGCGAGCGGCGCACTTCGGGTCCACGCGCACGCGTGAATTACCTGATCGGACGCTCGCGCCCGTCATCCAGGAGTCGATGAATATACACGACTTTATTGCCGAGCGCGGCAGGTCTCGGCCGAGGGGGTCACGGTGCGGAAGTTTAGGCTAGTCAAACTTTGACAGTGCTACTGAAGGCCCACAGACTTGAAGTTCGTGGTGTATGCGACCATCCGCCTACGCCGCGGGGAGGAGGGAACCATGCACGAGCTCAAGTGGCATCATCGTCAGCGCCCACGTCCCGTCGACGGTATCGTCGAACAGCAAGTGAGGCGTTGGCAGTTTCAAGCGCCCAATTCTGACAATCAATACTGGCCCGTAGTGACCATATCGCGCGAGTCGGGCAGTCTCGGCCTGGCATTGGGCCGTCGCGTTGCTGAGCGGCTGGGGTTCACGTTCTGGGACCAGGAAATCGTCAGCGTAGTGGCGGAGCGGCTCCACACCGATCCGCGAAAGGTGCTGGCGTTGGACGAGCACGCGCCTGCCGGAATCGACGTGCTTCTGACGGCGTTTCGGTTGGCCCAGGGCGGGTTGGCGCATGACTACCGCGCTCAGTTGCGGATCTTGTTTGCGTCGATCGCACATCATGGCGGTGCCGTTGTGGTCGGCAGGGGCGCCCACTGTGTCCTTACCTCGGCTCAGGCCCTCAGAGTGCGATTGGTGGCGCCACTTGAGCGTCGAATCGCTGACTACGAACGCGCTTGTCAAAAAACGCATGAGGTCGCTGTGCGTGAGGTTCCGGCTGGCGATCGGGAAAGAGCCGAGTTCGTGCGGCGAACCTTTGGCAAAGACGTAGCAGATTCGACCGCGTACGACGTGGTCATCAACGTGGCCACGTACGCCCCAATTCGCGCCGAATCCCTGGTATTGATGGCCTATTTGGCAAAGTTCGGCCACTTGCCCGCCGACAGTCGGGACTCAGTCGTCCCGGGCAAAGCGCGCGAAAACGACTATGTCGCCGCGTCGCACATGGCTGCGGACGCGGCGACATTAGAGAGCCGCGACGTAATTTGAAGGGTGCGCCTATTTGAGCGCCGCTTCGGCCGCATCGGTGAGCAGCCGCGCCATGCGCTTGGCAAATTGCCCCGGATCCGCAGGTGGGCTGCCTTCGGCGATCAGAGCCTGGTCGTGCAAGAGTTCGACCCACTCGCTTAGCTTCGGAGAATTGGGCTCGATGAGGAGCAGTTTTCTTAGCCCGATCACCACGGCATGATCGCGATTGACTTCGAGCACGCGTTTGGTCTCGGGCATCTCCATCTGACGCGCGCGCAGCATTCGCTCGATGTGAGGTGACAAAGCACCTTCTGGGCTGACGAGGCAAACTGGTGAGTCGGCAAGCCGCTTGGAGGCGCGCACCCCGCTCACGCGATCGCCCAGGATTTCCTTCATTTTGTCGAACAGCGGCTCATGGTAGTCATCCTTCGAATCGCTCTTATCCCCCTGTTTTTCGGACAGATCGAGCCCGGCCCCCATAGCGTCCTCTACCGGTTTGCCATCGAATTCGGGCAGGTTGCTCATCACGAATGGATCGACGGGGTCGGTGAGCAACAGGACCTCGTAGCCCTTGGCTCTGAGCGACTCCAGATGTGGGCTTGCGGAAAGCACGCCAAGCGACGGCCCGACCGCATAGTAAATGGCACCCTGCTCCGATTTCATCCGCGACACGTAGGACGTCAATGAAACACTGCCGGATTCGGTCGAACTCGCAAAGCGCAGTAGCTTCGAGATGCGTACCTTCTCCTCGGGATCGAAGTGCAACCCTTCCTTCAAGACTGCGCCAAAAGATTCCCAGAACTTCAGGTAGGCCTCGGGCTTATCGCGCTCGAGTTCCTCGAGCATTCCGAGCGCATGATTGACGACCTGCTTCTTGATCGTTCGAACGGCGCGCGAGTCCTGCAGCATTTCACGGGAAACGTTCAGCGGCAGGTCTTCGGAATCGACCACGCCGCGCAGGAACCGCAGCCACTTGGGCAAGAGCTCCTCGCTGTTTTCCATGATCAGGACCCGCTTCACGTGCAGGCGCACACCGTGCTTCGAACTTGGATCGAACAGGTCGAACGGCGGCTGCTTGGGTAGGAACAGCAAGCCCGTGAACATCTGCGTGCCTTCGACTTGGAAATGCCGGTACGCCACCGGTAGCTCCCAATCGTGGGTAAGGTGCTTGTAGAACTCCTGGTACTGTTCGAGCGTGACTTCCTTCGGATTGCGCTGCCAAAGGGCGTTGGCGCGGTTGATGCGCTCGAACTTGTCGCCCGCGTCCGAGTTCGAGGCGTCCGAGTTCGAGGCGTCCGAGTTCGAGGCGTCCGAGTTCGAGGCGTCCGATTTTGGAGTGCGCTTGCTGGCTAGCTCGATCGGATGGCTGATGTAGTCCGAGTAGCGTTCAATCAGCGAGCGCAGGCGGAACTCCTGCAAGAATTCCGTTTGGTCCTCCTTGAGATGCAGGACAACCGTTGTTCCGGGTTCCGCGCGCTCCGCCGATTCGACGCTGAAGCCTGTCTGGCCGTCGGAACTCCAGCGATGCGCAGCGTCGGTTCCGGCCTTTCTGCTGATTACATCGACGCGATCGGCGACCAAGTAGGCGCTGTAGAAGCCGACCCCGAATTGTCCGATTAGTTGCACGCTTGAGCCTTGCGCTTCGCGCGCCTGCTCGAGCTGCTTGATGAACTCCCGGGTGCCGCTGCGGGCAATGGTGCCCAAGTTCTGAGTGAGCTCTTCGGCGCTCATACCGATCCCATTGTCGTCGATGGTGAGCGTGCGCGCTTCGGCATCGACGGCGAGCCGGATTCGGAATTGCGAGCCTGCGGCAACGAGCTCGGATCGGGTGAGGCTCTCGAACCGCAGCCGATCGAGTGCGTCCGAGGCGTTCGACACCAGTTCGCGGATGAACACCTCCTTGTGACTGTAAAGGGAGTTTACGACCAGGCGGAGCACCGCCCCGACTTCGGCCTGAAATGCTTGGGTTTGCGCTTCGGACATGGCTCTCGTTTGCTGGTGGGAAGGTGAGGGGCAAAAGCCCCCGCGTGCGTGCGGCAACATCGGCATGCCTGCGCGCCTGTCAAGGCTTGGTGGAGGCAAGTACGCGTATTTGGTCCGACGTTCAAACCAATAGGGTGCTAGACGGGCGACTATGAGTCAGAACGTTCATGGGCACGACATCCTAGGGCGCATCATTGCAGCTGGTGGAACCCTGCCACTGTCGGTGCTGCGCAATGCGGCGCTTGAGTCCTATGGTGCCGAGGCCGCTTATTTCACCTGTTCGGCCCAGGGGATGAGCTTTGACGAGTTGATGACCTTCCTCGCGCAACGCAACAAGATTGCCATCGCTGGCGATACGGTGACGGTCTTTGCACAGAATATGTGCAACCACGACCACCACGACCATCACGACCATCACGGTCACGATTGAAGCTTGAGCGGTTGCCCTTGGCTCGTTAGGCGCACTTCAGTTGCTCGTTGATCTGACGCAGTGCGCCCGGTGACCACTGAGCCCACAAGCGTTCCTCAACTCGATCGTGCATGAGGCAGGCGAAATCGGACAATGCCTACGGTCATGAGTCAGTCGGGGCGCGATTTGGTCCTTACCGCTCGCCTTCGGCGGACACCTTGTCGGCTTCGCCGAGGTGCTGGTCCATGTCCAAGGCCGGCATGGCACTCGACGGAACCCCGACTGGTCGCGCAGGTACGCCCGCAAAAGTGCAATGCGGCGGGACATCACACAGGACCACGCTTCCGGCGCCAATCTTCGCACCCTCGCCGATCACGACGTTGCCCAAGACTTTTGCGCCAGCGCCAATCATGACCCCGCGTCGGATTTTCGGGTGGCGATCGCCACCGGCTTTGCCAGTACCGCCAAGTGTCACCTCGTGCAGCATCGAGAAGTCGTCATCGATGACACAGGTTTCGCCGATGACAATGCTAGTGGCGTGGTCAAACAGTAGGCCTTTACCAAGCCTGGCACCGGGGTGAATATCGACAGCAAAGACCTCGGAGATGCGGCTCTGCAGGAAGAGCGCCAACGGTTTACGATTCGAAACCCAGTAGTGGTGAGCAACCCGGTACGCTTGGATCGAATGGTAGCCCTTGAAGTAGAGCAACGGGATCGAAAAGCCGCCGCATGCAGGATCGCGCGCGACGACGGCCTCGATATCCGCTCGAGCCGCAGCGCAAATCAGCGGATCCTGTGCGTACGCCGCCAGAATGAGGTCCCTCAGACTGAGTGCGGTGAGCGTCGTACTGCTGAGCTTGGTTGCCAGAAGGAAGCTAAGGGCATCCTCGAAGCGCTCATGGTTCAGGATTACGGAATAGAGAAAGCTCGCCAGCAGCGGTTCTCCTTGGGCATCGCGGGCGGCCTCAGCGCGTATTTTTTGCCAGAGCGTGTCGTCAGCTGGAAAAGTCATGGTGAGTCGAGTTGTCCGCGGTGATCATGGGTGAGATTTCGTGGAGTTCTATGGCCACCGTCGAGCGAACCCACCCGGAGACTACATTTTCTCGGATCCAACGCAACTCGGGGCTGGGCAGCGACACCCGATCGGGTACTGGTCGACGGTTCGGGGGCGCTCCCGTTCCCATCACGCTCCATTGAGCTCATCGGTTTTATCGAAACATTGCGCGGGCATTGGCCAAGCCCGAGACACCATCGAGTGACTGGGGCTTCGCAGCCCATTGTACTTCTCGCGTTGGCAACGCATGCTCGAATCCTCAGCACTCTCGACGATTGCGAGCGACGGGGAGGTCGATCATGATCGAGCGCGGGCAACAACGAGCCAGCGTCAATAAGCTTCAGGTGAACCTTGGGGCCTACCTGAAGGAGCAACAAGCAGATCTCGTCGACCGCATAGCACGGACGGCACTTGAGCGCGGATACGTTCGCTACGTGCCTGATCTTCAGGGAACTCTGCACGCAATCGTGCGAGGGATCTCCGATGTTATCGCCGAATTCATCGCGTCGGACCAAAAGACCGCCTTCCACCCCGGCGAGCACTTCGACCGCGATCCGCTAGTGGCGTTCATTCGCTTGGCAGCCCAGGAATTCGCCAGTCGCGGCGTTCGGAGTGAAGTCATGGTTGGTCTCCTGCAGCAGTGTCGAGATGCATACGCGGCATGTTGCCGAGATTCCAGCTTTGGCGGCGAAGCTTTGTGCGGACCCTTGATTGCGCTTTGCTTCGATCGAATGGAGCTGGGACTCATCGCCCCGTCTGAACAGCCCGGGCAAACCAGCGCAGTTCACCCGGCTGCCAAGCGTATCGAGCCGGACTCCATGAGCGAAGGCAACGACATGGAACGAGGTCAGCCCAATGCGAATATTCGCCAAGTGGAACTGCGCCTGAAGGAACTTGCTGTTCAAAATGAGCAGCTACGGCGCGAACTTGATCAATGCGCGCGCGTCCAGGAGGAACGCGAAGCGTACTACCGGGCTCTCTTGCACAGCCAGAAACTCGAAGCGGTGGGGTCGCTCGCGGGCGGTGTTGCTCACGAACTAAGCAATTTGTTCCAAGTCGTGCGCTGCAATACGGATTTGCTACGAAAGCGGGCAGACAGCACCTCCTTCGGGATGCTCGAAGAGATTGGCCAAGTTACCGAGCGTGCTGTGGGTTTGGTGCGACAGCTACTGCTGTTTAGTCGTATGCAGCCCATGGTGAGACGCATCGTCGATGTTGGTGAAGTGGTTCGAGATTTGCTCAGGCTGTTGCGGCGGGTAATGCCGGAGCACGTGCACCTCTACTCCGAAGTGGAGGGCAAGTTGCCACTGGTGCGAGCCGATCTTTCGGCAATCGAACAACTCGTCATGAACTTGATCCTCAATGCTCGCGACGCCATGCCTGGTGGGGGAACCATTCATGTGAATGTTTCCCGTCAGAGACGTGTGCCACCAGATCGCATCCGAGCGGCTAGCAGCATGCAGCAGATTGCCATTTTCGTCCGTGACGTTGGCACCGGGATCCCTCAAGATCTGTTGGCACAGATCTTCGATCCCTTCTTCACAACCAAAAGTCATGGTTCGGGTTTGGGGCTGAGTGTGGTGCATGGTATCGTCGAGGAGCATGGTGGGTGGCTGGAGGTTTCCAGTGCCGTCGACCAGGGCTCATGCTTTGGGGTCTTCTTGCCGGCAGTGGACGAGGTCTCTGCGGTTGACGCCGCCCAATCGCTCGACAGCGAACTGGAAGGTTATGGCAAGGGCGAGCACCTGTTACTCGTCGAGGACGAGGCAGTCGTGCGTCGTGCACTCGGGCGAGAGCTGTTGCGATTTGGCTACGCCGTTCAAGCCGTTGGATCTGCCGAAGAGGCGTTAGCAATGTATCGCCGTGCGCCGGGGCACTTCGATTGCGTCATCTCCGATGGGCTCATGCCCGGGCTTTCAGGGCCCGAGATGGTGCTGGAAATGTTGAAAGAAAATGCAGAACAGCGGGCGATCTTCATCAGCGGCTACGCGCCGACCGTGGATTGCTGGCCAGAGTTGCTTGGTCGGGGGTTTCGACTGCTGCCGAAACCTTTCAGTACGCGTGAACTCGTCCTGGCCTTGAGGGAAACGCTTGAGCAAGGGCGCGAGAAGTCGGCGATGACCATGCGTACGCCCACGGCGCCACACGAGTAGCCCCACGGTGTGGCGCGAATTGTGCGAGAGCGGCAGCACGCTAGAGTGCTTCTTTGCCACAAAACGCGCTTACAGAGGGTCTGAGGCACAGTGCTCGGGTTGGCAAGCGCAGACATGCTACGGTGCCGCCGACCGTGAAGCTTACCGACTCAACTGCCGTGCCCGAGGGGCATCCGCGTGCCCTCTACATGCTGTTTTTTGCCGAAATGTGGGAGCGTTTCAGCTACTACGGTATGCGAGCGTTGTTGGTGCTGTACATGGTCCAGCACTACCGGTACTCCGATGCGAGAGCCTACGTCGTTTATGGCAGCTACACGGCGTTGGTCTACGCAACTCCGATATTCGGCGGCATGTTGGCGGATCGGCTGCTCGGCTACCGAAAATCCGTAACGCTCGGCGCGGTCATGATGGCGCTTGGCCACTTCGCGATGGCGTTCGATCGGTTGTTTTACCCGGCGCTTGGGTTATTGATCGTTGGCAACGGATTCTTCAAGCCGAACATCTCGACAATCGTTGGGCGCCTTTACCCGCCCGGCGATCCGCGCCGTGATTCTGGGTTTACCATATTCTACATGGGGATAAATTTGGGGGCAGCGCTGGCTCCTGCCATCTGTGGTGTCGTCGGGGAAACGCTTGGCTGGCACTGGGGTTTCGGGCTGGCGGGAGTGGGAATGCTGTTCGGATTGGGCGTATTTTTGGCGGGTCAACGCTGGCTTTCTGGTATTGCTGAGCCGCCCGATGTCGGTCGATTGAAGGAGCCGGTCTGTTTCGGGATTTCGCGTGAAGGCGGTGTTTATCTCGGTGCCGCACTGTTTACCATGGTGGCCTGGCAACTCGTGCAGCACGGCGCTTGGGTGGGGCATTTGTTGTCCGCCCTAGGTTTACTCGTTGCAGTGGGGCTCGTGACGTATTTGGTGCGGCTCACCGATCGCGTCGAGCGAGACAGGCTCACCGTCGTACTCGTGCTGACGCTTGTTTCTGTGGTGTTCTGGGCGTTCTTCGAACAGGCGGGCAGCTCACTCAGCTTGTTCACGGCTCGGAACGTCGACCGTCATCTAGCGCAGCCGCTTTCCCACGCGCTAGGCGCGGTAGCTTCGATCTTTGGCGGCCCTGAAGTGAGTGAGGTTCCGGCATCGGTTTTTCAAGCCGTCAATCCGGTTTTCATTCTGGTATTTGCGCCTTTGTTTAGCCGGTTTTGGCTGGCGCTTGGGCGCCGCGGTCGGGAGCCGAGCTTTCCGAGCAAATTTGGTCTCGGGATCCTGCAATTGGGCTTGGGCTTTGGTGCCTTGTGGTTCGGTGCATCCGAGGCAACTGCCGGCGGAGTGGTTGGGGTTGGCTGGCTAATTCTCGGCTACTGGCTGCACACCACCGGCGAACTCTGCCTGTCGCCAATTGGCCTCTCAATGGTCACCAAGCTATCACCTCCAAAAATTGCCGGGTTGATGATGGGAATTTGGCTCTTGTCTTCTTCCTTTGCGCAATACGCCGCCGGTCTGATCGCGCGGTTGACGGGCGGCCAGGGTGATGGGCAGAGTACGGCGGGGGCAGGCGAGACCGTACATATTTACGGAAGCGTCTTTGGTAGGATTGCTCTGACTGCGCTGGTCGTAGGCGTCGTGGTGACTGTCACCGCTCCCATATTGGCGCGCCGTACGCACGGCGTGCGCTGACCCCGTCGCGCGGCTCGGTTGATTCGGCACCAACGGCTTGCGTGAGTTCGGCGCCAATCGAGATCCTCATAGCGTGCCTGCAAATGCCCTAGAAATCCCGATTCTGCCGACCGACCGAGGCAATATGAGAAATTTGGAAGGCGCCGCGGGTGCGGTGACGCACGAGCGAACCGCATCACCGCGCAAGCCGTTGCCGCCCGCTTCAGCGCCGCAGCCAGGACATTTCCATCGCCGTCCGAGGCCACTTCGCGCCGCACGCGGTTGCTAGCGGTGGGCAGCTCACGTCCGCTGGGGCTCAAAAATACGCCAAATTTGTATGCATGACCAAAATACGCTACCAATGGCGGATTTTTCGCTGGCTTTCTGTCGCGATCAATGCTTTCTGTCGGTGGAACTGAGGAGAAACCGAATGGCAAAAGCGAAAGCAAAGTCTGCGAAGAAAATGTCCAAAGGCGCATTGATCCTGGCGATCCTCGAGAGCATGGGCGAGGGCTGGGCGCGCAAGGACGTCAAGAAGGTGCTCGATGCGCTCACCGAGATTGGTCACCGTGAGCTCAAGAAGAAGGGTGAATTCGTTCTCCCCAGCTTTGCCAAGTTCGTCGTCATCAAGAAGCCGGCTCGCCCGTCACGCGAAGGAATCAACCCCTTCACCAAGGAGCCAACGGTGTTCGCTGCAAAGCCCGCGAGCAAGGCCGTGAAAGCTCGTCCGGTCAAGGCAATCAAGGACTCGATCGTCTAAAGGCCGCCGCGCGGCGAGTTGAGGTGGCTCGTCGTTCGTTTTGGGTCCCGAGTAACATTGCTGCGCAGCGCGCCCAGCCGTCCCAATGGACAGCGGGCGCGCTGTCGTATTTGGCCGCCCCTGTTGTTGCGTCGCCCAAGTGCACCGCGTGGTCTGCGGCTCGCCTCATGCGAATCGCGTGCCAGCCGTTGATGTCGCCTCGTGCGGCGCGCGACACACGTCCGATAGAGTGGGCGGCAAGTGTCGGGGGATTGGTAGGTACGTAGGAACTACCGAGTGCTCGGGAGAAAAACCCGGATGAAACCGTTCACGACGCGCGTGAAATACTCGGGAGGTGAATCAGTGCGAACACCGGTCGTGTTCACGCATTGGTGTCACGCCGACATCGCGCCACTCACTCGCAGCCAGGCGAATTTGGCGAAAAATGCGATGAAACGATGGCGCCTCAGCCAACTTGAAGAGGAATTCATCCGCTGGCAGTCATGGTACGCAGCATTCGACGTGCAGCGCAGATGTGGTTTGGCGCTTCATCGGCAGCGCAAGAATAATCCGGTCTAGGATTGGCCACCGTTGCCGCAGTGTGACAACGATCAGTCGTCGTGGATGCAATCGCGACGACGGGTAGAAACGTGAGCCGAGGGGCGAGAAATCCCCTGAGCGTGACAGCGAGCCGCGGAATTGAACGCCTCATGATGAACCGAGCTGACTCAACGTTGCAGCAATACTTGGACATGCTCGGGTCGTGTCCGCAGCTATCGCGCGAAGCGGAAGCAGACCTGTGGCAAGCGTGGCGGCGCGACGGCGATGCGCGCTCGTGCGACCAACTCATGCGGGCGAACTTGCAGCATGTCGTTCTCATTGCGTTCAAGTATCGCCGTTACGGCCTGCCGATCGCCGATCTAATCAGCGAGGGAAATTTTGGCATCGTCTGCGCACTTCAGCGCTTCGACCCAGAGCGCGGTCATCGTTTCTTGACTTATGCGGCCTATTGGGTCCGCGCCCAGATTCTTCGGTACATCATCCGCTCTTGGAGCATTGTCGGAACGGACAGCGGGGCCCTGCGTTCGAAGATGTTCTTCAAGCTACGGCGTGAGCGCGCGCGCGTCTATTGTCTGCTCGGTGAAGGCGAGCAGGCGCACGAAGCGCTGGCGCAACGTCTGAATCTGCCGGTCGAGCGCGTCAAGGAGTACGAGCACAGGCTAGCGTCGCGCGATGCGTCTCTTGACGGGGAAGCTTTTCACGACGACGGTCCGCGTCTAGTTGACACGCTAGTCAGCCCCGACTTCAGTCAAGAAGAGGAGTATCTGCTGCACCAACAGAAACTCGTGCTGTCGAAACTCGTTCGAACTGCGGTCGAGAGGCTGGATCGGCGAGAGCGCTTCGTGTTAGAGGCGTCGCTCATGTGCGACGATGACGAGACTCTGAGCTTGGCCGAGATAGGGCGGCGACTGGGTGTCTCTCGCGAGCGAACGCGCCAACTTGGGACTCGGGCGCTCAAGAAGCTTCGGGGTCAGATCCTCAAGGGCCTAGGGCCAGCCAAACTCGAGTTTCGGTCGGCCTAGGCCGGGTCGGGCTCCAAGCTTGGTCAGTGGCTGGCCTGGCTATGCCTGGATTTTTCGGTGTTCTACTGCACCGCTGAGGTGTCTCCCTACCCGTGCCATATCCCACCGAGCATTTTGGGTCAGTTATTGTGGCGCTGGCGGATCCTGATGCCTGCCTGCTGTCACTCGCGACACCACCGCCATGACAACATGCAATATGCGTTTTGAATGGCATGAGCGATCCAGTTCTGGAGTTGATCGCGCAGCGGTTTTACCGCGGCTACAAGACCACAACTGACACGCACTACGCTTGGTACGAGGGCGAAGATACGAGGAACCGAGATTCATGCACCGTTGCCGCTGGATGTTCGCTTTTAGGGGGCTCTGGGCCGCACTGTGCTCGCTGAATGACCCAGTTGCCACGACAATCGGGCGGCCAATGGTATGGCTTCCAGATTGCCAGGGTCCCTAGGCGTCCCTAGATTCACCAGCACTTGTCGGAAATTGCTGAAATTGCGCCGAGCAGCCCTGGCGAAGGGCTCGCACCACTGCTGAGGCCGCCACGCGCACTGGTCTCCGCCCCTTCCGAAGGCCTCGTCATCTTCTTGGTTGGGGCGATTCAATTCATCAACGTCTTGGACTTCATGATGGTCATGCCGCTCGGGCCAGATTTCGCCCAAGCGCTTGGGATCGCGACTTCGAAGATCGGATTGGTCGGCGGCAGTTACACGGCTGCAGCTGCCTGTTCCGGAATTCTTGGTGCGATGTTTCTCGACCGCTACGACCGTCGTGTCGCGCTCGGGTTTGCGATGATGGGGTTGGTTGTGGGCACGGCACTCGGTGGGTTCGCCCAAGGCCTTGGGTCGATGATCTTGGCGCGAGTGATGGCAGGTTGTTTTGGCGGGCCAGCTACGTCGCTTTCCCTGGCGGTAATTGCCGATACAGTGCCTCCGGCGCGGCGTGGCAAAGCGCTTGGCAAGGTCATGGGCGCATTTTCCGTCGCAAGCGTGTTGGGTGTGCCTCTCGGGTTGGAGCTCGCTCGAGCCTTCAGTTGGCGCGCACCCTTTTTTGCCGTGGCATTGTTGGGCAGTTTGCTCTCCGTTGCCGCGCTATGGTTCATGCCGCCGATGCGCAGCCATTTGGCTTCCGCCAAGCGGAATTCAACCGCGCCGTTGCCGCCGTTGCTCAACCGGTTGACGTTGTTGTCACTGACGAACACTGCTCTGATTATGCTGGGGGTATTCGCGGTCGTACCGAATATCTCCGCGTTCGTGCAGCATAACCTAGGCTTTCCACGCGAGCGAATTGGGTTTCTATACCTGGTCGGCGGCATCGCTAGCTTCGTTGCCATGCGCATTGTGGGCTCGTTCGTCGACCGAATTGGTGCAGCTCGCATGGTCGCGTTGGGGACGTGCATCTATGGCGTAGCGCTTTACACGGGATTCATTCAACCCCTACGTTTCTTGCCGGTGTTGTTCGTATTCACGCTGTTGATGCTGTCGGGAAGCGTGCGCATGGTGCCCATGCAAACGCTCGCTTCGCGGGTTCCTCGCCCGCAGCAGCGTGCCCGATTCATGTCCGTACAGTCATCGGTGCAGCATCTAGCGTCAGCCATCGGTGCCATGGGCGCTTCGGCCTTCCTCGTTACGCAGCCGAGTGGTGCCCTCGTCGGTCTGGACCGTTTGGCCTGGCTGGCGCTCGCGCTGGCGTCGGTGGTGCCTTTTACCGCCCGCCGCGTCGAGCTATGGATTGCCAAACGCGACGCCATTGGCAACATTGCCCAGCCTAAGTAGGCCGCCTGATTCAAGCGGGCACCTTTGCCGATTTTTGTTTGTGGCGGCGCGGTAACTGCTGCGCGGGTTGGACGGCGAGCGTCAACTAGGCGGCACTTGGCAGAAGGTCGTGTTTTGTCAGCGACGGACGAGTGACAGGTGGCGGTGAGGATTAGCTGTCACGAATCACTGCGGGCCGACGATGATCCAGTCGAACGTACGCGAACGACCCCACGATGACAATTAGCGAATCGTGGATTCGTTCCGGGGAAAGGTTGGATCCATGGCGATTCCCATTCGGCCGCGACGGCCAGCCAGGTGCTATTGGCGATGTGTAGTGGCTTGTGTGTGGGCTCTGACAGGGCTTGGTGCGACAACGACAGTCAAGGCGGCCCCAAAGGGTTACCTGCTCGAGCCCGCCGACTTGCCGAAACTCCTGGTTTATCCCCCGACGGACTCGAGCGTGGCGCGCCCTGTGGTCGTGATGCTTCACGGAATGTGTGACACCCCAGAGAACGAATGCCCACGTCTCGCCGAAGGATTCACTCAGCGTGCATGGTTGGCCTGTCCGCGAGGAGATTCACCATGCGATGGCGGTGGTGCGACTTGGTCGTATGCCAAGCGGGGCACGCTCGCCTTCGAGGTGATCGACTATATGCGTTCCCAGTTTCCCAACCAAATAGACGAGCGCCCAGGACATACATTAGCTGGCTTCTCCCTGGGCGCATTGGCGGCGGTCGATGCACTTCAAGGCAAGCGTCAGCCCTTCAGGCACCTTATCCTTATCGGGGCTAAGGTGGAACCTGCCGCATCACTTCTGCAAGACGCGGGCATACGAGACGTCGTATTTATGGCCGGGCAGTGGGACATGATGTATCAACACATGCAGCGCAAAGCCCGCACCCTCGGTCGCCTTGGCCTAAGTTCACGGTTCGTCGATCTTGGCCCGGTAGGGCACCAAATCCCCTTCGGTATAACCCAATCGCTGCAAGATGCTATCGCGTGGACAAGCAGTTGACGTGAACGAGCCCGACATCCCAATGAGCGCCAACTAGGCGTGCTCGAGTTCCTTGGCGCGCAGCATGGCAAACACAATTCCATTTGGGCTTCGGGCGGCCACTCGCAATGCATCGTCTGGTGATGCCGGAACCCAACGCACGTGCCGGCCTTTGCCCATGACCTTACCTTCGCACTGCCAACGCACGCTGAGGCTTGGGCCACCACCGCAAAGTGTTACTGCGATTTCTTTGCCGACCAGTTTTGATTCTAGTTTGATGTCCGGCGGATCCGATAGCGGTAAGTCTTCTGAGCGGGTCAAGCGTTTTGGGCCGCTGTCGTGCCAATGCTCGACGACGCCCAAGCGCGCACGGGCCAGTACGCCCGGCGGGATCGGTGGCGGAGGGGGATCGACTGGGTTCGTCGCACTTCGCTCGAAGCCGCTGCTTGAATTCGGCTCGAGCATGGCGGAGCTGCTGAGTCCGCCGGTGGTAGCTCCTCCGGTCGAGGCTTTGCCTCCGAGCGTGGGAGCTCCGCCCATGTCCGACATGATGTAGCCGCCAGTCGCGCGCCCACCGGTGGGCAGAGCGCCGCCGTCGCCGACAATAGTGGTGTTGCCTCCTCTGACGGCAGTGCCGCCCGTGTTCGAGCCGCCCTTGTTGACCGCGCCACCAATTACAGGTGGGCCACCGGCGTCGGTTAACACGTAGCCGCCGAAGGCGCGCCCACCAGAGGGTGGCGCGCCACCATCGCCGGTGACGATATGGCCACCAGTTGCTCGCCCACCAGTGGGTGAAGTGCCTCCATCCCCGTTGACGGAGGCGCCGCCTGTAGCTTTGCCTCCGACCGTGGGTGCACCGCCCATATCCGACATGATGTAGCCGCCAGTCGCGCGCCCGCCTGCAGGCGGGGCTCCCCCATCGCCAAGGAGCGTTGACGTGCTGCCGCCGTAGGGCGGCGCTCCGCCGTCACCGACCATGCTTGCGCCGCCGGATGGAGCTCCACCAGCCCCTTCGTCGGATTCGGATTCACCGCCACAGGCTTGGGAACTTGCGATCATGGCGGTTGCAAACGCTAACCGACCCATAGCAGCTCGTGCCTTCTCCGGCAGACTGATGGTGGGGCGCACGAGCGGGTGAGATGACGCAAACACGTGCAGTTCCTCAGTCAAGTTGTCGATCGCATTGTGCCAAACACGATCTTGGGCAGTGACACGCAGCCCGAACATGACGGCGTCCCGGGTAATCCGATCGTGATTGCTGAGATCCGCGCGCTCGGCCAAATGCATAGCTGCCTCGAGTAATTCGGCAGTGTCGAGCGACACTGCTCGCACCAGCGCGTCAGCGCGCCCGAGCAGCTCTCGCGCTTGCCCTGACGAGACGTCGTAGAATCGTCGCAGCAGTTGAGTGATGTAGCCAAATCCCATGGTCCGATTCGCCACCCCTGCGAGACCATAATTGCGATCGCGAAATGCTGCGGCTGCAATGCGAAAGGTCAATTCGGCGCGATCATTCTTGATGCGATAGTCCCAACCGAGGTAGTTGCCAATCAAGAGGCCCGCATCTTTTACCTGTTGGTGCAGTGGTGTGCCGTTGTACGGTTCAGCTCGGCAGAAATTCACCGGGACCTGGGCGTGGCAGCGGATGAATGCAATGTTTTCTTTCAGGTCGTCGAGCGTGCAATCGGGCTCGAACAGCAGTAGGTTATAGCAGACGAAGATCCCCGCCTTTTCGTAGGCCAGCAGCGCTCGCTCGAGATCGGCTGTGTTGGTGCGGCGATGCAGGTGATCGAGGCCACGCTGAGACCCATTCTCGATCCCGACGAACATGCGGATCACGCCCAACTCACGCATTGCTTGGGCGAGCTCCTCGGTCACGCAATCCGGGCGACATTTTCCGACAAGCCCGACCGGGCCAACCCCACGCTCGTCGAGCGCAACGCGCAGGGCCCGAAGCCGTGCCAAAGAATCTGCCGGGCGCGGCAGCAGCAGCGTGTCGTCGTGGAAGCAAAACAGCACCGGGGTGCGCTCAGAGCGCCAAAGCTGAGCCATCTCGTCTGCGATATTTTCCGGCGAGCGCCAGCGCAGTTTGCGTCCGGTGACGCCGTGGTCGTGCGCGTCGCGGTAGTAGGTCGTAATTGCGCAGAACGAGCACGAACCCCAGCAACCGCGGCTCCCACTGATTGGCAGAAACGGTATACCCAGGTGTCGAGATGGGGCGCGATAGCGGTGCGCGAAGGGCAAATGGTCGAGATCAGTGCAGAGTGGACGCGGTGCGGTGCGCAGCGGAAGGCCGTCATGTCCGCGTAGCGCGAGCCCAGGTACGTCATGCAGGACTGAGCCACTTCGCAACGCTCGCAAGAGCTCGACTACGGTGTGCTCACCTTCATGGAGCACTATGCTGTCGATGGCTGGCTCGTGCGTGAGGAGTTCGCGCCAGGTCATGGTTGGGTATTGACCACCGCAAGTAATATGGCCCAAGTAGCCAGCGCGTCTTAGCCGCTCCGCCAAGGCCAAAAACCCAGGAGCACCATGTTGAAACTGCATGGCAAGCCCGACGACTTCAGAGCGACTGAGGAGCACGCGCTCGACCACTGCTTCGACCCCGTCCCACACGTCATAGGGGATCACCTTCACCCGGTGTCCCGCCTCAAGCAGGCTGGCGGCGATCATGCCTAGGCCCAGGTTCTCTTCGCAATCGGCACCAATCAAAGTAACGCGCATGGCTGCTCCCCGTTCGTCGAGGCGGCTCAGCACCGCCGCGACACGGTAAGCAAACGAGGTGCCAAGCCCCGATTCGTCCTGGGATCGAGGAAACGCGTGCTTAGGTCGCGACGAATGGCACAGTTGGCACAGTCGGGTGCGGCACAGGTTTGGAAATTTACCCGCCAAAGGTGACGAAACGACTTGACCAAAGCAACTATGACGTACCCCCCCATGTTTACCTCCGCCCGTATGCCCGTTTCAGCTGCTAAGAGCCCGGCAACCCGCCCGATTAGGCCGCGCTTCGGCCGGGCTACTTCAGCCATATTACTGTTCGGCTTTGGCGTAGGGTGCAGCGGTTCAAGCGCTGGCACCTCTGTCACGACCAGCGCTGGCGGTGCCAGCAATGGAGGCGGAACCACCTCCACGATGACGACTCCTTCTGGGGGCAGTTTGCCTGTCGACAGCAGCGCGAACGGCGGCAGCAACTCGGCGGGCGGCACGGTTGCGACCAGCGGAGGGCTTGGGGCAGGAGGCGCGACCTCAGCTGGCGGGCTAGGTGCTAGCGGCGGGGCGACCGTCGCTGTCGGAGGCTCGCCTGTCACAACCGGCGGCACAAGGGCTACAGGCGGCACAACAAGCGCGGGCGGCAGTGTGGCTACCGGCGGTGCAAAGGCCGCGGGTGGCAGTGCGACGACCGGCGGAATGATTGGTACTGGCGGTATCGTGACCACCGGCGGCGAATCGTCTGGGGGCGCAAAGTTCTGCGGTCTGCCTGCGACAACTGGGGTGGCGCTGTTGGCGTTCCCCGGCGCGCAGGGATTTGGCAAAAATGCGACGGGCGCGCGAACTGGCACAGTCTATCACGTCACCAACCTCAATGACACTGGTGCTGGTTCGTTCCGCGACGCGGTGAGTGCCTCGAACCGGTTCGTTGTATTCGATGTCGGCGGCTACATTCAGCTGGCTAGTGCGGTGTCGGCCAAGAGCAACATCACGATTGCCGGTCAAACTGCGCCCGGCGGTGGAATTGGTTTCCGCGGCGGGGAAATCTCGTTCGCCAACCAGTCGAACATTATCTGTCGGCATATTCGTGTTCGACCAGGGAGTGAAACGGCAAGCGATACCGACGACGCCCTGAGCCTTTACCGAGCGAAGAATGCCATCTTCGATCACACTTCGTGGGAGTTCGCGCCGTGGAATAACATCGATGGCGTGAGCGACGATTGGCAGAATTACCCAGTGACGGACATCACTTTCCAAGACTCGTTGATCGCCGATCCGACGGGGCAACAGTTCGGTTGCCATTCTGAATCGGTATCCAGCAATTGGTCCTGGTACCGGAACATCTTTGCGAATTCGCACAATCGCAATCCGCTCGCCAAGACCAACACGGTCTTTGTCAACAACCTGCTGTACAATTACTCAGCGGGTTACACGACCCACACGAGTACGGCCTTCAGTCACGACATCGTAAATAACTACTTTGTCATGGGGCCGGCTTCGGCTGGGACGGATAACACGTGGTTCCAGATCGACAAGAATCAGTCGATGTACTACGCGGGCAACTTCAAGGACGCCAACGTCAATGCTGCACTCGACGGCACTGCGACGACGCCCTACTGGTATCAGGGAGAAGGCACGGTGCTGACGAGCCCTTGGTCCACCGAAACGCTGGCGAAAGCGCCGCTCAGTGCGGCTTCTGCGGCCCGAGCGTCGATGTCACTTGCCGGCACTTTGCCGCGAGATCCGCTGGACGCGCTGATCATTAGCCAGGTGCTGACCTTGGGCAAGGGCACCACGGGGCTCGGCGCGAACACCGTTGGCCCGGATGGAAATCTCTACACCAGCCAGGCGCAAACCGGTCTTGCCAACAACGGTTATGGTGCAATCGTCGCTGGCACGCGTCCGACTGACACCGACAATGACGGCATGCCGGACAACTGGGAGAGCGCGAACGGCTCGAACTCCGCCACGAACGACGCCATGACCAAGGCCGCGGATGGCTACACCTTAATTGAGCAATTCGTGAACTGGCTCGCTGAGCCGCATGCTTCGACTACCGCCAACAACGCCGTTGATGTCGACTTGTTGGCTTACGCCACAGGCTTCAGCAGTGTGACTCCGACCTTCACCGTCACGGGTGCGCAAAACGGAACGGTGGCCTTGCAGGCTGACGGCCATACCGCGCGTTTTCAACCCACTGGCGGTTGCCACGGCTTAGCGTCTTTCGACTTCAACGTGAAGGGCTCGGACAGCACGGCTTACGCGAGTAAAGTGGTCGTCCTGGTAGCGCCGTAATTGCGCCCCCGCGTTGGGGTCAGAACCTCCAAGTCTAGCCTATTGCGCAGCGATTGACCTGCCCTATATCCACGCCAGGTGGCTCAGTTGCCAAAGCCTTGGAGAAACGATGAAGAGCCTGACAACGACTTTCACGCGTGGCCGGCATGGTCGCCTTGGGCCAGGCTTGACCCGGGTATGCACACCGAATACGACGGCCCTTGTGCCGGGGTTGGTGCAGGGTACACGTGGTCGGGCAACTCCAAGGTTGGAAGGGGATCCATGCGGATCATTGGTGCAACGCCGGACTCGCGGGTCACAATTCAGCTCGAGTTCCTCAAGCCATTCAACGCAATTCTCCCCTAGTTACTCTGCCCTACGACAAGCGAATGAATTGTCAGTCATAGGCAAGCATCGTCTGAAACCCCGCCTGCCCTGGCATCTCTGCCGCGACCCGCTCTGCTAACGGCTTCATGTTGAGCACGTCATGTCGGCAATAGTCGACCAACTGCTCCAATGCTCCTGCCTTGCCCCGGCGATGCTGCGACCAAAGCCGCACCGCCTCGTAGCCGTCGACGTCACGAAGATGCTCAGGTCGGATGATTCCAAGCTTTCGTTCGATCAGCTTCAAACCGCCACGGTAACCTAGTTTGCACAATGGATAGCGCAAATCCAGGTGAGCCACGGGATTGAACGTAGGGAACTCCTTGCGCAAGAACTGTAGGTCAAACTGGGCGCCATTGAACGTAATCACGAGCGGGTAGTTAGCCACCACGCGCGGAAACTGGTCGAGGTTCTTCCCTTGAACGAAGGCGTGGAAGTTGCCGCCAGCGAATAAACCGATGATCGTAATCTGATCGATGTCAGGGCTCAAGCCAGTTGTCTCGATGTCGACGAACGCGGCAAGTTGCGCAAAATCGCGATAGAGGCGCCACTGGTCCGACGACTTCATTCGATCAGCGAAGAAGCCCACGTCCTGCCGCTTGAAGGCGAGCCGGGACTCCTCGATGATGGGCGCCATGCGGTTCAAGTTGCGGTACGGGACTTTGCCTTCGCGATGATGTTCGAGAAACATATCCCAAGACTTTATCCCAGCCGACCACAACTTGCGCTCAGTTGCTGGTCCGACACCTTCTGCGTGGATAAACGTATGTTGCAGCATGTTGGTTGGGGGCGGGGATTGATGACGGCCGAGTAGGATGTAGCTTGTGGCGCACCGGAGCGGTATCAATTTCGCGCCACGTCCGTGTCCGTTCGCCAGAGCGCATCGTGACGGAACCGTGCAGGTCGTGTTGAGATCGCCCTGCGGGGATCTATGCTTGCGAGGTGATAGGGGTTGGGTGCGGACGAGTTAGTATCTGCGAGGGAACCACGATTCCGCCGCCTTGTGGGGGTGATGTCGTTCGAACTGTCGGCGTATAGACCGATAGCACACCACAGGCCACGAATTGCAATCAAGCACGGAAATCGTCGGAAAATCGGACAACCTCACATTTGAGCAAACGTGCGATGTCATTTCGGCGCTCAACAGGCAGGCGAGAACCGCGCAGTGCTATCTCGAGCGCGCGTCGCAAAGCAGCGTTAGTGATCGCTCATTAGCGGCAGGGCATTGGGCGCGACGTGCATCTGGTAACATTCCAACTACCGAAATCGTCCTGTTCTTGAAGGTAGCCAGTCCCGCACTCGGGTACAGTTGTGCCCGTGTAGAAATTCTGGCAATTGGCATCGGTAGCCCATGCGCACGAGCCAGCGCCACCGTTCTCCGATTTGCAATTGCAGATTGTCCCGTAGCACTCGTTGAACAGACTGCTCCCGTTTGGACATTGCTTCGAGGGGATCCCGTCACAATTGTAGTCAAAGGTGCCGCACGCGTTGGCCGCCGTGAAATACGCCCCTTGTCCAGGTTTCGCGTTGCCGTCAGTGTCACAGCAGTCGCCTGCAACGGTGACGTACCCCGTCGGCGGCACTGCACCGCAGAAGTCAACCGCAACAGCGCCGTACGTGTCACCGTCCCCATCCCGATAGAATCTTGTGCACGCGTCGCTCGCGCATTCACCGTTGCTCGCGCATGCCTGTCCGGGGCCCTTTCCTGTGCAGACTCCGCTTTGGCACGTCCAACCCGTTGCACAAGCCGGTTGATCTTGCCAAACGCCGTCATCGGTGCAGAGCTGAGGGATCCCGGTTGCGCCGCACTGCTTGGCAGTGGGGGTGCAGTAGGGGGAGCAATCCTGCAGTTTGGTATTGCATCCGTAGGCGCAGACTGTAGTGTCGTCCTTCCAGCTGCGATCGAGTTGACAGATTTGGCGCGTCGTCGAGTTCTTGCACCGCGCCGAGGTTGGCACGCAATCACCGCAATTGCCGTTGCCGTCGCAGACCTTTGGGTCGACGCAGGTAGCGTCGTGCCCACCGGCGTCGATCGGTAACTCAGTTTTCTCTCCCCAGGCCAAGTCGTCGCACTTGTGACAGGTGGTCGGCACAATCGCCGGCACCTTGTCTCTGCACTCATCGATACAACCACGTGCATAGCTGTACGTCGTAGCGCCATGGACCCGCGTGTAGGTAACCGAAGCCCACCGGGCTTCGTCGGTCGGTAGTGTCGACGTAGTGACGCATTCAATCTTTGGAGCAGACGGATTGGTCCTGTCTGCCGCTGTTGACGCGATGGTGCTACTGACCTGACAGCTGTTGGCGTACCAATTGCGAGCTGTCAGGCTTGTCGCCGTTTGCTGATGCAATGCCAGCAGGTGGTCGGATTCCGCGACCATCGCTGCGTAGGTGTCGCCACTCACCCCCAGCACGCACTTGAACTGGCTATGATGATTCATCCCAGTCCAACTCGTGCTCGGTTGGCTTGTTGACGCAAAGTCGTACGTGGTTCCCGCCGTGGCGTCAGAGTAGCCGCTGTCCCGCTTCCTTTCACATTGACGCCAGTACTCGCTCGCTGGGCCTGGGTCGGCGATGATGCCCACCGCAAGGCCATCGCTCGTCTTGGCTCGTGTCCGTTCTTGTATGGTGTAAGTCCCAAAGGTGGCCCCGGTTTCTGACCGCGTTCCCGTAAACCACGCTGTGTGCAGCTCCACGAAGTAGCTAAACCGCGTGTAGAGCGGCAGGTAGTCACCCAACCCAGACGATGTCGCGGGGGGTACCATTTTCTCCCACTCGGCAACGTCGTACAACCCATTGCCATTGTGGTCCGCTTTCGCATTCACGCAGGCCTTCGTCAGACTATTGAGCTCCGCTGAGGTCAACGCCCTAGCCCCCGTCCCACTCCCATACGTTGGAAGCTGCTGCTCGGCAGAGCGAGTCCCCCCGTCATTGGCCACTGACTCGTAGAGTGGCAGCGAGCCGCCGGGACTTGTTGAAACGCTCGTGCCATCGGTCGTGAAGTAAAATGACTTCGATTGACCGATGTCGTTGACGAGCTTGACCTCCTCGACGCGCCTGAGCGTGCATCGTGCATTATCCTTGATGGCAGGATCGTCACTATCGATGCCAAGCTTGGCCGTGATGCGCAGCCACCCATCCTTGTCCGCGTCGCAGAGTTCGGGAGTACTCTGGAGAGCCTGGGTGAAGTAGTACCCGTCTTTGGTCTCACAGACGCAGAGGCCGTCGCGGGAGGTTAGTGGGTAGAGTTTCCCGGTTAGCCCTGGTATGGACGGGTCACAGGCCCCGCAGGGCTTGCACTTGCCATCGGGAAGCTGGGCAGAGCCAGTCGGACAGCTCACCGCTGTCGAGCCTGCCAACCCAGCAGAACCGGCTGAGCCACTGACGTTTGCGATTCCGCCGGTAGCGGCGAG
>Ga0302321_100000083_pt1 | contig 85169 bp, 72 predicted proteins | sample Fen_T0_1_FD_202505 | JGI IMG/M metagenome (GOLD analysis project Ga0302321, IMG submission 202505) | Peat permafrost microbial communities from Stordalen Mire near Abisko, Sweden - Fen_T0_1 | ecosystem: Environmental > Terrestrial > Soil > Wetlands > Permafrost | place: Sweden: Abisko...
TTCACCGTGCTGGCGGCCACGCTCGGCGGCTCGGGGATCTGGACGGCGCTGCTCGCCCGGCACCCGTCCAGCACGGTGGCCCCGTTCTCGATGCTCGTCCCGGTGGTGGGGATGGGGTCGTCCTGGGCACTGCTGGGCGAGCCGCCGTCGGCCGTCGAGGTGGCGTGGGGCGCGCTCGTCGTGACGGGCGTGCTGCTGGGCTCCCGGTCGTGGTCCCGCCGGGCCGCTGCCCGCCCGGCGTGACCCCCCGACCTGCGCTCCCCCTGGGTGCGCTCCCCCGGGGTGCCGGCCCGTCAGGCGTGGGCGGCCTCGTACGCCGCCCGCACCTCGCTGGAGACCCGACCCCGGTCGCTCACCTGGAACCCGTGGTCACGGGCCCACGCGCGCAGGTCGGACAGGTCGACCCGCTCGGACGCCGGGCGGGACTTGGCCGCCGGGGCGCGCCGGACCGATCGGCCACCGACCCGCCGGGCCGCGCCGACGTAGCCCGCGAGCGCCTCCCGCAAGGCCTCGGCATTCGCACCGGAGAGATCGATCTCGTACGAGACGCCGTCCAGCGCGAACTGCACGGTCTCCTCGGCGTCCCCCCCATCGAGGTCGTCGGTCAGGACGACCTGAACTTTCTGTGCCACGACAGCTCCATTCGATCCGGTAACGAGAATAGCGGTGGGCGATGGACCCGCCCGGCGCAGCAGCGAAATGCCGCTGCTAAAGGCTAACCGACCACCGCGACCCGCCACGCCCGCTCCGGCAAGTCTTGAGATTCTCTTGACAACCGGCATTCCTGGCCCATCCCAGCCGTTAACGTCCGGGCGCTCCCGTGAAGTTCCGACAACGCCGCCGGATCCCCGCGGCGATCGCGAACCAGCGGATCGATCATGAGCAGCCCGTGGTCGCCAACGGTTCCCGAGGAGGGCGATCGGCCCGGCGGGGCGAGATCGTCACGACCCAGGGGTGTCGACCCCTGCCGCTGGGTGCCCGAAGATGGCACCGTTCTCCCAGTCGTCCGGAACGGCTCGGGCGTGCACCGGCTCGGGTGGATTAGGGTGAGGATCATGCCGAGAGCTACGACAGCGCCGGTCATGGCTCTGGTGACGGGGATCGCCGAGTACCACCTGCGCGTCGTCTCCGGCATGGCCGAAGCCCTCGCGGAGCGTGACATCCCACTGCTCATCGTCACCAACGAGCCCTTCGGCTCCGAGCGGACCCCGTCGATCGTGCTCGACCTCATTCGGCACGGGGTGCCGCGCGGCGTGGTGGCACTGTCCGACGCGTCCCATTTCCGCCGGCCCGAACTGCTGGACGCGATCTCCCGGGCACGGATGCCCACCGTGACGCTCGGCAACAAACTTCCCGGGTCGCCGCGCATCATCGCCGACAACGTCCAGGGCATGCGCGAACTCATGGTGCACCTGCTCGACGACCGCGGCGTGACCCGCCCGTGTCTCGTCCGTGGCATTCCGCAACACATCGACTCCGAACAGCGAGAGCGGGTGTTCCGGGAGGAGCTCGCCCGGCGCGGGCTCGGCTTCGACGAGGAGCTCGCCATCGACGGTCTTTTCCGCCCGAACTCCTCTTTCGAGGGGCTGCGCGAGCTCCTCGACCGCCGTCAGGACTTCGACGCCGTCGTCGCGCTGAACGACACCTCGGCCTTCGGCGCCCTGTCCGCGGTGATCCATCACGGCCTGCGCGTCCCGGACGACCTGCTGCTGTCCGGTTTCGACAACACCGACGGTTCGCGGCTGAGCTGGCCGGCGCTCACCACCGTGGACCAGAGCCTGGAGGACCAGGGCCGGCGCGCCGTCGAGTGCGTGATCCTGCTCGCCGAGGGGCACCCATGCCCGGACGAGGTCGTCGTCCCGTCGCGGCTGGTCGTGCGGGCGTCCACCACCTCCGACACCACCGCCGTGCTGGCCGCCGCCGAGCCGGCCCGGCTGGCCGAGCTGCCCGGCGTCCGGGTCGTGGACGGCGTCCCGCTGATGGACCTGGCCTACCTCGCCGGCCGGGTCGGCGACATGGCCGCCACAACGCGCGCGCTGCAGCAACGGGTGGCCCTGCAGGACGCCGCGCTCAACCTCAGCTGGACGACGTCCAACTGCCGCACCATGGACGACGTCATCACGGTCCTCGACCCGTCCCTGAGCCGGCTCGGGGTGCCCCGCTGCTTCCTCGCGATCGACCACACGATCGACCACGCGATCGACCAGCCCGGCGACCGGGCCGACGTCGACGACGCTGCGGGCGGCGGGCACCCCAGCACCCTGGTCCTGAGCTACCGCAACCGCCGGACCGAGCCCACCCCGCCCGACGTCTTCGCCCGGCACGAGCTGCTGCCGCCGGGCCTGCTGGACGAGCTGGACCGCGGCGTGCTGCTGCTGCAGGCGCTGTCGATCGCGGGCCGCGAGCGCGGCTTCCTGCTGTTCGAGCCGGTCCCGCAGTCGTACCTGTCGACCGAGGCGTTGCGGGTGGACCTGCCCCGGACCATCGACATGGTCCTGAGCACCCGCGAGATGAGCGACCACGCGGCCGAGCTCGAGCGGCAGGTGGCCGAGCGCACCAGCGAGCTGCAGCAGCTCAACGCGGAGCTGCAGGGCTTCGTCATGCGCGACGGGCTGACCGGGATCGCCAACCGGATGGCGTTCCAGCAGTGCCTGCAGGACGCCTGGCACGCGCACGACCCGGCCGGCTCCGGCGACCTGACGGTCATGATGATCGACGTCGACATGTTCAAGGCCTTCAACGACCGCTACGGCCACCTCGCCGGGGACGAGGCGCTCAAGAGCGTGGCCTCCTGCCTGCTGCGGGCCATGCGCGACCCCGCGGACCTGGCGAGCCGGTACGGCGGCGAGGAGTTCGCCGTCGTCCTGCCCGGGGCCCGGCAGCGGCAGGCGGTCGCCGTCGCGAAGACCTTCCAGACGCTGCTGGCCCGCACCGCGATCCGGCACGAGGCCTCCTCGGTCGCGCCGGTGGTGACCGCGAGCGTGGGGATCGCGACCGCGCCGGTCTCGACCGCGCTCGACCCCACCGACCTGGTGGCCGCCGCGGACCAGGCGCTCTACGAGGCCAAGGTGCAGGGCCGCAACCGGATCGTGGTGGCCGCCCGGGGCCGCGAGCTCAGCCGCCGCACGGCGGTCTGACAGCTCCTCGCCGTGCCGAGCGGGCCCGGCGCGGGCACCATGGGCCGGTGCGACGACAGCAGACCCTGCGCGTTCCGGACCAACGCACCGACGCGGTGCGGGAGACGAACCTCAACCCCGGCACCGCCACCTGGCGGGCACCGTGCGTGCACGGTCAGGTCGAGGTGACCTGGTTCCGCACCCAGCTCACCGCGGCCGACCACGAGGACTGCGAGTGCCAGGTCGCACCCTGACCACCTCGGGTCAGCAGCGCACGACGCGGTTCCGGCCGCCGCGCTTGGCGGTGTAGAGCGCCTGGTCGGCGGTGGACAGGAGCAGCTGGACGTCGGCCACCGCCCGCGGGGTCGCCAGGCCGACGCTGATGGTCACCGAGATGCCGCCCGCGGTCGTCTCCACGGGCCGCTCGCCGACCGCCGCGTGCAGCTGCAGCGCGGCGTCCAGGGCGCGGGCCAGGTCCGTCTCGGTGAGCAGGACGGCGAACTCCTCCCCGCCGTAGCGGCCCAGCACGTCGGACCGCCGCACGGTCGCCGCCAGCCGCGCCGCGACCTGCCGGATCACCTCGTCGCCGACGGGGTGGCCGTAGGTGTCGTTGATGACCTTGAAGTGGTCGATGTCGACCATGAGCGCGGCCATCGCCTGCCCGTAGCGGTGCGCGAGCTCGACGTGCTGCTCGCAGACCTCGAAGAACCGGCGGCGGTTGAACAGCCCGGTCAGCGGGTCCTGGGTGGCCAGCCGCTGCACCTGGTCGAACAGCTGTGCCTTCTCCAGCGCGATCATGCCCTGGCTGCCGACGGTGCCGGCGATCTCCACCTCGGCGTCCGTCCACGGCACGTCGGCGTCCCGGGCCACGAGCAGCAGGCCGAACGGCTCCTCCCGCATCCGCAGCGGCACCGTCAGCCATGCCCTGGCGCCGGGCCCCAGCACGGCGGGCGCCCCGCCCGTCCCGCTGACGGTCGAGCCGCGCGGCGCCGGCCGGGCGGCCAGCAGCTCGTGCAGGCGCGGGTCGTCGAGCGTGCCCTCCAGGTCGGGCAGGCCGCGCGAGGCCGTCACCACGAGCCCGCGCTGCGGGTCCTGGCGCAGCAGCACCACGGTCCGGACGCCGAGCGCCCGGGACACCGCCCCCGCCAGCCCGTCGAGCACCTGCACGGGATCGAGGCTGCCCGACTGGTCCATCATCAGGTCGTGGAGCAGCTGGGCCACGTCGCGCTCGCGCTCGACGGCGCGGACGGCGACCTCCAGCTGGGCGGCCCGCGCCGTCTCCAGGAAGAGCGCCACCTGGCCGGTGATGGCCGCCAGGATGTCGACGTCGTCGCCGGTAAAGACGCCCTTCGCCGCCCGGCTGTCGAGGTAGACGACGCCGCGCAGCTGCCCCTTGGCCAGCAGCGGGGCCACCATGATGCTGCGCAGCCCGTGCGCGATGGCGCTCTGCGACCCCAGCGCGGCGCCCTCGTCGCTGCCGGTCACCACGATGGGCTTGCGGGCCTGCAGCACGCGCTCGACGAGCGTCGAGCCGTACCCGACGAGCTCGTCGAGCCGGTTGCCGTCGCCGTCGCGGCCGAGGAAGGGCCGCAGCTCCTCCTCGGTACCCTCGCCCGACGGCTCGAGCAGGAAGACGAAGGCCCGTTCCGCCCCGAAGATCCGTACGATCTCGTCGAGCGCGACCATGACGAGCTGGCGCGGGTCGAGGATCTGCGCCGCGGCGACGCTCACCTGGTGCACAGCCTCCAACCGGCGGCGCTGGACGGCGGTCAGCGCGGTGCCGGTGGCCTCCACCTCGCCCGGGTGCGCGACCGCGCGGTCGCCGAACTCCGCCCGGATCCAGCGGGCGCGCACCGGCCAGCCGTGGTCGACCGCGAGCTGCTGCGCGATCGCCCCCTCCCGGCCGGCGTCCGGCAGCCGGCCCAGCGCGGTGTAGCACCGCGCCCGGACCCGGGCCAGCTCGTAGTTGAGCAGCGGGACGTCGAGCCCGCCAGCGCGCTCCTGCGTCCGGTGGGCCAGCCGCAGGGCCCCAGCGTGGTCGCCGCGCAGCTGGCGCACCGCCGCCGCGGCGGCGTCGGCGAAGGCGGCAAACACCGGACCGGGCGCCGCGCGGCGCAGCTCGGTGACCGCCGCGTCGGCGTCGTCCAGCGCCGTCCGCACCGACGCCGGGCCGGCCGGCTGACCGGGAGCGGCCCCGGCCGCCCGGGCGCGGTCCAGCGCCCGGCCGACCAGCCCGAACGCCCGGTGGACCCACACCACGCGCTGGAAGTTCCACAGCCGGGCCCGCGGGACCCCCAGCCCGGTGAACTCGGCCCAGGCGGCGTCGAAGGAGTCGCCGTGGTCACCCTGCTCGACGGCGAGCAGCATGGCGGCCACCGCCACGTTGACCTGCAGCCCGCGGCTGCCCGTCGGCGCGGTGGCCTCGCGCCGGACGGCGGCCAGCTGTCGGGCCGCCTCCGCGGGACGTCCCGCCAGGGCGGCCGCCTGCGCCCCGAGGGTGGTGAGGGCGTCGACCTGCGCGCCGCCCGCCAGCCGGCTGCGGGCCATGCCGTCGCGGTAGCACTCGGCGACGTCGCGCTGGTAGCCGCGGATGCACCGGTACTGGCCCAGCATCCCCACCGTGGTGAGGTAGTCGGTGGTGCCCAGCCAGGCTCCGTGCTCCTCGGCCGCGGCGCGCAGCAGCCGGCCGGTGTCGCCGTCCAGCGGCGGGGTGAAGTCCAGCGCCAGCGCACGCATCCAGGCGACGGAGGCCATCAGCTGCGGGTCGTCCAGCTCGGCGGCCCCGCTGCGGGCGTCGTCCAGCAGGCGCACCGCCCGCCGGCGACGCCGGGTCACGCTGGCCATCATGCCGGTGGCCGACAGCTTCATGACGGCCTCCGGCCCCGGGCCGAGCCGCCGGGCGGGATAGGCGGCCTGCGCGTCGTACAGCGCCGGCAGCGGCAGCCGCATGGCGACGGCCGCGCTCGCCGCGCCGATCCCGCACAGCCGGAACCAGACCCGGTGGTGGTCCGCCCGGTCGGGCCGGACCACGGCCAGCCGCCGCGGCAGGCACCGTACGACACCCGCGGCGAGCGCCCAGGCCAGTGCCTTGAGGACCAGCAGGCCCCGGTGGGAGGGCATCGGGTGGCCCAGCCCCGCCAGGCCGCGGTCGACGGCCGCCAGGGCCGCGTCGCCCTCGGACCGGATCAGGTGCGTCTCGGCGATCAGGCACTGCAGGCGGGCCCGGGCCACCCGGTCGGACTCGGCGGACAGCGCGACCTGCAGGTGCGTCATCGCCGGCTCGTACTCGCCGACCCGGAACGCGACCGTGCCGAGCAGGGCGTGGAACTGCGGGCCGGTGACGATCCCCGCCGCCCCGGCGCAGTCCAGGGCCTGGGTCAGGAACTCCAGCGCGTCGGCGGCCGCGTGCTCGGCCAGGGCGCGCTCGCCGGCCTCCACCGCGGCGGCGAACAGCTCGGCGGGCGAGGACGCCGCACCGGCCGCGGCGTGGTGCCGGGCGATCGCGTAGACCTCGGCCGCGGACGACGTCCCGCCGCTGCGCGCCCGCCGGGCGGCCAGCTGGACCGCGATCCGATGGTGCAGCGAGCGCACCAGCGCGGCGTCCGCCACCCCCAGCAACGCCTCGGAGACCCGCACGTGCACGAACCGGTGCTCGTCGCCGTCCTCCCCCGGCTCGACCAGGCGATGACCGGCGGCGTCGGTGAGGGCGGCCAGGGCCGTGCGCTGGTCCACCGCGGCGACCGCCGACACCAGCGCGGCCGAGAACCGGGTGCCGACGGCGGCCGCGGCGGTGAGCAGGGTGCGAGCGGTGGACCCCAGGGCGTCCACCCGGTGCAGCACCAGGTTGAGGACGTCGTCCGGCAGGTCGAGGGCGTCCCAGCCCTGCTCGTCGAGCACCCACCGGCCCCAGGCGGGGCGCAGCAGGCCGGCGTCCATCGCGGCGCGCAGGTACTCCACCAGCGCCAGCGGGTTGCCGCCGGCCCGCGCCGAGAGCCGGGCGATGAGGTTGGCCGGGGCCCGCGCGCTGCCGAGCCGGGCCGCGAGCAGCGCCGACGTCGCGCGCTCGTCCAGCGGCGGGACCGGCAGCCGCAGCGACACCGGCCCGACGTCGACGACGGACTCCAGCACCTGGCGGGCGGCCCCGTCGTCGCGGACGGCCAGCACCAGCAGCAGCCGGGTGCGCGGCAGCATCGCGACGACGCGGCGCATCACCTCGCGGGTCGCCTTGTCCCACCACTGGACGTCGTCCAGCAGCAGCACCGCGGAGCGGTCGTCGCCCGCGAGCCCGGAGACGAAGCCGGCGAGGGTGTCCACGAACTGCTGCTCGGTGACGCCCTCGGGCTCGCGGGAGGCCCGGCCCGGCTCGACGAGCACCTGCGCGAGCACCGGGGAGAAGCGGCCCAGCACCGCGGCGCCGGTGCTGCCCGCGGCCGTCCGCAGCCGCCGCAACGCCGTGGTCCGGGTCGGCTCGGGCAGGTCGTCCAGGGTGGCGACGTAGTGCTCGACCGCCTCCCGCAGGGGCGCCAGCGGCAGGGCGCCGTCCGGCAGGCAGCCGCCCCGCAGGACCAGGGCCGGGGCCGCCGCGACCGACCGGGCCAGCGCCGTGAGCAGGCTCGACTTGCCGATCCCGGGCGGCCCCTCGAGCACGACCACCCGCCCGCCGCCCGCGCTGGCCTGCCGGTACTGGGTCAGCAGGGCGGCCAGCTCGGTGTCCCGCCCGACCAGCAGCGGCGGGGTGCGCACGGCCGGCGCCGCCAGCGGCAGCGGACCGGCGGGGGACGTCGGCAGCCGGCCGAGGTCGGCGAGCAGCTCGCGCGCGGTCTGGTAGCGGTCGTCGGGGTCCTTGGCGAGCAGCCGCGCCACGATCGCCGCCAGGCGCGGCGACACGGCGGGGGCGAGGTGGCGCACGTCCGGTGCCGGCACGCTGAGGTGGCGGCGGACCAGTTCGCCGACGTCACGGACGGCGAAGGGCGGCCCGCCCGTCAGGGACTCGAAGAACACCGCCCCGAGGGAGTACAGGTCGGACCGGGCGTCGACGGCGCGGCGCAGCATGCCTGTCTGCTCCGGCGCACTGTAGACGAAGGTGCCGACGACGGCGTCGTCCGCCTCGGCGACGCCCGGGCGGGCCGCGAGCCCGAAGTCGATCAGGGTCGCGCGCCCGTCAAGACCGATCATGATGTTGGCCGGCTTGATGTCCCGGTGCACCAGCCCGGCCGCGTGCGCGATGGCCAGCGCCCCGGCGACGTCCATGCCGAGCCCGACGAGCTCGCGCTCGGCCAGCGGACCCTGCTCGGCCAGCAGCTCGGCCAGCGACCGTCCCTCGACCAGATCCATGATCAGATAGGGGTGCCCGGCCGCCGTCCCGACCTCGTGGATGCTCGGCAGGCTCGGGTGCCCGAGGGCGGCGAGCAGCGCCGCCTCGCGGCTGAAGGCGACCGCCTCCGCCGGGCCGCCCAGGTCCCGCAGGACCTTGACCGCGTACTCCTGCCCGTCCCGCACGCCCCGGTGCACGGCGGAACGGGCCCCGACGCCGATCTGCTCCCCCAGCACCACCCCGGGAATCAGGTCGGGCGGGTGCACCATGACTCCAATCCGGGCCGGCTCGCTGGTGAGGACGCGTCCAGGAGATCAGCATCATCACCCGAAGAGCCCGGAAAAGTCCACGACGCCGGGCCGTGCCGCACGCCCGGGTCCCGCGCAGGTCCAGGGTTGACAGGACCGCCCCGGCCCGGCGGATCATCGGTGCTGACGCCGGGAAAGTTTCCGGGCGCGCTCACGAGCTGGAGGCGGTGTGGCGACGACCCCCCCGACCGCGGCGGCCGACGACAGCGACGTCCTCGGCGAGGCACGCGTGACCATCGCCATGGTGGCCCGCGAGGCCGGGGTGTCCGTGCCCACCGTGAGCAAGGTGCTCAACGGGCACCCCCAGGTCGGCGCGGACACCCGCCGTCGGGTGCAGGACGCGCTGGTGTCCACCGGCTACCGGCGGCGCCGGCGTGCCGAGGTGACCCGCACCGGGCTGGTGTCCTTCGTCATCAACAACCTCGACACCGCCTGGGCCTGCGAGCTGCTGCGGGGGGCCGAGCAGGAGGCGCACCGGTTCGGCGCCAGCATCGTGCTGACGGTGACGCACGACCGCGCCGGCGGCCGGCCCCGCGACTGGCTGCGCACCCTGGCGGCGCAGCCGACGGACGGCGTCGTCCTGGTGGTCTCCAACGCCGACCAGGCGCCGCCGACCGACCTGCGCCCGGTCGACACCCCCTTCGTCGTCCTGGACCAGGTGGGCGGGTACGCGCGCGACGTCCCGACGATCGGCACCACGAACTGGGCCGGCGGCTTCGCCGCGACCTCGCACCTGGTGGAGCTCGGCCATCGCCGGATCGGCACGATCACCGGCCCCCCGGGCGCCCGCAGCGGCGAGGAGCGGCTGGACGGCTACCGGGCGGCCCTGGCCCGCGCCGGGCTGCCGCCCGACCCCGACCTGGTCCGCCCGGGCACGTTCCGCTCCCCGGAGGGACGGCGCGGAGCCGCCGAGCTGCTCGACCTCGCCCACCCGCCCACCGCCGTGTTCGCCGGGTCGGACCAGGCCGCGCGGGGGGTCTACGAGGAGGCCCACGCGCGGGGCCTGCGCATCCCCGACGACCTGTCGGTGGTCGGCTTCGACGACGTCGACCTGTGCGAGTGGATGACCCCGCACCTGACGACGGTCCGCCAGCCGCTGGCGCAGATGGCCGCGATGGCCGTCCGGACCGTGCTGGCGGGCCTCCCGGAGGCCGGTGAGACGCCGCTGCACCTGGAGCTGTCCACCTCGCTCGTCGTCCGCGGGAGCACCTGCCCGCCGCGGCCGTGACCCCCGCGCCTCGCCCGACCTGCCGACAGCCGCGGCGTGGAAAGTTTCGTTAGGATTTCGTCCCGGCCGTCAGACCGGCGCCCGGTGGTCACGATCGCGGTAGGGCACGCGGAACAGGACGGTGGACCGTGACGGGACCGCACCCCTCGCCGAGCGAGGGCTCCGGCCGGCGCAGTGGGGCCTGGTTCGCCGCCCCCGGGCGCTCGGGGATGCTCTACCGCTCCTGGTTGCGCAACCAGGGCGTCGGCCCCGACGTCTTCGACGGCCGCCCGGTGATCGGGATCGCCACCACCTGGTCGCAGCTCGCGCCCTGCAACGCCCACCTGGACCAGGTCGCCGAGGTGGTCGCGCGCGGCGTCCTGCAGCAGGGCGGGTTCCCGCTGATCTTCCCGGTGCTGGCCACCGGGGAGACCCTGATCCGCCCGACGGCGATGTTCTACCGCAACCTGATCGCGCTGGAGGCGGAGGAGCTGATCCGGGCGAACCCGCTGGACGGCGTCGTCCTGCTGTCCGGCTGCGACAAGACCACCCCCGGCCTGCTCATGGCCGCCGCCACCGTCGACCTGCCCGCGCTCATGCTGACTGGCGGGCCGATGCTGTCGGGCAAGTTCCGCGGTCAGGACGTCGGCTCCGGCACACACGTCTGGAAGTTCGAGGCCGAGATCAAGGCCGGCCGGATGACCGAGGCCGAGGGCTTCGAGGCCGAGGGCTGCATGGCCCGCTCCAACGGCCACTGCATGACCATGGGGACCGCCTCCACGATGGCCTGCCTGGCCGAGGCCCTCGGCATGCAGCTCCCCGGTGCCGCCGCCTGGCCCGCGGTCGACGCGCGCCGCACCGAGCTGGCCCAGCAGGCCGGCCGGCAGATCGTGCGGCTCGTCGAGGACGACGTGCGGCCCGGCGCGATCCTCACCCGGGCGGCGTTCGAGAACGCGATCCGCACCAACGCGGCCATCGGCGGCTCCACGAACGCGATCATCCACCTGACCGCGCTGGCCGGCCGGTGCGGCGTCGAGCTCACCCTCGACGACTTCGACGCCCTGCCCCGCGACGTCCCCACGCTGGTCAACCTGATGCCGTCCGGGAAGTACCTGATGGAGGACTTCGCCTACGCGGGCGGCCTGCCGGTCGTGCTCAAGCGGCTGGCCGACGCCGGGCTGCTGCACGCCGACGCCCTGACGGTCACCGGCACGTCGATCGGCGCGAACGTGGCGTCCGCGCGCTGCTGGAACGACGACGTCATCCGGCCCGTCGAGGACCCGCTGCAGCCCGCCGGCACCGGCACCGCCGTCCTGCGGGGCAACCTCGCGCCCCACGGCGCCGTGCTCAAGCAGTCCGCCGCGACCCCGGCCCTGCTCACCCACCGCGGCCGGGCCCGGGTGTTCGACTCCCCCGAGGCGTATCACGCGGTGTGCGACGACGACGACCTCGACGTCACCCCCGACGACGTCCTGGTGATCCGCGGCGCCGGGCCGAAGGGCTACCCCGGCATGCCGGAGGTCGGCAACGTGCCGCTGCCCGCGAAACTGCTGCGCGCCGGGCACACCGACATGGTCCGGGTCAGCGACGGGCGGATGAGCGGCACCGGGTACGGCACCGTCGTCCTGCACGTCAGCCCCGAGGCCGCGGACGGCGGCCCGCTGGCCCTGGTCCGCGACGGCGACGTCATCGAGCTCGACGTCCCGAACCGGGTCCTGACGCTGCACGTGGACGACGACGAGCTGGCCCGCCGCCGCGCCGACGGCCCGCCGGCCGGCCTGGTCGGCTCCCCCGACGCCGGCGGCTACACCTGGCTGTACCGCGAGCACGTCCAGCAGGCCCACCTCGGCGCGGACTTCGACTTCCTCGTCGGACGGCGCGGCGCCGGCGTCCCCCGCGACTCACACTGAGGAGATCTCGTGAAGGTCCTCTACATCGGCGGCACCGGCACCATCAGCACCTCGTGCGTCGCCGAGTCGGTCCGCCAGGGGCACCGGGTCGACGTCCTCAACCGGGGCCGCTCGGCGACCGTGCGGCCGCTGCCCGAGGGCGTCGGGCACGTCGCGGCGGACGCCCAGGACGCGCAGGCGGTGCGGTCCGCGCTGGCGGGGCGGCAGTACGACGTCGTCGCGAACTTCCTCAGCTACGACGCCGCGCACGCCGCCGGCATGGTCGAGGTGTTCGCCGGCCAGGTGGGGCAGTACCTGCACGTCAGCTCGGCGTCGGTCTACCACAAGCCGGTCCGCCGGGTGCCGTTCACCGAGTCCACGACCCGGCACAACCCGTTCGTGCCCTACTCCCGCGACAAGATCGCCGCCGAGGAGGTGCTCGAGCGCGCCTACGTCGAGCGCGACTTCCCGGTGACGATCGTGCGGCCCTCGCACACCTACGACGACGCCAACCCGCCGCTGCCCGGCGGCTGGAGCGCCTGGGACCGGGTGGCGCGCGGCGAGGAGGTCTGCGTCGCCGGCGACGGCACCAACCTGTGGACCCTCACCCACGCCGAGGACCTCGCCGTCGGGCTGGTCGGGCTGCTGGGCAACTGGTCGGCGGTCGGCGAGGACTTCCACATCACGTCCGACGAGGCGCTGCCGTGGGACGAGATCTACCGTGTCATCGCGCTGACCGTCGGCGTCGCGCCGCGGCTGGTGCACCTGCCCGCGGAGTTCCTGTCCACCCTGACGCCGGGCTGGATCTGGGCGGAGCTCCTGATGGGCGACCTCGGCCACAGCGCGCTGTTCGACAACAGCAAGATCCGCCGCTACGTGCCCGCCTTCCGCCCGACCACGACCTGGGCGGCCGGCGCCCGGCGGCTCGCGGCCTGGCGGGCCGCCCACCCCGACGCCGTCGCCGCGGACGCCGCGACCGACGAGCTGCTGGACCGGATGGTGCGCGGCCACCATGCCGCCCGCCTCGCCGTGGCTACGCTGGCGCCGTGACGACACCGACCGCGCTCGCCGCGCGCCGCTGGCTGGAGGTCGGCGGCGTCCACCTCGAGGGCATCACCTGGGACGACGGGTCGGCGGGCGGCGCACCGCGACTGCTCCTGGTCGACCTGTCACCGGGCCTGGTGTACGAGGTGGACGTCGACGCGCACGGCGGCCCGGGCACCGTCCGGCGGCGGGACCTCACCGCCCCGATCACCGCCGTCCACCCCACCACCGTGCCGGGCACCCTGCTGGTGGCGGACGGCGACGGCGCGGCGCTGGTCGGCCCCGACGGCACGGTCGAACGGCTCGCCGACCCGCTGGCCGGGCGGCCCGAGATCCGGATGAATGACGGCAACGTCGACCCCGAGGGCCGCTACTTCGTCGGCAGCATGGCCTACGACACGACCCCAGACGCCGCCTGCCTGTACCGCCTCGACCCCGACGGCTCGCTGCACACCGTTCTCACCGGAGTCACCGTCAGCAACGGCATCGACTGGTCCCCCGACGCGACGCTCTGCTACTTCGCCGACACCCCGCTGGCCCGGATCGACGTGTTCGACTACGACCGCGCCACCGGGGCCCTGACCGGCCGCCGGCCCTTCGCCGACACCACCGCCCAGCCCGGCCTGCCCGACGGCCTCACGGTCGACGCGGAGGGGTTCGTCTGGGTCGCGTTCTGGGGCGGCTCGCAGGTGTGCTGCTTCGCCCCGGACGGCACCCTGAGCGCGATCGTCGCCCTGCCGGTGAGCCAGGTCACCTCCTGCGCGTTCGGCGGTCCCGACCTGGACCGGCTCTTCGTCACCACCTCCACCGAGGGCCTGGACGACGACGCGCTCGCGGCCCAGCCGGACGCCGGGTCCGTGTTCGTCGTCGAGCCGGGCCGGCGTGGTCGCGCGGCGACGCCCTTCGCCGTCCCGGCCGCCCGATGACGCCGGGCTCCGGGGCCGGGGCCGACCCCGTCGCGCAGCACCCCGTCGCGCAGGACCCCGTCGCGCAGCGCCCCTTCGGGCGCACCGGCCTGACCGTGACGCCGATCTGCATCGGCACCAGCCCGCTGGCGAGCATGCCGCAGCTGTACGGCTACGCCGTCGACGCGGCCCGCGCCGAGGCCACCGTCGAGGCGGTCCTCGACGGGCCGTTCACCTTCCTGGACACCTCGAACAACTACGGCGCCGGGTCCGCCGAGGAGCGGATCGGCGCGGTGGTGCGCCGGCGCGGGCTGCCGGCGGGGTTCGTGCTGGCGACCAAGGTGGACGCCGACCCGGTGACGGGCGACTTCTCCGGCGAGCGGGTGCGCCGCTCCGCCGAGGAGAGCCTGGGCCGCCTGGGCGTCGACCGGGTGCCCGTCCTGTACCTGCACGACCCGGAGTTCCACGTCACGTTCTCCGAGGCGATGGCGCCCGGCGGTCCGGTCGAGGCGCTGCTGGCCCTGCGCGACGAGGGCGTCGCGGAGCACGTCGGCCTCGCCGGGGGCCGGCTGGACCTGATGCGCGCCCTGGTGGCGACCGGCGCGTTCGAGGCCGTGATCAGCCACAACCGCTGGACCCTGCTCGACCGCACCGCCGAGGCCCTGCTGGCGGAGGCCACCGACCGCGGGCTGGCGTTCGTCAACGGCGCGCCGTACGGCGGCGGGATGCTGGCGCGCGGGCCCGACGTCCAGCCCCGCTACGCCTACACCCCGACGCCGGACGAGGTGCGCGACGCCGCCCGGGCCATGCAGGCGGCGTGCGCCGCGCACGCGGTCCCGCTAGCCGCGGCCGCGCTGCAGTTCTCGCTGCGCGACCCGCGGATCACCTCGACGATCGTCGGCGTCTCCGAGCCCGCCCGGATCGCCACCACCCTCGCGCTGGCGACGACGCCGGTCCCCGACGAGCTCTGGGACGAACTGGACCGCCTGCGCCCCCCGCACGGCACCGGCCTCGACTGACCCGAGAAGGCCGGACGGACCGCTTCAGAGGGCGTCCACGCCGGTCGATGACGCCCGCGTCGGTACAGTGACCGCCCGTACGGCGCCGACGACCGGGAGGAGGGCGCCGAAGTGGACGTGGCGTTCGAGGCACTGGTGCACCGGCTGGCGCAGGCCACCCGGGACGGCCGCCTCGGCACCGCCGACCATGCCGTCCTCGCCCGCCGCCTGCAGCGCTGGGGCCGGGACCTGCTCGCCGGCCTGCGCGTCTACTCCGGCGACCCGATCCACGTCTCCGCACTGGCGACCCGCGTGCTGGACCTCGTCATCGGCGCGTACGCCGGCCGGCGGCCGGCGCTGCGCGAGCTCGACGAGACCCGCGTCCTGCGGCCGGACTGGTTCGCCGCCCCCGACCAGGTCGGCTACGTCTGCTACCCCGAGCGCTTCGCCGGCACCCTGGCCGGCGTCGGCGCGCGGGTCGACTACCTGCGCGAGCTGGGCGTCACCTACCTGCACCTGATGCCGCTGCTCGAGCCGCGCGACGGCCCGGACGACGGCGGGTACGCCGTCCTGGACTACCGGCGGGTCCGCCCCGACCTCGGCACGATGGACGACCTCGCGGTGCTCGCCGACACCCTGCACGACAACGGGATCGCGCTCACCCTCGACCTGGTCCTCAACCACGTGGCCGCCGAGCACGCCTGGGCGCGCGCGGCCGCCGCCGGGGACGACGCCTACGCCGACTACTTCCTCACCTTCCCCGACCGCGTCGAGCCCGACCGGTACGAGGCCACCCTCCCGGAGGTCTTCCCGGACTTCGCGCCGGGCAACTTCACCTGGGTGCCGGAGTTCGACGACGGGGCCGGGCGCTGGGTCTGGACGACGTTCAACGCCTTCCAGTGGGACCTCAACTGGGCCAACCCCGACGTCCTGTGCGAGCTGCTCGACGTCATGCTGCACCTGGCCAACGTCGGGGTGGACTGCCTGCGCCTGGACGCGATCGCCTTCCTGTGGAAGCGCCTGGGCACCAACTGCCAGAACCAGCCCGAGGTCCACGACCTGGTGGCCGCGCTGCGCGCCGCCGTCCGGATCGCCGCGCCGGGCGTCGTCTTCAAGGCCGAGGCGATCGTCGCTCCCGAGGACCTGCCAGCCTACCTCGGCACCGGACGGCACGCCGGGAAGGTGTGCGACCTGGCCTACCACAACAGCCTCATGGTGCAGCTGTGGTCGGCGCTGGCCAGCGGGGACGCCGCGCTGGCCCGGCACGCGCTCGCGGCGCCGCCGCCCAAGCCGGTGACGACGTCCTGGGCCACCTACGTGCGCTGCCACGACGACATCGGCTGGGCGGTCTCAGACGACGGCGCCGCCGCGGTCGGGCTGAGCGGTCCTGCGCACCGGGCGTTCCTGTCCCGGTTCTACAGCGGCGACTTCCCGTCCTCGTTCGCCCGCGGCGTGGTGTTCCAGGCCAACCCGGCCACCGGCGACGCCCGGATCAGCGGCACCCTCGCCAGCCTCGCCGGCCTGCAGGCGGCGCTGGAGACCCGCGACCCCAACGACGTCGACCTCGCCCTGGGCCGTATCTTCCTGCTGCACGCGGTGGTGTTCGGGTACGGCGGCATCCCGCTGCTGTACATGGGCGACGAGATCGGGCTGTGCAACGACGACTCCTACCTGGCCGACCCGCACCTGGCCGGCGACAACCGCTGGGTGCACCGGCCGTGGATGCCCTGGCAGGACGCCGAGCGGCGCCACGACCCGGCGAGCGTCGAGGGCCGCGTGTTCGCCGGCGTCCGCCACCTGGTGTCGGTGCGCAGGCGCCTGCCCGGGTTGCACGCCGCGGTCGAGAGCACCCCGGTGGACGTCGGCACCTCCGCGCTGCTCGCGCTGCTGCGCCGGCACCCGGCCGGGTCGGTGCTCCAGCTCTACAACGTGACGCAGCAGTGGCAGCCGGTCTCCGTGGACGCCGTGCGCGGGCAGTTGCGCGCCCGGCCCGGCCGGCTGTGGGACCACCTGTCGGCGTTCGCCCCGGTGTCCGGCGACGGCCGGCTGTGGTTGGCCCCCTACGCCGCCTGGTGGCTGACCGCCGGCTGACGCCGTGTCAGGATCGGGGCATGTCCCAGCCGACAACCCAGCCGACCGACCAGCCGACCGACCAGCGATCCGTCACCCTCGAGCGCCTCGAGGAGGGGGTCTACCTGGCGCGCAACCGCCGCGGCGACGAGCTGCGGTTCGGCAGCAAGGCCGCCGACGCCTTCACCCCGGTCGAGCTGCTGCTGGCGGCGATCGCCGGCTGCTCGGCCGTGGACGTCGACGTCGTCACCGGGCGACGCAGCCCGGCGGAGCAGTTCTCCGCCCGGGTCGACGCGCGCGTCGAGCACTCCGGCGGCAATCGGCTGACCGACATCGTGCTCACCTTCCACGTCACGTTCCCGCCCGGCGAGGCCGGCGACGCCGCCCGCGAGATCCTGCCGCGCGCGGTGCGGACGTCGCACGACCGCACCTGCACGGTGTCCCGCACGATCGAGGCCGGCACCCCGGTGACGGTCCGCATCGACCCGGACGGGGCCGGCGCCGACGAGACCGGCGGGCCCGACGCAGGGTGATCGGCGAACGGTCCTATGCCCGGAAAGGCGCATGACGTACCTTTGCGACGATCGCAACGGACGGGCCGGGGAGAGTTCGATGGGGCCAGCCACACCCTGTGACATGACACGTGCTCGGAGTCGTCGATGACGCATCCCGAGTGGGCCCCCGAAGGCGTCGACCTCTCCCGCCCGAGCGTGGCCCGCGTGTACGACTACTACCTGGGCGGGTACCACAACTTCCCGGCCGACCGGGAGCTGGCCGAGGCCGTCATCGCCACGTACCCGCTGACCCGGGCGGCGGCCAAGTCGATCCGGTCGTTCCTCGGGCGCGTCGTGCACCACCTGGCCGCCGACCGGGGCGTGCGGCAGTTCCTCGACCTCGGCTCCGGCATCCCGACCGAGGGCAACGTGCACGACATCGTCCACGCGGTCGACCCCGGCGCGACGGTCGTGTACGTGGACGTCGACCCGGTGGCCGTCGCGCACAGCGAGGCGATCCTCGGCGACGACCCGCGCGCGGTCGTCGTCCAGGCCGACCTGCGCCGTCCGGACCTGGTGCTCGCCCACCCCACGGTCGCCCGGCTGCTCGACCCCGCCGAGCCGACGGCGCTGCTGCTGATGTCCGTCCTGCATTTCATCAGCGACGACGACGACCCGGCCGGGATCATCCGCCGGTACCGCCAGGCGCTGGGCCCCGGCAGCTGGATCGGCGTCTCGCACGGGGCGAGCGAGTTCCAGCCGGAGACGGTCGACACCGTGCGCAAGATCTACGACCGCACCCGCACGCCCGCCGTCGGGCGCACCCATACCGAGGTGACGGCGTTCCTCGAAGGGTACGAGCTCGTCGCGCCCGGCCTGGTGCTCGTCGAGCAGTGGCAGCCGGGCCGGCTCGCGGACGTCGAGGCGCCCGAGCGCTTCGCCGTGTGGGGCGGGGTGGCGCGGGCGTCATGACGAGCGCCCCCGAGATCCGTTACCGCAGCGCCGCCGCCGTCCTGTCGCCCGCCTGGCGGGCCGCCCTGGCCGAGGCCGGCGGGCCGTTGCGCGACGACGACGTGCGGGTCTCGGCGGACCTGCTGGCCATCGCCTGCGCCGCGGCGTCCGACCCCGGCCTCCAGCCGGTCCAGCTGGAGGAGGTGGCCGAGCGGGCCGCCCGGCTCCTGCTGGAGACACGGCTGTCGGCGCCCCAGGGCTGCCGGGCGGCGGTCACCGCGCTCGGCGCGCTCGAGGGCATGCAGGGGCTGCTCGCCTCGATGCTGGTGCGGTACGTCGGGTCGTCCCAGCGACAGGTGCTGGAGCACCAGGACGCCCTGCACCACGCCGTCAACGGCGCCCGGGACCGCGCCGAGCGGGCGCTGCGGGCGTCCGAGGTGAGGTTCCGGGCCCTGTTCACCGAGGCGGCCATCGGCATCGGCATCGGCGACCTCAGCGGCCGCCTGGTGGAGGCGAACCCCGCCTGGCACGAGATGCTTGGCTACGGCCCCGGCGGGCTGCACGGCGTCCAGGTCGGGCGGATCACCCACCCCGGCGACTGGGCGCGGGTGCGGGAGTCGTACGAGGCCCTGGCCCGGGGCGGCATCGACAGCTTCCGGACCGAGAGCCGCTCGGTTCGCCTGGACGGCGCCGTCATCTGGACCGACCTGACGATGTTCCTCATCCGTGGCGAGGACGGCGAACCGGCGTTCGAGGTCACCCTCGTCGAGGACGTCACCGGACGGCGCGACCTGCAGGCGAGCCTGCTGCACCAGGCCACGCACGACGCGCTGACGGGCCTGCCGAACCGGGCGCACTTCCTGGCGAGCCTGGAGGAGGCGGTCGCCGCACCGCGGCCCGGTGCCCGCGTCGCGCTGTGCTTCCTCGACCTGGACGGGTTCAAGTTTCTCAACGACGCGCGCGGCCACCTCGTCGGCGACCACGTCCTGCAGGAGGTGGCGCGGCGCCTGGCGGGCGCCGCCCGGCCGGGCGGCTCGCTGCTGGCGCGCCTGGCCGGTGACGAGTTCGTCGTCCTGCTCACCGGTGATCCGGGCGACGTCCAGCCGATCGGCGTCGCACGCGACCTGCTGGCCACGCTGGACCGCCCGATCCAGGTCGACGGTCAGCTGCCGGTCAGCATCCGGGCGAGCGTCGGGGTCGTGGAGGTGCAGGCGGGCGAGGCCGTCGCCACCGACCTGCTGCGGGCCGCCGAGCTGGCCCTGCACGCCGCCAAGGAGGACGGGCGCGGCACCATCGTCACGCACGACCCCAGCCGGACGGCGCGCCAGCTGACCCGCTTCGAGATCGCGATGAGCCTGCCCGGCCTCGTCGACCGCGACGAGCTGGCGCTGACCTACCAGCCGATGGTCCGGCTCGCGAGCGGCGCCCTGCACGGCGTCGAGGCCCTGCTGCGGTGGCGGCATCCCCGCCTGGGCGACCTGTCGCCCGAGCTGTTCGTCAGCATCGCCGAGGAGAGCTCGGCGATCATCCCGATCGGTCGCTGGGTGCTGGAGTGCGCCTGCGCCGACCTCGCCGAAGCACCGCACTGGCCGTCGATGAACATCAACGTCTCGATCCGCCAGCTGTACAGCCCCACCTTCGTCGCCGACGTGCGCCGCGCGCTGTCGTCGTCCGGGATCGCGCCGCACCGGCTGCGGATCGAGATCACCGAACGGGTGCTGATGGGCACCGACGACCAGCTCCCGCTCGCCACGCTGCGGGAACTGGCCGACCTCGGCGTCCGGATCGTGCTCGACGACTTCGGGACCGGCTACTCCAACCTGGCGGCGCTGCGGCGCTTCCCGCTGCACGAGCTGAAGCTCGCGGGCACGTTCATGGCGGGGACGTCGCCGAGCGGCCCCGACCCGATCGACGTCGAGGTCCTGGCGACGCTGGTCGGGCTCGCGCACACGCTCGGGCTGACGGTCACCGCGGAGGGCGTCGAGAACCCCCGCCAGGCGGAGCTGGTCGCGTCGGTCGGCTGCGACGTCGGGCAGGGCTGGTACTACGGCACGGACTCGCCGCGCAGCTGAGGCCTGCACCCTACGACGGCGGCCCACGACGGCGGCCTACGATGACGCGATGGCCGTCGTGGTGATGGGCGTTTCCGGGTGCGGCAAGTCGACGATCGGCACCGCGCTCGCGCGGGCGCTCGGCCTGCCCTTCCTGGAGGGCGACAGCCTCCACCCGCCCGCCAACGTGGCCAAGATGGCTGCCGGTCACCCCCTGGACGACGCCGACCGCGAGCCCTGGCTGGACCTCGTCGGCCGCTGGCTCGCCGACGGCCCGCCCACGGGCCCCGGCGGCGGCGTCGCCGCCTGCTCAGCGCTCGCGCGGCGCTACCGGGACCGGCTGCGCTCCCACGCCCCGGGCGCCTGGTTCCTCGAGCTCGACGTCGACCGCGAGGTGCTGCTGCGCAGGGTCGCCGGCCGCCGCGGCCACTTCATGCCGCCGAGCCTGGTCGACTCCCAGCTGGCCACCCTGGAGCTGCTGGCCGCCGACGAGGCGGGGATCCGGGTGAGCTCCGAGCGGCCGCTGCGCCAGGTCGTCGCGACGGCGGTGGCGGCGCTGGAGACGGTGGGGATCAGGCCGGCAGGCGGTTGACCGCGTGCGGCATCGTCGCCCACAGGTGCTGGACGGCGTAGGCGCGCCAGGGCCGCCACCGCTCGGCGCGCCGCACCAGCTCGCGGGGTCGTTCCGGCAGCCCGAGCAGGGCGGCCGCCGCCCGCACCCCGAGATCGCCCGGCAGGAACGCGTCCGGGTCGCCCAGGGCCCGCATCGCGATCGTCCCGAGGGTCCACGGCCCCACGCCGGGCAGCGCCGCCAGCCCGGGCCCCGGCGCGACGCCGTCCGCCAGCGCCGCAGCGACCCGGACGACGGTCAGCCGCCGCGTCTGCGGCATCGCCAGCACCCCGGCGTCCGCCAGGTCGACCGCGGCGATCGCCGCCGGCTCGGGGAACAGGTGCGTCAGGCCGCCCTCCGGGTCCACGACCGGCTCCCCCAGCGCCAGCACGAGCCGTGCCGCGTGGGTGCGGGCCGCCGCGGTCGACACCTGCTGGCCGAGCACGGCGCGGACGGCGAACGCCACCGGGTCCGGGACCCGGGGCACGCGCCGTCCGGGGGCGGCGGCGACCAGCGGCGCCAGGACGGGATCGGCGGCCAGCTGCGGATCGATCACCGTGGGGTCGGCGTCCAGGTCGAGCAGCCACCGGCACCGGGCGACGGCCTCGGCCTCGTCCTGCGGGTCGCTCAGCAGCAGGCGGCAGCCCAGGGCGACCGCGCCGGGCCCGGGCGGGGTCAGTGCGATCACGGCGGGCCCGCCGGCCAGCCGCACGGTGGCGCGGTAGGCGCCGTCCCGCCACTCCTCCACCCCCGGGACGCCGGTCGCGACGAGATGGCCGAAGAGGTTGTCCGGACACAGCGGCGGCGTGAACCCCAACGACCGCACGACGACCCGCACGCCCCGACGCTAACCCCTTCACCGCCACCTTCGCCGCAGGAGCGGGGCGGATGCCTCACACTGTCGGGATCGACCAGCCGCCCGGCGAGGGCCTGCCACGGAGCTGCCATGTTTCGCGACCGCACCGACGCCGGGCGCCGGCTCGCCCGGGAGACGGCGCACCTGCGCGGTCCCGGAGTCGTCGTCGTCGGGCTGCCGCGCGGCGGCGTGCCGGTGGCGCTGCCAGTCGCGCAGGAGCTCGGCGCGCCCCTCGACGTCATCATCGTGCGCCGGCTCGGGGTGCCGTTCCAGCCCGAGGTGGCGATGGGAGCGGTCGGCGAGGACGGCGTGCGCGTCGTCAACGACGAGGTCGTCCGGATGGCGGGGATCACGCCCGAGCAGCTGGCCGCGGTCGAGTCCCGCGAGCGCGGCGAGCTGGACAAGCGGGTGCGCAAGCTGCGCCGCGGCCGCAGCCGGGTGCCGTTGGCCGGGCGGGTGGTCGTGGTCGTGGACGACGGCGTGGCGACCGGTTCGACGGCCCGCGCCGCGTGCCTGGTCGCGCGGGCGGAGGGCGCCGCGCGGGTCGTCGTCGCCGTGCCCGTGGCCCCCGCGGACGCCGCGGAACGGTTCGCCGGGATCGCCGACGAGTTCGTCGCCCTCGCCACGCCCGAGCGGTTCAGCGCGATCGGCGAGTTCTACGCCGACTTCGGACAGGTCCGTAACCGGGAGGTCGCCGACTGCCTGCGCCGGGCGCCGTCCGGGCCGGTCGTGCACTCCACCGCGGTGGAGATCCCGGCGGGCGCGACGTGCGTGCGGGGCGTCCTCGCGGTGCCGGAGCATCCCGTCGGGCTGGTGCTGTTCGCGCACGGGACGGGCAGCGGCCGGCACAGCCCGCGCAACGAGCGGATCGCCGCGGTCCTGACCGAGGCCGGGCTGGCCACGCTGGTCTTCGACCTGCTGACGGCGAGGGAGGCCGCCTCCCGCGCCAACGTCTTCGACGTCGACCTGCTCGCCGAGCGGCTGGTCGACGCCACCGGCTGGGCGCGCGACGAGCCGGTGATCGGCGACCTGCCGATCGGGCTGTTCGGGGCGAGCACCGGGGCGGCCGCCGCCCTGCGCGCCGCGGCGACGATGCGGCGCTCCGGCGGCCCCGGGGTGGCGGCCGTGGTGACGCGCGGCGGCCGCGCCGACCTGGTCGAGAAGGACCTGCCACGGGTGACCGCCCCCACCCTGCTGGTCGTGGGCTCGCTCGACGGGCAGGTGCTGAAGGTCAACCGGCGCGCGGTGGGGCAGCTCGGCGGCGAGGCGCAGCTGGAGATCGTCGACGGCGCCTCGCACCTGTTCGAGGAGCCCGGCGCGCTGGACGCCGTCGCCGCGCTCGGCCGGGACTGGCTGCTGCGGTGGCTCCCGGTGGGACTGGCGGCCGCCGCGCCCGGCCCGGCGGCGTCCCGGCCGCCGGCTCCGCGCCGTCCGGCGGCCGACGACGTCTGACGGTCCACCTCGCGAGCCACCCGCCGCGCTCGCGGGCAGGGGGAGCCGGTGGCGCACGGAGCTCCCGGCGGCGATGTGAGAGGCTCGGGGCATGGTGCTCGAGATCGCCGTCTTCACCGCCCGCCCCGGTCACGCGGAGCAGTTCGCCGAGGCCTACCGGGAGGCCGGCGCGATCATCAGCGCCGCGCCCGGCTGCCGCTCGGCCCGGATGCTGCGCGGGGTGGAGCACCTCGACCGGTTCACGCTGCTGGTGGACTGGGAGACGATCGAGGCCCACATGGAGGGCTTCCGCGGCAGCGAGCAGTTCGGCGCCTGGCGCACCCTGCTCGAGCCGCACTTCGACGCGGTCGAGATGCACCACGTCGCCGAGCTGTAGCCGAACTGCAGCCCAGCTGTCGCCGAGCTGCAGCCCAGCTGCAGCGATCAGGCCGCGGCGCGCAGGATCTCCAGCAGCTCCGGGCGGGTCAGCTCGATCGGGTGCGCCTTCATGCTGCTGGCCCGGGCCGCAGCGTCCACCACCGGCGCCGCGTCGGCGTCCGTCAGGCCGTGCTGCGCCAGCCCGGGCAGGCCGAGCGCGGTGACGAGGTCGCGCACCCAGGTCACGCCGTCCGCCGCCGTCGCCCCGGGCACGCCGGTGAGCAGGGCGGCCACCTCCGCCAGCCGGGCCGCCGCGGGATGCCGGGGGGCCCGCTCGGCCAGGGCCCGCGCGGTCACCTCAAGGGTCGGCGCGAGCAGCGCGGCGCAGACCGCACCGTGCGGGGCCTGCAGCCTCCCGCCCACCACGCCGGCGAACCCGTGTACGGCCCCCAGCCCCGCGCCCGCCAGGCACAACCCGCCGAACAGGCTCGCCAGGGCCAGGTCCTCGCCGACGGTGCCGCCGGACCCGAACCCGGCCTCGAACGCCCGCCGCAGCGAGCGCGCGGAACGGCGCAGGCCGTCGCGCGCCAGGGCGTCCGTGACGGGGTTGGCCCGGGCGGACAGGAACGGCTCGATCAGTTGCGTCAGCGCGTCCATGCCGCCCGCGGCGACGACGCCGGCCGGGAGCCCGGCCAGCAGGTCGGGGTCGACGACGGCCAGCCGCGGCAGCAACGGCGCGCCGCGCAGGCTCACTTTCACCCCGCGACCCACCCCGCCACCACCCACCCCGCCGCCACCCACCCCGCCATCGGTCGACAGGACGGCGTTGCGGGTGACCTCCGCGCCGGTGCCCGCCGTCGTCGGGACGGCGACGCACGGCAGCCCGGACCGGGTGACGGGCACGCCGCGGCCGACGACCTCCAGATGGTCGAGTGGGTCGGCCCCGGAGGCGGCGAGGACGGCGACCGCCTTGGCGGCGTCCAGCGCGCTCCCGCCGCCCAGACCGAGGACGCCGTCGCACCGCTGAGCCCGGGCCAGCGCCACGCCCTCGCGCACCAGCTCGACCGTCGGCTCCCCCGGGACCGGCAGCACCACGCTGTCGCAGCCCGCCGCGGTGAGCGCGGCGCGGGTGGCGTCGGCGCGCGCGGGACTGCGGCCGGTGACGACGAGGACGCGGGTGACCGCCAGTGCGGCGAGGGCACCGGGCACCTCCGCGAGCCGGCCGCGGCCGAACCGCACGTCGCCGGGCACGCCGAGGTCGAACCGGACGCCGCTCACCGTCCGAGCCTAGCCACGCTCCCCCGTCCCGGTCGCCGGGCCGGTACGGGTCAGCCGTGCGCGACCCGGACGGTGTGCAGCGGCCCGAGCGAGGCCATGCCGGCCAGCCAGCGGGCCACCGGATCGCCGCCGTGGGCGTCGTCGCGGGAGTCGTCGCGACCGGTGCCGGCGTCGGTGGCGGGCTCCCACACGGTGCCGCCCAGGCCCGCTCCCGTGTCGGCGTCCACCAGCGAGGCCGCCGCACGGGCCGGGCCGGCGTAGTGGCCGGGCGGCCCCGGGTGGACGCCGTTGACGTGCTCGTCGGTGAAGACGACGAGCAGGTTCGCGGCGTCCACCGCGGGCTGCGCGTCACCGAGCAGGCCCGGCTCGCCCGGGTACAGCGCGGCCATCACCGCGCGTCCCGTCCCGCGCACCCAGGTCGCGGTGCCGGACGCCGTCATCATGCCGGCGGCCACCTGGGCGGCCAGCGACGCGTCGTGACCGACCGGAGGGGGCGCGGAACGCACGGACGACCCGGCCGAGACCGTCGCCGCTGCCGAGCCGGACGACGCCGGGCCGGAACGCCACCGGTGCTCGGCCGCGAGCACCGTCAGCGCCGTCACGGCCAGCACCACGAGGACCGTGCCGAGCGCCCGGCGCCCTGTCATCCGATCGGCCACGACGCACCCCTCCCCCACGCGGGCACCCACCTGCCCGCACCGGCATGACGCCGCCGGCTCCCCGCAACGTTGCACGTCCGTGCCGAATCGCCGACCGGGAGGACCTCCCCCAAGCTGAGGGCCACGCGCGTCACGAGCGGCAGGGGTACCGCATGGACAGGCTCGAGCACGTCGTCGGGTCGGTCGCGCCCGTCGCCGGGCCGGACGCGCCGAACGCGCTCGACGCCGAGGCGCTCGTCGCGGCGCTGTGGGGGTCGGCGTCCGTGGCGGTGGCCGTCTGGGACGCGGACGGCCGGTACGTCGCGGTGAACGACCACCTCGCCGTCGCGACCGGTCGCCCGGCCGGGGAGCGCGTCGGCCGCCGTCCGGCGCAGGTGCTCGGCGACGGCGTCGCGGACGTCGTCCAGCGGCTCGTCGACGAGGTGCTGGCGACCGGCCGGACCCGGCTCGCGGTCGAGCTGTCCGAGGGCGACCGGGTGTGGGAGACCACATGGTTGCCCCTGCACCGCGACGGGCGCGTCGTCCAGGTGGTGTGCCTGGCCTTCCCCGTCGGCCCGTCCCGGCGGCGGCTGCTGGAGAACGAACGCGCGCTGCGGGCCTCGGCCGAGGCCGCCGGTGCCCGGGCCGGCCAGCTGCTGGAACTGGCCCGTCGCCTCGCCGCGGTCCGCCGGCCGGTCGACGTCGGCGTCGCCTTCGCCGACGCGGGCTTCGCGGGCACCGGCGCCGTCGGCTGCGGCATCGGGATGCTCGACGAACCGGCGCGCCAGTTGCGGGTGCTGACGACCGTCGGCGGCCCGAGCTGGGGCTCGATCCCGCTGGACTCCGGGCTGCCGTTCGCCCGGGCCGCAGTGACCGGCCGGGTGCAGCGCAACACCCGCGCCGAGGTCGCGGCGGTCGAGGCCCGGGCCGCCGCCTGGATGGACCGAGCGGGCGCGCGGCTGGCGCTGTCGGTGCCACTGCTGGACGACGTCCGTACCGTCGGCAGCCTCAGCCTCCAGCTGCCGGACGACGACCTCGACGACGCCGCACTGGAGCACCTGCAGGCCGTCGCGGCCATGATCGGTCAGGCGCTGGGCCGGGCCGAGGCCCAGGAACAGGCGCAGGGCGCCGTCGAGGAGCTCCAGCGCGCCCTGCTGCCGCAGCGCCTGCCGCAGTCGTCGCTGGTCAGCATCCTGACCGGGTACCGCGCGTCCAGCCGCGCCGCCGAGATCGGGGGCGACTTCTACGACGCGGTGGCGCTGCCCGGGGACGGCGTGCTGCTGCTGCTCGGCGACGTCCAGGGCCACGACCTGGCGGCGTCGGCGATCATGGCGCAGCTGCGCGCCGTCCTGCACAGCATGGCGGCCGAGGGCCAGCCGCCGGCCGAGCTGCTCACCAGGGCGGACCGGTTCCTGGCGAGCATCGAGCCGGACCGGCTGGCGACCGCCGTCGCGGTGGAGATCATGCCGCGCACCGGGCTCGCCGCGATCTGCATGGCCGGCCACCTGCCCCCGCTGCTGGTCACCCCGGAGGGTAGCCGGGTGCTCGACCTGGAGCCCGGCCTGCCGCTCGGCCTGCTCGACCGGCACCGGGTCGAGCACGTCGTGCCGCTGCCCGAGGGCTCGCGGCTCGTGCTGTTCACCGACGGCCTCATCGAACGGCGCGACGAGTCGGTGACCACCTCCCTGGAGCGGCTCAACGACACGGTGACCGCCTGGGCGGCCGCGGACGCCGCCGCGCTCGCCGACGTCCTGCTGCGCGCCGCCCCCAGCCAGACCGGCGACGACGCCGCCGTCCTCGTCGCGGACGTCGTCCTGCCCGCGTCCGGGCCCTCCGTCCTCACCCGGATCCTGCCGCCGCTGCCGCAGAGCGTCCTCACCGCCCGGCGGTGGGCGACCGTGGGGCTGCGCCGGCTCGGGATCGCCCCGGCGGCGCTGCCCGACGTCGAGCTGGTGCTCACCGAGCTGGTCGCCAACGGGACGCGGGCCGCCGGGACGCCGGTCACGGTGCTGGTGAAGCCGATGGACGGCTGCGTGCAGCTGGGCGTGCGCGACGACAGCCAGCGCCGCCCGCACCGGCGCGAGGCCTCCGTCGAGGACCCCGACGGGCGAGGCCTGGCGATCGTCGAGATGCTGGCCGAGCGCTGGTGGGTCGAGGACCACCTCGACGGCGGCAAGACGGTCTGGGCGCAGGTCGCCGTGCCGTCGGTGGGACGGTCCGGCGCACGCACGTCGTGATCACGCTGAAGTCCATGATCACGGCGAAGTCCATGATCACGGGAGGGGTGGGCGGGGTGCGGGTCGCAGGGTGGGTTGCGGGGGTCCTCGTGGTGGCGGGCGCGTTCGTGGCGGGGCGGCTGACGGCGCCCTCGGCACCTCCGGGCAGCTCGGCGGGGGCGGGCAGCTCGGCGGGGGCGGGGGACTATGCGGCCGGGGTGGCCGCGGGCGAGGCGCTCGGCGTCGCGGAGGGCCGGGCGCTGCAGGTGGGCGCGAGCCTGCCGGCGGGCACCCGCGACGTGCCGGGCCGCGCGTTCACGGCGGGGTACGCGGCCGGCACCGGCGACGTCTTCAGCGGGTACGACGGCGGCTGGCGGCGCGGCGTCCTGTACGTCGTCGAGCTGGAGACCGGCCGGCCGCCGCTGACCTATCGGATCGCCGCCCGCGCCGAGCTGCACCCGGGCGCACGCTACGAGCTGTGCGGCGCCGGTCCGCAGATCTGCGAGCGCTGACGCCGCCGCGTCGTCCCGAGCGGGCTCAGCCGGAGGGCGTGCCGTCGGCACGGTCCGGCGGCTGCCGGGCCACGTCGGCGGCCACCGGGTCGACGTGGACGGCGAACCGGTTGCGGCCGGCCCGCTTGGCCTCGTACATCGCGGCGTCCGCCTGGGCGAGCACGCTCTCCGGGTTCGTCGTCGCGGCGAAGGGCGGCACCTCGGCCACCCCGATGCTCACGCCCGTCGCGATCTTGACGCCGGCGATCTCGAACGGCTCGTGCAGCGCCGCCACGAGCTTGCGCGCCACCGCCTGGGCGTGGCCACCGTCCTCGATCAGGACGGCGAACTCGTCGCCGCCCAGCCGGGCCGCGGTGTCGCCCGCGCGCAGGCACGAGCGGATGCGCTGGGCCACCTCGCCGAGCAGCAGGTCGCCGTGGGAGTGGCCGAGCGTGTCGTTGACCCGCTTGAAGCCGTCGAGGTCGAGCACCAGCACGCTGACGGTGCGCAGGTCGCGGCGCTGCAGGTCGGTGGCGTGGTTGAGGCGGTCCCGGAACAGCGCGCGATTGGCCAGACCGGTCAGCGGGTCGTGGAAAGCCCGCCAGTGCAGCTTCGCCTCGCGCTCGGTCGCCTCGCCCCGCAGCCGGTCGGCGAGCAGGATCTGCCCGAGGAGCGCCGCGAGGAGGTGGAGGAGCCGGGCGTGCTCGACGAGGCTGTCGGACTGCGGCTCGGGGTCCAGGCCGCACAGCGTGCCGAAGACCTCACCGTCGCCGCTCGGGATCGGGATGCCGACGTAGGCACCGATCTTGAGCAGCTTGGCGACCCCGGCGTCCGCGTACTCGGGGACCGCCATGGCCTGCGGCGCGATCTGCGGCGTCCGGCCGGCCACCATGTGCTGGCAGAAGGAGTCCGACCAGGCGTGGCTGCCGCCCGGCTCCTTGCCGTACGCGTCGTCCCTGACGTGCAGGTAGACTTGGCGGTCGTCCAGGTGCCGGCTGACGGACCAGAAGCCCAGCGGCAGGGTGTCCTTGAGGAAGTCGATCACCATCCTGGACGCCTGGTCGAAGGACAGCAGGTTCAGCTCCGGCGGCAGATCCGACTCCACGCCCCACTCCTCCTGCCGTTGTCGACCGCCGCGGGGGACCCCGTCGTCCTCCGCGGCATGACAGTGCATCGGCTCGGCGGGCGGTCATGTGCAGTCCGCCGAAGGGGTGAGTCTGCCGCCGGCGGCGCGTCTTCCGGGTTGTCGCGGCTGGGTCGCGGCTGGGTCGCGGTCAGAACAGGGCGAGCTGCGCCTCCGGGACGACGACCGGTGCCCTCCGCCGTCGCGCGCCGGACCCGCCCGCGACCCGCGCTCCTCCCCCTGCCCGGACGCCCGTGCCCGCGGGACCGTCGCCGTCGCCGCTCCCGGCGTCGGGCAGGGTCAGCGTGGGCACGGCGAGCGCGAGCGCCGCGGCGACGTGCGGCGGGTCCACCCGCGGCAGGTAGGCGGGGGCACGGTCGTAGCCGTTGTGCAGCCACGCGGGGGCCGGCTCGCCGACCAGCGCCCACAGCGAGGGCCCCAGCCCGATTCCGCGGGCGTTCAGGGCGGCCCGCATCCGGACCCCGTCCAGCGGCAGGGCGGCCTTCTTCAGGCTGGGCATCCGCAGGTCGGCGCGCATGGCCATCAGGGCCTGGTTGCGGGCGACGGTCGCCCGGACGTCGTCCTCGACCAGCCGGGCGGCGAGCGTCTCACCGACGACCTCGACCACCTCCCCCGCGTGCCCGCCGTCCAGGGCCGCGTACACCCCGGTGACGCTGCCGAACGCGGCGAGCAGCCGGGCGGCGGTCTTGCCGCCGATGCCCGCCACGCCGGGCAGGTTGTCGGAGGTGTCGCCGCGCAGCGCGGCCAGGTCGCGGTACTGCTCCGGGCCGACGCCGCACAGCGCACGCAGGCTCGCGGGGGTCAGCACGGGCGAGGCGTCCATCCCGCCGTTGAGCACGCGCAGCACCGAGGTGGTCTCGTCGAGCAGGGCGAAGGAGTCGCGGTCGCTGGTGACCAGGGTGGCCCGCCAGCGGCCGCGCCGGGCCAGCGCCGCCGCGGAGGCGAGCACGTCGTCCGCCTCGTAGCCTGCCCGCACGACGACGCTCAGCCCGGCCTCGGTCAGCAACTGCGGCGCCGCGTCGAGCTGCTCGGCGAGGTCAGGATGCTTCTCGGCCCGCTGCGCCTTGTAGTCGGGCCACTCCTGCCGCCGGACCGAGTGCTCGCGCGAGTCGAACCCGACCACGAGCGCGTCCGGGGTGAGCCGCGCCGCCGCCGTCGCGATGAAGCTGACCAGACCGCGCAGCGCCCACGCCGGGCGCCCCTCGCCGTCGCGCTGCTCGCTGCCGGCCATCGCATGGTGCGCCCGGTGCAGCAGGCTGTCGCCGTCGACGGCGAGCAGGAGCGGGACGACGGGCACCCCACCAGCATGCCCGCCCCTGGCGGGTGGGCGCACGCGTTCGCGCCGTGGTCATGCAGGGTCGACCCGGGTGCGCCCGCGCGGCGGCGACGGTGAACGCGACGTCGAACGCGACACGGAACAGTTCTGGTGGTCGGAACCGCCGTTCCGGTTCACCGTCGGGGTCATCGACGTGCCCCTCGGTCGTGACCGGCCACTCATGGTCGGACCACGCCCATATGACGACGACGCCCGCGGCCCTCAGTCCTGCGCGAACGTGGGCGTGATGATCGCGCGCGCCAGGGTGTGGAACGCGAGGTTGAACGAGACGACCGCGGGCGAGGCGTTCTCGTCGACGTCCAGCTTCTCGACGTCGATCGCGTGGACGACGAGGAAGTACCGGTGCACCTGGTCGCCGGGCGGCGGCGCGGCGCCCCCGTAGGCCGCGGCGCCCATGTCGTTGCGGACCATGAACGCACCCGGCGGCAGGCCGGCACCGCCCTCGGCGCCCGCGCCGCGCGGCAGCGACGTGGTGCTCGCGTCGAGACCCACGACGACCCAGTGCCAGAAGCCGCTCGGCGTCGGCGCGTCCGGGTCGAACATGGTGACGACGAAGCCGCGCGTGTCCGCCGGCTGACCGGACCAGCTCAGCTGCGGCGACGCGTTGCCCCCGGCGAACGTGAAGTCCGTGGCGAGCGGCTCGCCGTCCGCGACGTCCTCGCTGGTCACCGAGAAGGTGCCCGCGGCGGGGAGCAGCGGGTACGGGTCCGGGGTCACGGGCCGATCGAGCATCGGTACTCCTTCTCGAGAGGGTCTGCGGGGCAAACCCTGCCAGGCGGCAGGAGCCACGCAACCCGTGGCCGGGATCGCCCCGGACCGGCCCAGCCGGTCGGTCGGGCGGTCGGCCGGTCGGTCAGGCGGTCGGTCAGGCGGTCGGTCAGGCGGTCGGTCAGGTCACTCCGGGGACCGGGCGGCCGTCCTCCAGGTAGACGAAGCCGGGCGCGGCGAGCGTCGCGGCGACCCGGCGCCGCACCGGCTTGCGCAGCAGCTCCAGCGCCTGCGGCACGGGCACGAGCCGGTGCTGCGAGATCTCCTCGACCGGCACCACGACGCCGGCCAGGACGTCGTCCGGAAGCGCCCCGCAGTCGAACAGGAACCGCACCCCGCCGCGCCGCCCGTCCCGGTCCGGCCGGGTGTCGACGCAGGCCAGTCGCCCGGTCGTCACGACCAGGCCGCACTCCTCGAGGACCTCGCGGCGGCACGCCTGCCAGGGCGTCTCGCCGGTCTCCTCCACCTCGCCGCCGGGCAGGGTCCAGCCCGACTTGTAGGTGGGCGCCAGGACGAGCAGCCGGCCGAGCCGGTCGAAGATCAGGGCACCCGCGGACGCCGGGACGGTGGGGACGACCCGCACCGGTTGCTTCACCACGCCGCACCACACCCCCTGGTGACGTTCCGGCAGGCCACCGGTGAGTACGGTAGTCGCCGTGGTCCTGAACCGCCCTACCGGCACCCTGAACTTCCGGGACGCCGGCGGCGCCCCGGCCGGCACCGGACGACGCGTGCGGCGCGGGCTGCTGTTCCGCAGCGACACCCCGCAGTTCCTGACGCCCGCCGACGTGGACCTGCTCGTCGGGCGGCTCGGGCTGCGCACGGTCGTCGACCTGCGCCGCGCCGAGGAGGCCGAGCGCGAGGGCTGCGGGCTGCTGGCCGGCACGTCCGTCGTCCGGGCCGCCTTCCCGGTGGTGTCGCGCCGGGCACAGCTCGAGCAGGAGCTCGAACAGGTGACCGAGCAGGAGCTCGAGCGGGCCACCGACGTGCCGCTGGTGACCCGGTGGGAGCCGGTCGTCGAGCACTACCTCGGGTACCTGGCGGTGTCCGGGGACGCCGTCGCAGGGGCCGTGCGCCGGCTCGCCACGCCCGGTGCGCTGCCTGCGCTGGTGCACTGCGCGGCCGGCAAGGACCGCACCGGCGTCGTCGTCGCCTTCGCCCTGTCGGTGGCCGGGGTCGCCGACGAGGACGTCGCCGCCGAGTACGCCGCCGAACCGGACGGCGTCGCCCGCACCGTGGAGCGGCTGCGCGGGCTGCCCGGCTACGCGGCGATGATCGACAACCTGCCGGCGGAGGCACACCTCACCCCGGCGCACTACCTGGAGCACTTCCTGGCGCAGGTACGCGCCCGGTTCGGCGGGCCGCGCGCCTGGCTGGTCACGGCCGGCGGCGTCCCCGAGGCCGAGCTGGACCGGCTGGCGGAACTGCTCACCGAGCCCACCACCGACGAAGGACCACCATGGAAGGCGTGACCCTGCCCCGGATCGGCGCCGAGACGCACGCCGTCGCCCCGCGGTTGACCCGCTACGCCTGGCTGTCCATCGCGGCCGCCCTGGCGACGATCGGGCTGAAGTCGGCGGCGTACCTGGTCACCGGCTCGGTCGGGCTGCTGTCGGACGCCGCCGAGTCCGTCGTGAACCTGGTGGCCGCCGTCGTGGCGCTGGTCGCGCTCGGAGTCGCCGCGCGTCCCGCCGACGACAACCACCACTACGGGCACGGCAAGGCGGAGTACTTCTCGGCCGGCCTCGAAGGTCTGATGATCTTCGTGGCGGCCGCCATCATTCTGGTGACGGCGGTCCAGCGCTTCCTCGCGCCCGCCCCGATCGAGAGCGTCGGGCTGGGGCTGGCGATCTCCACCGTCGCCTCCGCGATCAACGCCGCCGTCGGCGTGCTGCTCGTGCGGGTCGGACGGCGGCACCGCTCGGTCACCCTCGTCGCGGACGGCCGGCACCTGCTCACCGACGTCTGGACCTCGGTCGGCGTCGTGGTCGGGGTGCTGCTCGTCGCGCTGACCGGCTGGCAGCGGCTGGACCCGGTCGTGGCCGCCGCCGTCGGCCTGAACATCCTGGTCACCGGGTTCCGCCTGGTCGCCCAGTCCACGGTCGCGCTCCTCGACGTCGCGCTGAGCCCGGAGGACGACACGCGCCTGCAGGCCGCGCTGGGTCCCTTCCGCACCGGCGAGGTGGACGTGATCGAGGTGCGCACCCGGCAGTCCGGCCAGCACCGCTTCGTGGCGCTCACCCTCAAGGTGCCCGGCGACTGGACGGTGCACCGGGGCCACGACCTCGCGGACGACGTCGAGGCGGCGATCGCCCGGGAGCTGCCCGGCGTCGCCGTCCAGACCCACCTGGAACCGGCCGACCTCTGATCCCGGCGCCCCCGTCAGCAGGAGCGCTGAAGGACGCTACGGGACGGTCTGGACCTTCTCGAACGTCTCCTCGTTGCGCTTGATGACCTCGATGGTGAGGTCCTTCAGGGTCACGTCGCCGGTGGCCGGGTCGATGCGCAGGTCGGCGCCGAGCACCGACTCGGCGCGCGGCACGGTCACCCCGGCGCCGGAGAACAGCGCCTCGCGCACGCCCTTGCGGGTGCCGTCGGACTGCCGGATCGCGGCCAGCACCACCTGCAGGGCGGCCACCCCGTAGAGCGCGTACGGGTCCGGCGGGTCGGCGCCGTAGGCGGCCTGGTAGGCGTTGAGGAAGTCGCTGCCCGCCCCGCCCCGCAGCCGGATGTTCGCCGGCGAGAGGCCGGGGAAGGTGATGTACATGCCCTGCGCCTCGGCCAGCTTCGCCAGCTGCGGCTCCCCCGCGAACCCGTCCGGGGCGATCAGCCGCACCCGCTGGTTGTCCCCCAGGACGGCGACCTTGTCGCGGACGACGGCCGGCCCGTCGTGCGCGACCGCACCGCCGAGGAAGACCGCGTCCGGCGGCCCGCCGTCCACCGCCTTCGCCGCGGCGGTGAAGAGGTCCTGGTGGCTGCCCGAGCTCTTCCACTGGGCCTGCCCCACGACCCGGATCCCGGCGGCCTGCGCGGCGGAGGCGAAGGTCGCCGCCACGTGCTTGCCGTACGTGCCGCCGTCGTCCAGCACGAGCACCGACTTCACGCCGAGGTCGCCCGCGGCGAACGCCGCTGCCGCCTTGCCCTGGATGTCGTCCGTGGTGACCACCCGGGCGAAGGTGCGCACCCCGCCGGGGTAGTAGACGTCGGGCTCGCCCGCCTCCCAGGCCTTGGTCAGGCCCGGGTCGGTGCTGCCGTTGGAGACGACGGCCAGCGCCCGGGCTGGGTCCTTGCCGACGATCGGCACCAGGATCTTGGCGCAGCCGGAGTTGTACGGCCCGACCACGGCGACCTCGTCGAGCGCCGCCAGGTGGCGCCGGGCGGCCGACCGGCAGGCCTCGCTGTCCCACTTCTTGTGCGCCGGCGACGCCACGTCGTAGCGGCGCACCGTCACCGGCCGCCCGCCCACCGTGTTCCCGAGGCGCTTGAGATACAGCTCGACCGCCAGGTTGGTCGGGTTGCCGGGGGCCGGGATGTCCTGCTCGGAGAAGTCCACCGCCACGGTGACGGCGGCCGGGCCCTGCGTCGTCGCCGTCCGGTGCGCCAGGAGCGAGCCGGGCGGGACGTCGAAGGCGTACGTGGCGCCGAGCACCCCGCCCACCAGCACGAGGACCGCCGCCGCCGACAGCCACCCCGCCGCGCGGCGCCGCGGGCGCGCGGGCGGCGTCGGGGCCAGCAGCACGGTGACGTCGGACGGCGCACCCGCCTGCCCCGGCGGCCCGGGCAGGACCGGCGGCGCCGGCGGCGCGCCGTGGTTGGCCGGCGTGCCCTGGGCGAAGGGCACGCCCTGCCCCGGCGGCACCCCGCCGGAGGACCGGTCGACCTGCCAGCCCTGCACGTCCAGGGCGTACCGCAGCGCGTCGGCCAGCGCGACGGCGTTCGGGTACCGGTCCTGCGGGCGCTTGGCCATGCCCCGGACGACGGCCGCCTCCAGCGCCGGCGGGACCCCGGGCACCCCCATCGGCGGCACCGGGCTCTCCACGATGGCGCGCATCTGGGCGTACTGGTTGCCCTCGACGAACGGCGGGTGCCCGGTGAGCAGCGTGTACGCGGTGGAGGCGAGCGCGTACACGTCGGAGGCGACGCCGTAGTCGCCGCGGTCCAGCACCTCGGGGGCGGCGTGCGCCATGGTGAAGACGTTGCCGGTGGTCCGGTCCGGGCCGGACAGCGCGGAGATCCCGAAGTCGGCCAGCGCGGGCTCGCCGTCGTCCGCGATGAGGACGTTCTCCGGCTTGACGTCGCGGTGGATCACCCCGAGGCCGTGCGCCGCCTGCAGCGCCCCGGCCAGCTTCGCGACGGTGTCGACGACCAGGCGCGGCGGCATCGGCCCGCCGTCCGCCAGCGCCTGGGCCAGGGAGCCGCGCCGGTACAGGCGCATGACGATGAAGGGCCGCCCGTCGGACGCGGTGCCCGCGTCGATGACGTCGACGACGTGCCGGTGGCGCGACAGTTCGGACAGCAGCACCCGCTCCCGGTCGAAGCGGCGCAGCTCGCGCTCGTCGGCGCGCTCCGGGGAGAGCATCTTCACCGCGACGGCCCGGCCCAGGCTCAGCTGCTCGGCCTCGTGGACGACGGCGAAGCCGCCGCGCCCGATGCGCCGTCCGAGACGGTACCCCGGGACCTGCTCCGCTGGGCCGCCCGGCCGCTCCGACACGCCTACCTCCGCCCGTACCGGCCCGTGCAGGACGCCCCCCGCCGCCGCTGACCGCAGACCGCAGTATGGCAGGCGGCGGCGGAGCGCCGGTTCAGACCGGCAGATCAGACCGGCGGATCGAGGGCGCCGAGCAGGGTGACCAACTGGGCCCGCAGCTGGACCAGCGGGCCGCCGGGCCCGTGCAGCCCGTCGTGCAGGTCGTCCAGGACGGCCTCGACCTGGTCGGACGCCGAGGTGAAGGCGAGGATCTCGGCGAGCGAGAGCTGCTGGTTGAACACCTCCACCTGGTTGCGCCACTCGCGCAGCAGCCGGGTGAGGGCCTCGTCCCGTGAGGGCGAGAGCACGGCCGACAGCAGGGCGGCGTCGACCGCCGAGACGTGCAGCCGCCGGTAGACCTGCCGGACCGGGCGGGTGCCCGGCCGGCCGGGCACCGGCGTCGCGAACGGCGGGCTCTCCAGGACGCCCTGGTTGACGTGCAGCTCGTCCCGGACGGCGGCCAGCGCCTGGCCGCGCCGCTCATTGGTCGCCGCGCGCCGCTCGGCGACGACGCCGGAGATGCCGGCGAGCAGGCCGAGCGCCTCGGCGGCGGGCTCCAGCCGGCCGGACCCGGAGGCTCCGGCGAACCACAGCGCGGTGAGCCCGAACGCCACCACGAGGCTGCCCGTGGTGGCCAGGATGATCAGCAGGCGGGCGGACAGCGGCCGCGCCACCCTCCGGATCACGACCGGATCACGGCCGGCTCACCGCTCGACCCACGCTCGGCTCACGACCGGGGGCTCCGGAACACCTCGCGGGAGGCGCGGCGGGCGTCCACCGGCGGCGCATCGCGACGCGACAGCAGCAGCAGGTCCAGCCCGAACCCCCGCCCGCGCGAGGACATCGGGCTGTGCCCGGCGGCCTCGACGGACAGCCCGATGGAGTCCAGCGCGGTGTCCAGGGCCCCCCGCTCGTACTTGCGGGTGACGTAGAGCCGGATCGTGTCGCCCGCCGGGAAGGGGATCTCGGTGCGGTCGGGCAGCATCATCTTCAGGTCGCCGCCGGAGCGGTTGCGGTACAGCACCCGGATGGCGATCGAGCGGTCGCTGTCGACGTGGCCCTCGAACGCGACGTCCTCCATCGCGATGGGCAGGTCGGTGTGCTGGTGCAGGGCGCTGACGACGAACTCCTGGAACGCCTTGCTGCGGTGGTACTCCGAGGCGGCCACGGTCGCGGACTCGGCGGACAGCCGGGACGCCGTCGCGACCTCCAGCAGCAGCTTGTCGTCCGGGCGCATCAGCGCCTTCGACAGGGCCGCGACGAGCTGCAGGTCGTCGTCGAAGTTCGCCATCGTGTTGCCGAGCAGGGAGAACAGCACCGGCTCGTCGCCCACCAGCCGGCTGCGCAGCCCGTCGAGCTCGCGGACGTTCTCCTCGACGGAGAAGTCGAGCTGCACCGGCAGGATCCGCTTGCGCAGCGAGCGCACGAACGGCAGCACCCGCATCGGCTGCACGCAGATGCGCAGCATCTGGGCGCTGAGGTCCACCGGGACGTAGAGCATCTCCTGGTGGGTGGGGTGCAGCTGGCCGACGACGACGCGGTCCTTCTCACCGGTGCCCGGGCCGAGGCTGAAGTAGTGGAACCGGCCGTCGGGCAGCGTCGGCGCGACCCGGGCCCAGCGCGCCTCGAACGACTCGATGCCGTCCTTCATGACCGGGTAGTACGGGTCGTTGCACGCCCGCTGCCACGCGATGGTCGGCTCGATGCCCCAGTAGGAGTAGCCGGACAGGATCCGCTTGCCGGTGCCGCTCTCGGAGTAGGGGCGCTTGAGGTCGTCGTTCATCTCGGCGAGCTTGCGCGACTGGTCCTCGCCGACCAGGCAGAAGGACCAGGCGAAGTCCGTCTCGTCGATGAGCCGCTCCAGGCGCCGGAGCAACCGGTCGTCCTCCGACACGTCGCCCCCCACCTGCCGACCGCCCGTCCGCAGCCCGTCCGTTCCGACGGGCTCGACGCTAGCAGACGGGTGCGAACCGGACGCGGCAGGTCAGCGGCGTGGTGACGGGTGCGCTCACCGCTGCGGGCGGGGCTCGCCGCGGTAGGTGCCGAAGGACCAGCGGTTGCCCTCTGGGTCCCGGACAGCGAACTCGCGCGAGCCGTGGTCGGTGTCCGCCGGGGGGCGGAGGACGCTCGCCCCGGCCGCGATCGCGCGGGCGAACAGCGCGTCAGGCTCCTCGGTGACGCCGTACCCGCCGAAGCTGCCCGGCGGCAGCGCCCAGACGTCGTCCGGGTCGTGGCGGACGGACCCCAGCATCAGGCCGCCGCCGGGGGGCCAGGCGAGCTGGGCGTGCGCGATGCCGCCCGCGCCGTCGGGGTACGCGACGACCTCCTCGAAGCCGAACGCGGCCACCAGGAAGTCGATCAGGCCACGGGCGTCCCGCGCCCGGAGCGTCGGCCACAGCTGCGGGGCCGGCCGCCGGGTGGCGGGGGCGGGCCGGGTGGCGGGGGCGGGCCGGGTGGCGGGGGCGGGCCGGGTGGCGGGGGCGGGCCGGGTGGCGGGGGCGGGCTGGACGGTGAGCTCGGGCTGGGTCATGCGCTCAGCTTGCGTCCCAACCGGCGACCCCGGCTTGGACGAACCCGAACTCCTCGACGACCAGCGCGGACGGCGGGCAGCCCGCCAGGGCCCGGAACTCCCGCGCCAGGTGCGCCTGGTCGCTGAACCCGCCCTCGGCGGCCAGGCGGGCCAGCCCCGGCGGCCGCCCCGCCGCGACGTCCGCGTACAGCCGGCGCCGGGCGCGGTCGAAGCGGGTCACCCGGGCCAGCTGCTTGGGCGTCAGGCCGACCTCCCGGCGGAAGACCTGCTGCAGCCGGCGCCCGCTCCAGCCGACCTCGGCCGCCACCCAGGCCACCGGCACCCGGCCGCCCGACCCCATCACCAGCCGCCAGGCGCGGGCCGCCTCCGGCGCCGGGACGGCCCCGGAGGCCCGGTCGAGCAGCCGGACCAGACCGGCGTCCAGCAGGTCGAACCGCCGCGCCCAGGTGGGTGCCGCCAGCAGCTGCGCGCGCAGGTCGTCGGCGCCGGGACCGAGGACGTCGGCGAGGTGCAGGTCGATGCCCGCCAGCTCACCGGCGGGCACCCCGAGCAGCGCCCGGGCACCGAGTGGGTGCAGGCCCACCTGGATCCCGGCCTGCCGCCCGTCGTGCCGGATCAGGGCCGGCGCGGTGTGCAGGCCGCCGACCAGCGCGTCGAACCGGCCCGGCGCCTGCCGCGGGTCCGGGTGGGCCGCCATCGTCAACGGGTCGTCGAGCGTGATGATCAGCGTCAGATAGGGCGACGGCAGGCCCCGGTGGGTGCCCGGCCCCGCCGTGACCAGCCGGTATCCGTGGTACCCGGCGACCAGCCCGCGCAGCCGGGGGCCGGGCGGCCGGGCGACGAGCTCCTGCGCCGTCATGCACTGATTCTGCCCGACCGTCCGCCCCGTGGGACGGCGTGCGCGTCGAGGTGGAAACCCGGGCCGCCGACGGGCAGGGTGGGTGTCTGGTCCACCGGGAGGGGAGCGCACGATGCAGAGCACAGGGCAGTCCTCGGGATCGTCATCGGGACAGGCCTGGCAGGCGCCGCTGGAGGTCGACCCGGCCGAGGTGGGCGAGCAGGCCCGCGAGCTGCTGGACGACGACACCGACCCGGAGGCCCCGGTCGGCGCCGGGCCGCGCGCCGCCGACCTGGATCTCGGCCTCGGGCTGGTCCCCGAGGCGGACCTCGCCGAACAGCTCGCCGACGTGCCGTTCGACGACGACGGTGACCGGTGAGCGCCGCCGACGTGCATGACCGCAAGGGCCGCAAGAAGCAGGAGGAGGCGGCGCACCGGGATGCCGTGATGGGCACCGGCAAGCCACTGCGCCGCAGCGCCGGGATCGTGCTGTTCCGGCTGCGCGACGGCGTCCCCGAGGTGCTGCTCGGGCACATGGGCGGGCCCTTCTGGCGCCGCAAGGACGCCGGCGCCTGGACGATCCCCAAAGGCGGCTACACCGAGGAGGAGGACCCGATCGAGGCCGCGCGCCGGGAGTACGCCGAGGAGATCGGGCACCCGGTGCCGGACGGCGAGCTGATCCCGCTGGGAGAGGTGCTGCAGGCCAACGGCAAGGTCGTCACCGCCTGGGCGGTCGAGGGCGACCTCGACCCCGCCGCGGCGACCAGCAACACGTTCGAGCTGGAGTGGCCGCCCCATTCCGGGCGCCGCCAGACCTACCCGGAGCTCGACCGCGTCGCCTGGTTCACCCTGCCCGCCGCCCAGGAGTCCGCCGTCGCGGCCCAGGCCGCCCTCTTCGAGCGCCTCGCCGCCACCCTCGACGAGCCCTCGTCGTGATCATGCACGGTTGAACATCGGAATCATCGATGTTCGACCGTGCATGATCACGACCCGGCCTTCGTGAGCCAGCGGTGGGCGGACTTCTTGCGGGCCGCGGGCCACACGTCCTCGAAGCGGCCCTGGGTGGCGTCGGCGCGGGCCTGCTCCAGGGCGTGCAGCCGCCCGTAGGTGAAGGTGTCCTCGCCGTCGGCCCGGGCGGCCGCCGCCAGGCCCAGCAGCTCGGTGCGGATCACGACGCTGTCCTGGTGGTCCCCCAGCACCTCCTGCACCGCCTCCATCCGCGCGGCCCACGCCTTGGCCGTGCCGCCGTGGGTGGCCACCAGCGACTCCCCCGCGTACCGGGCGCGCTTGGCGGCCTTGCGCACCTCGTGCAGCAGCTCGTCGCGCCGGTGCGCGTCGGCGCCGTCCCCGGTGGCAGCGTGCACGGCGTCCACGAGCCTGCGCAGGCGCCGGAAGGTCTTCGCCACCAGCGGCAGCAGGACGTCGTCCGCGTCGCCGTGCGCGGCCGGGGTCAGCGCCGGATCGGTGACCAGCGCGTCCAGGGCGTCGAGCAGGACGAAGTACCGCGGCCCGTCGAGGACGGCGAGCAACTCGTCGTGCGCGGCCCGGTAGCGCGCCCCGAGCGTGGTCGCGATCCGCTCCCCCACCGGGCCCGCCACCAGCTCGGCCGGCTCGTGGGACAGCAGGTCGGCGAGCTCGTCGCGGACCACCTCGGCGTCCCGCGCCCGGCCCAGCACCTCACCGAGCCACCTCAGCTCCGCCCGCACCGGCTCGGCGACGTCGGGGTCGAGCAGCGGGCGGTCGGTGGTCAGCGCGCTGCGCAGCCGCCGGGCGGCCACCCGCATCTGGTGGACGGCGTCCGGGGCGTCGGCCCGGGCGAGCGGGTCGTTGCCGGTCAGGCGGGTGACGTGCTCGCGCAGGTGGCGCAGCAGGACGGCGGCCGCGCTGCCCTTGCCGACGCCGTCCGGCAGCGCGGGCACCTTCGGCGGGAGCCGGTCGCCCAGCGCCCGGGACAGCTTCGAGGGGCTGTCGCTCGGGCGCGCACCCGCCGCCACCAGGGCGTCGACGACGGCGTCGAGCAGGCGCCGGTCGCCGTGCACCAGCTCGACCTCGAGCTCCGACCACTCCTGCACCGTCGCGACGGAGCCGTCGGCGCTGGGGGTCGCGGCGCTCACCTCGTCCTGGGCGATCTCCGCCAGGACGGTGCCCTCGGCGTCCAGGAGGTGACGCACCGTGCGCGTGGTCCCGAGCCGCACCGCCGGAACCAGCTCGACCCCACGCAGGAAGACCTCGACGGGCCGGCGCAGCGACGCCGGGACCGCCGTCTGCGAGCGCCCGAGCGGGGCGTGCAGCTCGTCCCGGTCGCCGTCGGTGCGCGGGCGCTTGAGGTGCCAGCCGGCGTCGTCCCCGCCGGTCCGGCGACGCAGCGTGATCTTGTTGCGGACCAGGCGCAGGTCGACGCTGTCGAAGTAGGTGGCGTCCAGGTCCAGCACGCGCGGTTCGTCGACGCCCGCCACGCCCGGCACACCGGTCAGGTCCGGCAGCCGGAAGCCCGGTCCGGGGTCGAACTTGCGCTCCACCTCGGCGACGGCAACGGGATCGGGGGCGACGGACGTCGACGAGCCAGCCATGGGCCCAGTATCGCCCCTGCCTGCCGGGCGGACCGGACGGGCCGGCCAGTGGCTACCGGAAGGCGGCGACGTGGTCCCGGGTCCAGTCGTCGAACGGGCGCGGCGCGCGGCCGAGCAACCGCTCGACGTCGGGGCCGATCTGCTGTTCGGCGGGGGTCGGGTCGCCGAGGACGGCGAGCGTGGTCTCCACCGCCCAGCCGGGCATGAACGTGAGCAGCTGCGCGTGGGCCTCCTCGCGGGTCTGCTCGACGAACCGGACCGGTTCGCCGAGGGCCCGGCCGATCACCTCGGCGCGCTGCCGCGGTGTGGTGAGCGCCGGCCCGGTGAGCTCGTAGGTCTGCCCGACGTAGCCGTCCTCGCGCAACGCCAGGGCCGCGACGGCGGCGATGTCGGCGGGATCGACGGTCGGCATGCCGACGTCGCCGAACGGGGCCACGACCGTCCGCCGGGTACGGACGGACTCCGCCCAGGCGTACGCGTTGGAGTGGAAGCCACCCGGACGCAGGACCGTCCATCCCGGTCCCGACCGGCGCACCGCCTCCTCCAGGGAGCGCATGAGCACGCCGTGGGAGTGGGACTCCGGTCGGGTGCGCACGCCCTGCGACGACAGCACCACAACCCGGCCCACCCCGGCGGACCTGGCGACGTCCAGGATGTCCCCCGGGTGCAGCGCTTCGGCACTGGTGCCGCCGTCGTGGAGGAAGACGGCGTCGGCGCCCTCGAAGGCGGGCCTCAGATCCGCTGAGCGGGCCAGGTCAGCCCTCACGACCCGGACGTCCCGCGGTACGTCACCCGCCGTGATCCGGCGCGACACCGCCGTCACCTTCTCGCCGGACGACGCGAGGGCCCGGACGAGCGGCCGGCCGACGTTCCCGGTCGCCCCGGTGACTACGATCATGGTCCTTCTCCTGTCAGGTCGTGGAGCCCTCGGCCTGTCGGTCCGGGGCGGCGCGACGCTAACACCGCCGGCATAGTAGGTACCTACAGGAAAGTAACTATGCGTCAGGGCCGGACAGGGCGGGAGGACCGCCGGGTCGCGGCGGCGGGTGTCTCGGGATGTGAGAACCATCCGGTCGGCCCTTGAGACCTGACCGTGACCCCCCTAGCGTTGTCCCCAGGTCATGAGTGCCAGCGTCAAGCCCCGGCTCGTTGGTCGGCAACCCTCCTCCGCGGTGGGGTGCTCCGGGTGAGGACCAGGCCCTGCCGGACCAGGCAGGGCAAGCGCGGGCCCGTACGTGTTCCACGGGTCCCATCCGACGTGGAGGCACGCCGTGACCCTGACCCTTGACGCCCCCTGTACGCCCGGTGAGAGCACCACGCCCGCAGCAAGCACCGCCAACCTGCCCGCGGCCACCCCGCCCTCCCCCACCCCGCCCGCCCGCCCGGACGTGGCACCGCTGCTGCCCGTGGTCGGCGGTGACCTGGCCGCCCCGCTCGTCGACGGCGGGTCCGTCCGGTACGCGAACCTGGACTACGCCGCCAGCAGCCCCGCGCTGGAGTCGGTGGCCGCCCACCTGGCCGAGGCGCTGCCGTACTACTCCAGCGTCCACCGTGGCGCCGGCTTCACCTCCCAGGTGAGCACCCAGCTGTACGAGTCGGCCCGGCGCACGGTCGCGGAGTTCCTGTCCGCCCGCGCCGACGACGTCGTCGTCTTCACCCGCAACACCACCGACGCGCTGAACCTGCTGGCCAGCGCCCTCCCCACCGGCCCGGACGCCGGGGACGTGATCTTCCTGGAGTCCGAGCACCACGCGAACCTGCTGCCCTGGCAGGGCCGGGCGCACCGGTGCGTGCCGGTGTCGCACACGCTCGCCGGCACGGTGGAGCGCCTGGCGGACGCGCTGCGCGAGCGGCCCGCCGCCCTGGTCGCCGTCACCGGGTCGAGCAACGTGACCGGCGAGATCCTGCCGATCGCCCGGATCGCCGCGATCGCACACGCGCACGGGGCCCGGATCGTCGTGGACGCCGCCCAGCTCGCCCCGCACCGCCGGATCGACCTGACCGCCCTGGACGTCGACTACGTCGCCTTCTCCGGCCACAAGATCTACGCGCCGTTCGGCGCCGGCGCCCTGGTCGGGCGCCGCGACTGGCTCGACCGGGCGCAGCCGTACCTGGCCGGCGGCGGCGCCGTCCGCGAGGTCGGCACCGACCGCACCGAGTGGGCGCCGGCCCCGGCCCGGCACGAGGGCGGGACGCCGAACGTGCTCGGCGCCGCCACGCTCGCCGCGGCCTGCCGCGCCGTCTCAGGCCTGCCCACCGGCGCGCTGGAGGCGCACGAGGGCCAGTTGCGCGAGCGGCTCGTCGCGGGGCTGCGCCGGGTACCCGGCGTCCGGCTGCTGCAGATCTGGCCCGACAGCACCGAGCGGATCGGCGTCGTGGCCTTCGTCGTCAGCGGGCACGACAGCGGCCGGGTCGCGGCCTACCTGTCGGCAGAGCACGGGATCGGCGTGCGCGACGGCCGCTTCTGCGCGCACCCGCTGCTCACCCGCCTGGGGTACGGCGACGGCGCGATCCGGGCGAGCCTGGGCGTCGGGTCCTCCTCGGACGACGTCGACCGGCTCGTCGCCGCGGTCGAGCAGCTCGTCGAGGACGGCGAGCAGTGGGACTACGCGCTCGACCACGGCCGCTGGGCCCCCACCCCGGACCCGCGTCCGGCCGCGCCGTGGTTCGCGGCGGCGACCGGGTCCCACGACGCGTCGGACGCCGGCGCCAGCCCCTGCGGCGACTGACCCGCCGGGTCCGGCCGGGCCTGGCAGGCTGTGCGGGTGACGGCTGACGGCACCTCGCGCGACCCGGTGGCGGACCTGCGACGCATCGCGTTCCTGCTCGAGCGCACCTTGGAGTCGAGCTACCGGGTCAAGGCCTTCCGGACGGCGGCCGCGGCGCTGGCCGCCCTCCCCCGGGCCGACCTGGAGCTGCTCGCCACCACCGGGGGGCTGCGCGGCATCAAGGGGATCGGCGAGAAGACGGCCGCCGTGGTGGAGCAGTCCGTGGCGGGCGAGCTGCCCGCCTACCTCGCCGACCTGGAGGCCGGCGCCGGTCAGCCGCTCGCCGAGGGGGACGCCGGGGCCACGCTGCTGGCCCGGCTCCGCGGCGACCTGCACACCCACTCGGACTGGTCGGACGGCGGGTCCCCGGTCGAGGAGATGGCGCGCACCGCCCGCGACCTGGGCCACGAGTACACCGCGCTCACCGACCACTCCCCCCGGCTCACCGTCGCCAACGGGCTGACCCCGGACCGGCTGCGCCGCCAGCTCGACGTCGTCGCCGCCCTCAACGACGAGCTGGCGGCCGGCCCGGTCGGGGCGGGCAGGGCGGATGGCGCGGCCGGCCCGGGCAGGGCGGATGGTGCGGGCTTCCGGCTGCTGACCGGGATCGAGGTGGACATCCTCTCGGACGGCGCCCTGGACCAGACCGACGAGCTGCTCGGGGTGCTCGACGTCGTGGTGGCGAGCGTGCACTCGGAGCTGCGGATGCCGGCCGACGCCATGACGCGCCGCATGCTGGCCGCCGTCGAGAACCCGCACACCGACGTCCTGGGGCACTGCACGGGCCGGTACGTCATCGAGCGGCGGTTCGCGAACGACAAGCTGACCGGCCGCACCCGCAGTGGCAAGGCGCGCCCGGAGTCCCAGTTCGACGCCGAGCGGGTGTTCGCCGCCTGCGCCGAGCGCGGGGTCGCCGTCGAGATCAACTCGCGGCCGGAACGGCTGGACCCGCCGTTGCGCCTGCTGCGGCTCGCCGTCGCGGCCGGATGCCTGTTCGCCGTGGACACCGACGCGCACGCCCCCGGTCAGCTCGACTGGCAGGCGCTCGGGTGCGCGCGGGCGGAGGCGGCCGGCGTGGACCCGGCGTCCGTCGTCACCACGTGGCCGCTCGCCGACCTGCTCGCCTGGACCGCCGACCACGGGCATCGCCCCGCCGGAGCCTGACCGGCCCCGGGCTCACCCCTGGAGGCTCACGGCCCGTTCGGTCGCGGACTCGGCGGTGGCGGGCTGCGGGACGGCGGGCCGGCGGACCGGGGCGAGCTCCAACTCCTCCGCGGCGACCGGCCAGGGCTTGGGACGCCCGAAGTGCCAGCCCTGCCCGAGGTCGGCGTCGAGGTCCCGGCACAGCTGCGCGGTCTCCTCGTCCTCGATGCCCTCCATCACGACGCTCGCCCCGAGCGTGTGCGCGAGCGCGACGACGCCGCCGACGATGTCTCGGGTGCGCTCGTCGGTGACGGCGGCCACGACCCAGGAGCGGTCGATCTTGAGCTCGTCCACCGGCAGGCGCCGCAGGTAGCCCAGGGCGGAGTACCCGGTGCCGAAGTCGTCGATGGCGAGCTGGATCCCGGCCTCGTGCAGCTGGGCCAGCGCGCCGGACGCCGGGTCGTCCTCGTCGATGAGGATCGCCTCGGTGACCTCCAGCAGCAGCTGGCGCGGCTCCATGCCCAGCTGCGCGACGAGGTCCACGACCATCGGGGCGAACGCCGGGTTGCGCAGCTGGATCGGCGAGACGTTGACGCCCAGCTCGATGTCCCGGCCGATGATGTCGCCCGTGCCCGCCTGCAGCAGCGTGTTGCGCAGCGCGAACTCGCCCAGCGCCGCGACCAGGCCCGACTGCTCGGCGACCGGGACGAACTCGGCCGGGGACACCGGACCGAGGATCTCGTCGGTCCACCGGGCGAGGCTCTCGAAGGCCGCCACCCGACCGGTGCGCAGGTCGACCAGCGGCTGGGCGTGCATCTCCAGCGAGCCGGCGCAGATGGCCGCCCGCAGCCGGCGCTCCAGGATCATCCGCCGCCGCCGGGCCTGCTCCACCACGCCCGGGTACAGCGCGATCTGGTTGCGGCCGGCGGCCTTTGCGGCCCGCAGCGCGGCCTCGGACTCCACCACCGCGCTCAGCCGGTCGTGGTGCTCGCCGACCTCGTGGAGCTCGACGCCTGCGGTCGTGCCGGTCGTCGTCCCGGAGCCGGCGGGCTCGTCGTCGTCCGGCTGCACCCGGCCGACCCCGATGCTGGCGGTCAGCGCGACCCCGGCGCCGCGGTCGTGCACGGAGCGGCGCACGGCCTCGTGCAGGGTGCCGGCGAGCCGCTCGCCGTCCTCGATGGTGCCCGGGGCGAGGATGCCGAACTCGTCGCCGCCCATCCGGGCGACCAGGCACTGCGGCGGGGAGTTGCGTTGCAGCGTGACGCCGACCAGCATGATCAGCTCGTCGCCGGCCTCCGTCCCGAGCAGGTCGTTGACCTCCTTGAAGCCGTCCAGGTCGACGGTGAGCAGCACCCACGGGCGGGACAGGTCCAGGCCGCGGATCCGGGTCGTCATGGCGCTGCGGTTGGGCAGGCCGGTGAGGACGTCGCGCAGCGCCTCGGTGTTGAGCCAGCGGACCATCCGGTTGCGCACCAGGCCGTTCATCAGCTCGCGGCCGACGAGCAGGACGAGCGTGACCGCGCCGAGCGTGACGCCGATCGCCGTCCAGCGGTGGGTCGTCGGGACGCCGAGCAGAACCGCCAGGACGAGCAGGCTGGAGACCGTGGAGATCATCGTGACGCGGGACTCCCCGAGGTCCTCCAGGAGCGTCGCGTCAGGGCTGGCGGGCCGGTCGGTCGCGTAGCTGATGACGCCCAGCGCCAGCAAGGGCAGCGCGACGCACCAGATCGGGCCGGACACCCACGGCAGGGCCCGGTCGCTGACGACGGCCGGCAGGGAGGCGATGTCCGCCAGCGCCTGCAGGGCGAGTCCGAGCGTGACGGCGGCGGCGCCGCGGCGCCGGTCCCGCGCCCACATCAGCGCGGTGATCGCCACCGTGCCGAGGTCGAACGACGCCATCAGCACCCCGGACGCCGCCGAGCCGCCGGGGTGGGCGGGGTCGCGCAGGCCCGGCTGCAGCAGGAGCCACCAGACGGCGAGCGTCCCGGTCGTCGTGACGACGAGCGCGTCCATGCCCAGGCGCAGGGCCGGGCGGGACACCCGCGAGCGGCGCGGCATGGTCAACGACGCCAGGACGACGACTGGGACGGCGAACGAGCTGACCAGGTCGCCGGCGCCGAAGGTGCGCTGCCCGGTGGCGGTGACCTGCAGGGACAGCAGCACCTGACCCGCGCCCCAGACCAGCACGGCCAGCCCGAGCAGCACCCGGGGCCGCTCCCGGTGCGTGCCGCGGTGGTGCCGCCGCCAGGACCAGCCGATGACCGTGCCGCCGGACAGCAGCGCCATCACGCCGGCCAGAGCCATCCCGACCCGGGCGGCCGCGACCTCGTCGCTGCGCGCCACGAGCGCGATCCAGGTGACGCTCGCCACGATCCCGCCGACCGGCACGGTCAGCAGGCCGAGGCGGCGCATGCCACGCTCACGACCCTCGGGCAGGCTCACATCTGCCTTATCGGCACCCCCGTCCGGCCCTGTAGGAACGGATCGCCTCGATCATCACCCTCCGCGAGCGCGTCCCCCGCCGAACCGATGAGGGCGCTCGCCGGGTCCCGGGCGCGCTCCCGGCTGACCGGGCCGACGGTGAACCTGTCGTTGAACAATGCTGGTGGCGATCACCACCGCTCCGGTTCGACGACACCTTCAACGTCACCTCGAACGCCGGCCGGGCCGGGCGCGGCGGCCGCAGTCAGGCCTCGACAGGCACGTCCCCCGGCGGCGGACCGGTCGAGCTGCGCACGGCCAGGCCTGCGGGCTCCCCGCTGACCGGGCCGACGCGCTCGCCGTCGATCACGCGCAGCAGCAGCCCGCCGGCCTGCGCCCCGAACCGGGTGACGTCGCGGTACATCGCCGACAGCGGCGGGTGGGTCATGCGGCACAGCGGCGAGTCGTCCCAGGCGAGCAGCGACACCTCGGTCGGGACGCCGATGCCCATCTCGGTGGCGACCCCGAGCCCGGCGACGGCCATCACGTTGTCGTCGTAGACGACGGCCGTCGGCCGGGGCGTCGTGGCCAGCAGCTCACGGGTGACCTCGACGCCGAGGGCGTCGGGGATCTCGGCGTGCCGGACGACGGCCTCCTGGACGCCGAGCGCCGCGGCGGTCGCGTGGAACGCCTCGGTCCGGGCCGTGGTGTGGTGCATCTGCGCCGGTCCCGCCACCCGGGCGATGCGCCGGTGCCCCAGCCCCGCCAGGTAGGTGACGGCGTCCGTCATGGCGCCGGCGTCGTCCGACCACAGGCAGTCGAACCCGTCGACCCCCTCCGGTCCGCCGACGACCAGCGCGGGCACCCCGAGCTCGCGGACCGCGGGCAGCCGGCAGTCGACGTCGAACACGTCCATCACCAGGACGCCGTCGACGCGCCCGCCCTGCCACCAGCGCCGGTACACCTCGACCGCGGACCCGTGGTCGGACACCAGCTGGAGCAGCAGGGACACCCCGCGCGGACTGAGCTCGGACTGCAGACCGGCGAGGAAGTCCATGAAGAACGTGTCGACACCCAGCGAGCTCACCGACCGGCTCAGCACCAGGCCGACGGCGTCGGCCCTGGCCCCGGACAGCGCCCGGGCGGTGCTGTTGGGGATCCAGCCGAGCTCGTCCGCGATCTGCAGCACCCGTGCCCGGGTCGCCTGCGACACGCCGGGCCGGTTGTTGAGCGCGTACGACACCGCGCCCTTGGACACTCCGGCGAGGCGGGCGATGTCGGAGATCGTGGGACGACGGGGGCCGGTCCCGGCCATCGAGGACTCCTCACCATCCGGATCTGCGCTGTGGACTGGGCTGTTCCGGCGGACTTCTGGCGGACTTTCCGGCGGACAGTCGAGCAGCGTACGGCCTGGGACGGCCTGTCCGCCCCCGCCGGCGGGCCTCCGTTCGGCGTCGCGGGCCCAACGGCCCGGGAGCGGCCCGCCCGCCGGGTCGAATCTGGTGACGGACCACCGGGGGCGGCGGTGCAACGGGTGATGAGACACCACGGACAGTGATGGGGGTACGGCGGTGAGGGACAGCGGTGGTCGGCGGGCGCCGGGCTCGATCGTGGTGGGCGTGGACGGCTCACAGGGCTCGGCGCGGGCCCTGGCCTGGACCGTGCGCGAGGCCCGCGATCGACATGCCGCCGTCCGGGTCGTGACCGCGTGGGCGTGGGGCGACAGCGGTGCGGCCCGGCAGACGCGGCAGAACCAGGAGGCCCTCGTGCGCGCCGTCCTGGCCCGCTGCCCCGGGGAGCTGCCCGAGGTGACGTCGGAGCTGGTCCAGGGGGACGCCGCGAGCGTGCTCATCGAGTGCTCCCACGACGGTGAGCTGCTGGTGCTCGGGAGCCGCGGGACCGGGGACGGCGCCGACGTCGCGGTCGGGTCCGTGGCGGACGCGTGCCTGCACCACGCCGCCTGCCCCGTCGTCGTCGTCCCGGCCGGCCCGCCGCTGGGCTTCGGCGCCGCGGAACCCGCCGCCGTCGACGGTCGCCGCACCGGCCTGGCCCCCGCCCTGCTGAGCGCCGTCGGCCTGCTCTGAACGGTCCGCTCGCGCTAGTCGACGACCTGTCGCGGCGCGGGAACCCGCAGGGCGACCTGTTCGGCGAGCGCGACAGCGGCCAGCCGTTGGGCGAGCGAGGGCCGGCCCTCGGCGGCGGCGGTGAGGACGAATCGGCCGGCGTAGCCGCTCTCGCCGTACACCGGCAGGTCGATGTCGTGCAGGAGGGGCAGGCCGAAGTGCTCGATGTCGCACACCGCGCCGTCGATCTCGATCTGGCCGTCGGGCCGCAGCCGCGGACGGCCCGCCCGCCGGGCATCGGGGGCGGGATCGAAACGACAGCCGCGCAGTCCGAGCAGGCGGATCAGCTGCTCGCAGGACGAGCGGACGGCCGCATCGGGCGTCGCCGCCCCGGCCGCCGCCGCGGCGGCCTCCCGGATCCCGGCGAGGGAACGCTGCCGGCGGTTCGCGGCGGCCTGCTGGCGGCGACCCCAGGCAGCCAGCTCCGAGACGGCGAGCGCGACCACCAGCAGCAGGGCCGCCGTCTCGACGTCCGCCCGGTCGTCGATGGCCAGCCGCTGGTACGGGCGGGTCAACAGGGCGTCGAACCACACGCCGGACGAGATCGCGGCGACGATCCCGGGCAGTCGACGACCCGACCCGGCCGTGACGGCGACCACCAGCAGCACGAGGAGCAACGCGGCGTTGGTGTTGGCGAACCACTCCCGGACCGGCACGAGCGCGGCGGTCAGCACCAGGGGTGCGACGCCACCTGCCACCTCCCAGAGACCGGTGGGTGGCTGTCGCGGCGTCCGCTGACCCGGCATCGGTGATCACTCCTCGAGGTGCTTCCCAGGAGTCCATCGTCGCTGGTCGCGAGGCTTCGACCGAGGACCTTCACAGGTCCCTTACACCGGCGGCGAGGATCCTTACGGCACCGCAGCGCGGAACCGGTCGTCGCCCGGGACCAGGGGCCATTAGGGCCGTGCAAGGATCCCCTCCCACGACGTAGGGAAAGTTGTGAACGGCGTTGTGCCGGGCCCGTGACCGGGGGATCACTGGTCCCATGAACACCTCGACACCGCGGCCTCCCGCGCCGCGAGCGGGACAGCACGACCCGCGACCGGCCGGGCACCCGCTCCCGTACCGAACGCCCGCGCCGGACCGGGGCAGCCCGGCGCCGTCCACCGCGGTCAGGTTGCTCCTGCTGCTCACGGCCGTGGTCGCCCGTGATGACGACCGACAGCTTCACCGACACCGATCCCTCGCCGGCCGGCGAACCGCTCACCACCCGCCCGGCCCCCGTGCGGGGCACCTGGCGCCAGTACATCGCCGCGCTGCGGCTCCTGGCCGTGCTCACCGTGGTGCTCGGGGTGCTCGGGGTGCTGTACCCGCTCGCCGTCACCGGGGTGGCGCAACTGCCCGGCCTGAAGGACCGGGCCGACGGCAGCCTCGCGCGCACGCCGGCCGGCGCCGTGGTCGGGAGCAGGCTGCTGGGCCAGGGCTTCCTCGACGCCGACGGCCACCCCCCGCGGCAGTGGTTCCAGTCCCGTCCCTCCACCGCCGGCAAGGCCGGCTGGGACGGCACCGCCTCCGGCGCCTCCAACCTCGGCCCCGACAATCCCGACCTGGTCACGACCATCGGCGAGCGCAGGGCCGCAGTGGCCGCGTTCGACTCGGTGCCCGGGCGTCCGGTCGCTCTTGCGCAGGTGCCCGCCGACGCCGTGGCGGCCTCGGGCTCGGGGCTCGACCCGCAGATCAGCCCCGCCTACGCCCGGCAGCAGGCCTACCGGGTGGCCGGCGCGCGCGGGCTCGACCCGGCGCGCGTCCTGGCCCTCGTGCAGGACTATGTCCGGGGACGGGCCCTGGGGTTCGTCGGTGAGGAGACGGTGAACGTGCTGGAGCTGAACCTGGCCCTCGCCGCCCTGGCGCCGGCCGCGCGGGGATGACGACCTCGGCCGGCGCCGGCCCCCGGGGACGGCTGCGGGTGTACCTGGGGGCGGCGCCGGGGGTCGGCAAGACCTTCGCCATGCTCGACGAGGGCCGGCGGCGGCGCGAGCGCGGCGCGGACGTCGTCGTGGGTCTGGTCGAGACGCACGGCCGCCCGCGGACGGCGGCGCAGGTCGGCGACCTGGAGGTCGTGCCCCGGCGGGTGGTCGCCCACCGGGGGGCCCGGTTCACCGAGCTGGACGTCGACGCGGTGCTGGCCCGCGCCCCGCAGGTCGCGCTCGTCGACGAGCTGGCCCACACCAACGTGCCGGGCAGCCGCAACGCCAAGCGGTACCAGGACGTCGCCGAGCTGCTGGCCGCCGGCATCGACGTGGTCACGACGGTCAACGTGCAGCACCTCGAATCCCTCAACGACGTCGTCCGGCGCATCACCGGGGTGCGCCAGCAGGAGACGCTGCCCGACGCCGTGGTCCGGGCCGCCGACCAGATCGAACTCGTCGACATGGCGCCACAGGCCCTGCGTCGGCGGATGGCACACGGCAACATCTACGCGGCGGAGAAGGTGGATGCCGCGCTGTCGCACTACTTCCGCCTCGGCAACCTCACCGCGTTGCGGGAGCTGGCGCTGCTGTGGCTCGCCGACCGGGTCGACGAGGGGCTGCAGGAGTACCGGGCGGAGCACGGTATCCACGACACGTGGGAGGCCCGCGAACGCGTCGTCGTCGCGCTGCCCAGCGGACCGCAGGGCGAGGCGCTCATCCGCCGGGCCGCGCGGATCGCCGCCCGCACCGGCAGCCGTCTGCTGGCCGTCCACGTGGTCCGCTCCGACGGCCTCGCCCGCGGTGACGCCGCCTCGCTCGCCGTCCAGCGGCGTCTGGTCGAGTCCCTGGGCGGCACCTTCCACCAGGTCCCGGGCGAGGACGTCGCCTCGGCCGTCCTGGACGTCGCCCGCGCCGAGAACGCCACCCAGATCGTCCTCGGTGCGACGACGCACTCGCGCCTCTACTCGCTCGTCAACGGCAGCACCAACCACGACGTGATCCGCCGGTCCGGGTCGATCGACGTCCACGTCGTGACCCACCCGCACGCCGCGGACCGCAACCGCGGGCTGCCCCGGCTGCGCTCCGGGCTGGGCTGGCACCGGCAGCTGTCCGGGCTGGGGGTGGCCGTCGTCGGACTGCCGTTGCTGACGCTCGCCCTGCACGCCGCCGGCGACGTCCTCAACCTGGCCAGCGACCTGCTCGCGTTCCTGCTGTTCACCCTGGTGGTCGCGGTGGTCGGCGGGCTCCTGCCCGCGCTGCTCGCCGCGGTGGTGGCCTCCCTGCTGGTCAACTACTACTTCACTCCCCCGCTGTACACGTTCACCATCGATGAGGCCAACAACCTCGTCGCTCTCCTGGGCTTCGTGGCCGCCGCCGGCGGGGTGAGCGCCGTGGTCGACCTGGGCGCGCGCCGGGCCAGCCAGGCTGCGCGTGCCTCGGGCGAGGCGCAACTGCTCGCCACGCTCGCCGGCACGGCGTTGCGCGCCGACGACGCGCTCCCGGCGCTGCTGGCGCAGGTGCGCGAGGCGTTCGGCCTGGCTTCGGTGACGCTCCGCGAGGCCGACCACGTCATCGCGACGGCCACGACCGCCACGACCGGCGGCCGGGCGGGCACCGACCCGGCGAGCGGCGGCGACACCGACGCCGTGGGCCCCCCGGAGGAGTTCGCCGCCGGTGACGCCGTAGTGCTGTCCGTGCGGGGGCGCCCGCTGTCGGCCCAGGACCGACGGGTGCTCACCGCCGTGGCGGCGCAGGCGGAGGCCGTGCTGGAGCAGCAGCGGCTGGCCCGGCAGGCGGCCGCGGCGATCCCGGCCCTGGAGGCCGACCGGATGAGGTCGGCCCTGCTCGCCGCCGTGAGCCACGATCTGCGCACCCCGCTGGCCGGGGCGAAGGCCGCGGTCAGCACCCTGCAGCAGCAGGACCGGGCGCTGAGCACGACGGACCGGCGGGACCTGTTCGCCACGACGCAGACCTGCCTGGACCGGCTGTCGGCGCTGGTCGCCGACCTGCTGGACATGAGCCGCCTGCAGGCGGGAGCGGTCGCCGTCTTCCCGCGGCCCATCGCGCTCGACGAACTCGTGCCCCTGGTGCTGGACCGGCTGGGGATCCCTCCGCGGGGGGTCGTCCTCGGCGTGCCGGACAGCCTGCCGGAGGTCTCCACCGACGCGGTGCTGCTCGAACGCGTGCTGGCCAACCTCGTGTCGAACGCCGTCCGGCACTCGCCGCCGGGCATGCCTCCGACGATCACCGGCAGCATGCTGGACCTGCCCGACGCGGGCGCCCACGTCGAGCTGAGGATCATCGACCACGGGCCGGGCATCCCGCCCGCGGACCGGGAGGGGGCGTTCGTCCCGTTCCAACGTCTCGGGGACCGCGACAACACCGCCGGTGTCGGTCTCGGTCTGGCCGTGGCCCGGGGCCTCACCGAGGCCCTCGGCGGCACCCTGGAGCCCGAGGACACCCCCGGCGGGGGCCTCACCATGGTGGTCAGCCTGCCCCTCGGACCCGCCTGCGGCCCCCTCGTCGCCTCGCGGCGACCGGACGTGGCGACGGGTGGGGACCGATGAGCCGCATCCTGCTCGTGGAGGACGATCAGGCCCTGCTGACCGCCCTGGAGATCACGATCCGGTCCGCCGGGTACGACGTGGCCTGCGCGACGACCGCCGCACAGGGCGTGGCCGCCGCGGCTGCCGATCCCCCCGACCTGGTCATCCTCGACCTCGGTCTGCCCGACCGCGACGGCACCTGGGTCATCGAGAGCCTGAGGGCCTGGACCGGGGTACCCATCGTCGTGCTGTCGGGGCGTACGGACGGCACCGACAAGGTGGCGGCGCTGGACGCCGGTGCGGACGACTACGTCACCAAGCCCTTCGTCACCGACGAACTCCTGGCCCGCCTCCGGGCGGCCGAGCGGCGGCGGACGGACGGTGACCCCCGGCCACGCGTCGCGCTCGGCGGGTACGTGGTCGACCTCGCCGCCCGGACCGTGACGCCGTCCGCCGGTCCCGCTGTCGCCGCCGGTGCCGGTGCCGGTGCCGCTGCCGCTGCCGGGGGCCCGGTCACGCTCACCCCGACCGAATGGGCGGTCCTGGAACTGCTGCTGCGCCGGCCCGGCCGTCTGATCGGCACCCAGGAGATCATCCGGACGGTGTGGGGATCAGGGCACCGGAAGGACACCGACTCCGTGCGCACCTACCTCGCTCGGCTGCGCCGCAAGCTGGAGGCCGATCCGGCGAGGCCTCGACATCTGCTCACGGAACCGGGCATGGGCTACCGGTTCCGGCCGTGACGAGCCGTGCGGGCCCTTGACGAGCCGTGCGGGGTGCGGCTGCGGTGACCGTCACCCCTCGGGCTGGAACCGGAAACCCATCCCCGGCTCGGTCAGCAGGTAGCGCGGCCGGCTCGGGTCCGGCTCCAGCTTGCGGCGCAGCTGCGCCATGTACACGCGCAGGTTGGTGGGCTGATCGACGTAGGCCGCGCCCCACACCTCGGCCAGCAGGTACCGCTGCGACAGCAGCTTGCCCGGTTGCCGGACCAGGACCTCCAGCAGGTGCCACTCGGTCGGGGTCAGCCGCACCGGCTGGAGGTCGCCGTCCGCGCCGGCCCGGGTCACCTGGTGCGCGGCGAGGTCGACCGTGACGGCACCGAAGCTGACGGCAGGGTCGGACGACGCGACGTCGCCGGCCGCCGCCCGCCGCCCGACCGCCCGCATCCGGGCGAGGAGTTCCTCCATGCCGAACGGCTTGGTGACGTAGTCGTCCGCGCCAGCGTCCAGCGCCTCGACCTTGTCGCCGCTGCCGGTCCGGCCGGACAGCACGATGATCGGGACGTCGGTCCACCCGCGCAGCCCCTGGATCACCTCGACGCCGTCCAGGTCGGGCAGGCCGAGGTCCAGGACGACGAGGTCGGGCGGGTGCGCTGCCGCGAGCGTCAGGGCGTCGGTACCGGTCCCCGCCACGTGGACGTCGTAGCCCCGGGCCCGCAGGTTGATGCGCAGGGCACGCAGCAGCTGGGGCTCGTCGTCCACGACGAGGACCCGGGTCACCGCGGCGCCTCCGTTCCCCCGTCGCGTCCCCCGTCGCGCTCCCGCAGGCCGGGCTCGGCGGCCTCGAGGGCCTCGTCGAGCGCGGCCGGGAGGGTGAGCACCACGGTCAGCCCGCCGCCGGGGGTGTCCTGCGCCTGGACCGTCCCACCCATGGCCTCCAGCAGCCCGCGGGACAGTGCCAGCCCCAGTCCCAGCCCCACGGTGTTGTCGGTGTCGCCCAGCCGTTGGAACGGCACGAAGATGCGCTCCTTGTCCTGTTCCGCCACCCCGTCACCCCGGTCGATCACCCGGACCTCGACCCGGTCCCCGCTGCTGCTCGCGCTCACCACCGGGACTCCCCCGGCCCGCGCGTGCCGCAGGGCGTTGCCGATGACGTTCACCAGGGCGCGCGTGAGCAGCGCGGGATCGGCCAGCAGCGGCGGGACGTCCGGCGACACCTGCACCTGGACCTGTCCCTCCCCCACGCCGAGCTCGTCCAGCGCCGGGGGGACGAGGTCGTCGATCCACACCGGTTCGGTCGTCACCGTCAGGACGCCGGCCCGCAGGCGGGAGAGGTCCAGCAGGTCCGAGACCAGCCGGGTGAGCCGCTCGAGGCTCTCGTCGGCGGTGGCCAGCAGCTCGCGCCGCTCCTGGCCGGTCCAGGTGACGTCGGAGGCCTGCAGGCTGTTGACCGCCGCGCGGGCGGAGGCCAGGGGCGTGCGCAGGTCGTGGCCCAGCGCGGCGAGCAGGGCGTCACGCAGCCGCTCGGACGCCTCCAGCCGGGCCGCGTGCGCCGCGGTGCGGGTCAGCCGGTCCCGCTCGAGCAGCCCCTGCGCCTGCGCGGCGAACGCCCGCAGCATGGTCCGGTCCCCGGCGGCCAGCGTGCGGCCGGACAGGGCCAGCACCAGGTTGTCACCGGCCGGGACGGCGACGTCGGCGTCCACGGGCAGCGCCGGCGGCTCGGCGCCCTGGGTCTGCACCACCCGCCAGCCCGCGACCGTGCCCGCGCCGCTGCCCGCACCCGCCACGGCGTCCGGCGACGGGGCGACCCGCTCCAGCAGGCTGGCCGACGTCATCCCGAAGGCCGAGCGGACGTGCTCGAGCAGGGTGGGCAGCGCCTCCTCCCCGCGCAGCACGCCGCCGGCCATGGCCGCCAGCGACCGCGACTCCGCCGACGAGCGCGCCGCCCGCGCCGCCAGCGTGGCCGCTCGCTGGACCACGGCACTCACCAGCGCCGCGACCAGGACGAACACGACCAATGTGATCACGTTGTGCGACTCGGACACCCGCAAGGTGTGCAGCGGCGGGATGAAGAAGTAGTTGAGCAGGGTCGACCCGATCACCGCGCTCACCAGCGCCGGCCACAGCCCGCCGAGCAGGGCGGTGACGACGACGGCCAGCAGCAGCACCAGGCTGTCCCCGGCCAGCCCCACCCGCGGCCCCACCGCCGTCAGCCCGACCGTGAGCAGCACCGGCAGCGCGGCGCCGACGACCAGGCCGGCCGCGCGCCGCCGGCGGGGCAGGCCCAGCGCGAGCGGTGGCAGGGACATCGGGGCCCGGTTCCGGCCGGTGGCCACCACATGGACGTCGAGGCCGGGCGACAGGACGAGCAGGCGTGCCGCGGTGTCGCCGCCCAGCCCTCCCACCAGCCGCGCGACCCGCTGACGCAGGCGTCCCGACGGGGCGTCGGAACCCAGCACGAGCTGCGTGGCGTGGTCGGCCTCCGCCACCGCGGCCAGGGCCGCCGCGACGTCGTGCCCGATCACCTGCTGGTAGCCGGCGCCCACGTCGGCGGCCAGCGCACGCAGCGCCGCGGCGTCCAGCCGCTCCGTGCCCGGCAGCCGACGTCCGGACAGCACGTGGACGGCGTGCAGCTCCGCGCCGGGGAACCGCGACGCCAGCCGGGCCGCACGGCGCAGCACCCGTTCGGTCTCCGGGCCGCCGGACAGGCCGACGAGGAGCTTCTCCCGGCCGGGCCCGGGCGCCGCGTCGGCCGGGACCGCGGGCGGGTGCCGCGCGGCGACGGCCCCGAGGGTCCAGCCGAGCGCGAGCTCCCGCAGCGCCGCGAGCACGGGCAGCCGGTAGGTGGCCGACACCGCGGCGTCGACGCCCTCGGCGGGGTACAGCCCGCCGTGCGCCAGCCGACGCCGCAGGGCGTGCGGGTCGATGTCGACGAGCTGGAGCTGCTCGGCGTCCCGCAGCAGGCGGTCGGGCACGGCGGTGCGCGGCCGGAGGCCGGTGACGGCCTCGACCTCGTCGGCGAGGGAGGCCACGAAGCGCACGTCGACGGCGGTGACGACGTCCAGGCCGGCGTCGAGCAGCGCCTCGACGTCCTGCCAGCGGTGCGGGTGGCGGCTTCCCGGCGGGTTGTCCCGGTGCAGGTCGTCGACGAGGACGACCGAGGGGTGCTGGGACAGCACCTGCTCGACCGGGATCGCCAGGGCCCCGTCGAGGCGCCGGACGGTGGCCGCCGCGACGTCGGGGACCGACCGCCCCCGGGTGTCGACCGCCAGCACCAGGTGCGCGCCGCGGGCGGCCCTGCGCCCGGCCTCGTCCAGCAGGGCATGGGTCTTTCCTGCACCCGGCGCGACGCCGAGGAAGACCTTCAACCTGCCGCGCGGCATTCGACCGCCTCCCATGCCTCACCCTGACAGGGCCCCGGACCGCTCGCGAGCAGCGCCCGCAGACCCTAACGGGATCCTTACACCCCCGACCGCATCGCTAACACCGACCCAGCGCCGATCGATCTAGCGTCAAGCATCATGTTGCGCAGCGTGTCCACGGTGAAGCGGGTGCTCGTCGGGCGCCCGGTCGACAGCGAGAACCTCGGCGAGACCCTCCTCCGCAAGCGGATCGCCCTGCCGATCTTCGCGTCCGACCCCCTCTCCTCGGTGGCCTACGCCACGGAGGAGATCCTCAAGGTCCTCACCCTCGGCGCCCTGGCCTACCTCTACCTGACGCCGTGGATCGCCCTGGGCGTCGTCGTCCTGCTCACCGTCGTGGTGATCTCGTACCGGCAGGTCGTGCACGCCTACCCCGGCGGCGGCGGCTCCTACGAGGTGGTCACCCAGAACCTCGGCCGCTCGGCGGGCATGGTGGTCGCCGCGTCGCTGATGGTCGACTACGTCATGACGGTCGCCGTGTCGGTGGCCGCCGGGGTCGACAACATCATCTCGGCGGTTCCCGCGCTCAACACGCACCGGGTCCTGCTGGCCGTGGGCTTCGTCGTCGTCCTGACGGCGATGAACCTGCGCGGCACCCGGGAGTCCGGCACCGCGTTCGCCGTCCCGACGTACCTGTTCGTCGTCGGGATCCTCGGCATGATCACCGTCGGCCTGGGACGAGCCCTGCTCGGGCACGCCCCGGTGGCGGAGAGCGCCGGGTTCACCGTCCGGCCCGAGCACGTGGGCCTGACCGGGCTCGGGCTGCTGTTCCTGGCCCTGCGCGCCTTCTCCTCCGGATGCACCGCCCTGACCGGCGTCGAGGCGATCAGCAACGGGGTCCCCGCCTTCCGCGCCCCCAAGGCGCGCAACGCCGCCCGCACGCTCGTCGCGATGGGGGTGATCGCCGTGGCCATGTTCGCCGGGATCACCGCCCTGGCCGTCGTCGCGCAGGTCCGCGTCACCGAGAACACGTGCGACATCGCGAACTTCCCCGGGAACTGCACCGCCGACCCGCAGCGCACCGTCATCGCGCAGCTCGCCTCGGCCGTCCTGGGGGGTCCGCACAGCCCGCTGTTCTTCTACGTGCAGGCGACCACCGCCCTGATCCTCATCCTGGCCGCCAACACCGCCTACAACGGGTTCCCGATGCTCGCCTCGATCCTGGCCCGGCACGACCTCATGCCGCGCCAGCTGCGCACGCGTGGCGACCGGCTGGCGTACAGCAACGGCATCCTGATGCTCGCCGCGATCGCCGGTGGCCTGCTGGTCGTCTACTCGGCGTCGGTGACCCGCCTGATCCAGCTGTACATCCTCGGCGTGTTCACCTCCTTCACCCTCAGCCAGATCGGGATGGTCCGGCACTGGAACCGCGAACTGGGCAGCGTCACCGCCTCCGGCGTCCGCGGCCAGGTGCAGGTGGCCCGTGTGATCAATGCGGTCGGCGCGAGCCTCACCGGGCTGGTGCTGGTCATCGTGCTCGTGACGAAGTTCACGGGCGGCGCCTACCTGGTCGTCATCGCCGTCCCGCTGCTGGTCCTGCTGATGCGCGGGATCAACCGGCACTACGCCAAGGTCGCCGCCGAGCTGCGACCGCGCCCGCGCGGGCGGCAGCTGCCCAGCCGCGTGCACGCCGTCGTCCTGGTGTCGACGCTCCACCAGCCGGCCCTGCGGGCCCTCGCCTACGCCCGCGCGACCAGGCCGTCCACCCTGACGGCGCTGACCGTTCGCGCCGACTCCGACGAGACCGAGGCCTTGCGCCTGGCCTGGAACGCCGCCGACCTCCCGGTCCCCTTGACCATCCTCGACTCGCCGTACCGCGAGATCACCGAACCCGTCATCGACTACATCGCCCGGATCCGGCGGGAGAGCCCTCGCGACCTGGTCGCCGTGTTCGTGCCCGAGTACGTCGTGGGCCGGTGGTGGGAGGAACTGCTGCACAACCACAGCGCCCTGCGGCTCAAGGTGCGGTTGCGCGTCCTCGGCGGCGTCATGGTCACCAGCGTCCCGTACCTGCTGGAGTCCGCCGCCGCCGACGCCGAGGCGGAACGGGTCCTGGAGGCCGCCTCCGAGGCCCTGCAGCGCCAGGCCGCGATCCCGGCCGCGCGCGAGGCCGAGAGCCAGGCTTCGGCGGTCGGGTCCCGCGCCCACCCCTGACCGGGGGCACCGGGCCGTTAAGGTGCCCCGGTGGCTCGGGCGCGGGAACAGGACGGCGGGACGATCGGGCACCGGGCCCGATCGGCGACGAGGGCGCTGCTGGCCGGCGTCGGGGCCTGGTGGCAGCGGCGGGAAGGGCGGCGTGAGGGCGATGGGTCCCGGCCCGCGGCCGACCTCGGCGGGCATCGTCCCGACGTCGAACTGGACGGCGTGATCGGCGACTGCGGCTGGTACCGCGAGGGTCGCCGGGTGCCGGGCCGGCTGGACCTGCCGCAGGCGGCCCGGGCGGCGTCCCGGGGTCAGGGTTTCGTCTGGATCGGACTGCAGGAACCGGGCGAGGCGGAGCTGACCGAGGTCGCCCGGCGGTTCCGGTTGCCCGCGCTGGCCGTCGAGGACGCGCTCAAGGCCCACCAGCGCCCCAAGCTCGAACGGTACGACGACGTCCTCTTCATGATCCTCAAGCCGGTGCGCTACGTGGACCACGAGGAGGTGGTCGACGTCACCCAGCTCGCCGTCTTCGTCGGTCCGGCCTTCGTCGTCACCGTGCGGCACGGCGAGAGCGACGTCCTGCGCCGGGTGCGCGCCGAGCTGGACCTCTCCGGCGGCCTGGGGCACGGCGGAGGGCAGGGCGGCTGGGACGGCCCGGTGCGGGTGCTGTACCGGGCCGCGGACCTGGTCGTGGACGGCTACGAGGAGGCGCTCGAGGCGATCAACGAGGACATCGACGAGGTCGAGACGCACGTGTTCGCCTCCTCGGGCGGCCACGACCACTCCGAGCGCATCTACAAGCTCAAACGGGAGATCGCCGAGTTCCGGCGGGCCGTCCGCCCGCTCGAGGGGCCCCTGACCCGGTTGGGCACGGCGGAGCTGCCGCACGGCGGGAGCGAGGCGGCGTCCCACTTCCGCGACGTCCTGGACCACCTCACCCGCGCCGCCGAGGCGATCGAGGCCCACGACCGGCTGCTGTCCGACATCCTGCAGGCCAACCTCGCCCGGGTCGGCACCCTGCAGAACCAGATCGCCCTGCGCCAGAACGAGGACATGCGCCGCATCTCCGCCTGGGCCGCCATCGCCCTGGTCCCCACCGCGGTCGCGGGCATCTACGGGATGAACTTCGACAACATGCCCGAGCTGCGGTGGAGGTACGGCTACTTCGGCGTCGTCGCCGTCATCGTCGTGGCCTGCATCGGCCTGCACCGCCTCTTCCGCCGCAACGGCTGGCTCTGACCGGGCCCGCCGGCCGCGGGCGCCCGTGGCCCGGTCAGCTCGCGGTGTCGACGCCGTACCGGGCGGCCAGCTCGTCCACCGACCAGGCCTGGCCCGACCGGGCCATCCGGTCCGGGTCGGCGGCCAGCGCGGCCACGACCCGCCCGACCCCTTCCGGCGACTGGGACCGCGTCAGGTCCAGGTGCTCGGCGAACTGCAGCACGCCCTCGGTCCGCACCAGACCCGGGTAGAGCGCCACGGAAGCGACGCCGTACGGCTCGAACGCCGCGGCGGTGGCGAGCGCGAGCCGGTCGTCCGCGGCCTTGGACACGCTGTAGGCGACGGCGTACTGCGGCTCGTGCGTGGCGCCGACATGCATCGAGACGGTCACCACCAGCCCGCCGGGACGCCGCCGCAGCAGGCCCGCGCACAGCGCGGTGGCGACGTAGTGCGCCCGGACGCCGCCGCCGAACATGGCGTCCCACAGGGCGATCGGCTGGTCCCAGAAGGGGGCGTTCCACTCCTGCCAGGCGCCGGCGTTGAGCCGTTCGTAGCCGGCCCAGACGTTGTTCACCAGGACGTCGAGCCCCTCGCCCGCCGCCTCCAACCGCTCCACCACGGCACGGACCTGGTCGTCGTCGCGGTGATCGCAGACGATCGCGACGCCGTCACCGCCCGCCGCCGTCACCGCCTCGGCCGTGTCCTCCACGGTGCCCGGCAGGTGGGACGGATCCTCGCCGGACGGCCGCCGTCCCGTCCGGTCGGTGCGGCTGGTGCGTCCGGTCACCCAGACCTTCCATCCGGCCGCCCCCAGGGCCACCGCGATGCCGCGACCCACCCCACGACTTGCGCCGGTCACCAGCGCCACGTTCCGCACCACGACGGGAACAGTAGGGAAGGTGCTCGGGTGGCGGAAGACCGCAGGGCGGATCCGGCCGCCTCCCGGTTCAGTCCGAGAGGCGGTTGATGAGGGAGACCCCGGCGGTCTCGGTGGTGTAGGGCCAGGCGTGGTCGGTGGCGGCGACGAGCGTGGTGACGCCACCCAGGACGAGCGCGGCCTGGGCCCGGTTGTTGACGTGGCGGTAGGCGACGGCGGCCTCGGGCCAGTAGCCGGCCTGGGTGGGGTCGAGCAGCTGGGGGAAGCGCTGGGTGACGGTGGCCATCACGGCGGCGGCCCGCCTGGCGGGGACCAGGCCGTAGGCGACGGCCCAGATGTTGGCGATGCCGTCGCTGTAGAGGTTGTCCCAGTCGGTGGCCTGGCGGAACCCGCTCTCGTGGACGGCCCAGTCGTAGCCGCCGGTCCCGGGGTTCCACAGCCCGTCGACCGCGGTGACGATCCGGTCCGCGGCCTTGGCGGCGGCGACGCCGTCACGGGGACGGCCGAGCGCGCGCAGCAGGCGGGCGGCCGAGTCCAGCCCCGCGTACGCCTCGGCCTGGCGCATCAGGTAGACGACCTTCCAGGACGGCTTGGTATAGGTCAGGCCGTCGGGGCGGGTGACCGCGGCGATGGCACGCAGGGCGCCGTCGATACCGGGGGCGACTTCCGCGAGCCGGGCGGCCCGCTGCCGCGCCGGGGTGGCGTCGTAGGCGGACTCGACCGCGGCGAGGAAGGTGCCGGCGTAGCCGGAGGTGGAGTCCAGGTCGCCGGAGGAGATCATCACGCCGTCGGCGTCGGCGTCGTAGTCGGTCACCACGCCGTCCGCGTCCTCATGGGTGGCGTACCAGCGCAGCTGCGCCCACGCGGCGTCCAGCGCGTCGGCGTCACCGGTGCGGTGGGCGTAGTCGGCCAGCCCCTGGGCGGCCTGGTTGCCCACGTTCGGGCGCACGTGCTCCTGGTCGGGGAAGGTGGCGATCGCGCCGTCCGGCAGCTGCGCCGACCGGATCCACGCCGCCGCCTCCGCGGCGTCCGCGGTGCTCAGCTTCCCGACCGCCCGCGGCACCCGTGACCACGTCCCCGACGGCGGCGCCACCGGCCTTCCCCGGCCCGCTGCGTCGCCACCGGCGCGGTTGCCCGCGAACCGGCCCGACACCCCCACCCGGGACGGCGACGACGAGGACGACGTCGCGGCCTGGGCGGAGGCCGCCACCGCGGTCCCGGTGACGACGAACGTGGCCGTCGCCACCGACAGGGCGACCGAGCGGACGACGCGGGACGAGTGGCGCACGGTGGTCCTCCCTTCAGTGCCGACTGGAGTGCCGGCTCACCAGGAGTGTGCGAGAAGTGACGAGTGGATGACAGAGCGTGGACCGGTCAGCACTCGCTCGGATGCACTGCGTCACCCGTCCGCCGGTTCGCGCGTCCGTCCGGGTGAGAGGCGCCCTCGGCCGCAGTGACGGCGTCACGCGGCGCGGACGGCTGGGCGTCCCGCGATCGGGGCATTCCACCCGGAACCCGGCGCAGTGGCGGAGCGAGCAGGTGCGCCCCAGCGGGTGACGGTCCCTCAGCCGGCGGCGTAGGTGGACCAGCGGCTGCCGTCCCAGCCGGCGCCGGTCCAGCGGCTGCTGCCCCAGCCGGAGCCGGACCAGCGGCTGCCGTCCCAGGCCATCCCGGACCAGCGGCTGCCCGACCAGCGGCTTCCGGCCCAGTCCGTGCCGGTCCAGGTGGTAGAGCTCCACCGACTGCCGCTCCAGCCGTCGCCGGACCAGCGGCTGCCGTTCCACACTCCCGCGGTCCAGGCCGTGGCCTGGGTCTGCGCGGCGGCGGTGCCGGAGCTGGAGAACGGCTGCCCGAAGATGTCCCGCTGACCGGTCAGCGCCACCGTCCCGTCGACGACGCGGACGCCGTTGCGGGTGGCGTCCAGGGTGCCGGTGCCGGTGCTCGCGGTCGAGGTCTGGGTGGCCGCGGGCAGCGCCGCCGCCACCGCGGCGGCGGCGTTGACGATGCCGTAGCCCCAGTGCACCCGCTGCCCGGGGGCGTTGGCGTTGCCGCTGGACAGCTTCGTCGCGGTGGTGTCGAGCAGCGCCTTGACCTGGTCCGGCGTGGCCGTCGGGTACTTCTGCAGCACCAGGGCGGCGACCCCGGCGGCGACAGCGGTGGCCTGGGACGTTCCCGATCCGCGCTGGAAGCGGGTGCCGACCTGGCCGGTGTTGCCGGCCAGGGAGTCCACGAAGCCCCCGGGGACGCGCAGCCCGATCACGTGCGCCGCCGGTGCCGTCACGTCGACGGGCCGGTGGGTGTTGCCGTGCTGGGCGAACGTCGACACGGTGTCGTCGCCGGTCGCCAGGGTCCCCTGCGGGTCGTCACCCCCGACGGCGAACAGGTAGGGGTCATACCCGGGGGCGGCGAGCTGCTTGGACTTCTTGCCGTCGTTGCCGGCCGCCGCGACGACGACGATCCCGTGCTTCCATGCCTGCTCGGCGGCCTGGGCCAGCGGGTCGACGGTGTAGGCCTGGGCGGAGTCCGTGCCGTAGCTGAGGCTGATCACCCGGATGTTCAGCCCCGGGTCGTGGGCGTGCTGGACGACCCAGTCGATCCCGGCGATCACCTGCGTGACGTCGGCAGCGCCGTCCGCCGCGCCGACCTTGACGTTCACGATCCGGGCGTCAGGGGCGATCCCGACGAACTTCGTGGTGTCGCTGTACCCGCTGGCGACCAGGCAGGTGGTGCACCCGGACGCCGAGGCGGTCGCGGTGGCGTCCCGGCCGGCGATCAGGCCGGCCATGAACGTGCCGTGGCCGAAGGCGTCGAGCCCCGGCATCACGGCGCCCGGCGCGTCGAAGGACAGGTCGGGCCCGGTGATCACCTTGCCCGCGGCGTCCAGACCGGGCACCGGGGTCACCCCGGTGTCGATCACCGCGACGTCCACCCCGGCTCCGGTCCAACCGGCCGCCCAGGCGCCCTGCGCCCCCACGATCCGGCTGATCGACGACAGCGATCCGGTGTCGGCCGGGTCGTAGCCCAGTGCGGGGTTGACGGCCGCCGACGCCGCCGGCAGGTCGGGGGCCGTCGACGCGACCAGCACCAGGGCGAGGCCTGCGCCGACGACACCGGCGACACCGGCAGCACGGCGGCCGAGGCCAGCACCACCGCGGCTCAGGTGGCGGCGCGAACCACCGCTGGACCGGAAAGGAAGAGCACCTGCCACGACCGACCTCCGTTGAACACCCTGGGCGCTACCACTCCGCTGGGTGAGCGTCACGTGCGCCACGTGATGGCTGAGGAACGGAAAGTTACCGTCGCTGTCCCTCCTGGGTGGCCGATCCGCCGGATATCCCCACAACGGCTACCCGCAGTCGCCGAGACCGCTCTCACCGGAGAAATCGGTGGAGCCGACGGCCGCTGGTGACGAGACTCGAGGCGTCGCCGTCCGACACTTCGATCGGAGTCCACCCATGGCCTTGACCGATGCCCAGGTCCAGGACTTCGTCGACAAGGGATTCGTCCGGGTGGACGGCGCCGCCCCCACTGCGGTGGCGCTGCGCTGCCAGGACGAGCTGTGGCAGGCCACCGGGTACGACCGGGCCCGGCCAAGCACCTGGTCGGACACGCTGGTCCGGATCGACGGCCTGGCCACACCACCGTTCCGCGAGGCCGCCACCGCGCCCGCGCTGCACGAGGCGTTCGACCAACTGGTCGGCCCGGGCGCCTGGATCCCCCGCGGCGGCCTGGGCACCTTCCCCCTGCGGTTCCCCGGGCCGGGGCCCGCCAGGGAAGCGGGCTGGCACCTGGAGGCCAGCTTCCCCGGTGCGGCCGGTGAGTGGCGCGTCAACCTGCGGTCCCGTGGCCGTGCGCTGCTGATGCTGTTCCTGTTCTCCGACGTCGGCGAGGACGACGCGCCGACGAGGGTCCGGGTCGGGTCCCACCTCGACGTCCCGCCCTTGCTGGTCGAGCACGGGGACGCCGGGATGGAGTGGATGAGCCTGTGCCGGCTCGCCGTCCCCGCGGGTGAGCACCGGCCCGTCGAGCAGGTCACCGGGACGCTCGGGGACGTCTACCTGTGCCACCCGTTCCTGGTGCACTCCGCGCAGGAGCACCGCGGGTCCGTGCCGCGGTTCATGGCCCAACCGCCGCTCGAGCCCGTCGGGGAACTCGACCTGGAGACCGACGCTCCCCGACCCGTCGCCCGGGCCGTCCTGAAGGGGCTCGAGGGGCGCTGACGACGACGGACGCCGATGCTCCCTGAAGCCCTCGGGTCCCTCGCCCGGGGGTCGTCTCGGATCGTCGGGCCGCGAGGACGCTGTTAGGTTCCCCGTCGCGTCGCCGATCGGAGCGTCGCACCGATCGCAGGAGGACTGCCGTGACGGCCACCGACGAGTACGCGCCGACCTTCGCCCTCATCGACACCGATCAGGACGGCTACATCAGCCTGGACGAGTTCACGCACCTGATGGAACTGCTCGGCGGCGACCGCGCCACCGAGCGGACCGTCGAGGGGATGTTCGACCAGATCGACGCCAACGGCGACGGCAAGGTCGACCTGGAGGAGCTCAGCGCCTTCCTGCGGGCCACCGCCGGCTGAGCCGACCACGGATCGCCAGGGTCAAACCAGGTCGCGCCAGAAGTCGACGGTGGCCTCGGGGTCCCACGCGGGGTCGTCGACCCACTCGACGTGGCCGAACTCGCGATCGATGTAGTCGGCGATGTCCAGGCCGTAGTAGATGATGTCCGTCTGCCGCATGGACAGCACCGGATGCCCCGACGTCCCGGCCCCGGAGGGCAGGTACCGGTGGCCGTACACCGACACCATGATCGGTACCTGTGCGAGCTCGCGACGGGCGATCTGGACGGCGTCCTCCGGCCGTTCCGGCCGGGTCCCCCAGCGCGGGTACCAGAAGGCGTTGTGCTCCACGTCGAAGACGACACCCTCGACCGGCAGCCTCAGGCGCTCCCGCAACGCGTCAGGATCGTGGCGGCGCCAGTCGGGCCACCGCGGCGGTCGGGCCGGGACGGCGTCGGAGGCATCCGGCTCGGGGCGGGTGTCGACGGGCAGTCCCGCCGCCAGGAACGCGCGGTGGTCGTCGGCGAAGCGGAACCCGAACGTCGCCTCGGTGCGGGCGAGCTCGGCGTCGGACAGGCCGCCGTCGACGTGGCAGACCGATCGGGCCCGGAGCCTGGCCATGGCCTCGGCGCCCAGTTCCCGCGCGTCCCGACGGCGATCACTCGCAGGCTGACCCACCCGCAGGACCCTACCCACCGGACGCACCGCCGACGATCGCCGGCGACCGAGGACCTACGGCAGTGCGGGTTCAGGATACTCGGACCGGAACGTGAGCCCCTGGTCCTCGCTGACGATGCCGTTCGCGACGAGCCAGTCCACGGCGCGGCGCCGTCCCCGTGCGTCGCTGAAGGCGTGCCACGCCGACAGGAGCTCGGGGCGGCCCTCGAGCAGCGCGTCCTTGAACCGCCGGAAGGCGCCCTTGCCCCCGATCGCACGGGCCAGCCGCCGACCGGCTCGCTCGTCGCTGATCCCCTCGGCGAAGTCCTCCATGTCCCGGTACCAGACGTACGAGGGCAAGGGATCGATGGCGAGCAGGTCCACCTCGTCCAGGTCGACCGGGTGCTCGCCGTCCACCCCACCGTCCTCGGTCCAGAACGAGATCTCCCCGCTGTCAGGGTCGATCAACCAGCGATGGCCGTAGGCGACCTGGTCCGCCAGCGCCATGGCCAGCTCCTCCAGGTCCACCGCACTCACGTCGATCATCGTCGCTCCCGGCACCCGGTCGATTCCCCCGCACGCTACCCATGGTCCAGCGCGCCGCGCACCCTCGACGTCGGTCCCGGTGTCGTCGCCGCGGTCACCCCGCGTCGGCCTAGTGCGCCGGGCGGAGCGGGACGGCGAGCAGGCAGGCGACCGTGTCCGGCCCTGCGGTGCGCCAGTCGGCGATCATGATCTGCCGTGGTGGCCCCGATGGCACGCGCCCGAGGCCGTGCAGGTGCCGTTCCACGGCGTCGATCGCGGCCATCTCGGCGGGCCACGCGGCCTGGGCCAGGGTCAGCGGCACGACGGCCTCCTCGTGGGCGGCGTCGGAGCGGGCCTGCACGTCCCGGAGGCGCTCCGCCGCCGCCTGCGCCGTCTCGAGGTCGGCCATCGGGCGGACGATCTCGACCGGGCCGTCACTGTCGGCCGAGACCGCCGCATGGTAGATCGAGAACGGGCAACCGGGCAGCCCGCCGAGGCCCGGACCCGAGGCTGCCATCCTGCCGAGCAGGGTGCCGAGCACCTGGCCGGCGTCCTCGAGGTGCACGTAGCGGACGGCGGACAGCACGGCCCGCTCGGGCATCTCGTGCACCGTCACGGTGAACTCCTGGATCATCTGCTCCTCCTTACGTTCCAACAGGTCGCACAGCTGGACGGCGACGCCTCGCAGGCGGTCCATGCCGCTCTCACGACCGGCCCAGAACCGCCGGACGCGCTCGGCAGCCTCGGCCGGCGCCAGTTCGAGCACGTCGGCGATCGACGCCAGGGGCATCTCCAACGCCCGCAGCAGGGCCACCTGCCGGGCCCGTCCCAGCTGGTCGGGCGCGTACCAGCGGTAGCCGCTGCCCGGGTCGACGCGTGCCGGCACGAGCAGACCCAGGTCGTCGTACAGGCGCAGCGCCTTGATCGACAACCGCGACCTGCTGGAGAACTCGCCAATCAGCAGGTGTCCCTCGGTCACCTGGTCCCCCTCCTCCGCGGCCACCGGCGGTCACCGGGTGGTGTCGCGCCACGGGACCAGCGTGGGGTCCGCCCCAGGGGCGGGGTCAAGACCGACGCCGCTCGTCGGCGGGGCTGCCGTGGGCGAGCCTCAGGGCTGGGATCTGAGGACGTCGATCTCGCACCCCGGCGAGGCCGGGTCGAAGCCGTGCTCGACCAGCCAGCGCACCGCCAGCAGGCTCCGCAGCGACCACCACGCGCTGATCACGTCCCGGTCGACGTCGGTGCCGTAGCCCGCGACGACGTCGTCGAGGTGCTCCCGGTGGCCGAGGTCAGGCTGGCGAGGTCGTACAGGGCGTCGCCCGGCGCCGCCTCGGACCAGTCGAGCACCCCTGTGATCTCGTCGCCGTCCACGAAGACGTGGCTGACCTGCAGATCGCCGTGCGTGAACGCCGGTGTCCACGCCCGCAGCGTGGCCTCGGCGATCCGCCGGTTGCGGGTGACCAGGTCGGCGGGCAGGACGTCGTTCGCCAGCAGCCACGCGCACTCGACGTCCAGCTCCGACGCGATCCCCTCGACGGTGCGGCCAGGCCACGGCGGCAGCGGGGCGTCGTGCAACCTCCGGACGGCGGCACCCGCCGCCGTCCACGCCGCCGCCGATGCGGTCGACGGCTCGCCGAGGCGGCCCAGCGCCGTCCCGGGGAGGGCGGCGAGCGCGAGCACGGGAGGCTTGCGCCACAGCACCTGCGGGGTCGGGATCGGCGCCCTGGCCATCGCCTCGACCTCGACGTCGGTGCGCGTCCGATCGCCGTCGACCTTCAGGAACACATCGCCGACGCGCAGCGTCGCGCGCTCCGCATGGGCGACGACGACCTCTACCGCGTCCGCGGCGGCCATTGTCGTGGGACCGGCACAGATGCCGCGAAGGGATTTCTGGCGTCAGGTACGTCTCGCGCCGGGCCGGGCGTCGGCGGGGCCCGCGGGCTAGCGTTGGCCCATGGCGACCCGTGCGCGCGCGGCCGACGCTCCGGCGGCCTTCAGCGGTTTCCCCGACGACGGGCTGGACTTCTTCGAGGGGTTGGAGGCCGACAACTCACGCGGCTACTGGGATACCCATCGCGAGGTCTACGAGCGCGCCGTCCGGGAACCCCTGCTGGCGCTGACGACCGCGCTGTCGAAGGAGTTCGGCCCGGCCAAGATGTTCCGCCCCCATCGGGACGTGCGGTTCAGCGCGGACAAGTCGCCCTACAAGACCCACGCGGGAGCGGTGACGGTGCGCGAGGGCAGTGCGGCGGTGCACTACGTGCAGATCTCCGCCGAGGGCCTGCTGCTGGCCGGCGGGGCCTACCAGTTCTCCCCCGACCAGCTCGCCCGGTTCCGGGCCGCGGTGCTGGACGACGCCACCGGACCGGCGCTGGCCGCGATCGTGGCCAAGCTCGAGCGCGCCGGTTGCCACCTGTACGGGGAGGAGCTCAAGCGGGCCCCGCGCGGGGTGGATCCCGGGCATCCCCGGGTCGACCTGGCCCGCCGCAAGGCGATGGCGGCGGGCGTCACCCTCGGCGCACCGCCGTGGCTGGCCACGCCGGACGGCGTCCGCGAGGTCGCCCGGGTGTGGCGGCGGTTCACCCCGTTGATGGAGTGGGTCGACCGGCACGTGGGACCGCCCGAGCCCGCCGAGGGCGACGTCGTGGCCCGCCGGCGCCGCTGAGACCTCCCCGCGGCGACCACCCGCGGCGACCCGTCAGGGTCAGCGCGGCCGGGGCGCCAGGACGACCTCACCGGTCGTCCACGCCGAGATCATGCACCACGCCTTCGACTACCGGGAGAGCAGTCCGTCCGGGTAGGTGGCCTCCGGCAGTCGCGTGGTGTGGTGCATGGTCCAGAGCAGGTCGGCGAGGTGGGCGGGGTCGACGACGGGCAGGTCGGGCACGGGAGCGCCGGCGGCCCGGGCGGCCTGCAGTTGGGCGTGGAAGGGCGTGTTCTCGATCGCGGCGCCGATGTAGAGGCCGCCGACGTAGACACCGGAGTCGGCCACCTCGGCGTGCAGGGCCTGGAGATAGTTGCGTTGGGCGGCCAGAGCGAGGCCGCCGGCGATGGCCGGGTTGCCCTGCAGGGCACTGGCCCCCTGGGCGCTCAGGACGGCGCCGCTCCCCCGGGCGGCCATCGCGGGCAGGAACTCCCGCACGAGCGCGACGAGCGAGTGGACGCCGAGCGGCATGAGGTCCCGGACGTGCCGGGGTGTCAGGTCGAGGACCGGGACGAACCCGTTGGCCGCGGCTCCGTAGTAGAGGACGTCCGGTTCGCCGCCCGTGCTGCGGATGCGCTCCGCCAGTTGGGGGACGGCCGCCGTGTCGGCGAGGTCGGCGGCGATCGTGCGGACCTGCGCCCCGTCGGCCGCCAGCAGCGCGGCGAGCTGGCCGAGCGGTTCGGGGCGGCGGGCGACAAGCGTCACGGTGTAGCCGGCCCTCGCGTAGCGGTGGGCGACGGCCTGACCGAGCCCTGGGCCTGCCCCCAGGACGGCGATGGACTGGGCCACGGTGGATCCCCCTCGTTCGGGCCAGTGTCAAACTGACGCTAGAGTCATGTTGACTACATCGTCAAGTTATTCTGGAGGTCGCGATCCCCGCCGCGAGCAGCGCAGCCGGTGACGACCGCACGGTCCTCGGGCGGGGGCCGTTGCGCGCCGATGCCGCTCGCAACGTCGCCCAGATCCGCGCCGCGGCCATCGCCGCGTTCCACGGCCGTGGGCTGGCGACACCCCTGGAGGAGATCGCCGCGGCGGCCGGCGTCAGCAAGGCCACCATCTACAACCGCTTCGGCGGTCGGGACGGTCTCATCGACGCGGTGATCGGCGAGCTCGTCGCCGCCCGGATGTACACGATCATGGACAGGGCGCGGCGCATCGACGACCCCTGGGAGGCCGTCGCCACCTACGTCCGGGACCGGCGTGACCTGCAGTACCGCGAGCCCGCCTTCACGGACGCGTTGTTGATGCTCTACCCCCGCTCCCGGCAGCTCGTCGCGCTCGCCCACGCCGCGACCGAGGCCACCGAGGAGCTGCTGCACCGCGGTCACGACGTCGGCGCACTCCGCCGCGACGTCACCACCGGTGACCTCTACTACGCCGACGTCGCCAACGGCCTGGCTCTCCGCGCGCTACCCGTCCCGAGCCGCCGGGACTACGACCGGCGCACGGGCTTCTTCATCGACGGCCTGCGGCCGCGCTGACCGAGCAGGAGCGGGGTCACGCTCGACCGCCGCTCCCGTCCAGCGGCAGCTCCACCGTCGTGGTTCGACCTCCCGAGCAGCGGAACGAGAGCCGTAAGGTCCGGGCCGCGACGGGTGGGTACGGTCGGAGGTGGGCCACGTGGAGCCACTCGCGGCCTTCGCCGCCGCACTCGGCCGTGTGCGGCCGGTACGGGGTTCCCAGGTCGTCCGTGACGACCACGTCGATGCTCCGCAACAGGGCGGCGGGCCACGGCGGCGGAGCGCCGACCGGCTCCACGTCCCAGGCGCCACGCAGCCGGCCGTAGCTCGCCAGCCGCTCCCGGGCGGCGGGGCCACGGCCCTCGAGCCGGACCGTGACGACGTTGTCCACCTCCACACCCACGAGGTGGACGTCGACGCCGTCCAGGTCAGCCACGACCACCGGTTCGGCGAGCAGGCGCCGGCGCGGCACCTCGGTCACGGTCACCAGGAAGACCCGGTCGGGGTCCCCCAGGTCCACGTGGACGACCCCGTCGGACAGCGCGGCCCGGAGCGACTCCCCCGTGCCGAGAGCGTCCAGAGGCGGTCGCATCACGAGGACGTCGGTCAACTCCCGCAGGTCCACCATCCCGGCACGGTAGCCATCAGCAGCCATCAGGTCCGTCCGCCCCGCCCCGATCGCTGCTCCGTCGACGGCCCGACCAGCCTGCCGCGCAGCACGACGGCGGCCGGACGGTCGAGCCCACGCAGATCGGTCCTGGGATCGTCCAGGTAGACGACCGCGTCGGCGGGAGCGCCGTCGAGGAGGCCGGGCAGTCCCAGGAACGTGCGTGCGGTCCAGGACCCGGCACCCAGCGCGTCGTGCGCGCTCATCCCGGCCTCGTGGAGGGACCGGATCTCGTCCGCGATGCGGCCGTGGGGTCGGGAGTCGGTCCCGGCCAGGACGGTGACGCCCGCCTGCGCCGCAGCCACGGCCAGGGCGGCGTGGGCGGCGGCGGTGGCCACGTACGGCACCTGCGCGCCCTGCCCGGCTGCGCGGCGGCGTGCCAGCGACTGCTGGATGACGGTGAGCGTCGGGGTGAGTGCGACGCCGCTGGCGGCCATCGCCGGCAGCAGCTCCGGGTCCAGGCCCTGGCCGTGCTCGATGGAGTCGACCCCGGCCCTGGCTGCCGCTGCGGCCCCTGCCGACGTCTGGGCGTGCACGGCGAGACGTCCGCCGACGGCGTGCACGGCCCGGACGGCCGCCAGAAGGTCCTCGGCGGACAGCGCAGGGTCGTCCTCCCTCCAGTCGCCGATCACCTTGGCCCACCCGGTGCGTGCCGCTTGCTCGGCCGCCACCGCGGGCACCAGGCGGGCGGTGGCCCGCCGGCCCCAGCCGTCGACGAACTGGTCCGGCTGCGCGATCCACCGGCCCGCGTGGACGGCGCGGGGCAGCCCGACGTCCTCGCCGAACCACCCCGGCGGGTCACCGGCCAGTCCGGGCGCGCGGACCAGCGTGACGCCGGCCGTGAGCTGTGCCTGCAGATCGGCGCGCAGCAGGCGGTCGTCCAGGTCGTCACCGGGCCGTTCCCGCGCCGGGATGGGTGTGCACGTCGACCAGTCCTGGGACCAGCCACCCCTGTCCGACCAGCTCGGCACCGCGGACCGGATCCGTCGTCCAGCGGTCACCGTCGGCATACAGATCGACGAACGCCTCGTCCGGCAGCGAGACACCTCGAACGCGCAGGACCGTCACCGCGACGACGGTAGTCCCGAGCGGGGCGATCCGTGCCGAGCGGCCGCTCCGCGGCCCCGACGTCGACCTGGGACGGCTACGGCGGCCACCCGATGAACGTCTCCGTACCGGCGCCCACTCGAGCGGATGGCCACCTGGCTGCGCGACGCCGGCTTTGGCGTCGAGGCCCAGGCTCTCCTCGAGCCGGACTCGCAGGCGCCCGGCGGCATGATCCTCGCCCGCCGACCCGGCGCCACCGCACCGGACGACGCCGCACCGACGGCGTCGACGACGGCGGCTCGGTAACCTGGACCGATGTCACGAACGGACCGGGCGGCTCGCGAGATCGCTGCACCGGCGGCCACGGTGTTCCGCGCTCTGGTCGACCGCGACGCCCTGCTGGCATGGCTGCCGCCCACCGGGATGGCGGGGCGTTTCGAACACTTCGACGTGCGCCCGGGCGGCTCCTACCGGCTCGTGCTGACGTACGCCGACGGCAGCGGGGAGGCCGGCAAGACCGGTGCCGGGAGCGATGTGGTCGAGGCGCGGATCGTCGAGGTCGTCGACGGCTTGCGGGTCGTGCAGCAGGTCGACTTCGAGTCCGACGACCCGGCCTACGCGGGCACGATGACGATGACCTGGTCGGTGACGCCGACGGACGACGGGGTGCGGGTCGAGATCCGCGCCGACGACGTCCCCGAGGGGATCAGCGCGCAGGACCACGAGACGGGGATGACCTCGTCGCTGGACAACCTCGACACCTACGTCACCGACGCCCGGCGCCTCCACCCCGTCAGCACCGCGGACGGCTCACAGCACCTGTAGCTCGTCGCCCACGCCGACGGTCCCGGGCAGCGCCACGTCCGCATAGACCGCCAGCCGCAGTTGCCTCTCGGCGGCCAGCAGCGTCAACCACCGGTCGCCGGGGCGGACGCCGTCCTGGACGATGTCGATCATCCGGCAGCGCTCGACGCGGGCCACGACGGTCAGGACGGCCGAGCCGATCCGGACCCGGCGACCGACCCAGCTCTCCTCGACGAACGGCTCCCCGCCGTCGAACACGATGTTCGGCCGCAGCCGCCGCGCGTCGGCATCGATGCCCCACCGCTGGGCGCACCACCGCAGGGTCGCCGCGCCCACGAGGGAGACCGCGCCGGCGTCCTGGTGCGGGATCTGCGCCTCCGGCCGGACGCGCACCGGTGACGCGAGGGCGGTGCTGAGCTCGCTGTCCAGCGCACGGTCCCCGACCGTCCACGAACCGCTCCCCGAGGTGACCGTGACCTGGCCGTCCCGGGTGGCCGCACGGTAGCCGAAGACGCCGTCGCGACGCCGGAAGCGCCGGGTGTTCTTCCCCGAGGCGAAGCGCCCCTCGTCGTCCTCGACCGCGAACCACCGGTCGCCGACCAGCCCTCGAGGATCCAGCCGGACGGTGGTCAACGCCTCCCCGCCCATGGACTTGACCGGAAACCGCCGCAGCGACACGACCTCGACAGGCACGAACGTAAGGCTAGGGCCGTGGGGCGCCGTCGAGCACTTGCTCCTGACACGGCGTCAGGTCCTAGCGTCGAGGTCATGGACGACGAGCGCGGCGCACGGTCGTGGGCCATCGGCGAGCTGGCCGCGGCCACCGGCGTCAGCGTCCGCAGCCTGCGGCACTACGACCGGATCGGGCTGCTGGTGCCGTCCGGCCGGACCGCGGCAGGGCATCGCCGCTACACCGACGTCGAGCTTCGCCGCTTGCACCAGCTGGTGGTGCTGCGCGGGTTCGGGCTCTCGCTCGAGGGCTCCCGGCACGTCCTCGACGGCGGCGTCGAGCTCGTCGTCCTGCTGCGCCGTCAGGCCGAGCAGGCCGCCGAGCACCTGGCGGCGACCGTGCGCCTGCAACGGACCCTGTCCGACGTCCTGACCCGGCTCGACGCCGTCGCCGAGCCGACACCTGACGACCTGATCACGCTCCTGGAGGAGATGACCGCCGTGCACCGACCACTGACCCCCGAGGAACTGGCCGAGATGACGCGCCGGCGTGCCGAGCACGCCGCCGCCCTGACCCCGCAGGAGCGCGCGACCATGGCCGAGCAACGGCGGGCCGCGTGGGAGGCCATGACCGAGGACGAACGCGCCGAGCTGGCGGCGTCGAGGGCGGCCGCGCTTCCGCCCGGCTGGGCCGACCGGCCGACCGGGTGACCGGGCCCGACCGGTGATCGGCCCCGTCAGGTGCCGTCGCCGGGGCTGATCAGCCCGGTCTCGTAGGCGACGACAACGGCCTGCGCCCGGTCCCGCAGCCCGAGCTTGGCGAGGATCCGGGCGACATGGGTCTTCACCGTGGCCTCCGACAGGTGCAGGTGTGCGGCCAGTTCGGCGTTGCTGAGCCCGCGCGCCACCAGGCCCAGGACCTCCAGCTCACGCGGGGTCAGGGCCGCCAGCTCCCGGTGCGGCACTGCGGCCGGGTCGCGACGGAAGAACCGCTCGACCAGCCTCCGGGTGATCACCGGGGCCAGCAGGGCGTCGCCGGTCCGCACCATCCGCACGGCCGCCACCAGCTGCTCCGGCGTCACGTCCTTGAGCAGGAACCCACTGGCTCCGGCGGCCAGCGCCGCGTACACGTAGTGGTCGAGGTCGAAGGTCGTGAGGATGATGACGCGCGGGGCGTCGGCGGCTCCGGCGAGGATCCGCCGGGTGGCCTCGAGCCCGTCCAGCTCGGGCATCCGCACGTCCATCAGGACCACGTCGGGTCGGGTGCGGCGTACCGCGTCGATGGCCTGCTGGCCGGTCCCGGCCTCGGCGACGACGTCGATGCCGCCCGCGGTGAGGATCATCCGGAAGCCGGTGCGCACCAGCCCCTGGTCGTCGGCCACCACCACCCGGGTCGCCGCGGCACCCTCGTCGCCGACCGGCGACGGCCCTGGCCCGGCCTCCGGCCCCGGCGCGTTCATGCCGACGCCGTCCGGTCGCTCGCACCGCCGGGCAGCGGGACGCTCGCCTCCACCCGATAGCCGGTACCACTGGGGCCGGCGGTGAGGGTCCCGTCGTAGAGCGCGAGCCGTTCCCGCAGACCGATCAGCCCGCGGCCGCCACCCGCAGCAGGTGCGGGCACCTCGGGGCCGGCGCCGGCGGCGTGGCCGACGTCGGCGCCGGCGGCGTGGCCGACGTCGGCGCCGGCGGCGTGGCCGACGTCGGCGCCGGCAGCGGGGCCGACGTCGGCGCCGGCAGCGGGGCCGGTGTCGGCGACCGCGACCGTCACCCGGTCGGCGGTGCACTCCACGCTGACCTGCGCCTGCGCGCCGGCGGCGTGCCGGACGGTGTTGGTCAGCGCCTCCTGCACCACCCGGTACAGGGCCAGCTGGGCGCCGGACGGGACGCCCTCGGCGTCCCCGCGCACGGTGAGCGTCACCGGCACTCCGGCCTCCCGCACGCGCCAAACCAGCGCCGGGACGCCGTCCAGCCCGGGCTGCGGGGCGAGCACGTCGGCCGAGGGCGGGTACAGCGAGCGAACGCGGTCGGCCCTGACCCGGGCGCCGCCGGTCAGGTCGACGTCGGCCAGGTCGGGCCCCAGCGGACCCGGCGGACCCGGCGCACCTGGCCCGGTGTCGGCAGCGACCGGCTCCCAGTCGGATCCCGGCTCGGCCCGGGGCCCGCCGGCACGCGAGGGCCAGTCGTCGTCGGAGGACCCGGGAGCGAGCAGCCCCATCACGTGGCGCAGTTCGGTGAGGGCTGACCGCCCGGTCGACTCCACCGCGAGGATCGCCTCCCGGGCCTCCCCCGGGGCGCTGGCCAGCACCGACCGGGCCGCTCCCGCCTGCACCACCATCACGCTGACGTGGTGCGTCACGACGTCGTGCAGCTCGCGGGCGATCCGCGCCCGCTCGTCGGCGACCGCGTCCCGCAGGGCCTGCGCCTGCCGCTGCTCCTGGCCGGCCAGCCGGAGCCGGTCCTCGCCGACGCGCCGCTGCCACACGTGGTGGCCGCCCATGCCCGCGACGAGCGGCGCCAGCAGCAGGAACGGCACCGAGATCCCCGCCGGGGAGGGCGTGGTCTGCTGCCGGTAGCCGGCGACCAGCAGCGCCACGACCGGCAGCGACCAGGCGACCGCCGTCCGGTAGGGACTGTGGGCGGCGGCGCTGTACGCCGCGATCAGGCACAGGACGACGACGTCGGCGTACAGCTCCGGGCCGGTCGTGCCCCGCGGTTGCAGCAGGGCGAGCGCGCCCGCCCCGACGATCGCCCACAGCACCGCGAGCGGGTACCGGCGCCGCAGCACGAGCGGCGCGCAGACCACGAACACCAGCAGCGCCGCCCCGAAACCGGCGCCGTCCTCGGGCAGCACCGGCACCTGCGGCGGCCTCCCCGCGAACTCGTCGCCGGGGGCGAAGGGCGCCGGCGGCGGGACCGGCGGGCGCATCTCGGGCGGCCGGGCCCGGCCGAGGACGACGTCCTCGGACACCCGCAGCGCGCCGCCGGGCTCGCCGTCGGTGGCGGCCTGGAACGCGGCCAGCGCGATCGCCGCCGCCACCACCAGGTCGACCAGGACCGCGCGCCAGCGGGGTCGGGGCAGTGGCCCGATCGGCACACGCAGAGCACGGACGACGCCTGGGCGCCACCACGGCCGGTGCGTGCCCCGCGCCGCGGTCGCAGCCGTCGCAGCGCTCGCAGCCGTCGCAGCCGTCGAAGCGGTCCTCGGCGTCCGTCTCACCGGTCCATCCTGGCGGTCGCCGCGCCGGACCCGCATCCCTCCGGCAGGGCACCTGCGGACGCCGGACTACATCCGCAGGATGACGCCGCCCGCAGTGATCCGCACGGGGTACCGGCGCTGCATCCACCGGCCGACGCGCCCACCGTCGAGCCGCTCCTAGCGTGCCGGTCACCGGCGGCACGACGTCGCCGGCGGGCGGCCGCAGGGCGGCCCGACGGCGCGGCGCAGGCCGCGGACGGGAGGACGAACGATGGTGACCGGGACGATGGGGGCGGCACCGCCGATGATCGAACTGCAGGACGTCAGCCGCCGCTACGACGACGGGCCGCCGGCCCTGAGCAGCGTCACGCTGACCGTGCAGGAGGGTGAGGCGGTCGCGATCCTGGGACCGTCCGGCAGCGGCAAGTCCACGCTGCTGAACCTGGTCGCCGGGCTGGACCGGCCCGACACCGGCACGGTGACCGTCGCCGGCACCCGGGTCGACCGGCTCGGCGAGGCCGCCGCCGCCCGGTTCCGGCGGACGCGGATCGGCATGGTCTTCCAGTTCTTCAACCTGCTCGACGACCTGACGGCGCTCGACAACGTGCTCCTGCCCGCCCAGCTGGCCGGGATGCCGGCGGCCGCGGCCCGGGAGCGGGCCCGGCGGATGCTCGGGTCGCTCGGCATCGAGCGGCTCGCCGACGCCTACCCGGGGCGGCTGTCCGGCGGCGAGCGACAGCGGGTCGCCGTCGCCCGGGCGCTGATGAACCGGCCGGCGCTGCTGCTGGCCGACGAGCCGACCGGCGCGCTGGACACCGCCTCGGGCGAGGACGTCCAGGAACTGCTGCTGGACCTGCAGCGCAACGGGCAGACGATCCTGCTCGTCACCCACGACACGGCGCTGGCGCAGGCGTGCGCCACCCGGACGGTGGAGATCGTCGACGGCCGCGTCGTCGCCGACGTCAGCGTGCCGCGGCCGGCGGTGGCCCGGTGAGCGGGCTCGGCCGGATCGTGCGGTCCGGGGTGGGACGGCGACGGGTGCAGGCTACGGGGGTGGCGCTCGTCGCGGCGGCCGCCGCGGCTGCGTCCGTGCTCGGCGCCGGGCTGCTGGTCGCCTCTAGCGATCCGTTCGACCGCGGCTTCGCCACCCAGCAGGGAGCGCACCTGACGGTGGTGGCCGACGCTGCGAAGGTCTCCTCGGAGCGGTTGCTGGCCACCGCGCACGCGGACGGCGTCACCGCGACAGCGGGCCCGTTCCGGACGGCGACGGTCGGGTTCGCGATCGGGTTGCCCGGCGGGAACCAGAGGCTGGGGCCGCCCGGGGGCGGACCGGGACAGGAGGCGCCGCCCTTCACGCTCTCGGTGACCGGCCGCGCCGATCCGGCCGGCTCCGTCGACCGCTTGACCCTGGTCGAGGGGTCCTGGCCGACGACCGCGGACCAGATCGTCCTCGCGGCGGGCCACCTGCACGTGCCCCTGGGCAGCACCTTCACGCCTGTCGGGGTTTCCGGCGCACACGCCCTGACCGTCGTCGGCAGCGCCCGGTCGGTCAGCGGCACGGCAGGCGCTTGGGTGCTGCCCGCTGCCCTCCCCGCCCTGGTCAGGACCGACGACCCCACCGGCTACGAGATGCTCTACCGCTTCGCGCGGGCGTCCACGGAAAAGGAGGTCGCCGCCGGCGGGGCCCGGGTCACCGCCGGGCTCGGCGAGGCCGTCACCGCGGCCCGCTCCTGGCTCGACGTGCGCCGGGACGCGGTCGCACGTACGTCGGTCCTGGTGCCGTTCCTGGTCGCCTTCGCCGTCCTGGGCCTGGTGATGTCCGTGCTCATCGTCGGCAACGTGGTGGCCGGCGCCGTCGGCGGCTCGGTCCGGCGCATCGGCGTGCTCAAGGCGCTCGGCTTCACCCCGCAGCAGGTGGTGCGTGCCTACCTGGGGCAGGCCCTGATCCCCGGTGCCGTCGGCGTCCTCGGCGGTCTCGTCGCCGGCAACCTGCTGGCGCTGCCGGTGCTCGCCCACGTGGAGGACGTCTACGCCACCGTCGGGACGCACCTGGCCGGCTGGGTGGACGTCGCGGTCGGCGCCGCCGTCCTGGCTCTGGTCGCGCTCACCGCGGGGCTGGCCGCGCTGCGGGCCGGGCGGCTGCGCACCGTCGACGCCCTCGCCGTCGGCCGGGCGGGCGGGTCGGGCCGCGGACGCCGGGCGGCCGCGCTCGCGGCCAGGCTGCCCCTCCCCCGGCCGGTCGGGCTCGGCCTGGCCCGGCCGTTCGCACGCCCGGCCCGGACGTCGGCCCTGCTGCTCTCGGTGGCGTTCGGCGCCGCGGCGGTCACGTTCGCCGTCGGCCTGGGCGCCAGCCTGCTGCGCGCCCAGCACGCGATGGACCACGACCGGGCCGACGTCGTCGTGCAACCCTCCTTCCAGCGCACCGCGCCGCCGGATGCGGCCGGGACGGCGCCGAGCGCCCCACCTGCCGCCGCAGACATCCTGGCGACGGTGCGCCGGCAGCCCGGGACGGCGGCCGTGTACGCCCGCTCCGCCGGCCCGGCGAACGTGGCCGGGCTGCCGCAGGACATCGAGTTCGTCCGCTTCACCGGCGACCCGACCTGGGACGACTACGAGCTCGTCGCCGGCCGCTGGTACCGGGCCACCGGCGCGGCCGGGGACGCCGCGGGCAGCGGCGAGGCGGTGGCGACCGCCGGGTTCCTGCGCGACACCGGCCTCAAGGTCGGTGACCGGGTCAGCCTCACCGCCGACGGGCGGACGGCGCGGCTCACCGTGGTGGGGTCCGTGTTCGAGTCGGGCGCGTCGCTCTTCACCGACGCCGCGACCGTGCCGGTCCCCGGCGCGGCGCACGACGAGTACCTGGTCCGGCTGGAGGCGGGCACCGACCGGGACGCCTACCTGGCGTCGGTCTCCTCCACCTTGCAGAAGTGGGGGCTGACTGCGCAGTCCACCCACGTCACGCTCGACGACTTCCTCGTCATCGTCGACGGGCTCGCCACCACCTTGACCCTGCTGCTGCTCGCGGTGGCCACGATCGGCGTGCTGAACGTGGTGCTGCTCGACCTGCGGGACCGGGTGCACGAGCTGGGCGTCCACCGGGCGCTCGGCATGCAACCGCGCCAGGTCGTCGCGATGGTGCTCGTCTCCGTGGTGGGCGTGGGCCTGCTGGGCGGCCTCGTCGGGGTGCTGGCGGGCCGGGTGCTCCACCAACAGGTGATCACCGCGATGGGTGCGACGATCGGCAGCGCCATCCCGGCGGCGGTGCTCGACGTCTACCGGCCCGGCGTCCTCGTCCTGCTGACGGCCGGTGGGCTGGTGATCGCGACGGCGGGGGCGGTGCTGCCCGCGACGTGGGCCGCCCGCACCCGGACGGCGACGGCCCTGCGCACGGAATGACCGCGGCAGCGCCGTCGCGGACCGGGGCGAGGTGCCGAGGCGCACGGCTCGCGGTACGGTGACCGGACGTGATCAACGACACCGGTGGCCCGGTGACGCAGCCGGCGAGGGTGCACGTTCCCGCCCTCGCCGCCTCTGGACGGTTGCAAGCGGTGACAGTGGGTCGATGCGGGTGAGCGTTCCCCGGCCCTGATCCGCTCCGCCGGGCCGCGGAGGGCGCCACCGTGGCGACATCTGCTGCCGACCTGTCCCACCACGACTCCGGCTCCGCGCCTGCGGGCACGTCCGTCTACCGCCGAGCCCTCGCCGTCCGGGGGGTCCGAAGCTTCTTCGTCGCTACCGTGCCCGCCCGGCTCGGCGGGGCCATGACCGGGCTCGGCCTGCTCTGGCTGGTCCACGGCTCCGGCGGTTCGTACGGCCGTGCCGGTCTGGTCATCGGCGCGTTCACCCTCGCGTCCGCGCTGAGCGGACCCGCGGCGGCCCGAGTGATCGACCGGCACGGCCCCACCCGCACGGTCCCGCTGCTGGCCGGCGTGCATGTGCTCGCGCTGACCGGAGTGGTCCTGCTGGTCAGCCTGACCCCGGACGGCGGCCCGACCGGGGTGGTCCTGGCCGCGGCGGCGCTGGCGGGAGCGGCCGACCTGCGGGTCGGAGCGCTGGCCGCGGCGCGCTGGGCGCGACTGCTTCCCACCGGGCCGTTGCTGACGGCCGCCTATGCGCTCGAGGCCTTCAGCACCGACGCCGCCTACGTCGCGGGGCCCGCGCTCGCCGGGCTGCTGGCGGCCCTGCTGCCGCCGGTCGCAGCGATCATCGTCGCCGCGACCCTCACGGTCGGCGGCGCGGTGGCGGTGACGGCGCAGCGGCGCACCGCTCCCCCACCGGCCCGCCCTCGTCCCGCGGACCCCGCGGCGGCCCGGCGACGGACCGCCGCGGGACGGTTGCTGACCGGGCGGTTCGCGGCATTGATGGCCGTGAACCTGGCGCTGGGCACGCTGTTCGGAGCCACCGGGGTATCGGTCACCGCCTTCGCCCAGGAGCACCACGCCGCCACCTCGGCGGGGCTCGTCTACGGCGTGCTGGGCGCCGCCAGCATGGCCTCCGGCCTGGTCTACGGACGGCGGCACCGGCGCCTGCCTGCACATCGTCAGCTGCCGCTCGCCCTGCTCGCCCTGGCCGTGGGCTACCTGCCGGTGCTCGTCGCCGACCGCGCCTGGACGCTGGCCGCGGCCCTGGTCCTGCCCGGCGCGGCGCTGGGCCCGACGGTCGTGCTCAGTTGCGTGCTGACGCAGGCCGCCGCCCCGCCGACCCGGCTGACCCAGGCGTTCAGCACGCTCGCCTCCGTCAACGCGCTGGGGCTGGCGGGGGCGGCCGCCGCCGCCGGTCAGGTGGACGATCGTTGGGGTGCCGCCGCAGGATTCGCGATCGCGCAGGTCGCTCTGACGACCGTCGCGCTGGCCGTCGCCGCCGCCAGGGGCCGTCCTGACGGGCCGACGGGCGCGTGAAGCGCCGTCGGGGTGACCGCCGTCCGGGGTGACCGCCGTCCGGGGTGGACCGGCGGTCCGGTGACCGCGTGACCGCGTCGCCCGAAGGGGGCCTCGCCGCTGCAGGTGTGCCGTTCAGGGGCCCGCGCCGCTGGTCGGACCGGCACGGCGCTCGGGAGGCCACGAGCGCGGCAGCCCCCGATCCCGATCACACGCCGGGTGACCGACGTCCCCGCCGTGCCATCCATCGGGTTACGCCAGGTGGCACCAGAGTGACGATGCGTTCCAGCCCTGGGCACGCCGAGGACCGCCCGCCACCATCGAACTCAGCCGCAGTAACTGAAAGACACGAAATCAGCACACCAGGTAGTCGATGAGCCGAGGAGCACCCATGCGCCCCACCAGCAGACGCACCCTCACCCGAACCACCGCCACCCTCGCCGCCGCCCTGGCCACCACCGCCCTCGCCCTCACCACCGCACCCACCACCACCGCCGCCACCGTCATCCCCTGCACCACCCGCACCACCACCACC
>Ga0302321_100000085_pt1 | contig 83892 bp, 71 predicted proteins | sample Fen_T0_1_FD_202505 | JGI IMG/M metagenome (GOLD analysis project Ga0302321, IMG submission 202505) | Peat permafrost microbial communities from Stordalen Mire near Abisko, Sweden - Fen_T0_1 | ecosystem: Environmental > Terrestrial > Soil > Wetlands > Permafrost | place: Sweden: Abisko...
TTCAGGGTGCTCTCGGGGATTCAGAGTCTCCGACTACGACTTGATTCGGCAGCAACGTTTCAGCGCGAACAGCCGGGTAAGACGCCGAAGGCTGGGCCGAAATGGGGCGCGCTGAGTGACCATCAAAAACCTATAGTAGGCTCAGGAGCGAGCAATGAGTACCGAGCCCGTTTTTGATTTGCGTTCGGACACCGTGACGCGGCCGGGGCGCGCGATGCGTGAGGCGATGGCGAGCGCGGTGGTGGGTGACGACGTGTACGGCGAGGATCCGACGGTGAACGCGCTCGAGCTTCGAGTGGCGGAGCTACTCGGCAAGGAGAGTGCGCTGTTCGTGCCGTCGGGCACGATGAGCAATCAGATCGCGCTGCTCGTGCACACGCGACCCGGAGATGAAGTCGTGATCGGCGAGGGCGCGCACGTCGCGTTCTACGAGTCCGGCGCGGGGGCGGCGCTTGCCGGGGTGCAGTTCGCGCAGGCGGGTACGGGCGGGTTGTTCGATGCGGATGAGCTGAGCGCCGCGGTCAAGCCCAAGGCGGACTATCACCCGCGCACTTCTTTGGTCTGCCTGGAGAACACGCACAATCGCGCCGGCGGACGGGTCTTCCCACAGGGCGCCGTGGAGGCCGTGGTGAAGCGCGCGCGTGAGCATGGGCTGTTGGCGCACCTCGACGGCGCGAGGCTGTGGCATGCCGCGCTCGCCAGCGGGACGTCGGAAGCCGAGCTCGCGCGGCCGTTCGATACCGTCAGTGTGTGTTTTTCGAAAGGCTTGGGCGCGCCGGTGGGATCCGCGCTGGTCGGCTCGGGCGATGCGGTGAGCGCGGCTCGGCGCTATCGTAAGATGTTGGGCGGGGGCATGCGCCAGGCCGGGATCTTGGCTGCGGGTGCACTGTTCGCGCTCGAGAATCAACGCCAGCGCTTGAGCCTCGACCACGACTCGGCGCGAGTGCTGGCGCGCGTGCTCGCACGGTTGCCGGGCGTGCGCGTAGTAGCACCGGAGACGAACATCGTGTCCGTCGTGGTCGAAGGGCTCAGCGCGGAGCGTGTGGTCAGAGAGGCGCGCGCGCGCGGCGTTTTGATCAATCCTACCGGACCGTGCTCGCTGCGCGCGGTAACTCACCTCGATCTGTCGGCGACGGACGTGGAGCGCGCTGCCGAGCGCTTGTACAGTGCGATCGCCCAGGTCCGCGGAGAGCTAACGTGAAACGCGTGCTGCTCGGCGCTGTGCTGCTCGGGGCTTGCGCGAAAGCACTACCTGCGGCCTACGTCCAGGCGCGCGACGCGGCGGAGAGCGCCTACGCCCAGGGGCAATTCGACGTGGCGGCAGAGCGCTGGCTGAGCGCTGCCGACCGCGCGAGCAGCGCGCGTGATCGGAGCGATGCTCGTTACCGCGCAGCGGCTAGCTACGAACGCGCCGGACGCATCGAGGACGCGCGCAAGTGGTACGTCGTGTTGGCCAGTGGCAAGAGCGAGCGGGCACCACGGGCGGCCTTCGCGCTCGCGGATTTGCACTTGAAAGGCGGTGACGCCGCGGGTGGGATGGCGGAGCTCGAGGCCGCGATCCGCAAGTACCCGAGTTCGGCGATAGCCGGCCTGGCACTGCGCCGCTATTTCTCGGCACTTGCCGAGCAGGGCGGCGATCAAGCGGTGCTCGACTATATTCAAAGGGTCGAGCCGGAGCTCAGTGGCACCGACCTCGCCGAGCAACTGCTGTATGAGCGCGCGCGTCGACTCGACGCGCGCGGCGACTCCGCCGGTGCGTCGAACGCTTACATCGCGCTCGCCGATCGCTTCCCCTATCCCTACGGCGCACTCTGGGACGATGCGTTGCTGCGCGGCGCGGACTGCGAGCTACGCCTGGGCAAGCCGGAAAACGCGATTGCTTTGCTCGAGCGCATGTTGCGCGCCCGCGAGACGTCACATCTATCAGGCAGCTACGAGCGCCCGCACTTCGCGGACGCGGCCTATCGTGTGGCGGAATTGTATCGCGACACGAGGCACGATCCCGACGCCGCGCGCCGCGCCTTCCGCGGGGTGTTCGTCGACTATCCGACGAGCACGCTGCGCGACGACGCACTCTGGCAAGAGGCGTTGCTCGGGAGGCGCGTTGCGGAGCCACAAGCCTGCGAGCCACTTCAGCTCTTGGTCAAGCAGCTGCCAGACTCGCGCTACGCGCCGTGCGCACACGAAATGTGCGCGAAAATCGCGCCCATCACCCGGCGCGAGTGCGCCGCGTACATCGAGCAGGAGCTTCGTGTGCGCGAGCCGAACTCCGTAGCGAAGCCAGAGTCCAACGGGTCGACCGATTGAACTCTGGCTGCCGCGCCCCGGCTGTCACTCCGGCTCTTCTTCCTTCTCTTCCTCCTCGTCGTCTTCGTCGTCTTCATCTTCGTCTTCGTCGTCGAAGTCGTCGTCCGGTTCGTCCGGCTCGTCTTCGTCGTCGGCGGTTTCGCTCTTTGCTTCAGTCTTGAGGTCGATGCCGACTTCGCCGAGCTGGGTCTCGAGTAACTCGAGCAACTCGTCGACGTCGTCACCGCTCCATTCGTCGATCACGTCGGTCAAAAATTCGAAAAAGTCGCCATTGTCTAGGCGACGCTCGATTTCCTCGACCTGATCTTCGGTAAATGCCTCGAGGATGTCTTCCCTGAGTGACTCAGTGTCATCCTCCTCGATGGCCTCTTGCGCAGAAAGTCGAATCTGCCGGACAGCGCGTTTGTCGAGGTGAATTTCCATTCCGATAGCTTCCTGGGACTCGACCCGGCTTTAGACGAAGGATTCGGGTACAGTCAAGCCCGTGACGATGACAAAGGACGAACCGGCTCGTTCTGCGAAAGCCGAGGCGCCGCTCCGGAAGCGCGCGCACCGCGGAAAAGCCGCGGTGTTCGCATTCGGCGTGCAGGCGCTGATCTTTCTTTGCGCGTTCGTGAATCGTGCCTCGGCCCAGCAGTCGCAGCGTCCACCTCCCAACAATGTGGAGTACTTTCAGTACGGCGTCGCCGTGGCCTTGGAAAAATTGCTGTCCGGCGGAGACGTCTGTCCGACGCCCACCGCAACCACCGGCGCGGAGGGCGCCAAGACGCCAACGCCCTGCATCCTCGGTAGCGGCGGCGGGCTTGCCATCCGCATGGGCTATCGCTCGCGAGGCCCCTGGTACCTCGGAGGGGCTTACGAATTTACCCGGATGGACTCCGGGAATCTACTCCGTCTTGGTATCCTCCAGCAGCTGCGTGGCGAAGTACGCTACTACCTGGACGCGGGAAATCGCCTCACTCCCTACGGCACCCTAGGCTTCGGGGGGGTCGTTTACGGCAATGAATGGCGGGTGAGTTCCGGCGGACCGATGTTGAGCGCCGGTTTGGGCCTGGAATTTCAAGTCACTCAGTCCACGGTGATCGGCCTTGGGCTCGGTTACCGCGGTTTCCTGTTCCACAACTGGACCGACAGCACGGGCCAGGTGCGAGCCAACGAGTACCTCGGCTTTGGCTTTGCCCACACCATCGGCCTCGAAATCACCCTCGAGCTGAGGAGCCCACTGGCGCGCTGGTAGCAAAGTCTCGGCACTTCACTTTCACTCCGCCCCCTGTTTGAAGTAATGAAAGTGAGGAACTAGAGATTGGGCAATTGTTGGTGAGGTGTAGCCGCTGCGGCAAAGAAAACCCCGAGTCACTGAGGTTCTGTCAGGACTGCGGGAATCGCCTGATTTCAGGCGAGGGGGCCGGCGTCGCGCCGACGCCCCCGCGAGGTCTCGCGCCTGTCGCTCAGCCAGCCCAGTCGCGTACGCCGCCCCCGGCACGCACACCGCCCCCGCCGCCCACCCCTTCGGTGGTGCCGCAGTTCTTTTCGCCGCCAGCGGCGTTCGCCCAACCCGCACCGGCCAGCGCGCCGCCGCGCGTGAGCGAGGCACCCATGCGGCCGGCCGCGCCGCAGTTCGAGTTCTCTCCGCAGCGACCGCCGGAGCGCAAGTGCGCCCGCTGTGGCACCAGCAACCCGGCCACCGGGCGCTTCTGTTCGAACTGTGGCGGCGTGCTCGACCGCCCGCACGAGCCTTCCACGGTGCCTCAGGCGCGGACAGCGGCCCACCCCCAACAACAACCCGCGCCTCAATTCCCTGGCGCATCGGCGCCCGCGCCGGTGGCGACGGGCTCCGTCAGCTGCCCGCGCTGCCGCGGCCCCAACTCGACCCAGATGTCGTTCTGCCAATTCTGCGGCGCGCGGCTGGTCGCGGGGCCGGACGAGGCGCGCCACCCGAATCCGGCCTATGGGTCAGTCCCTGGGCAGGCCGCGCCCCCACACAACGCCCCAGCTGAAGCCAAGCTCGATGCGCGCTTGGTGGTGATCGGCCAAGACGGAAAACCGGGGCGTGAGTACCCGATCGTCGACGATCAAACCGACATCGGCCGGGAAGAGGGCAGCATCGTGCTGCCGAACGATCCCTATGTCGGAGCCCGCCATGCCCGGCTAACCCGGCGAAACGGCCGGTTTTTTGTTAGGGACCTGGAATCGGTGAACGGAGTATACGTTCGGCTCAGGTCGACCGAGCGCCTGCAGCACGGGGACTTGGTACTGATCGGGTTGGAAGTGTTAAGGTTCGAGGTTGTGAGCGACGCGGAGAAAGGGCTTAGCCCAGCAGTGGAGCGCGGCACGCAGATCTTCGGCTCCCCGTCGGCTGCACGCCACCTGCGCCTTTGCCAGCGTACAGTGGAAGGGGTCACGCGGGACGTCTACTATCCCACTCGCGATGAGGCGGTCGTGGGCCGCGAACAGGGAGACATCGTTTTCACCAATGATCCCTTCATGAGCCGACGCCACGCAGCGATCACACGGGACCCCAACAACGGGACCTTTAGTCTTCGGGACTTGGGCTCCTCCAACGGAACTTATTTGGCAATCCGATCCGAGCGCGAGCTCACTCCGGGCGACCACGTACGTATCGGACAACATCTGTTTCGGCTCGACGTCGGGCGGGCGGACGGGCGATGACAGAAAACGCAGCGGGGTCGGGACTGAAGGTACGCGTCTTCGGCCGTACCGATGTGGGACAGATCCGGGAACACAACGAGGACAATTTCCTGGTTGCTGACCTGACCCGTAAGACGCGCAGCTTGATGGAAAGTGACCGTGAGCCTCCCGTCGGCCAGCGGGGCATGCTGCTGGGCGTCTGTGACGGCATGGGTGGCGCCGCCGCTGGCGAGGTCGCAAGCCAGCTGGCGGTCGACATCATCTACGAAAAGCTGGTGCAGGGTGAGCCGCCGGCACATCACGATGACCTCGCGCGGCGCCTGGTGCAGGCCGTCGAAGAAGCCGGAATTCGCATTTTCAACGAGGCGCGCGCCGATCGCTCGCGACGCGGGATGGGCACCACCGCCACGATTGCGGCGCTGATGGACGCGCGCCTGTTCGTGGCTCAGGTCGGTGACAGCCGCGCCTACGTGTTGCGCGGTGACCGCTTCACCCAGGTGAGTCGCGATCAATCTTTGGTCAATCAATTGATCGAAGCCGGTCAGCTCACCGAAGAGGAAGCCGAGACCTTCGAGCACAACAACATCATCCTGCAGGCGCTGGGCACCGCCGAGACCGTTCAAGTGGATCTCACGTATGTCGATCTGTGCCGCGGCGATCGCTTGTTGGTCTGCTCCGACGGCCTGTCGGGCATGGTTCGCGGCGACGAGATGCGCGAAGTGTTGCTCTCGACGCGGGATTCACTCGAGGCTTGTAAGGAGCTCACCGATCGCGCCAACCGCGCGGGTGGTCACGACAACATCACGGTGATCGTCGCCGAGTTCGACGGCCCCGCCCTTTCGGCGCCCGCACCCGACGCGTTGATCGCGTACCAAAAATATGCACTACCGGAGGCGCCGGTCGAAACGACGGTTCGAGCACCCGCGGTCACCCAGCGCCCGAACGAGGCGGATGCTCCCGCCAGCGAGGAAGCCACCCGCGAGTCGCGTCGGCTGCGCGTCGGCCACACGATGGTCGGCGCAGTAAACCCCATGGCCGGCTTGTCGTCCGCGCCGCCCGGGTCCCGAGTTTCCGGTGCCCCCCCCTCATTCAGCATGGACAACGAGCCGGTCTCGATTCCGACCAGCGGGCTGCCCCCGTCGGTGGTCGGAATCATGGTGCTGGGAGCGATGCTGTTCGTCGCAATGCTCGGCTACCTGCTCGTGCGTTAGGCCCGTGAGCGTACGGGCCGCGATCCGACGACTTTTCGGGATCGCGTTCACGTTGATCGCGGTATCGGTCGGCATGTTCTGGGCTTCGGCGAGTTACGCTCGGCGCCCGGGTAACCAGCATCCGTCGCCGTTTGCGGCGCTACCGGTGTTTTTCAACCCGCGCCCAATCGGCGTCCGAGAATTGTCGGCCCGCGCGCTGCGTTCGATCGCGCGCGGGGGACGGCCCGCGGTCGCCGCGCAGCTTTCGTTGGCACGGCTAGGTGGGGCGGCCCTGCCCTACGTGCTGCCAGCGCTCGACTCGCTCGACCCACACAGCCGCGAGCGAGTGGCGCTGGCGTTGACGCCGGTCGCCGTACGGATGGAGGTGGCCAGCGCGGAAGAGCTCGCCGACGGCGCGCAAGCGGTGCTGTTTTGGACGCGATTCTGGCAAGACCGCGCGATCGACTTTCGCGCGGCGAGCGTTCGACACCTGACCGGCCGCCTGGCAGAGCGCTCGATCGCGCTGCGCCGCGAAGATCTGATCCATGTCGACACGTTCGCGCTTCAAGCATTGATTGACGACCTGGGTCAGGTGGATACGCAGGACGATGTCGCTCGCGTTCAGCGCCTGAACTCGGTGCTCGCGCAGATCAGCGATTTGCCCGTTTCATGCCCGCCGAATGCGAGCGTCGCCGACGCGCGCCGGGTCGTCGATACCTGGCGCGATTTCTGGGACCTCCATGGCAGTGAATACTCCGCGCTGGACGGCCCGCGACGGCTGGCGGCAACCTTCGTCGAAACGCAGTACGGCAAATGGCTGGCGGCGGTGCTGCGCGGCGGCTTGGGGCGGACGCAAACCGGCGAGCGAGCGCTGGATCTGGTGTCGCAGGGCCTGGCCACGACCTCGTTCTTGCTGTTCGTCGGCCTGGGCGGAGGCTTTCCGCTGGGTGTGGCGTGGACTCGCTTCGAGCGGCAGAGGCTCAAATTCGCCACGCGCGTGGCCTCGACCATAGCCGGCACCGCGTTGGCCGCGATCCCGTGCGCGACGTTCGTGCGCTTGTTCGCCGGACCGAGCGCGGGGCTCTTGAGCGCGATTTGCTTGGTGACGATCACGACTGCCGCTTGGGTATCGCGGCACCTCGCGCGCTCCACCATGAGCCAGAGTGTCTCGCCGATCGCGGCAGCCTTTTCGGTGTCTGCCCCACTCGGTGCAACCTATCCGCCGTTCGTGCTCAGCGCCATCGTGCTGGTCGAGCTGCTCTTCCGGCTACCGGGGCTGGGGCGAATCGCGGCGCGGTCCCTGGCTTCAGGAGACGTGAATGCCTGGATGGCGGCCTCCTTGGCGCTCGCGTCGGCGTCGTTGTTGCTCAGACATGCCGCGGACCTGATTAGGCCTCGGGCGACCCAGAGTCCGAGCATGAGGCGCGGATGAACGAACCTCTTCCTGCCAAGCAACGACTGGCCTTGGCGGCGGCCGCCGCCGCCGTGCTGGTGCTGGTCGCCACCCTGCTCGCCCCGCTCTCGCTAGAATTGCAAGCTTATGCACGCGGGCTGGCGTTCGCAGTACTGGCGGGGCTATCGATCATGGCTGTGGCATTCCTGGTCGCGCTTCCGTTGGGAGCCCTGGCGGCGAGCGGGCCGCGCGCCATAGACTGGGCACTGCGCTTTTTTTGCGACCTGGTAGGTTCGTTGCCGACGGTGTTCGTGGCAGCCGTGTTTTGGGCCAGTACCAGCAGTACGCCGAGATTCGTTTGCGCACTGGGCGTTCTGCGCGGTTTGGAACAAGCCTGGCTTTTGCGCTGCGAGATCGTGCGGCTCGAGGCCGAGGACCCGGAGTCGGTCCCGCGCGGTTTGGGCCGCACCCCGCTGGTCGCGTTCCTGCGCCGGCGTATGTCGGCGGCACTTGGGCCGCTGTTCGTCAGTGCTTCGTTCAGCGTGGCCTGGCTCACCGCGCTCGACGCCGCCGTCTCGCAAGCCGGGCTGCGCCCGCCGGGCGCGCTGCCCACGTGGGGGCCCCTGCTCGGCGCGCCGCACCCAAGCCCGCTCCCGGCGCTGCTCGCCGCGGGTTCGGTAGCCTGGCTGACCGTCGCTTTGCACGCGGTGTTTCGGCCCCCGAGCGCGGCATAGCTGCGCCTTGACCCCGGGAAGGACGGGCGCCATAAGGGCGTCTCCGACGCTTCGCGATCCCCGACGGGGGAATCCTCCCGAGAAATTGCCAATGCCCCTCCCCACGGTCAACGAACGAAACTTCGAGCAAGAGGTGTTACTCAGCGAGGAGCCCGTGCTGGTCGAGTTCGGCGCTGAGTGGTGCGGCCCGTGCAAAACCATGCTGCCGGAGCTGATGGCTTTGGCGGACGAGCTCAAGGGCAAAGCCAAGATCGTCACCATCGATATCGACCGTTCGCCGATGATCGCGCGCCAAATCGGCGTGCAGTCGGTGCCGACGTTCGTGGTGTTCCACCAAGGACGCCCCGTCGGCGGCAAGGTCGGTGCCCTGCAGCGGCGCGAGCTGCGGGACATGCTCGATCCGTTTTTGCCTCGCGCCGAGGGCGCGCTCAAGCCGGATGAACTCGCGCAGCTGCTCAAGGCTGGCCGCGTGGTTCCAGTGGATACGCGCGATGCGCCGGTGTTCGCTCGCGCGCATCTGCCCGGCGCCGTGAGCATGCCCGCCGCAGAAATCGAAACGCGGCTCGCCGAACTGCACATGCTCGCAGGCACGCCGGTGATCTATTGCCGCTCTGGCGATCAGACCAAAGATCTTGCTGCCAAGCTGGCCGAGCAAGGCGTGCCCGTGGCCTTCCTGGAAGGTGGCGTGCTTGGTTGGGAAGCTGCCGGTTTTAGCCTCCAACGCCCGGATTGATCAGGCGCCGCGGTAGCGCTGCTAGCGCGCGTATGCTGCCAGCGCGGCAGCAATCACGGTGCCGACCGGTACCCCCGCGGCCCGCGCCGCGGCTGCGCAGACGTCGAACTCCGGTTTGATGCGCGGCGGGCCATAAGGCCCCTCGCTCACTTTGAGCGGAATGACGCCAAATTCCGTGCTGACTTCGACCACGCGACGCGGGCGTTCGCTGCGCGAAACAGGCGTATGGCGGACGCCGATGGAGTTCGTCTCGCGCAGCAGCGCTTCCGCTAACCGCTGCTCGGCGCCACGCTCGCAGATTACGGACAGCGTGAGCGCAGGCCGGCCCTTTTTCATGACGATTGGCGTGGCCCAAGCGTCGAGCGCGCCACTTGCCAGCAAATTCTGCAAGGCGTGCGCCGCGAGTTCTCCGGTCATATCGTCGATGTTGGTTTCGAGCACCACGTGCGTCGCAGCATGCTCGGGCGCGCTTCTAGCAACGGCGCTGCCCAAGATGACGCGCAGCGCATTCAATCGATCGGGCAAGACTCGGCTGCCGAAGCCCCATCCGATACGCTCCGGCGCGAAACTCGGCCAAGGCTGGTAGTCTCGCGCGACCGAGGCAACGATCGCGGCGCCGGTGGGCGTCACGAGTTCGGCCTCGATGCCAGCATCCACCGTCGGTACACCGCGCAGGCAAGCGATGGTTGCGGGAGCCGGCAATGGCAGCCTGCCGTGTTGGCACAGCACGCTGCCCCGCCCCATCGGCAGCGCTGACGACAGCACGTCTGCGCCCAAGAAGTCGAAGCATGCGGCCGCGCCGACGATATCGACGATCGCGTCTACCGCGCCGACCTCGTGAAACGCGACCGAGTCCAGCGTACTCCGATGTACCTCGGCCTCGGCCTCGGCCAAGCGCAAGAAGATGCGCCGCGCGAGCACCTTCACGCCCGTCGCCAGGCCTGACGCGCCGAGCAAATCATCTATCGCGCGGTAGCGACGATCGGGCTGCTCATCCGCCACCACGACATCGAACTTGCTTCCGCCGATCGCACCTCCCCAAGTCCGGTTCAACTGCAGAGCAAAGCCCCGTAGCCCGAGCAACGCGACGCTCTCTTCCACCACGGAAAACGGCACGCCGAGGTCCACCAACCCCGCAATCGTCATATCGCCCGCGACGCCACTGAACGCGTCTAAAAACAAAATTTTCCCGCTCCCCGCTCCTCTCAGCAACGGCGCCCGGTGCCCTTCAGGCTCTCCCTCTCCCCCGTGGACGTGCCCGTGCCCGTGCCCGCTCTGCTCTCCCTCATGCCCATGGCTATGAGAGTGCGAATGCGAGTGGCCGTGCCCGCCAACAAAAAATTTCGGTCCGCTCATGCGGACGCCACGTGCTTCTGCTGCGTGGCAATCATCCGGCCCACCGCCATGGCGGCGCCGAAGCCGTTATCGATGTTTACCACCGTAATGCCCGACGCGCAGCTCGTCAGCATGGCGAACAGCGCGGTGAAGCCGCCGAGCGCGGTCCCATATCCGACGGAGGTGGGCACCGCTACGATAGGGGCACCGATCAGACCGCCGACGACACTCGGCAACGCGCCCTCCATGCCCGCGACGACGATCGCCGCGGGCGCGCCGCTCAGCGCGTCCAGGTGGCTCATCAAGCGATGAATGCCGGCGACCCCTACGTCGAAAAAACGCTCAGCCGGCAAGCCGAACATGCGCAACGTTTCGTACGCCTCCTCAGCCACCGGGATATCGCTGGTGCCGGCGGTAACGATGGCCACGGGCTTGCACGCGCGCTCGACAATGGGGCGTTGAATGAGTTTGGCGGTGCGTGCCAAGGCCGAGTAGCTCAGCACGGGCAACGCTTCCTGGACGACCTCGGCCACTCGGCCCACCAGCCGCGTGACGAACACGTTGTCGCCCGCCTCGATGATGCGCGACACGATACCGATAATGTGTTCCGGGGTTTTCCCTTCGGCCAGTACGACCTCGGCGATGCCCTGGCGCAGGGCCCGATGGTGATCGATGCGCGCGTAGCCCAGGTCCGAAAACGGCAACGTGGCAAGCGTACTCAGCGCCGAATCGATCTCTAATGCCCCACCTTTGACGGCTTCCAGGAGCTCCCGCAAACGCGCCGCGTCCATTGAGCAGTCATCTAATCCAGGGTGCCTCGAGCGTCGACCCGTTCTTCTGTTTTTCCGCGCAGGAGAAGCGCGGGTGCGGCCGCCCTTTCGCCACATTTCAGGCTCCGCTGCCCACAAAACGTGGGAAGGTTCAGGAGTGCCCGCGCCGTTGACACCTCTCTTGGGCTTCGCCCTGGGCGTGGCCTGTGCTTGGGCCGCTGTGGGCGATTTGGGCCGCTCGACCTCCGGTTTGGGTGGCCGCGCGCTGCTCGTGACCATGGCCTATGCGCTGCTCGTGTTCGCACCAGTGGCGGGCTATTTCGTGGCCTTCGAGCCCGATTGGTCGTTCGCTTATTTCGTGGATAGCGAGCGCTTGCCAGCTGCGGTGCCGATTGCGGTCGTGCTGCTCGCGGCAGCTTCGGTGCCCGCCGGGTTCTTGGCCGCCGTGGCGGACGCGCGCGCGCATCGGCTTGGGCGCGTGCTGCGCAAGGCAGCGGTGCCGGCGCTGTTTGCGACCATCTTCTTGCTAGCGACCTTCTCGCGGCTCAGCGTGCACGCCAACTATGCCCAATTTCATGGGGACTTTGGCACGCGCGGGGTCGCGGGCGGCCCGCTGGGCTACGCTCTGATTTGGATGCTGGGAGTGCTGGCAGCAGCCACTGCCTGGACGCTGCGGGCACTGCAACGGATGAGTCGCAAAAGCTGAGCTCTGGCCCCGACCAGTCTCAGCCAGTCACTACGAGGAAAGCGCGCAATGGAACAGGACGAGTCTCGAGAACTTCTCAATTTGGCCGCTGAAGTCGTCGAGCGTGCTCGCCGTGCAGGCGCAGACGTGGCCGAGGCGAGCGCACGCGGCGGTTCAGACCTCAGCACGCGCGTGCGCCTGGGCAAACCCGAGCTGGTCGAGGAGGCCGGACACCACAGCATTTCGCTGCGCGTCATCCGGGGCCATCGCGTGGCCTTGACGTCGACCAGTGACCTCAGCCCGCGCGGCATCGACCGCTGCGTAGCAGACGCGCTGATGCTGGCGGAGCTGAGCGAGCCCGATCCATTCGCGGGTCCCGCCGATCCCAGCCTGCTCGCGCAGCCGCCGTTCCCCGAGTTGGATTTGTTCGATCAGGGTTTGTTCAAGATCGATGCGGACCGCGCCATCGAGCAAGCAACGATCGCCGAGCAGGCTGCGTTCGACTTCGATCCGCGCATCAAGCTCAGTGAAGGAGCTACCTTTTCGCGGGCCAATTCCACCAGCGCGATCGTGCTCTCGAGCGGTTTTCAGGCGTCGCTGCGCGGTTCCTACGCCTCACTGACCGTCGCCCCGGTGGTCGAGGACGAAGGGGGCAAGAAGCGGCGTGGCCACTACTGGTCCGCGACCCGTCACCAATCGGAGCTCGAAGATCCGAAATTCGTCGGGCAAGAAGCGGCCCGCCGCACTCTCGCGAAGCTCAACCCGCGCAAAGTGCCGACCCAAGAGACGACAGTGATTTTCGACGCGGATGTATCGCGCTCGATCATTGGCGCCTTCATCGGTTGTGCCTTGGGCGGCTCGGTCTGGCGAAAATCGAGCTACCTGACGGCGCGCGAGGGCACGGAGGTCGCAAGCTCCGGGGTCACGCTGATCGATGACCCGCTGATCCCCCGCGCTCCCGGGTCGCGTCCCTTCGATGGCGAAGGCTTGCCCTCGCGCAAGAACGTCGTGGTCGAAGCGGGCGTGCTAAAGACGTTCCTGCTCGACTCGTACAGCGCGCGCAAATTGCAGCGCGCGTCTACGGGTTCCGCGGCACGCGGCGGGGGTAGCATTTCAGCATCCACGAGCAACCTGATCATGCAGCCGGGCACGCTCAGCCGTGAGGAACTGATCGCCAGCACGCCCAGCGGGCTGTACGTGACGGAGATGATGGGCTTCGGCTTCAACGCCTTGACCTCCGATTTCTCGCGCGGCGCAGCGGGCTTCTGGATCGAAGACGGCAAGTTTGCATTCCCAGTTAGCGAAATCACGATTTCCTCCACGCTGGACGCGATGCTCAAAGGCATCGACGGCATCGCGAGCGATTTGCGCCTGATCACCTCTATCGCCTCGCCTACTTTCCGCACCGCGCGGATGACGATCTCGGGAAGCTAGTGGCTTCGGGGAGAGAGAGAGGTGGACGCGCGGCGCCTGCGGCGCGCGGTGGGAGACTCTCGTTTGGCGCACGCTCGGACGGGGGCGCTGGGCCGCCTGCGCTGCGCTGAGGGAAAGCACGTGCCTGTTCGGTCAGCCTTTGTAGGTCCGCCATCTCATTGGCTGATCGTGATCTGGTCTTCCAAGACTTATCGCTCGTTTTGGTTCCGGGCATTCGGGCTGAGCTGTCTGCCGCGCGCCCGGCGCGAGCGTGCGGCGCTGCGCGCGCACCGAGAGCAGAAAGAGAACGAGGCGGCACGCGGCTGAGCCGTATTCCGCGCGCCTGACGCGAGGGCGTGCGGCGCTGCGCGCGCACCGAGAGGAGACGGACGCGGCAGGCGGCTGAGCTGTCTGCCGCGCGCCTGACGCGAGCGTGCGGCGCTGCGCGCGCACCGAGAGGAGACGGACGCGGCAGGCGGCTGAGCTGTCTGCCGCGCCCGGCGCGAGCGTGCGGCGCTATGCGCGCACCGAGATGAGAGAGCAAGAGGGAAGCGTTCGGCGCAGCGCTTGCACCGAGAAACGTCAAGAAGAGCGCGTCGGCGTGCGTGTGTGCGCCTGAGAGAGAGACTAATGGCTGGTGCCGAAGGGTGTTTTCTCCGTCAGCGGCCGAACCTGATCGCCGCGGATCTCGAGCACGCTCGGCTGGTTGCCGTAGAAGCGCGATAAGCCGACATCGATCCGCCACACCTTGCCGTCACACGCGCTATTGATGCCCTGTTGCTGGACCGTGTGCCCCACGACCATGCGCTGGGCCGACAATGCGCTGAGCACGCGCGAAAGCTCCGCGCACCGCTCGACAGCTGGCGTTCCATCGGAATAGTCACGAACCCAGATCGGCGCGCGCGGACTCGTGAGGCTCGTCGGTGCGGGTTCGTTGGGCGCGCCGGCCATCCAAGCGCTGGCTTCCTGGTTGATGCGCCCCAAGCCATAACGCACGTGCTGCTCGAGCACGCCACCGTGCACGAACACATTGCCCCCAATTTGAAGCGCGATCGGCTGCACCGAGAGACGTCGAGCAATCTCGCCACCCGGCAAGAATGCAGCGGTCCGCCCACGCTGCTCCGCGCTGACGCGGGCGGCGAGCTGCGCGTGCAAAGCATCCGGATGCCCCGCAGAAAAATCATGGAAGCCGTCCGGGGTCACGTAGCGAAAGTCCGACTGAACGTTCATCACTTCGTGATTGCCGTTCAGAACGTGTACGGCTCCGCCCGCGGCCTGCGCGGAGGCCTGCAGGCGTTGCAATAGATCCATGATCTGTGGCTCGTCGTCGCCGCGGTCGAGTTGATCACCGGTTTGCACGACGACCAAGTTCTTGCCGATCCATTTGCCTGTGTCGTCGATCGCGCCTCCCAGACGCAGCGCAGCGCGTAGTGCATTCACGTCCCCGTGCAGATCCCCGATCGCGACAATGCGTTCGGCCGCGGGGAATTGAAAGCTCGGATCGAGAGGTCGCGCCGGCTCGACGTAGACCGTCGTTGCGGCCGGCGTTGGATGTGTGCGCTCGGTGCCCACTTCCGGTGGGACTTCGGCCTTGCTGCAAGCCGTGTGCATGAGAGCGAGAGCGAACGCCCAACCGATGAGCCTCGGAGCCATCATTTGCTCCTATCAAGATCGCTCGACGCACTCAAGGCGCGCCAACCGGCGCCTCATTGGAAACGCCCGGCGTCGGAGTTCCAAAAGTGAACGTTTTGGGATCTTTGTCGTCCGAGGCCGGCGTGCGCCGGGCCAAGCTCTGACCGGGCTTGCCAATCAGTGCCGGCAAAACGGAGCATTCCGCGCCCGAGCGGTTGATGAGCGATAAGCGTTCTCCGGCGTTGGATAGGCCCGATTTGCCGAGCGCCGGTAGCCGAATCAAACGCGTCCCGGCAGCCGGGGGTTCGTCGCTGCCGTTCGGTCCGAAGTCATCGCGCACTAGCAGCGCGTATTCGTGTGGGGCCAAGATTGCGTGCGGCAAGACTGTGCGTCCTCCGCCGTCTTGCAGCGAATATTCGGCGAGATCGACGGTCAGAGTCCCGTCGTTGAGTAGCTCGATCCACTCCGATTGTGGTTCTGGCCCGAGCGCGTCGGCGAGCACTTCGTTCAGGATCGGCCGCTCGCGAGCGGGCCCGGTGTGCAGCTCGACCTCGAACGAGTGTGACGCGCCAGTAAGATCGTACGTGCGGCCCCACAGCCGCTCACGTGCATCGGGGAGCAGTCCATCAATGGTCAGTGGCCGACTTGCGGCGCTCACTTCGACCAGCGCACCACGCTGGGTGTGCACGATCCAAAGCACCGCCGTGGCGGGCGTTCGCACCGTCAGCCGGTCGTCGGCCACACTGGCGCAACCAAGGCCGAAGGCGATTTCACCGGTTTTGCAGCTCATTGAATCTTCGGATTGCGGCTCGACCGCAGCAAAAACGGCCGGAGAGAGCGCCCAACCTCCAACCACGGCTGGCGGCACCCAGACCTCCCCGGGTGCCAACGCGTGTTCGGACTCGAAGTGACTGCAACGCTCCGCGAATAGCCCATCTTCGTCCACCCCCGCCGCAAGCTCGACCGTCAGCTGCCCTGGTTCGAACACGAGTGCGCCTGAACTCGGCATTTCCGCGGCGCTCGACTCGGGCCGACAGTACAACGCAAACTGCGTACTTCCCTCGCTCGTGGCCGGCGGCCACCAGCGTTCGAGCACCGGCCGCGCGCTGCCCACGCTGAATTCGGCAACCAGTCCGTCAACCGAAACGAGCGAGTGTGGCCCAATCGCCAAGGGGCGAAGCGGAGCCACGACTAGCTCGCTGCCCGATCGCCAGCTGGCTACGGGCACTTGGCGATTGGCAAGCGTACTCGGTACCTCACCGTGCTTGAATTTGCCGAGGTAGTAGCTGGAGAGTGTGCCTTCGAACAGCGACAGCGCGCCCGAACTCAGACTTGCACTCGCCAGGTGCACGTGAACCACGTTCGAAACCTGATCGACCGCAGCGCTCGGGTCGAAGTGAACGCTGACCGACACGTCGCCAAGAGGCGTTGGTTCCTGCGCGGGAGTACCGCAGGCGGCGCACGGGAAGAACGCGAGTGAGAACAGGATCCGCTTTCGCACCCACCAGCATCGGTCGCGGTCCGGGTCCGGTTTCGTCTGAAAAGCCCAGCGCGAGCCTCAGCCTCAAATGCTAACCTCTTCGTCGTGTCGCCCGAAGAACTCAAGCAACTCCGGAAGGAGCTCTCTTGCACCGCCAAAGAGCTCGCGCTGACGCTCGGCATCGAGCCCAAGGAATTCGCCGCGTGGGAAGCCGGGGAGCTATTTCCGACCAAGCGCTACGTCGGTGAGCTCGAAGCCCTACGCAAAACGGGTCCGACGGCAATCCAGCGTGCGCGCAAGGGCAAAGGCGCCGCCGCGAAGACTGGATTGGCTCGACTGTCGGATCCCAAACTTTGGGAACTGGTGCGAAAGCTAGCCGAGCACCCCGCGTTGTTCGATCAAGTCAGCAAGCTCGCCGAGGCGTACTCGGACCCGACCGCCCCCCAATAGCGAGCTGACGGCCGGCCCCGGCTACTTGTCTTCGTCCGGCTTGTCTTCGTCCGGCTTGTCTTCGTCCGGCTTCTCGTCGTCGTCATCGTCATCGTCGTCGTCGTCGTCGTCGTCATCGTCGTCGTCATCGTCGTCGTCGTCGTCATCGTCGTCGTCGTCATCGTCGTCGTCGTCGTCGTCATCGTCGTCGTCGTCCGAGCTGTCGTTCTCGGATTCGGGGTCGATTGACTCGGCGCTGCTCGATTCAGCGTCGTCCGCGCCTTCCGGCTCCTGGCCGGCAAGCTCGTTGCTCTCGTTGGCATCCACGTCAGCGATCCCTCCGACCGCGGCTTCCGATTGAGCCTCGACGGGAGCGAAGTCCGCGTCAGCGGCCATCGCATCCTCGAAGCTGATCGGACCCTCTGGCGCTTCTTCACCGAGCTCCTCTTCGAACGTCTTGCGAGATTCATCGTTCAGCTCGGTAAACTCACGCAGCGTTGGCAGGTCGCGCAGCGACTTCAAGCTGAAGACCTGCAAGAACGTTTGCGTCGTGCCGTACAGCATGGGGCGACCGGGTTCGTCCTTTTTTCCGATAATGCGCACCAAATCGCGCTCCAAGAGTCCCTTCAAAACTGGGCCCGCATCGACTCCGCGAATGTCGTCGACTTCAGGCCGCGTGATTGGTTGCCGGTAGGCCACAATCGAAAGCGTCTCGAGCTGCGCGCGAGAGAGACGAACTGGCCGGAGCGACAAGTAACCCCGAACGTATTCTGAATACGCTGGGTTGCTGCGGAACGCGAAGCCGTCCCCGACCTCGTCCAGGCGGACGCCGCGATTCTGGTAATCGCTCCGGATCTCCTCAACCAACTCCTCGACCCGCTTCTTGTCGATCTTGGCGGCGCGCGCCAAGTCCTTGATCTCGAGCGGGCGATCCGAAACGAACAGTAGCGCTTCGAGCAATCCCTTGAGGTACGCCCCCGTGTCGTCCACCTTGCTCTCGTCCACCCCCGAAGGGCCCTCGCCCAGTAATTCCTGGTCGAATTCGGGTTGGTCTTCCGGATCTTCGGTTTCCAACGCCTCCTTCACCCGAGAGTGAGGGGGCAGCGTGACCCGGTCCGACGCGGAGTCCGGGGCAGCCTCGGTTTCTGACTCGGTTTGCGCGTCGGCGGCCGGTGCGGCCGGTTCCAACTCGGGGATTTCCGCCTCGGTAACGTCGGTAACCTCGGCTTCCGATTCCGCACGCTCGCCGGTCTGGGCTTCGCGGTCGGCGCCGGTTTGGGGCTCCGCTTGGGCTTCTGCAGCCTGCTTCGACTGCGCGATTTTGCGTTTCCTAGCTGCCATCACTCCCGCTCCGTGTCGGGCGTTTCGTCTGCGTCATCGTCCGATTCGTCATCGTCGTCATCGTCGTCCGATTCGTCATCGTCGTCATCGTCGTCCGATTCGTCATCGTCGTCCGATTCGTCATCGTCGCTCGATTCACCATCGTCCGATTCATCGTCGCCTTCGCCGGAGCGTTCCCTGGGTGCAAGGCGTCCCGCCGTCTCGGCAATTTCGGCGTCGTGCGCCGAGCGCTCGTAGGCGCGATCCAGATCGTCGAGTGATGCCGACTCCCCTTCTTCGTTCACGGCCAGCTCGATGAAGATGGGCATCAGTGGGCCCTCTTGCTCGACACGCGTCAGTCGCAGCCTGGTCATCTCCAGGATGGCGAGAAACGTCACGATCAGGTCCGCTCGCCCACGAGCGCCCTCGAATAGCTGCTCGAACAGCACTTTGCCGCTGGTTTTCAGCAGTTCGGAAAGCTCGTTGATGCGATCAGTGATCGAGAAGCGCTCGAAGTCGATTTGATGGTCGACGATATTCTTGGCGCGCGATAACACACCCTGAAACGCGTCCAAGAGCTTGAACAAGCTGAGCCCTGACAGCGGTGCGACACCTTCGACGTTGGGCGCTGGCACGCCTCGCAAGAACACGTCTCGACCCAGCACCGGGTTACTGGAGAGCTGTTCGGCCGCATGCTTGTACTTTTGATACTCGAGCAAACGCCGCACCAGCTCCGCGCGCGGATCGAGCTCCGCCTCTGCTTCGTCCTCCTGGTCGGTCGGGACGACCGGCAGCAGCATCTTCGACTTGATGTGGGTGAGGGTCGCCGCCATGACGAGGTATTCACTGGCGACATCGATGTTCAGCTCCTCCATCAACGTGATGTATTCGACGTACTTCTTCGCCACGAACGCGATCGGGATGTCCATCACGTTGAGCTCGTGCTCCTCGATCAGGTGCAGCAGCAGATCGAGTGGACCTTCGAAGGTCGGCAGCTTGACGCTGTACGTATTTGCCGCAGCGCGCTCCTCCACCACGGCCGGCACTGAGGCCGGTTCGGGCGCTGTCTCGGGAGGCGACTCGTCACTCATGGCGGGCGGAGCCTAGTCTCGACTAGCGCGGTCTTAACCACAAAAGATCAGGATCTGTGGCTACCGCAGCCCAGCGTGCGAAAACTTGCCGTGCTGCGGCTGACCAACCCTGCGTTTTTGCGCAGCTGGCATAGGGCGTGCCCACCTACATGCTAGGCTGCCGGGCAATGGGCGACCCCCAGCGTCGCTGCTCGAGCTGTGGGGAAAGCTACGCCGAGGGCGTGGTTTTCTGCCCGCGCGACGGCAATGCGCTGCCTCTACGCGGCATCGACAGCGGACCCGACCCTTACCTGGGGCAAACAGTGCGCGGCGAGTTTCGCATCGACGCACTGATCGGCGTGGGCGCGGTCGGCCGGGTTTACCGCGCGCATCAGCTCGGAGTAGCGCGCAACGTGGCGCTCAAGATCATGCATCGCGATCTGGCCGCGAACGAGGGCTTGCGTGCCCGTTTCCAGCGCGAGGCGCGCATCGCCGGCTCGCTCTGCCACCCGAATCTGGTAAACGTGCTGTCGCTCTCCGAGTTCCGGCAGGGCGGCCTCACAATCCCCTTCTTGGCGCTCGAATACCTGGACGGGCTGACATTGCGCTCGGTGCTCTTGGCTCAGGGCGCTCTGACCCCCGCGCGCGCCGTGCATGTGTTGCTCCAGATCGCCGATGCTCTCGGCGAAGCGCACGAGCGTGGTATCGTGCACCGAGACCTGAAGCCGGAAAATGCGATGCTCGTGCGACGCGGTGACGACCCAGACTTCGTGAAGGTGCTCGACTTCGGCGTCGCGCGCGCCGATGCGGACGAGTATCCAGCAATCGCCACACGCGCCGGCGCGATCTTCGGCAGCGCGCGCTACGTCGCACCCGAGTGTGCAGCGGGCGGGGCATCGACTCCCGCGAGCGACGTCTATGCACTGGCGACGCTGGGCTACGAGTGCCTCACTGGCAGCCCCCCGTTCGACGGCGAAAACGCGATCCAAGTTCTGCTCAAACAACAGAGCGCCCGGCTCCCTCCGCTGCTCGAGCGCGCGCCGAACGTCCCCGTCGCGCTCGCCCAACTTCTGGAAACAAACCTGTCCAAGTCCCCCCAAGCGCGCGCACAAAACGCGCGCCAATTCTTGCGCGATCTGCTCACCGCAGCCGACCCCACGCTCGGCCCCGCCCTCTCCTCAAGAACCCGCCGCGGGTATTCTCTTTCTCTCCCCAACCTGCCGCTGCCCGTGTCCGTGCCGGACTCTGCCTCTCGAGCTCCCAGTCGCTCACGTAGCCTCTCCCCCGCCCTGATCGTTCTGCTTTGCTTCCTGCTCGGCATCACCGCCGCCCTCGGCATCGCGCACCAACTCGGCGCCTTCAACTCACCGTTGCCCAAAGCAGGGCCACCGTGAAGCGCTCGGCTGTGACCCTGGGCTTGTGGGCGTGTTTGCGTGTCGCCCCGTGCTTTGCCGATGATTTGCCGCCTCCGGCGCCCCACGGGCACGACTACGCGGACCCGCGCTTGGCGCGCGGCTTTTCGGCCCTCGCGCGCCCCATGGGTATCGCCGAAGTTGGCTTGGGCTGGCTGACCTTGCCGGGCGCCTCTGTGTGCGCCGAGCGCAGTTCCGGTCAAGGCTGCAAGAACGGCGACACCAGCTTCGAGTTGGACATATGGCAGATCTATCGCAATGGCCGTCGCTTCGCTTTCGGCGCAGGCGCGATGCTCGGCTTGATCCCAACCACCGACGCCCCACGCCACGATCCCGAGGCGATCGTGCGCAATCACAGCCGCAGCTACCTGACGCTCGAGGGCACGATCCGCCACTACCCGTACGTCGGCGAAGGCGTCGAACTCTGGTGGGGCGTATCAGGCGGCTTGGCCGTCGTCAGCGATCGCTTCGAAGTCACCGACAAGAACTCAGACCTGGCATTGGTCGGCCGGCGCGGCTCCACCATCCGCACCGAAGGCGCCACCATCGGGCTGCTCGGCGGCGCCAACTTCTACCTCGCCGATCACTGGTCGCTCGGCACCACGTTCCGCTACGGCAATTGGTTCCTGCCCAAGACCGCCGCAAAGGATCCGTTTCTCGACGAAGCCTCGCTCACTGGTAGAAACACCATCTTTTCCCTGGGGATCTCGATCGCCTATCGAATTCCGCTGTGATTTTGTTGATGGTCAGCCGTCGTGCTCCGGTGCGCATCTACTGCTCGAGCTCCGGTGAACTGCCAGAATGGGCAGCGGGGTTTGAAGAACGCGCCCACCAGTGCGCATCCACTTGGACATGAACCCCACTCCCCCCTCACCTTTGCCACCCGCTTCGTGCCTCACCTGCGCGTCAGCGACCTGCGCATCCTGTCGAAGAGCAACCGTCGAGAGTGCTACTGACCCGAGATGGTGCCAACGATGGCCATCGCGAACTTCTGGGCCGAGGTATAAGTTCCCTTCATCCACAGCAGTGCGGTGTGACTGGCGTCCCACTTCGGCACGATCGGGCGAATGTTGTCCTTAGTCGAATTCGCCGTGACCGGTGTCCACTTGAAGGTGGCACCGTTGTCGCAAGTCGTGCCCCGCCAGATTTCGCGCTTGCCGCCCGACGCCATGGTGTCGGTCGTCGGATTATAGGGCGTAGAAATGTAGATCGTGGTCGGATCGTCCGGGACGAGTGCGCCGAGCCCTGTGTAATCCTGCTCGTCCGCGTAGAGTTTCGTGCCGGCCTTCACGAGGTAGGTCGACTTCCACGATGTCCCGTCAAAGCGGAAGTAGAGCATGCGCTTGTCGGGATCGTCCGATCCGGTCCCTGTTACTCTCGCCTGCCCGAGGATCGCGATGGTTCCGTCGGCGTAGCGGACGATGTCGTGATTCCACGCGTGTTCGAGCTTCACGCCGCCGATGGTCGAGCCCGTTTTGAATACCGGCGTGTAGGTGTTGATGTCCACCGAGGTGGTGGTCGTCGAGTCGGGATCCTTGAGCTGGTCATCCTTGACCGCGCCCATAGAATTGTAGACCTTCCCGTCCTTGATGTAGCCGTGGTACAGGCTAGTGTCGAGATCGCGCGGGTGGGCTTCGGTGCCAACGAAGTCGATGCGGTCCGTATTGTCGCCCCAGTACTTGAAGTACCCGGCGACGTAACCGGTTTGCTTGGTCGACATCAGGCGCCCGTAGTAGGTCAACGTTTGCCCGTTGTCCGTGGAAGTAAGAATCGCCGGGTCGGTGCCAACCGAGCGGACGCCCGCAAAGATCGAAGTGCCGATGTACCAAGGGTTGGAATAGGTGACCATGTTGGTGCTCGCTCCAGCCCACGGACAACCGTTCGCCTTCCAGTCGTACTTCGCTTCGGCGGACCAGGCCGTGCCATCGAAGATGCTCGAGCGAGTCAAGCAATCGCTGCGGTGGCCTGACCACATTGCCAAATATTTGCCATCTGGCCGGATGAGAAGCGCCGGCGCATCGTGGTCGTCGACATCGCTAACGAGGCCGGTGGAGAGCACGGATACCTTCTTGGTTCCGTCCGCCATGTTGTAGACCACGGCCTCCTGGTAACCGTTGCGCGAACCTCCGCTGGCTTCGGATGCGATGACCAATTTATTGGCTTTCGTGTCCACGACGGCGCGCTCGTCTTGGTACCAGCACCAACCCCCGTTGTCGTTGAACTGAATCAGTTTGCCGACCACGGCATCAGCGCCGCTCAAGGTGACCGTCGGTGGCGCGCAGGCCGCGGCTCCGCCGCCGGCTCCGCTGCCGCCGGCTCCGTTGCCGCCGGCTCCGTTGCCGCCGGCTCCGTTGCCGCCGGCTCCGTTGCCGCCGGCTCCGCTGCCGCTGGCTCCGTTGCCGCCGGCTCCGCTGGCTCCGCCGGTTGTTAGCGGACCGCTACCCGCAGCTCCGACCGCGCCGCCGCTGCTGGCACCGCCGGCACCCGCGCTGCTGTTCGGGCCGCCGGCAGTTGCCTGTGCTGAGCCCGCGGTACCGACGTTGCCTGCTCCGCCGCTTCCGGGCGCACCGCTCGCGTTCGTCACTCCTCCCGCGGCGTTGGCTTGGCCGGCCGCTGCGGCGCCACCCGAATTCGGGGAGCCAGCGACGGCTGAGGCCGGCGCGCCCTGCGATGAACAGCCCGATACGACCAGCAAGCCAAGCACCCCGGGTAGCACCGAAAGCGAACTGAAAGTCTTGGTACGTTCCATTGAAGTTCTCCGTGGCATCAGTTTCCGGCGATTTCAGCTGCTCGCGTTCGCACTTGGACTGAACGAACCCGCGGAATCAGGCCTGCAGCGGCTGCTCGAGTGAATCCAAAGGGCATTGCAGCGCAGTGCGCAAGGGCTGCGAGTTCCGTTTCGAAAAACTGCAGGGGACAGATTTAGACGCACTTTCCACCGTCGGAGGGCTCCTCGCCAGCTGCACCGCTCGACACCCGTGGCCATTTCGCAGCAGCCCCGGGTGATCGCTCCAACGGGGCCTTCAATATTCAGCAGCGACTGCAATATTACCCTACAGAGCTAAGGCAGCAGCCATCCTGGGCGTTCGAAGGCGCGTGCGACGCGAGGCCCCGACGGCGCGGATGGTCGTTGCGCGGGCAAATCCGCTCCACCCGGCGCGCCATGCCGCCGCCTGTCCGCAATAATGCCCGCCACGCCGTTACCCGAGCGCACCAGGTTGGCAATGGCCCGGCCCTACGACCTCCGAATCACGGATTATGTGCGGCGACGCTGGCCAGCAGGCTTGCCATCCGTTCGAACAGCAGCGCGAAGGCTACCAAAATCAAGATAGAACGCAGTGGGGCAAGCAGTGCGACGACGTGCGCGGGCGTCGCCGCGCGCGCGATCAACGCGTTGGCGAGTTCGAGCACGATCGCCACAGCAACGATCGGGGCAGCTACGGCGAGTGCAAGTTCAACGGCGTTCGTTAGACCGACGGCGACTTGCCAAATCGTGCCGTATGAGGCTGTCACATTGGACGAGAGCGCGGCCGCGACCCGCGCGGCACCGCCCCCTTCCAGGAAAAGCAGCGCGACCAACAGTGAGAGCAGCGCGCCGAGCGGCGAGGTATCCTCATCCACAATCGGCAGAGCCTGCGTTTCTCGCGCACCCCGAATGTTGTCGGTGAGTCCGCCCGCCATCCCCGCAGCCCAGAGTGCACCGGAGGCTGCCAGTGCCACGGGCAGCCCGCGGGCGGCTTCGAGCAGTAGCGCAATCGCAAATGGGGCCGAGAGCTGAGCCGGTTGCAAGCTTGGCGCAATGCTCACCGCCAACGCCAGACCGAGCGCCGCGCGGGTTTGCACGGGCAGCGCGTTCAGCCCGAAGGCCGGGAGCACGGTCAAAGCGGGCGTGACTCGCGCCCAAGCGAGGGCCCATCCGCGCAGATCGCCCCCCACGCCAGCGAGCAGCGGCTGCAGGATCTGAGCTGGATCGATGTGGGGTGGCGCGAGGAGGAGCAACGACAGGCCGCGTGCACAAGGGCTTGGATTGACCGAGCGGAAGGGGCGCGATAACGGTGTCGCCCCAAACCGCCCATGAGCCTCGACCTTTCCACGATCGGTTTCAAGACCGAACCTCACGTCTTCAATTACGACTGGAAGACTGCGGTTTTGTACGCCCTCGGCATTGGCGCCAAGCGCGCGGAGCTCGACTACCTGTACGAAGGCCATGGACCCAAGGTGTTCCCGACCTTTGGCGTGATCCCCGCGTATGGACCGGTGAGCGAGCTATTCGGCAAGACTCGCTGCGATATGACTCGCCTGGTGCACGGCGCCCAAAGCTTGCGCGTCCATCGGCCATTGCCAGCGTCGGGCACGCTCCTCACCGTTGGCACGATCCGTGGCATCTACGACATGAAGAAGCTGGCACAGGTGGTGTTTGGAACCGAAACCACGCTGAACGGCGAGCCCTGTTTCGACACCGAGTGGCAGTTGCTCGTACGCGACGCCGGCAACTTCGGCGGCCCGCGCCCACCCAAGAGCGAGACCCCCAAAATTCCCGACGGGAAAACGCCCGACTTCAGCGTCACCGAATCCACCCATCCGGAACAAGCGTTGCTCTATCGCCTTTCGGGCGATCTGAACCCGCTGCACGCCGACCCCGCTTTCGCAAGCCGGGTCGGCTTCGATCAAGGGCCGATTTTGCACGGTTTGTGCACTTACGGCTTCCTCGCGCGCGCGGTGATTCAGCAGAGCTGCGGTGGCGACGCGAGCCGCCTGAAAGGGCTCACCGCGCAGTTTCGAAAGCCGGTCTGGCCAGGCGAGACCATCCGCACCGAGGGCTACGCGCTCGGTGACGGACGAATCGTGCTGCAAGCGTTCGCGGGGGACCGGCCCGAAGCCGTAATCACCTCTGCCTTTGCCGAAATCTAAACTTTCCCGACAACCATCGGAGATTGCCATGAGCGACGAACTACCCAAGAAGGTTCTCTCGGTTCCCCCACCGGTCACGGACGAGATCGATAGCGAATGGGGCGGCAAGGGCGCCGACGAAACGGGCAAGACGAAGACCGCGACGCAAGCCGCAGAACAAGGCAAAGCGCCCGCGAAGGACTCCGGGCCGCCCGGGGCCGACGCTCAGCTCAAAGTGGAGCTCGCCGGCCAGGGCAAGACCGCAGCCGCACCCGGCACCCCTCCACCCACCCCCGTCGCGCATGAGCACGATGAGGAAGAGGAAGAAGACGAGGACGAAGAGGAAGACGAAGAGGAAGACGAAGAGGAAGACGAAGAGGAAGACGAAGAAGCGCGCGTCGCCCGTCCCAGTCATGGCGCAGTCAGCTCGACCTCCCGCCCCGCCGCTGGCGACGATTGGCTGCCGGATTGGGCGCCTTGGGCCATCTTGGCTGGGCTCGTGATCGTCGGTGTCGCGGGTGGACTCGGTGCCTTCACCAAACCCCCCGCCGAGGGCGCAGTGGTCGCGATGGGGCCCGCCGAGCCCAGCGTGCCGACGACCGTCGGAGCAAGCCACTTTCTGGTCCAATACAAGGGCTCGATGCGCGCTCCAGCGACCATCACCCGCAGCAAAGAAGAAGCCAAGAAGCGCGCCGAAGAAGGTCTGGCCAAAGCGAAAAAGGGCGAAGATTTTGCCAAGCTCGTCGGCGAATACTCAGATGAACCGGGCGCCGGCCAACGCGGTGGTGCGCTGGGCGAATTCGCGGCCGGCCAGATGGTGAAGCCGTTTTCGGATGCGGCGTTCAAGCTCAAGGTGGGTCAAATCTCGGGCTTGGTCGAGACGGACTTTGGCTTCCACGTGATCAAGCGCACCAAGTGAGCGACTCGTCGAGAGCGCTTCGCGCTGTACATGCCGTGATCTACGTCTTTGCGCTCGGCTGGTGTGCTGGATGTGTCGTGACGACCTTCGAGTCCCCGGGCGAGGCACCGCGCATCGCCCCACCGCCGAGCCCGGTCGCGTCAGCCGAGGGCAAGCACGCCGCGAGCGCGCCCGCGCCGCTCGCGGCGGTCGACATTGCGTCGCAGCCGCTCGAGATCTCGGCGCGTCACTTGCTGGTCTCCTACAAAGGCGGCTTGCGCGCGTCACCCGGCATCGGACGCAGCAAGGCCGAAGCGCTGGCGCGCGCGGAGGAAGCGCAAAAGCGCGCAGCCGCAGGCGAAGACTTCGTAGCCTTGATTAAGCAATACTCGGACGAGCCGGGAGCAGCCGAACGCGGAGGCGATCTGGGCAAGTTCGATCGTGGTTCGATGGTGCCGGCCTTTGCCAACGCGGCTTTTGCGCTGAAAGTCGGTGAGATTTCGGCGGTCGTGGAAACGCAATTCGGCTTCCACGTAATCAAGCGCACGGAATAGCCGAGCGTGCTCCAGGGCACCTACTATCCCCGAGAGAAATGCGGGTTCGCCTCGATCGACCCAGCGACTACCACTCGAAGGCCGGTTCGCGAACGAAAACCGTCGTTTGAATTCCAACCACGGTTTTCGGTTCCGAGCCAGCCGTCGCGAAAAAGGGTTCTGAGCCACCCGTCGCGAAAAAGAGTTCTGAGCCACCCGTCGCGAAAAAGAGTTCTGAGCCACCCGTCGCGAGAAGGGTTCTGAGCCACCCGTCGCGAGAAGACTGGGGCGTTTCTAAACGGGGCAAAGGGACGCCGAAGGCTGTGCCGGACGCGACGGGGTCGGTGACCATCAAAAAACTGCTCGTTCTCCTGTGATGGAGAGAACAGCGGGCGCGGGCGCGTGAGCCGAAAGCTCCGGAGACGCCCAGGTCACTCGCGCAGCAGGTTCTTGGCGATTACCATGCGCTGAACCTGGCTCGTGCCTTCACCGATTTCGCATAGCTTCACGTCACGCAGATGGCGTTCGATGTCGAACTCGCGGGTGTAACCGTAGCCGCCGTGGATCTGCATCGAGTTGTTGCACACGCGCGTGGCGGCCTCGCTCGCAAACAGCTTGGCCATGGATGCCTCCGCGGTGAAGCGCTGCCCGTGATCGGCGAGCCATGCGGCGCGCTGAATCAACAGCTCGGCGGCGTCGAGCTCGGTCTTGCCGTCGGCCAAGAGCCATTGAATAGCCTGAAAGTCAGCTAAGTTCTTGCCGAACGCGCTGCGCTCCTTGGCATAGGCCACCGCCATGCTCAACGCTCCTCGCCCCAGACCGAGCGCCATGGCGGCGATCGAGACGCGCCCGCCGTCGAGGATGCGCATCGTGTCGAGGAAGCCGTGATCGACCTCACCCAGCCGCTGCGCGTCCGACACGCGCACGTTCTCCAGTAAGATGCCCACGGTATCGCTGGAGCGACAGCCGTATTTTTCCAGCTTTTTGCTGGGCGAGTAGCCCGCCGTGTCGGTTTCGACGATGAACGCGGTGATGCCATGTTGCGGGTCGACGTCTTTGTTGGTGCGCGCGAGCACCACGCAGTAGCCCGCTACCGACCCCTGGGTGATGAACATCTTACTGCCGTTGATCAGCCAGTCCTGACCGTCGCGCACGGCGCTGGTTTGCAGCGCGGCGCTGTCCGAACCCGAGCCGGGCTCGGTCAATGCCCAAGCTGCCAGCCACTCGCCGGTGCAGGCGCGGCTCAAGTATTTTCGCTTCTGCGCTTCGCTGCCGAAACGGAGCACGTGGCCGGTGCCGAGGCCGTTGTGGCTGGCGACGGTGAGCGCCAGTGAGCCGTCGACGCGAGCGCATTCCTCTACGCACACCGCGTAGGCCAGCATGTCCATGCCGGCACCGCCGTACTCTTCCGGAATTCGAATGCCGAGCAAGCCGAGCTCAGCAAGCCTTGGCACGAGCTCGCTCGGGAAGCGCTGCTCTTCGTCCCAGCGCTTGGCGAAGGGTTTGACCTCGCGTTCGCAAAACTCGCGCACGGCGGCGCGCAAAATCTGATGTTGTTCGGGAAGTTCGAAATCCACTGGGTTACTTCAGTGTAGCGCCGCTCACTTCTTCCGCAGCAAGCAAGAGAAAAGACTTACTTCACGTCGGCCAGGACGGCTTTGACTCGCTCGAGCTTTTTCGCGTCGGGGATGCGCGCGGCTTGGCTGTCCGGTTTCCCGCGTAGAACGAACAGTTCATCACCTACACCCACCACGGTGCTGCCCTTTCGGCCGACAACCCAGCCGACCAACGGGGACGATTCTTCGTCGCGAATGGAAAACGCGACCGCGTCGACACCGGTATCCTTCAACGCCTTGGCGCCATCGACTTTACGCAGCGTCTTGAGCACGTCTTTGGCGGAGTCTTCGTCAGCGCGGGTCAGTGAAAAAACGCGGTAGCGTTCCGCGCCCTCGCGATAGAAGCCAAGCGCGCCGGGCCCAGTACCGGCAATGCCCAGCAAATCCTTGGCGGCGTAGCTGACGCCCATCGGCAAACGATTGGCCACCGGTAGCAGGCTAACGGCCTTGGGCAAATGGGCGTCACCGGGCAGCGCGTCGCCCATGGCTTTGGCGATTGGTGGCAGCGCGCGTTGGGAACTGGCTTTCAGTTGATCGGGGGGTTCGAGCTCGTTCGTATAACTGAGCTCGGCGACCATGTCCGCGCGCCAGATGTAGGCAATGCCCGAACCGAGCGCGCCCGCGCCGCCCGCCTCGAGAGCCGCTGGTACGGTCTCTGCCGGATCGGCGTCGGCCACGACCCGCTTCGTGAAAAAGCCGTACGCACCTTCGGCGGACGCGAAGCGCGATAGGTTGACGTTCACCGCGCCAGGCGAACCCTTACCGTCGATATAACGCAGCGTCACCACGCGCCGCAGGCCGTAGCTCTTGTAGACCTCGCACTCGCCGTCGAATAGTTCGGTGCACACCGCGTCCAGTGAATTTGGGGCGTTCTCACCGAACGCGCGCGCTTCGCTGTTGGGATCCACGCAGTAGTCGGCGGCCGTGCGTGGAAAGAACGCAGCGCTCACGCTGTCCTTGACCGTCCCGCCGCCGCTGGCGCACGCGCCGGGCTTCGAGCTGGCGATCGGCGGAGGTGGCGCGCCACGCTCGACCGCGCGCTCCTTCGAGCAGGCAGCAGCGTGATACGCGAACACGGCCAGGGTCGCGGCGCGACCGAGGGATCGGATGCTGGGGGTCATGGGCACCTGCGTTCTAGCGCCTCGCTCGGCGCACTGTCAGCCCTCCTGAAGGCAGCTCCGGCCACCCGACCCGAGGAAAAAACACATCCTCGTACCTCGCAACGGTTGCAGAGCGCTGCAATCCTTGCCGCCTTCCCTGCCCGGCGCCCGAAAAATTCGCAACAAAATCGACCGGTTTCAACCTCGCCATCCGGCACAGCCCTTGCTGAAGGCATTGCGGACCCGTGGATTTCTCCTACCCCGTCAAAACCCGCCGCCGCGCGCACAGCCGTGGCTTCACCCTGATCGAGCTGATGGTCGTAGTGGTGATCATCGGCATCTTGGCTGCGGTTGCGCTGCCCGCCATCGCGTCCCGCATGCGCGAGCGCCGCACGAATCAGGCCGCCCAGCAGATTGCGCTCCTTTACCGCAACGCGCGGCTGCGTGCGATGGGTCGCGGGTTCGCGGTGTTGGTCAATTACAGCTCGGGCACGGGCGCCTTTCGCGTGCTCGAGACGCAGCCTGCCGGTGGCCTGACGGACTGCACGCCACGCTTGCCCCCCTCGTGCCTCAACACGAATTGGGCGGTGCCGACCGACACGCGCGAGGTGGAAACGTTCAATCCCAGCCTCTCCGGGGCGACCGGCCCCTATGCGGGCGTCTTGGTCAGCGTCATCGCACAGCCCAGTGGCAGTACTGCGTCGACCTTGGATCTCTGCTTCACGCCGGGCGGGCGCACCTTCAGCCGCCTGGTGGCAGCCAATGCGCTGCAACCGATGACCGGAGTAATCGACATCGTGGTCGGTCGAGCCGCACCGATGTTGCAACGGCACGTCAACGTCTTGCCCAACGGCATGGCGCGGGTGTCGCTATGAGCACGCGGCTTCATCGCCAACGCGGCTACACCGCGGTCGAGCTGATGATGTCGATCGGCATCTTCGGCATCGGCGTGACTGGCATCATCGCCATGCAGAAGGTGACTGCGGTGTCCAATCAGCATGCCAAGAATCTGGGCATCGCCACGCACATCGCCGAGTCTTGGCTGGACATGTTGGCCACCGACGCGGTGATGTGGAATCACCCCTCGGCCACGAGCAGCATCCCGGACATCTCGCAAACCGCTTGGCTGCAATCGGTGATAGGCAACGCCAATGCCGCCGGCGATTGGTTCTTGCCGAGGTACAGCAACGTGCTCGCGTTTGGGCCAGCATTCGACGCACTCGGCAATCCAGTCGACCCGACGACTACCACGGGCGTCGCATTTTGCTCACACCTACGGCTGTCTTGGCTGTATCAACCAACGCTCAGTGGCAACGGCCTGATCCGTGCCGAGGTGCGCGTGTTTTGGCTGCGCGATGGGCAAGGGTTCGCGCAAGACATGTGCTCGGTCGCGCAAGTCGGCAACGTCGGCGGAGCCACGCAAACCTTCCACTTCGTACAGAAAATCACGGGCATTCGGGAGAACACGCTGTGAGCGAGAAACGCACACGCTTGCCCCGCAGCCTGAGCGTCGTGCGCGGAAATTCCGGATTTACGCTGGTCGAGCTGATGGTCGCTTTGACCGGCGGCCTGTTCATTTCACTGGCAGTGTTTGCGCTGGCGCGCGACAGCGGCCGTTTCTATCAGCGCGAAACGCGCCTGGCCAACGCGACGATCAGTGGCCTGATCGGCTTCCAGCGGCTGCGCTCGGATATCGCACGGGCCGGCTTCCTGTCGACTCCGAACATCGTCCGAGACACGGTTGGCGTATGCGGCACCCCAGACGCGGCGTGGCCGATCGGCCTCCGCAATCTGGCGAGCATTCAGCTGTCGACGCCCGGGGTCAAGTACGCGGCATTGACTGCGAACGGCCGCACGCCGCCGGTGATCACCTTGGCTGGTTCCTATACTTCGTCCGACGTGTTCGGCGCGAAAGTCGCGCCGAACGGCAACAACGTGGACTTCGTGCTTTCGGTCAAGGAAGGCGCCAGCGCGCTGCGTCGGCTCGGCAACACCGGGATGCCGACCACGGCCATGATGCAAACGGTATTCCCGGCGTTACGCGTGCTGCGCGTCGTGCACAATGGCAAGCAATATTACGGGCAGATCGTCAACGCCGTGGGCGGGGTTCTACCCACGGTGACGGTCAACGCGCAGCCGCCAATTCAGTTCCACGACGGCAACCCGCTGTGCGGGTTGCAACCGATTACCTCTGGCGTGGCCGTGCCCACCATCAATGTCGTCAATTTCATTCAATACGCGGTGCAACCGCTGCAAACCGCTGGCGCCATTGCCGGCTACCAAAACGCATTCAGCAACAGCGCCGATGCGCCGGGTGAAGCCGGACGCACGGAGCTGACGCGCGTGGAGCTGGACCTGAATGGCCAAATGATCCCAGGCACTGAGGAAATCGTGGCCGAGTACGCAGTGGACTTGAACTTGCAGCTGATCGCGGTCACGAGCCCGCCTGGTGCCGAGCCCACCTTGGGCATCGTCTCACCGGGCGACGCGCAGTACGGCGTGTTTACCGGCCCGGTCTTTGGCACGCCGAACACGCCCGAGCTGATCCGCAGCGTGCGGGTGCGTCTAGGCGTTCGTTCCCGGGAAGCCGACCGCACCCTCGGCGTGCCCAATCCCAGTGGCCAGGGCCTGTTTCGCTTCAACGTCGGCAACCCGAACCCCGGAGTTGTCCTCTCGCCCACGCCGATCCCTGGCAGCCTCGAGATTTTCGCGCGCGTTCGCAACTTCCAAGCAGACGTCGCGCTTCACAATCAGTTAGGCGTCCTATGGTGAATGCGGTTCGAACCGAGCATCGCCGGCCTTCTGCCCGTCAAGGGCAGCGCGGCGCGGCCGTATTCATCGTAGTGATGGTAATCACCTTGCTGACCGCGGTCGGACTGTTCGCCGTGCGCTCGGCAAGCTTGGCCGATCTCGCTGCGGGCTACGATCGCGAAGGTGCCCAAGCTGCTCTGGTTGCAGAATATGCGATCACGGCCAGCGCGGCCTACTTGGCGAATGATCCGAGCACGGTGCTCATCGGTTACGGGTTGTCGCGGAAGACTCGTCCGCAGGCGTGTCAGTCGAACGCGATCCCGGCAGGGAGCTATCCCGGGCCCGAGCCGCGCCCGGGTTGTTACCTGCTGGGTCTCGATGAAGTGCAGACCAGCTTCAAAAAGACGACCGGCGAGAGCGTGTTCGCCCTGCCCAACCTCGTGGGCGGCCCCTCGGGCAGCACCTCGAGCCTCAACGCGAACGAGACCACCAGCGCGAACTTCGTAGTCGAGGTCACCGACGCCGCTGGTACCGGCGTGCCGGGGGTTGGGGATCCCGTTTCTGGGCACTCGCCGATCCTGATGACGCTCACCGCCATCTCTCAGGTTAGACCAGCCGCCGCCTGCGCTGCGTCGATCTCCGCGCCCGCTGCGGGGCAGCAAGTGATGCGCGCGATGGTGATCGCCGAAGGTACACTCCAATGACCGAACCCAATCACGCACAGTCCAATATCTCGAGTTCACGCGTCGGGCGAAGACCCCGCTTTCGCACCCTGCTTAGCGCAGCGGTCGCGCTGTGTGTGCCCCTGGTCTTCGCCGCCCAGGCAAGTGCCCAGGATGCGGACGTCAACCCGCAGATGCCCAACGTGCTGCTCTTGGTCGATACCTCGGGCTCGATGGAATACAAGACTTCGAGCAACGTTTTTCCCGCGTGTAAGTACGACGCCACCGGCGCGATCCCGAGCGGACCGGCTACTTCCGAAAAGAGCCGCTGGGTCGACTTGGTGGAGGTGCTGACGGGCAGCATCACCAACTACGAGTGTCAAACGCTCGACCGCGGCTCGGCAGCGTTCAAGAACGAATACGGGATCACGGGCTCTTCCCTGCCTAACTCGCCCTACGACTTCTTGTACGCGAACCCCTATCACCGGCCGCTGAGCGGCGGCTGCGCGCCCGGTCCGGGTACGCTTTCAACCACCAATCCCGCTGATTTTCTGTCCAATTCGTTCAATTATCACAGCTACAACAATACCGCGTCGAGCTGCAGCTTCACGCAAGCGCCAGACGGCATCTTGGATGCATTCCAAAGCGGCATTCGCTTCGGATTGATGACCTTCGATACCGATCCCAGTCCCGATAAGGGCGAGCTCGGCACGTACAGCTATGTCGTCGGCACTTCCCACGCCGGCAAGCCCATCGGCTGCACCACGGCCAGCCCGATGGAAGTCGGGGCCCGCAACGCAACCGCCCCGCCTTGGGAAGGGCGTTTGATCCCGTTCGGCAATCCGCTGCCCGGTTCGCTCGACTACCAGAACAAGAACCAGCAAATCCAACAGGTGCTCCGCGCCAGCCGTCCCTTTGGCGCAACGCCCATCGCCGGCATGCTCTCGGACGCGCGTGATTTTCTGTGGAACGACACTTCCAACGATCCGGTCGACCCGAGCCAGAAGTTCGGTCCGTCGCAAGATCCGTATGGCTCCTGCCGCCAGTCGGTGGTCCTGCTGCTCTCCGACGGCCAGCCGAACATGGATTTGCGCGGACATTGCACGGGCAATGATTGCCCGTTCCAACTCCCCGAAGACATTGCGCACGATCTGCTCGTGCCCTCAGGACACAAGCCGGTCAAAACCTACGTCGTGGGCTTCGCGCTCAATACGCTGACAGTCGGCGGCAACACCGTCGATTGTTCGGCGCTGAAGCAGACTGACTTGGACACCACGCCTTCGGCACTCTGCACCGCCAACCCCGACAACCCTGCGCTCCAGGCTTGCTGCAACCTGGCGCGGATCGCAGTGGCTGGTGACGACAAGGCCAATCGGCATGCTTTTTTCGCGGCCGACCGCGAGGAATTGCGCAGCGACATCTCGACCATTCTGGGTCAACAGTTCCCCACCACCAGCCGCACGCAAGCGGCCTTCTCTGGCGCCTCCGGCAGCACCGCCAGCGAGTTAGCGCCGGCCGCGTCATATCGCTTCTTCAGCAACTTTTCGCCAGTCCTGTTCCAGACCTGGACCGGACAAGTCAAACGCGAACGTTGGACATGCGACAAAGACACGCACCAGCCGAGCCGCGTCGAGCCGGATGCAGCCAAGGGAGATTTGTTCGCCGACAACCTGAACTCGCAATTGGGTCGCGTGCGCACCTTCTACACCGTGCAGCCGGAGGCCAGCGCTGGCGGTCTGGTGCGCTCGGACTACTCGATCCGACCGAACCTGGGCGGGATCAACGCGGACGGTGTCGGTGCGGTGAGTGGCGCGATGGTTGGTGCCACGGCAGACACCTTCGTGGCCAGCACGTCACCCGCATCGATGGGCTTGGACAACACATCCTGCCCCGTCACGGTGGCGGGGGTGACGACCTACTTAACTGCCACGCAGTGCCGCGACAAATATCTGAAATGGCTAGTGGGCTTGGACAATGGCACGGTATTCAACCGTTGCAAGCCTCCAAAGGTCGCAGGCGAGCCCCCGCCCCCGTACAATTGCAACCTGCTCGGCGACATTTATCACGCCACACCACGGCTCGTGAACACTCCACGGGAGCTCACGCGCGACGATACATATCAGGCGTTCCAAGGCAGCTACGCCACTCGCCCGCTGATGCTTTACACCTCGAGCAACGACGGCATGCTGCACGCTTTCAAGGTCGCCAGTAACCTCGTGGGCGACAGCGAGCTGGTCGACGGCAAGAAGAACAACGAGCTTTGGGCGTTCATCCCGGCCGAGGTCTTGCCGCACGTCGCCTCGGAATATCCATATACCCATCAATTGCTGATGGACGGCGTGTCGGTCGTAAAAGACGTCGTGGCCCGCAAGACCGGCGGCAGTTACCCATACGTGTTCGAGCGCACGATCGCGGATGCCCAGGCCGGCGCCAGTGCCAGCACGACTTGGCGCACGATTTTGGTTCAGGGCTTCGGCGGCACGTACCCCGGCTACTTCGCACTCGACGTCACCAATCCCGATCCGGCGATGACGCTCAACTCGGAAGCGGGCGGGCCCAAGTTCCTGTGGCAGATCACCAGCGATACGAACGGCAATCCCCTGTTCGGTAGCGGCGGCGCGACGCCCATCATCACCACCCTGTTGGTCGAAGACGGCGGTTCCGATGCCCGTGAAGTGCCGGTCGCGATCCTACCCGGCGGTTCGGGCGGCGCGGGCTCGGCTGGCTCGGTTCCCGCGACTCCTGGCTGCCCGCGCGCAACGACCGATCTGAGTAAATTCGTAGGCTACCCGCCTCGCCCGCGCGTGCCTTGTTACACGGACAACTTGGGAGCTCGCTCACTTACCATCGTGCGCCTCGACAACGGCAAGATCATTCGAACCTTCCGTCGAAGTAAGCTGGAGATGCCGACCGGCATTCGAAGTCTCGTGATTGAAGCCCCGCTCGATTCACCAATCACCGGTGAACCGATGGCGTTCCCGGCCGACGTCGGCTCGGTCGCAGACCGCATCTTCGTTGGCGATCAAGACGGCACATTGTGGAAGGTCGACGTATCCAACAAATCACCCGACCAATGGAAGATGGCGCTCTATTGGGATGCATACCCGGCGGTTCAACTCCACTCGAAGCCCAAAGCGGATTGGAACAGTGGCCAACCGATCGCGACGCCTCCGGTGCTGTCCGTAGATAGCAAGAGCAATCTAACGATTGCATTTTCCACGGGCGACCAAGGCTCACCCGGTGCCGCCGCCGGCATGCTGAATTACGTCTGGTCGCTGCGCGATTTGCCGAACGCGAGTCACGAGCTGTTCGCCGATCCACTGTGGCTCCAGCAGTTCGAAAATGGCGAGCGTGTCACCGGACCGATGTCCCTGTTCAACTCGTTCCTCTACTTCTCGACCGTCACACCGCCCGCAGCCAACGCCGCTTGCAACTCCACCAACGGAGCGCGCGTCTGGGGGATGCACTACATGATTCCGCGTGACGGCGAGGGCACCATCGCGGTTCCTCCTGATCGTACGGTTGGCGGTATGGCGGCGCCGTTCATCAAGGAGAATTTCGGGCTTACCGATCAGTTCGTGACTGACACCACTTTGCTCGGTACCAACGCGCAAAACCAAGCCGTAATCTTCGGCGTGACGGTGGCTCAGGTGCCCACTTGTTATGCAGTGGACACGGTCTCCGACCCATACCTGGGCGCGGGCTCGCGCGTTTCGGACGCCAATCCGGGCAAATTCCAGCTAGTCATCCAGACCGGCTCAGCCACACTCGGCACCGGCGGCAAGGCCCAGCCGGCCGCTCCCCCGGGCGGCGGCGCGATGGACTTGCCGAAGCAGGCCGTTCCGGCGCATATCGAAGCTTGGGCATCGATCGTCGAATGACTTCCTCACCGAGCACCCACGCCACGGCAGCGCGGCTTGCCTTGCTGACCTGTTGGCTGTGTGCGAGCTGCCACGCAAAGTCCGAGCCCGGTTCGGGCGCCGCGGGCTCCGCCCTGGCAGGCAAGCAGAGCTCGAACAAACCCATCGATCGCTTGGCGCCCGACGAACTCGCTGCGGGCAACGCCGAGGTGTGGGGGTTCGTCGTCCCGCGCGAGATGCAGGTGGAGCACCGTTACAAGGAGGTCACTCACCTGATCGGTCCGGTCAAGCCGGATGCACTAGCGAACTACGTACGTGAGCGCGTGGTCGTATCCCACGTCGAGATCGGCGCCGCGCGCACGATCTTTCCAGACGCACGAATCAAAGCCGGCGCAGCCGATCGCGTTTACGAGCTCGACGTGATCCCTGAACCAGGGATCACACGCCTCGTGATTCGCGACACCACACCACCCAAGGTCCAGCCCGGACTGACCGACGCCGAGCGGTGGCGACAAGCGGGGCTCACACCAGAGGGGCGGCCTCTGGATCCAAAGGCCTTCGAGTGACTCGCTAAACGGGCACGCTGAGACGCGCCTCGCGCCGAGCGCGCGGAAGACCGCTCAGTCGCGTGCCCGGAAATACGTCGAGCTCAGCCGACGCAACGAGAGTCTCCCAGCGCGCGCCGAAGGCGTCGCGCTCGCTCTCTCGCTCACCGCCGCGCTTCGTCCTCCAGCCTCATCGCTTCGATCAAGAGACCCCCGATGGTCTGGCGGGGGCCGCTCTCGGTCGATACTTCTGCGTTGCGGAACGTGAAGCTGCCCTTCTTCCAACGCAGCGTTTCGCGCAGCACGGGCGTCGGCTCGGCGGGCTGATCACCCAGCATCGCGCCCGCCAGCGTACCATGCTGGATCTCCAAGAGCGCGACCTTGCCGGAATCGGAGCGCACCTTGAGGTGCCCGCTGCGGCGCTCGAGCTCCAGCAGGGTGAGCACGGTGGCCACCGACATCTGCGCGATGTCGCCAGTGAAGGCAGCACCCGGGCTCGAGATTGGCCCTTCGGAGGTGAACGAGTGGCGCTGCCTGCGCAGACGATTCGCCATCTCGATCAGAGCACCGACTTGCGCCACCACTTCCTCATGGTTGAAGGGTCGCGTCAGATAAATATCAGCGCCGACGTTCAGCCCTTGCAGCCGTGACTCGGTGTCCTCGGCATTGGTCAAGAAGAGGAACGGCGCTGTGGCCACGGGCGAGGGGTCCGTCCGCACCCGGCGAGCCACCCAAAAGCCGTCGATGTCCGGCAAGGTGACGTCGCACAAAATGCAATCGGGCTGGAGCGTTCGCACCATGTCGAACCCAGCACGGGCCTCGCTGGCGACGTGCACCTCGTAGCCGGCCTCACCGAGAAACTTGGCGAGCAGGGTCGACTCCCACTCGTCCTGCTCGATGATCAAAATCCGGCCTTTTGCCACGATCGAAAGTTAGCATGGCGGCGCCGAAACCCCGAAATTGACTAAGACTTCTCGGATGACCACGGGCCGGCCGCCAGTTTCCCGGAAAAAGCAGCGTGAAGCGCGGGCGGAGCAGCCCCTGGCTCGGCCCGCCCTTGTCCCGCTCTCCCGGTCGCGGTACGCGGGCAGGGTGAGTGACGAGTTTTTGAAGCGCACACCGCTGTTCGCCAAGCATCAGGCCCTGGGGGCGCGCTTGGTGCCTTTTGCTGGCTGGGAGATGCCCATTCAGTACAAGGGGATCTCGCTCGAGCACCAAGCGGTGCGTGAGCGGGTGGGGTTGTTCGATGTTTCCCACATGGGAGAACTCGAGCTGCGCGGCGAGCGGGCGCTCGAGCTGGTCAACTCGCTAATCACCAACGACATCGCGCGCGCCGCCGATGGGCAAGCTACCTACACCTGTTGTTGCAACGAACGCGGGACGGTACTGGACGACCTGATCGTGTACCGGCGCTCCGCGAACGACGTGCTGGTCGTTTGCAATGCCTCGAACCGCGACAAGATCTCGGCGCATTTTGCGGCCGCCGCGCGCGGCGTATGCGAATTCGAAGACGTCAGCGACGAGACGGCGCTGCTGGCCTTGCAAGGGCCGCAGGCGCTGGCAGTGCTGAACCGCGCGGGTGTGAACCTCGACCTCGGTTCGCTCAAGACCTTCCGCTTCGCGCCTGGCACCGTGGCAGGAATCCGCTGCGTGATTGCGCGCACCGGCTACACCGGTGAAGATGGCGTGGAGCTGTTTTGTGCCTGGGGCGAAGCAGTAGCGCTCTGGGAAGCACTGCTGAGCGCGGGGCGCGACGCGGGGATCGAGCCGATCGGCCTGGGCGCGCGTGACACGCTGCGGCTGGACGCGCGGCTCTCGCTGTACGGCAACGAGATTGACGAGACCAGCAACCCGCTCGAGGCGGGACTCGCTTGGGTGGTCAAATTAGACAAGCCGAACTTCAGCGGAAAAGCCGCGCTGGTGGCCATCAAAGAGCGCGGCCTAGAGCGGATTTTGGTCGGTTTCGAGATGACTGGGCGCGGCATCGCGCGCCACGGCTACCCGCTGTGCGATAGCCAGGGCCGGGAGTTCGGGCTGTGCACCTCGGGTGGGCCCTCCCCCACCCTGGGCAAGAGCATCGGTCTCGGCTATGTCCCCCTCACGTCGAGCGCAATCGGCAGCGAGCTGCTCGTCGATTGCCGCGGCAAGAAGATCCCCGCACGGATCGTGAAGACTCCCTTTTACAAGCGCAAGTGAGCGGCCACAGGCCGAGGAGACGAACTCTACGATGGCGAGCCCGAAAGAAGTCAAAGACGACCGCAAGTACACCAAGGACCACGAGTGGGCGCAGGCCGCGGGCAACGAGCTCCTGGTCGGTATCACTGCGTTCGCGGTGGACGCGCTCGGCGACATCACGCTGGTCAGCCTGGACGTCAAAGTGGGCGATACCGTGACCCATGGCAAAACCTTCGGCACGATCGAAAGCGTCAAGACGCTGAGCGATTTGTTCGCGCCGGTGAGCGGCAAAATCACGCGCATCAACAGCGCGTTGGAGAATCATCCGGAGCTGATCAACGAGGACCCTTGGACCAAGGGTTGGATGATCGCCATCGCTCCGGACGCAGACGCCAGCGCGGGCGACCTCATGGATGCCAAGAGCTACGCAGACCATCTCTCGCACTCGGATCACTGAATGCGTTACCTGCCGCACACGCCCGAAGACATCACGGCGATGCTCGAGGCGATTGGGAAGCCGTCGCTCGACGACCTGTTCCGAAGCATTCCGGAAGCGGCGCGCTATAGCGGGACGCTCGCCTTAGAGCCGTCGCTCGGCGAAGCCGCGCTGATGCGCCACATGAAGGAGCTCGCGCGCAAGAACAGCGGCGCCGAGCTGCTCAGTTTCTTGGGCGCGGGCATGTACGCTCATCACATCCCGCCGGCGGTCGATCAGCTGCTGTTGCGCAGCGAATTTTATACTTCTTACACGCCGTACCAACCGGAGGTCGCGCAGGGCACGCTCCAGGCAATCTGGGAGTATCAAACGATCGTCAGTGAGCTCTATGGGCTGCCACTGTCGAACGCCAGCCTATACGACGGCGCGAGCGCGACCGCCGAAGCCGCACTGATGGCCTGCCGTCTGACGAAGCGCGGCAAGGTCGTGTTGTGCCACTCCGTGCATCCAGACTACCGCGCGGTGACCGCCACCTATTTTGCGGGACGTGACGATATGTCGTGCCTAGAGGTGCCATTCGGTGCGGACGGCGCTGCGAATTTCGCGGCACTATCGGCGGCAATCGACGCGGACACGGCAGGGGTGATCGTCGGTTACCCGAGTTTCGTCGGTCCGCTCTCGGATTTGCGTCCGCTCGCGCAGCAGGTGCACGACCAGGGCGCGCTCTTGATCACCGCAACCAGCGAGCCATACGCGCTGGCGTTGTCCGAATCGCCGGGCGCCTTGGGCGCGGACATCGCCGTCGGCGAGGGCCAGGCCATCGCCTGCCCGCCGCAATTCGGCGGTCCGGGTGTGGGACTGTTCGCTTGTCGTGACGAGCGACATTTCCTCCAACAAATGCCGGGCCGCATCTGCGGCGAAACCGTCGACAGCAACGGCGAGCGCGGCTTCGTGCTCACGCTCTCCACGCGCGAGCAGCACATTCGCCGCGAGCGCGCGACCAGCAACATTTGCACCAATCAGGGTCTCTTGGCGCTTTCCTTGGCGATTCGCATGAGCATCCTGGGCAAATCCGGATTCATCGAAACAGCGCAGCATTGCTTGGCCAAGGCACACTACTTGCGCGAAAAAATCGTGAGCCTGCCCGGCTACGCGGATGGCTTCGACGCCGCGCCGTTCTTCAACGAGTTCGCCGTGCGGGTGCGGGGCGGGAGCGCAGCGGCGGTCTGCCGAAAGCTCGAGCAGCAAGGCCTGATCGCCGGCTTCGATTTGGGCCGCGTCGACGCACGGCTCGCCGATCGTCTTCTGATCGCGGTTACCGAACAGCACCGCCGCGAGGACCTCGACCGCCTCGCAGGTTCGCTGGCCGAGTTTTCTTAGCGTCCGAAATAAGGCTAAGAGTGCTCATGAAAAGCTCATTGGCTCTGACGCGCCGGCCGCGTCGGCTGCGTCGGCTGCGCCCGCTCTGTCCGCGACACCTGCTTGCCTGGCTCGGCTGCCCGCTGCTGCTTCTATGCACGGCCGGGCGCGCTCACGCGGATGTGTCGTCCTGGGTTTTCGCGGGCGGAGGCGTGTCGCAACTCTCGCAGAACACCCTCTCGTCGCGCACGGTTGCTTCGATGCGCGTGCATTTCGGTATGGGTACCGATCCCTCGCACCCGCTGATTTTTGGTGGCCTGTTCTCGTGGGAGCCGCACTTCGGCAACGGCAGCGACCTCTCGCTCTCGTTGCGTACTGCCACCCGCGGTTACGTCAATGGGGGGCTAGGGCTAGCTCTCGACCTCGGTCCGTACGAGCGCTTCTGGGGCGAAGGCTCGGTAGGCGGTGCTGGCACCTTGTGGCTCGGGGCCCCGTGGGGCGTCGCGCTCGGGCTTGGCGGCAGTGTAGGTAGCAACGATGCGCGCGGTTTTTCGGCCATTCTGGGGGTCGATTTCGCTCGTCTCACGGTCTACCGAAACAGCGGCACGAACGCATTTCTGAATCCCTTCCCTGCGTATCGCCCCAAAGACTGATTCATCCCGACTGCAAGTCGGGTTTGAATTCGGGACCCAAACCCAAAACCGAGGGGTCCCCCGCTGTATTGTGGGTGATCCCCGAGGCGGACCTTTAGCAGGGCGGGAGCACAGCTCCCGACGACAGATTTCGGCCGTGCTAGGCTTGGGCGCAATAATGGCTGACTCCCCCGTTCAGGAAGGTCAGATACTCGCGGGCAAGTACCGTGTCGAGCGTGTGTTGGGCTCGGGGGGAATGGGCGTCGTCGTCGCCGCCTGGCACCTGGAACTCGAGCAACGTGTCGCGGTGAAGTTCCTGCACCCACTGGCCTTGGAACGCGCAGACACCGCCGAGCGATTCCGGCGCGAGGCGCGTTCGGCCGCCAAAATCCGCAGTGAACACGTGGCACGCGTGATCGACGTTGGCATCATGGAGGGCGGCATCCCTTACATGGTGATGGAGTACCTGGAAGGGCACGACGTGGCCGACGAGATTGCGAAGGTCGGCATGCTACCGATCGACGATGCGGTCGACTTCGTGCTGCAAGCAATCGAAGCTCTGGCCGAGGCTCACGCGGCGGGCATCGTGCATCGCGATCTCAAACCCGCCAATCTATTCATCGCCACACGCGCTGACGGCACGCGGATCGTGAAGGTGCTGGACTTCGGCATTTCGAAATCGCTGCTGGGCGGCAGCGCATCGGAGCTCTCGCTGACGCGCACCTCGGTGTTGATTGGCTCGCCCTTGTACATGTCACCGGAGCAAATGCGCTCGGCGAAGGACGTCGACACGCGCACCGACATTTGGTCCTTGGGCGTGATCTTATACGAGATGATCACGGGCAGGCCGCCCTACACCGGCGATTCGATCCCGGCATTGTGCGCCTCTTTGCTCAACGACCTGCCGCAGCCCATGCTCGCGTTGCGTTCGGACGTACCGCCCGAGCTGGAAGACGTGATTCGGCATTGCTTGGCCAAAGATCGCGCGGACCGCTACAACACCGTCAGCGAACTCGCTCGCGCGCTGGCGCAATTCGGCAGCCCATCGAGCCAGCTGCACGTCGACCGCGCCAGCCGCGTGTTGGGCTTGACCGACCCTTCACCGTTCTCCGATTCGTCCGATCGCCGCGTCTCTCGCGCCGCGGACGCGAGCGGCCAGTCGCGCGCGGTGTCGGCGCAACGCCCGCCGCCCCCCCGCAGCACGCTCAACTCCTGGGGGCGTACGGAAACCCCGACCACGGCCGACGCCCGTCCGAAGCCAAGGTCCCGCGGAGTATTGTTCGTAACACTCGGCGTGGGCCTCGCGGCGGCGGTGAGTCTGGTTGTATTCTTGGGTAGCCGTCCCCCCCCGCCCAGCGCTCCGGCGAGCGGTGCCGCCCCTACCGCGGTCATGCCCGCGCGGGCGTCCCTGGTCGACGTGCCCGCGCCACCTCGCCCTGCGCCAACACCCGCTCCCGCTCCCATGGCGCCCGAGCCGGTGGTGATGCCTTCGGCCACCGCCCCAAGTCCGGGGGCTCCGGTCATCCGGCCTCAGGAGCCGGCAATCAGGCCAGAACCGGGACTTCAGGCGCCGGCCGCGTTGGTCAGGCCCAAGCCGGTCCCGGCCGCGGTGACCCCCAACGCCACGCCCTCCAGCGGGCTGAGTGACTTCGGCGGTCGGCGCTAGCGTTTTTGCACTGTCGTCGCTCCCCGGAGCGGGCGAGACTCAGGCATCGTAAACGATGGGAAAGTGCATGCTCGCTAAGCTCCGCCCGTGGTCCGCGCTCGCCCTGTGCTGCGTGGGAACCTCTTTGCCAGCGCTGGCTCAGGCCGAAGCAGGTGCTGCGCAGAAGGCCGCCGCGGAATCGTTGTTCGACGATGCCCTCAATGCGATGAAGAGCGGCCACTTCAGTGAAGCGTGCCCCAAGCTGGAGGAGAGCGAGCGTATCGATCCGGCGGTCGGCACGTTGCTCTATCTCGCTGAGTGCTACGAGAAGAGTGGCCGTTCCGCGAGCGCTTGGGCAACGTTCCGTGAAGCCGCTTCCGCGGCTCAAGCCCAAGGCGAAACCGAGCGCACGCGAGTGGCCGCAGCGCGGGCCGATCGACTGCAGCCGAGTCTCTCCAAACTGACCCTGAAGGTCGCTCCCGAAACTCTGCAGCTTCCAACATTACGCGTCACGCGCGACAATCTGCCGCTGGCGAAAGCTTTGTTCGGCGTGGCGATCCCTGTAGACCCCGGGAAGTATCGCATCGTGGCCAGCGCAGACGGTTACCAGAGCTATGAAGCGGACATCGATGTCTTGGCCAAGGGCGACAGAAAGAGTCTAGAAATTCCGGCCCTGGCCATGTCCACGACGCCACCGGCCGGTGCGGTGCCAGTCGTCGCAAACGCAGCCAGCGTGGGTGCGCCAAATGCCGCCCTACCAACAATCGACTCGCGATCCCCCGCTACGCCAGCTGGCGAAAACCATCTGCGGACCGCGGCTTACGTCACAGGCGCGCTCGGCGTCGTGGGCTTGGGCATCGGCTCGTATTTCGGCGTAAGAGCCATCTCCAAAAACAACGACGCCAAGAGCCACTGCCCGGGCGGGAATGTCTGTGACGACGCGCTAGGCGAGACGCTCACCACGGACGCCCAGAACGCCGCGGTGGTGTCGAACATCACGATCGGTGTGGGTGCAGCCCTCGTCGCGGCTGGCGTGGTGCTGTATCTGACCAGTGCCCCCAAAGAGAAGCCCGTGAGCTCTGCTCGGCTCGAGCTTCACCCGCTGCTGAACCGCAATCTCGGCGGCATTGGTTTCGGAGGCGCGTTCCAATGAGCCGCAGCGCACGGCTTGCAGCCCTGGCTCTGGCGCTCGCGGGGGCGAGTAGCACGCTGGGCGCCTGCCAAACCCTGGCCGGCATCGAGGATCGCCACTACGTGCCCACTGAAGCGGGCGCTGACGCCGGCGCCGCGGGAGCCAGCTCAGGAACGCCCGCGAGCCCGCAATGCTTGGCCTACTGCAAGAAGGCCCGAGACGCGTGCGACGGCATTTTGTACCGGACGGACGAAGCTTGCCTGGCCACCTGCGCGCTCATGCCCTTGGACGGCCTGGACAAAGACAGCGTGGCCTGTCGCGTGCACCAACTCGATAACGCGCTTCAAACCGACGAAGATCTGGGCCTGTACTGCGCGAACGCGGGCCCCGGCGGCAATGGGGCCTGCGGCTCCAATTGTGAGAACTACTGCCGGCTGTTCAAGGACGCGTGTGCGAGCGACTTCGAGAAATACGCCGCCGTTGCCGAGGACGGTGACGACGGCACAGCGGTTTGCGTAAGTAAATGCCTCGGACTTGTCGATACTCACCTGTTCGATTCGCGGGACAGCGGCAATTACTTGGGCGACACGCTGCAGTGCCGGATCGTCCACGCGACCTCCGCGACACTCGATCCCGCAGGGCACTGCGGGCACGCCGAAATCAAGTCGACCAAGTGCCTGGATGATCCCGAGGCAGACGCCAACTGCGATGCGTTCTGTCACCTCGAGATGGCCGAATGCACGGCGGCCAATGGCTATCCTGTCTACGAGAGCGAAGCGCAATGCCTTGCCGTGTGCGGGGCACTGACGCTCGGTCACCTCGGGGACACCGCTGAAAACACGGTTGGCTGCCGGATGTACCATTCGTACAATTCGGCGGTCGACCCGAAGGTCCATTGCTCGCACACGGGCCCCGGTGGCGACGGCCACTGTGGCTCCTCGGCGTTACCCAAAACCGGGAATACCGGCAATTGCGAATCTTATTGCAGCTTGCTCGAGACGGCCTGCAAAGCCGATTTCGACGCCAGCTTCGCCGACCAAGCTGCGTGTCAGAAAGACTGCGTGCAGCTCGACGGCGCGGGCCCTTCATTGGGCTACACGACCGCCGCTACGGGCGACAACGTGCAGTGCCGCCTACTGCACGTCAGTCGCGCCTTGACGAACTCGAAGGAATGCGGCGCCGCCCAAGGCGCAGCGCCTTGTAGGTAACCGCGGTTCAGCTCATTTGGCTCTGCCCTGGAGAGCCAAACGAGCGTCGTCACGTCTGACTTGCGAAGACCCAGTAGCCATCCAGCGGCATCAGCGCGCGCGCCTGAGCCAGGCTTCCAGGTCTTCACTGCTGAAGGCGCCATACTGCCGCAGCACCTCGCGGCCCTGCGGATCGAAGACGATCAGGGTCGGCACGCTGCGCACCTCGCCGAGCGTCGAGTTCTGAACCAATGCCTCCAAGTCTGCGATTGCCACCGGATACGACAACTTGAGCGAGCTTCGAAACACGTCGGCTAGTGGCGCATATTTGGGCGCTTCGAGCACGACTGCGCCTGCATTGATGCGCGGGGTATGCGTGTGCAGCGCCTGATTCAATTGCTTGGCGGCCACTTGCGAAGCGAGATCGAACGTGGTGACGAACAGCAGCGCAGTGACGCGACCACGCATGGCTTCGGCGCTCAGCTCTTCACCATCGGTGGTGCCGAACACGTAGCGCTGGACTTGCCCGCGGCGATCCGAGTCGTTGGCCTGGTCTTCGGCCGGTACGGCGACGCGCTGACACGCGGCCGAGAGCAGCAGCAAAGCGATTGCAGCGTACCGAATCACGTCGCCGAAGGCGGGCTCGAACCACTCACGTTCGGGCCGAACAGATCGGCGAACACGCGTAGCGCTTCAGGCAAATCCCGGCCGCTCCGCTTGTGTGCCAAAACGGCGTGGGCAAGATCGTCGATCAAGCTCTTCAGCGGCGTGCGTTCGACCAAAGCGCCATCGATGCGTTCACCGTGACGCGGCGCATGTTTGCGATCGACGATCGGATCATGACGCACCCAGCCGAAGCCGCGCTCGACCCGGAAGGAGCACGCCAAAACCTGCACGAAATCCAGGTACAGAGGGGTGATCAGCACTGCTACATGCGAGCCATCGGCCAGCTTTCCACACAGACCTTGGGCGGCCGAGCGCGGCGTGGCAGCGGCATCCATCGGACCGATGGCATCCGTGATGCGCGTCCGCCGCTCCGGGTCGGACTCCACCGCGAGCAGCGGCGCGTAAACGGCGATGCGCGGCACATTGAGGCGTAGCGAATCCTGCTCGAGCACCGATAGCCAACGATCGCGTGCTCCACCGTCGAGCTCTCGATAGGCGATCGCGGCGGCGAGCGCAGCTTCAGCATCGGTCGCGAGCGCGCCCAACCATTCACACCAAGCATCGAGCACGCGTGGATCGGTGCGCCCCTCGAGCGGGAGCGGCAACGGCGTGCGTTCTGCCGGCGACGGCAGAACGGCAATCTGGGACGGCGCGAACGGCTCCGGCATCAAGGGCGGAAGCTAAAGCATCGCGACCGGGCTCGCAACGCCAAGCGTCGCCGTCGCGCGCATTCGTCGACTAGCGACGGACTCGGTAGGGAGCGGCTCGGGGGCTTTAGCACCCATCTTTTTTAGTCTCGGTCGAGCACCCCATTCAGCTCGAGTGCGAGATCACGCAAAAGCACGTCCAACTCCAGTGAGCGCGAGACGGGCGCGACAATTGTCAGGTCTCCACCGCGCTCGGCAAACATGGCACACAGTCCCTCGCTCGCCTCGAAGATCCCCTTGACGTACACGACGTCCTCGTTCTTGACCGAAAGGCGCCGGACGAACAGGCCGTCGTCGAGGAGTTCTGCGAGTTGCAAGCCGCGGGAGCGTATCATGAAAGCTGCTATCCTGGTCAGCGATGGGTCTCCCGGATTTGCGAGCCAAAGTATCCAACCTGCCTGACGAAGAGAGCTATCTCGATCAGCCGATCGAGCTCGATGAATTCGAAGACGGCGGAAACGACGACCAAGAGGCGACCGATCTGGTCGTCGGCGAAGAGATCGACGTGCTCGGCGAGAGCATCGGCGACAACGAGCCGATCGAGCTCGATCTAGGCACCATCGTCGGCATCGACGACCCGCGGAGCGGGCCCGAAGACGACAATGACTCAGGCTTCGAGGTGGACCCCGCGGTAGGGCTCACTTTGCCCGAGGCTCTCACACCGGACGATGGCAGCGAAGGCCTGGAAGATGGTTCGATCACCGTCGACGAGAGCAAATTCCCAACGCTGGAGCTGGATGACGGCTCCGAAGGAATCGCCGCCGAACGCGAGATTTCGCTGGGCACCGCCAGCGACGAAGCGCGCGTGCCGATGGCCGCCCAACCGTGGCGGGCGCTGCATCCGGTGGCTGCTCTCGAGGCTTGCGCCGCGCTGGCCGTGAGTGCAGAGGCCATTGTCGCGGGCAGTTCGGATCTACTTTGGTTCCGTAGCGACTCGGCCAAGCCCTTGCGCGTCGCGGTGGACGGCAGCGCGATCTCCGACCTGGTCCTGGTCGGGGCGGATCAAGACATCGCGCTCGCAAGCACGAAGAGTGGCCAGCTGTTTCGTCGCGCGCGTTTCGCTTCTCAAGCCGAGCAGCTGACGCGTTTCCGGGAACAACTGCGCTCGCCGAACAGCCTGCGCCCCCAGCTCTCGTTCGGCGGCGCGCTGGGTGCTCGCCATGGACGCGTCCTGCTCTGGCTTCAGGACGGCACCTTGCTGGACATGCTCGACGCCGGCGAACGCTTCGAACGCCTGGAATTCGATGGCCGGGTGTTGGCCGTAGCTCGCGAGAGTGCCGCGATCTTACTTGGTCGCGGTCAGACCCGCACCCTGGTCACGCTCGATCAGGGCCCGGGCAGCGGCGTGCCCCTGAGCGGCCCCGTGCTGAGCGTGGCGCAGAGCGCGGCGCCGCTCCTCGCCAGCGCCGGCAGCTCGTTGGCCTTGGCCGAGCGCGGGCGCGCACTCATGGTCTCGGCCGACGCCGGCAACAGCTTTCGGCGCGTCGCGGGCAGCGCCAGCACGACGGCCATCGCCGGCGCGTCGCTAGCGGGCAGTGCGCGCTTCTTCGCCGCCGTCTACCGCGAGACCAGCGATCAGAGTGACATCTTGCTGATCGATCCGGAACGCGCCGAGGCCGAGTGCATTGCACGCTTGGACGTCGCGGGAGAACACTCGCCGTCCGACGCCATCGAGCGCGGCGAGTGGGCTAAGGTATCCTGCCTCAGTTGGCACGCAGCCAGCGGCCGCCTGTGGGCGGCCGGAGGTTTCGGCGTAGTCAGCTTCGGCCCCAGCTCGGCGTAGTCTGACCCTCCCAGCGCCACTGCTGCAAACCTAGGCCGGGATTTTGGCCAAAATCCGCAGCTGGTGATAGCGCTCGTCGAAGCTTGACCATCGTCGTTCAAAAGTACGGCGGATCCTCGGTTGCCGATCCGGAGAAGATCCAGCAGGTCGCGCGCCACGTCGCTGCCACGCGCGGCTCCGGTCTAGATGTGGTGGTGGTGGTCAGCGCCATGGGTAAGACCACGGAGAACTTGCTGACCTTGGCTCGCAGCCTCGCGGCCGAGCCGCCGCGCCGTGAGCTCGACATGTTGGTCAGCACCGGCGAGCGTGTGACCATGGCGTTGCTCTCGATGGCACTCACCAGCCTGGGCATCGACGCCGTGAGTTTTACTGGATCGCAATCGGGGATCATCACGAACGATCGCCACTTCGATGCGGAAATCGTCGAAGTACGCCCTCAGCGCATCTGGGATGAGCTCGCGCGCGGGCGAGTCGTGATCGTCGCTGGTTACCAGGGCATGAGCCGCGGGCGCGAGATCACGACCTTGGGTCGCGGCGGCTCCGACACTACGGCCGTCGCGCTGACGGCCGCCCTGGGCGCTGAGCGGTGCGAAATCTATAGTGACGTGGACGGCATCTACAGCGCTGACCCGCGCTCGGTGGCCGAGGCACGCCATCTGCCAACGATCGACTACGAAACGATGCAGGAAATGGCCGAATCCGGGGCGAAAGTCCTGAATGCGCGCGCCGTGCACTGGGCCAAACAGCACCGGATCGTGATCCATGCGCGCAAGACCGCGGACTTTGCCGAGCATGGCGCGGGACGCGAGACGCGCGTCGAAGCCGGCACCGTCGAACGGGCGGCGATTGTGGTCGATTGCAAGCTGGCCTGGCTGAACGCACCCGGGGCGGCTTGTGCCAGGCTGCTGCAAGTCGTCACCGCCGCTGGTATTCCGGTTCGCGACGCTTGGCTCGATGGGCAGACGAATCTTTTGTTGTCCCTGACCAACGTGCCTGAGTTCGGCGTGACCGCCGAGCTGCTGCGCGCGGCCGGAGCAAGCACCGTACGTAGCGACGTCGCTGCGGTGAGCGCAGTTGCGGTCGGCGTGGGCCGACTTCCCGATGTGCTGGCGCGCGCGCTCGAGTGCGTGCCGCGGTCGGCGCTGGGAATTTCACTCTCGCCGTTGCGACTGTGCGCGGTGTTGCCCGCGCACGACGCGCCGGAACTCGAGCGCGCGTGGCACGCGCTATTCAATTAGCTTTCGCGCCTCTGTGCGCGGGCCGCCAATGCGGCCTCGGCGGCCACCGCGCGATAGCGCTCGGCAATCCGCGCGTCGCGCGGAGCGACACGCAGTGCGACCGCCAAGTGGCGTTCGGCCGCCAACACGTCGCGCTCCACGTCGTGTTCGAATTCGGCGGCCTCGAGCAAGAATTGCGCGGCGCTGGCCGGTGGCTCATCACTGAGCTCGATCGCTTCGCGCATTCGCCCAAAGCACAGCGAAGCGCCGGCGATATCGCCCAAATCAGCGCGCCAGCGCGCTTCCAAGCGGCGAGCCTCGACGTAGCGCGGTGAGGATGCCGAGATCTGACGCGCCCGGGCGATGGCCTGCGGCAGATCCTTCAAGTCCGAGGCCAGCACCATCGACAAGTCGATCAGCGCGTCGGCATCAGGTAGGCCGTTGCGCTCGGACAAAGAGACGGCACGCGCCAAAAGAGTCGTGGCGCGTTCGCGCTGCCCGCTCTCGAGCAACGCGCGCGCGAGCCCCGCCGTCGCGCGCGCATCGTCCGGCGCGTAACGCAGCGCGCGTTCGAAACAACGGCGTGCTTCGCGCACGAAGCCAGCGGCGAAGAAAGCGCGCGCCGCGTGCAGGTTGCTGTCGTGCTTGCCGCGCGCGCCAGCCGTCATCGCTTCGAGATGTTCGGCATCGGCCAACGCGCCTGCGCTGTCGCCGTGGCCCAAGCGCGCCGCGAAGCGCCGCGAGCGCGGCAATTCGAGACCTGGCGAAAGTGCCACGGCGCGATCCAGAGCATTGCGGCGCTCGAGCGCCGAGATATCGCGTTCTGCGCAGCGGCACCATAAAAGCGCGGCCAGTGGCGCGTAGTGCTCGAGCCCAGCGGCCTCACTCAGCGCCTGCCGAGCGCCGTCGAAATCGCCCACGCGCCACAAGAGCTCTGCCCCGGTGATGCCCGCGCGCGTAGCGGGCAGGCTCTCGACTACCATGCCGAGCGCTGCCTCCGCGCGCTCGGGTACCTGCAAATCGATATCCGCGATCAGGCGCACCAATTCTGGGTGCCTGGGGGCTTGCTCCAGCGCCAGCAGATAGCCAGCGCGCGCTTCGTCCGCAGCGCCGCGCGAAAGCGCGTCGTCGGCAACGGTGACCAAGCGCGCGAGCTCGAGCGCGCGCGTCCCGAGCGGCGTGAGCGGAGTGGGCGCAAAGCTGGAGTCGAGTACGACTTGCGCCTCGTCACCGTCGATGCTCAATCCGCCGAAGCGGACGCGCCGCGCGGATGGCGCGCGCGCGCCCACTGCTGGGAGCAGCACGCGAGCCAACAGCGAACCCGCATCGAGGATCGAGATCACGCGCCCGCGTCGCACACCCAGTCCGCCAAACACGCTGTCCAGCGCGCGCAAGGCAAAGCCGAGCGCTGCCCCCGGCAGACCGACGCCACGCGCGTCACTGACCACGAAGCGCGCGTGCCGCTCCTCGGGTACCCACAACAAGTCGAAGGCCAATGCCCGCCCCTGCGCCACCAGCCCCACTCCAATTCCCTGCGGCCGAGCAAACACGGCCAGCGGGCGCACCAAAGCCCCGAGGACGTCTCCGAGTCGACTCTCGAAGTGACGCGCGAGCCGCGTCAACGTGCTCCTCAAGACCGCTTGTTCGAGCTCACCGCGGCGGTTCCTGAATTGCGGCACGCCGCCACTCAAGTCGAGCGGGAACTTCAAATTGGGCAGTGTGATCGACAAGCCGGTCACATCGATCGGCCCGAGCGCAATCGGCTCGTACAGCTCCATGCCCAGCACACCGCGGGTGACGGTCAGCCGGAGCGGCACCCGTTGCTCGTCGCCCAGCGCGAACGTAGCCGCGCGGACGGGCTCGCCGCCCGCGGCAGCTGGCGCGGGCGCCAGAGGCGGAGGGCTGGACGAATTCCGAGACGGACCCAAGGTCCGACGATCGTACCAGTCAGCCGCCCCGGGCGGGCAATTTCACGCCGCGAAAAGCGGGTAATTTTCGGAGACTGCGCTCAGACGGCCTCTCCACCCTTGTCACCCTTGTCGCGCTTGGCGCGCATTCGCTTCAATAACTCGTCGAAGCCCTTCTTCTCGATCACCTTTCGAAATTGGTTCCGGTAGTTCCGAGCCAGGCTCGAGCCCTCGGTCACGATGTCGGCGATCAACCATTTTCCCTCCACTTGGTGGACCACGTAGTCGATGCTGACCGGCTCTTCGCGCGCATTCTTCTTGTTGTGGGCAACGGTGCGCACGACTTTGCCCGCGTCCCCGTCTTGCTCACCCTTGTAGTCGACCTCGTAACCGAGGGTGTTCTTGATGTTGCGACGGTAAGCGTTACGCACCAAATCCTTGAGTAGGGCGGTAAACTCCGTGCGCTCACCCGGGGTGCGTTGCTCCCAGGAATCCTTCAGCGTCGCCCTTGCCAACCCGTCGTAGTCGAATACGGCGTCGAAAGCGGCATCGAGCTTCTTTTGGTCCTCAGCCGACTTGGCCTTGCTCACGAGCTCGGTGAGCTCGTTATGCTTGCCCTTCACGAAACTCTCCGCTTCGGTGCCGAACGCTGGCAAGGACAGCGTCAGGGCGAGCGCCAAGGTGGCAAGGACAGGAACTTTGCGTCGGGTGTTGATCATGGCGTTGGTCTCGAGTTCGGTTACCTATCTGCGTTCTCTGGCAGTTATACGCAAGTGGGGTGCGATAGCTTCTTCCCGCTGGAACAACGTCGTAAACCGCTAGAACTTCGCGGCAATTTACCATTCCTCCGGCACGGTCGAGGTGCGTCGGGCGTGCCAGACTTCTGCTGGGGCAAGGATGGCACGTGATTAGACGCCGAGCCCACGAACCCGGCCCACGGAGCCACCGTTCACGGCCTGGGGTGCGGCCCCCCTGCCGCCCGCCCGATCGCGGTGGTCCGCGAAAAACGGGCCTGAATTCGACGCGCTGCGCGATACCCCAGGGTAAACTGCTGTTTTCGAGGCAAACGGCCCACCCTGCTGCGCGAACGGTCCGAGAGCGGGCGATCGACACGCTTCGTGATACCGAAGGGTTGCGACCCGCATCGCACCTTGCGTTGCGAGGTTGTTCCCGGACTTCGACGCCGAAGGCTGCGCCGAGGCCGGTCGGGATTCATGACCATCAAAAAAAGCCACGTGGTCGCGAGTCAGCCGGCGGGGGCTGCGAGGCCCGGGGAGCGCCCAAGTTGACTCGAAATGTGGCGCCACGGCCGCGGCTGCTGTCCACCGTGATCGAAAATGCGTGATCGTCGGCGATCCGCTTGACCACCGCCAGGCCCATGCCGGTGCCTTGGGAGCGAGTGGTGAAAAAGGCGTCGAACAAGCGCTCCCGCGCGGCTTCGTCGATGCCCACGCCGCGATCGGAAACGCGTAGCCAGGTGCTGCTGCCGATAATCTCGACCGCGACCTCCACGCTGTCACCGGCGCTACTGGCTTGCACCGCGTTGCGCACGAGGTTCCAGATCATTTGCCGCAGCTGGGCGCCATCCGCCCAAATCGGTGCAGTCTCGATGCCGGAATAAGAGACCTCCACGTCCGACACCGCGCGACCGCTGCGGGCCGTCAGTGCCACCACCTCTCGTGCCACCCGCGCCGCGTCGATACTAGCGAACATCGGCTTTTTGGGCTTGGAGAGGTCCACCATATCGGTCACCAAGTCGTTCAAGCGCCCGGTCTCACGCTGAATGATGTCACACAGTCGCTGGTCTTCATCGGATAGGCCAGTTGCTGTGCGCAGCAATTGAATCGAGCCCGCAATGGAACCGAGGGGATTACGAATTTCGTGAGCCAGACCCGCGGCCAGTCGACCTAGTCCCGCCATGCGCTCGGCCTGGTCGGCACGCTCGGTCGCCAGCACGAGCTCCCCACCCGTCCAACGCAGGCGATCGGCCAGGGTGCCGGCGAGCAAAGCCACCACGATCAAGACCAACAAGTTCACTAACAGATAGAAGGCGAGCTCGTCTGCAGACAGACGATAAATAGAGGCCGGTTGATCGCGCGGCGCGGACAGCAGACCGCGCTGTAGCGCGAACACCAAGCTACCGTAAGACAGCGCACCCGAGAGTGCGGCCAGGAACGCCCCGCGCAGCCCGAGCAGGCTCGCACCGACCAAGCACGACAAGCCATAAAAGGAAGTTGCGCCGCTGGAAGCGCCACCGGTCAGGTAAGCAACCACCGTCCAGGTGAGTTGATCGAGCACCAGTTGCGCTTCGGCCAGGCGCTCGAGGTGCTGTCCCTTGCGCAGCAAGGCCGCATACACCCCGGTCAATGCGAACGAGAGCCCGAATGTCTCCAGGGCCACACGCAAAGTGAATGATTCGAAGCCGAACTTGCCGCGCAAGTAGAACGCGCCGACCAAAGCAAGGGACAGCGAGAGGAGCAGCAACCGCGCCGCGGTCAGCCCAGCCAAGCGCCGCGCCAGCGGGGCCGAGCCGAGCATTTCGGGGATGCCGAGTTTGAGGCGCATGCTGCGCGCGCTCCCTTTGCGCGCCCCCCGTTCAATCCCCCTTGATGTTGCCCGCGAGCGAGAACACCGGGAGATACATGGCGATCAGCACTACGCCAACCATGCCGCCGACGCCGACCATCATGATCGGTTCGAGCGCGCTGGTCAGTGCGCCGACGGCTACGTCCGTCTCTTCTTCGTAAAAGTCGGCAATCTTGTTGAGCATCTGATCGAGGGCACCCGTTTGCTCACCGACCGCAATCATCTGCACGACCATGTCGGGGAAAACTTTGGTCTCGGTCAGCGGCTCGGCCATGTTTTTGCCTTCGCTGATGCTCTGACGCACGTGCATCACCGCGGCTTCGATCACGACGTTTCCGGAGGTCACCGCGCAAATCTCGAGCGAATCCAAGATTGGCACGCCGGACTGCAACAGGGTACCCAAGGTGCGGGTGAAACGCGCCACGGCAATCTTGCGCAACACCGAACCGATGATCGGCAGCTTCAAAATCGTGCGATGCACGAAGGCTTTGCCGCCCGGCGTGCGGTTCATGTAGCCGAAGCCCACGAGCAGCAAGATCACGGCCACGACGATGAACGGGAAGTAACTCACGAAGTTGTGCGAGATAGCGACCATGACACGGGTCAGCCAGGGCAACTGCGCTTTGCCCCCAAAGTCCTTGAACATCCCTTCGAACGACGGAATCACGAACGTGAGCAGCAGGGTCATGACCAAGATAGCGATCACGAGGACGACCGTAGGATAGACGAGCGCGCCGCGCACCTGACGGATGAGCTTTTGACGCTTTTCCAGGTAGACGGAGAGGCGGCTCATGATGCCGTCCAGAATACCGCCGACCTCGCCTGCGTGAACCAGGTTGGTGAACAGGTCGTCGAAGACCTTGGGGTGGCGCTTGAGCGCTTCACTGAAGGTCGCGCCTTGCTCCACGGCGCTGCGCACGTCCTTCAAGATCCCGCCGAACGCCGGGTTGGATTGCTGCGAGCCCAAGATCTCCAAGCACTGCACGAGCGGCAAGCCGGCATCGATCATGGTCGCGAACAGCCGCGTGAAGGTCACCAGATCCTTGGTGCTGGCCTTGGGGCTGCCGAACTTGATGTCGCTGAGCCGGCTCTTCTTTTTGACCTTGACCGGCGCGAGCTGCTGCTGTCGAAGTCGGTTGTTCACCGCTTCTTCGTTCTCAGCCTCCATGACGCCCTTGCGGACCTCGCCGGTCCGGCCACGGGCTTCCCAAGTAAACTCGGCCATCGCTTCTCGCCTTCCAATCCGTTTACGGCAGCTTCACAATACCGGTGCAGCACGCAGATGCCAAAATGCTTCGACCTTCGAGAGTACGCCGTCTTTAATTGTGTCATGGCATGCCACATTCACCCCTAGCTGAAATTGCCCGACAATTCGTGATTCTGCCGGCGGTGGCCCCGGCGGCGGCGGTTGCTACCGGGTGGCTAGGAGCGGCGGGCTTCGAGTTCGCCGAGGGCGCGGCTTTCCGCGATCAAAGCCGCGCTGGCGACGCGCGCGCGTTTTTCGACCTGGCGTCGATCACGAAGTCGTTCGTGGCCGTGACCGTGGCCCGCCTGGTTCAACGTGGCCGGCTGGCTTTCGACACCAAACTTCGTGATCTACTTCCTGAAGCGCACGGTACCGCGACCGGTTCGGCGAGTATTCTGCTGTTGCTCGCGCATCGCGCCGGACTGGAAGCGCACCGCACTCTATTTGGTCCGCTGCTGGCCGGTCTGCCCTTCGACCAGGCCGCTGCGATTCGCGAAACGGTTCATGGCCGCCGGCCCGAGTGCCCAGGGCCCGCGCCTGTCGACGGACATCCACCCGTGTATAGCGATCTGGGCTTTGCGTTGGTGGGCTTGGCCGTGGAGCGGCTCGAGCAACTACCGCTCGACCAGGTCGTCGATCGAGAAGTGTGCGCACCGCTGGGCTTGGAGGTGGGCTCGGCTCGGGTTCTGCGCGCGCGCGGCGGGGGCTTCGCGGCGCGCTGCATGCCCACCGAAACCGTGCCTTTTCGCGGCGGTGAAGTGCACGGCATCGTGCACGACGAGAACGCTTGGGCCCTTTCTGGGCACGGCCTGTCCGGTCACGCCGGCCTATTCGGAACCGCGATTGCCGTCGCGCGCTTTGGAGCCGCCCTACTCGACGCCAAGGGCGGGCGCTCCCCGATGTGGCTCGAGTCACGGTGCCTCGCTCCGCTACTCGAAGAGCGTTCCGGCGGAACCTTGCGGGCAGGCTTCGACGGCAAGTCGGCCGACCAGTCATCCTCGGCTGGGACGCTCGTTAGCAGGCGCACTTTCGGCCACCTTGGCTTCACCGGTACCAGCTTCTGGTGCGACCCGGACGCCGAGCGGGTGCTGGTCCTGCTCACGAACCGTGTCTGCCCCACCCGGAAGAATCCGCGAATTCGAGCCGCCCGGGCGGCCGTAAACGACGCCCTGTACGCCTTTCGTGCCTGAAATAGCTCGGGCACCCATGACGCCTCTTTAAACCCGTGGAGAACCATGACAAATTTAGCGACGGCCTTGCGTGGGTAGAGCCGTTTGCAAGACGAGACAACTGCGACAAGGCATGTGGGCGCACCGATGTGGAAGCTGACGATCGAGGACGACCAGGCGAGTAAGACCGTCGTCCACCTCGTTCGCGATGACTATACGATCGGGCGCGCCGAGGAGAATACGGTCCGCCTGACCGAGCGCAACATCTCACGCCGTCACGCGCGGCTGACGAAGCCGGGCGAGCGCTGGCTGCTGCTCGACCTCACCAGCTACAACGGCTGCTACGTGAACGGTCAGCGGGTGAGCGAGAAGCACGAGATTGTGCACGGCGATTTGTTGCAACTCGGTGACTACCGCTTGCAGGTGTTGGACGATTCAATCGCCGACCCGGTAAGCTTCGACAAAGCCGTCACTATGCCTGCGGCCCCGCGCAGCCAAGCCTTGCTGGGCCAACCCGATCGTTTGGTGATGCTGGCGGGGCCGACGGTGGGTGCTGAGTTTCCACTCAGCCAAGATCAGCCTCTGCTGCTCGGGCGCGGTGAAGAGTGCGACGTTTCGGTCAATCATCCTTCGGTGAGTCGCGTCCATGCAGAGATCCAACCGCTGGGCGACGGCCGCTACGAGATCGTCGATCGTGAAAGCGCCAACGGTGTGCGCGTCAACGGCGTCGAGCTGCCGCGCACTTTGCTGGACGCACGCGACGTGATCGAGCTGGGTGACGTGATTTTGAAATTCATTCCTGCCGGAGATATCTACGTCCCCGGCGCAGACGAGAGTCAGCAAGCAAGCGCGCTCACTCTGGTGGGGGCTTCCCTCACGCCCTTGCCGGGCAGCTCATTGGTGCTGGGCGGGCTCTCGAACGGCTTGAAGCTGGCCGCCTTGGGCGGCGTGGCTGCGATCGTCGTCGCGCTGGCATTGGTGATCTCTACCCGGGGCAGCACGTCAGAACCCGAGCTTGATGCCGGCAGCGCGGCCGCGGTCGATTCCGCGATGCGCAGCCTGCTCGAGGCCAAGGCTCTGCTCGACAAGGGCCAGATTGACGCGGCGGTCCGAAAAACTGCAGAGATCCCGCCAACCAGTAACGCCCGCAAGACGGCCGACTATCGCCAGATCCAGGGCGCGTGGGCCGACGCACTCTTCGCCCAGGTTGCAGCCAGCCCGGATCCCGCACAGAAACGCGCGCTCTTGGACCAAGTCTCGCGAGCCACCAACGTCGATGCAGCGCGCCGTCAGCGAGCGGCCAATGACCTGGCCACGCTCGACGCGCAGTCGGTTGACGTGAAAGATCTGCCCAGCGCACCAAAAAAGGAAGCGTCGCACGGCACCTCGCAGGCCCCGCGCAGCCCGTCCAGCGCGGACGACGCGCCCGTGGACGACCCCAAATCGAAAGCCAGCGCCCCGACGCTGGTGCGCAAAAACCCGTTCGACGAGGAGCCCGCGCCGAGCCGAGTTCAAGACGCGGACCGAAGCAAGCTGCTCTCGGCCAAGGCCACGCTGCAGCAAAAGGTCCGCAGCGGTCAGGCCTCCGATCGCGATCTGAAGATGCTGCGCGCGGTCTGCAAACAGCTCGCGGATGCCTCCTGTAGCAACTGAACCCGAGCGCCAATCGGGATCTTGGTTCGGTCCCCGGCCGTTCGCGTCCCGCGCCTTTATTGCTGTCTGCACCGTCTTTGGGCTGGGTCTTTTGGTCGAGCACGTGCCGTTCTTCGCGCCATTTCGGATTTTGCACCCGCTGCCGACCACGGAGGCCCCCGCGCCCGCGCGCCTGGATCCAGCTCCCGTGGTGGGCGAAGCCAAGATTACGACTGCCACCGAGCCCCGCAGCGAGCTTTCCCAGCCGGATTCGGCCGCGCTGAGGGCTGCTCAAAGCGCACTTGCGAGCAAGCAGCAGCCCGGTGACGTCGCCCTGCCGGCAATCGATGCGGCCGAGCCGCCGCTTCCGCTCACCGACCCCGGCGGGCAGGCGCTGAACGGTTTTTTTCGTGCACTGACTCGAACCGCGCACCAATTGCCGCACGCAGTGACGCGCATCGCACACTTCGGTGACTCGATTGTCGTGAGCGACTTGGTCTCGGGGACGCTCCGCCGCAAACTGCAGGCCGAGTTCGGCGACGCAGGGCACGGCTTCATGTTGATTGCCAACGCCTGGCCCGCCTACTTCCATAACGACGTATCGCGTTTCGCAACCGCGGGCTGGAGCGTCAGCCGGATCGTCGGACCGTATGCCGAGGACGGCTTGTATGGGCTCGGCGGCGTCTCCTTCAAAGCCGAGCGCAACACCGTGGCGCGCTTTGGTACGGCCAAAACCGGACCGTACGGCAAGCGCGTCGCACGCTTCTGGCTCGATTATTTGGAAGAACCGAGCGGCGGCACTCTGCAGGTGAGCGTGGACGGAGTGCCGAAAGCCACTGTCGACACGCGCGGGGCGCTCAAAAAATCCGCGTACTTTGCGCTCGAAGTCCCGGACGGTGAGCATGAGTTCGAGCTCTACACCAAGAGCGGCGTCACTCGCGCCTTCGGCGTCGTGCTCGAACGGGACACCCCGGGCGTGGTCGTGGACGCGCTCGGGGTTCAGGGCGCGCGCATTCGATTTTTGGACAAAGAAGACGATGCGCACTGGGCCGAGCAGCTCATCTGGCGTAACCCCGATCTCTTGATCTATGAGTTCGGCGCCAATGAGAGCGGTGACGGCTTTCTGTATTCGATGGCCGACTACCACCGCACGATGAAGGACGTGATCGCGCAAGGCCAGCGGGCGCTCCCCGAGTCGAGTTGCCTGGTGATCGGCGCCATGGATCGAGCCGCCAAGGTCGGCGACGAAATTGTCAGCATGCGGGTCATCCCCTCGATCGTCCATGAACAACGCAACGCGGCCGCAGAGCTCGGTTGCGCGTTCTTCGACACCTACACCGCGATGGGCGGCGCCCACTCCATGCCCACCTGGGTGCGACGCGGCCTCGGGCAAGCGGACCTGACCCATCCCACCGCGATCGGCTCGGAAATCATCGGCAACTGGGTCTACCGGGCGCTGATGAAATCCTACAACGCACATCTCGCACATTCCGCGCCCCCGCCGTAGAGCTCGGGATCTGCCGTCGCCGACACATTTTGACACGCAGCTATTTCTGCGATTGGCCGTTTGCTCGACGAAGCGCGTGCGAACTTACCGTGTAGCGGCATCGACGAAAGGTTCTCCGTGCGCTCTCTGAGTTCGTTGTGGACGGCGTTGGCGCTCACTGCACTAACCGCCTGCGCCGATCCCCCGAAACACGTTGCGCGCATTGGGAGCGAGCCGACTGCCGGCGCCAACGGAGAGGGCGGTGACCGGAACGATGCGTCCGGCGCGCCGGCAATCAACCTCACGGGCTCGCCTCAGTACTACCGCGTGGTACGCTTGACCAACACCCAGTGGGCCCAGAGCGTGCAGGACATGCTGAGGCTACCTGCGCCCTCGGGGCTCGACGCGAGCTTCCAAAGCCCAGTCGCGGGGACCACCGATTTCTCGAACAACGAACTGGTACTCGACGTCAACCAACGGTCCTGGGCCGACTTTCAAACGGCCGCGGAAGCGTTGGCGGATCAGGTGACCGCGTCGACGGTCACGCTCGCCAAAGTGTACAACGGCTCGGATCCAGCTAGTTTCATTCGAACCTTGGGGCGCCGCGCTTACAGGCGCCCACTCACGGCGGCCGAAGTCAGCGCCTACAGCGCGCTGTTCGAGACGGGCAGCGCGATGTCTGGCAGCAAGAGCACGTTCGCCAAGGGCGCTGCGTTGGTCATCCGCGCGCTGCTACAGTCGCCGAATTTCCTATATCGCACGGAGCTTTCGCGCAGCGGCACGCCGCTCAGCGGTTATGAAGTGGCAGCCAAGCTGTCTCTTTGGCTGCGCGGAACCGCCCCGGATGATCAGCTACTCGATCTGGCGCCTGAATTGACGACGGCCGAGGCCACGGCAGAGGTCGCCAGCGGCATGTTGGACGAGCCGAGTGCAGTCACGGTGATGCGCCAGTTCCACGGTGAGCTGTTGCACTTCGCTCGCATCGGAACGATTAGCAAAGTGGGTGTCCCGAGCTATGCCGCCTCGCTCAACACCGAGTACGAAGAAAGCTCGTATCTGTTCTTCGACAAGATCTTCAGCGAAGGCCTGGGTGTGAAGGATATTTTGACCTCGACGACCGGTTTCGTGGGCCCGGGCATGGCTAGGCTGTACGGGCTGCGTCATTCGGGCAGCGGCCTGACCGAGCAGGATCTCGGACCGGACCGTGTCGGCTTTTTCTCGCAGCTACCGTTTCTGACGCTGAACGGGCTGAACGGGGATCCCGATCCGATTCATCGTGGAGCCAGCATCAACCTCGATATCTTGTGCGCGGCACTCGGGCCGCCGTCGGCGGCGCTCCCCCCCATTCCGCCGCTGGAGCAGAACCAAACCAATCGCGAACGCATCACGACGCTGACTGCGGGCTGCGGCCGCGTGTGTCACAACCAGCTGATCAACCCGGTCGGCTTCGCGTTCGAGCACTTCGACGGCATGGGTCAATACCGCGACACCGAAAATGATGGGCTGATCATCGACAGCAGCGGCGCTTACCGATTCAGCGACGGCACCAAAAAGTATTCCGACGCGGGCGGCCTGATGCAGGCAATGGCCGGCAGTGAGCAGGCGCACCTCTGCTACGCGAAAAAGCTTGCGAGCTTCAGCCTTCAGCGCGACATCGTCGAGAGCGACCTGCCGCTCGTCACCGCGCTGTCCAGTGTCAGCCGTAGCCCGGACGGCTCGGTCAAACAGGTGCTGACCGAGCTGGTCAGGAACGACGCGTTCCGCACTCACGAGGACGGTTCTCAGTGAAAATCAAGACCCACGCCACGCTCGGCAGCAAACTCACGGGCCTGCCCTTCACACGTCGGACCGTGATCAACCGACGCGCGTTCCTGCGCGCAGGCGCAGTGGCGATCGGGTTACCGTTCTTGGAGGGGCTACCCGAGCGCTCGGCGTGGGCCGCCGACGCCCCGCCTGTTTTCAGCTTGTTCATCGTCGCTGCCTGCGGCGTGGTCGGCAGCAGGTTCTTTCCCGACAAAACCGGCCCCCTCGACGCAGCCTCGCTCGCCGCGGTCAGCAACAAGGCAACCAGCGTACTCGCGCCGCATGCCGAAAGCCTGTTGTTCGTAAAAAACATCGATTTCCCGATGGCAGGCCCGAGCAACTGCGGGCATTCACAGGGCTTGTGCCAGTCGCTAACTGGTGCCCCCGCCGGTGGCGGGGGAGTGACTGCTTACTCGACCGGCATTTCTGCGGACATGGTGATCGCGCAAGCGGTCAACGATGCTGGCACCGATCCCCTCACGCTTTATGCGGGCAACCGCAGGAACGGCTACATCGCTGAACGCATCTCGTTCAAGGGCGCGGGAGCTGGGCAGGTTCGCTCCGCGGACGACAACCCGTACGCACTTTATTCGAAACTGATCGGCCTGACCACGGGCGCGGGCAGCGCCACCGCTGCCGGCACGGATACGGTAGCAGCAGAGCTACTCAGCAGCCGTAAGAGCGTCAATGATCTGGTGCGCGCCGAACTGAAGCACTTGATGGCCTTGCCGGCCCTGAGCGCCGCCGACGTTCGGCGCCTAGATCAGCACTTCGATTCGATCCGCGACGCCGAGGCCCAGATGGCGCAGATGGGCCTTTCGTGCACGCAAGACGGCCTCGCCACGAGCCAATTGGAGGCTTACCAGACCGGCTTCGCCTTCCAGATGGACGGCATGATTGAGGACGTCGCCAAGTTGCATCTAGAGCTGATCGCACTGGCTTTTGCCTGCAACTTCAATCGGGTCGCCACGCTGCAACACGGGGATGGTACCGACGCGACCAAGTACGCGGTGCCCTCGAACGAGGGTCTGAACTGGCCGTTTCATCACATCAGCCACCGCGTGCAGTCGGACTCCTCCGTCGGCAGCAACCCGATCGCCGAGGACGCCCACGCCGAGATCGATGTCGTGCGCATGCAAACCCTGCTGCACGGCCTCGATCATTTCAAGGACCGCGGCTTGTTCGATAAATCCGTGATTATGTGGACGAACCATATCGCCGATGGGCCGACGCATAGTTTCAAGAATGTGCCCACGATCATTGCTGGCAGCGCGGGCGGCTACCTGAGGCAGGGCGCGTATGTGGATGCGGGCAACGTGACGAACAATCTGCTGTTCAACACGTTGATCGCGGCCGCGATTCGCGACAAGAGTCCTTGGACGGACAACTTCGGCGACGGCAGCGGCTCGGGCGGCATCGACGCGCTCCTCGCCTGACGCGGGAGCGCGCTTTGGGGTGAAGTTCGACCGAACCCCTAGCGCGCCCGCGACTCGTAGCGCGCGAGCAACTCATCTGCGATGCTGTTCGCCATCACCTCGTATCCCTTGACCGATAGGTGCAGCCGATCCCCACGCGCTAACGCCGGCGTCTGGTGCGACCAGCGCGAGTAACCGCCCGCGCCGCCCATGATTTGCAACTGACTGACGAAACCGCAGCCGAGTTCCGCTGCCACTGAGCGCTGCAACGCATCGAGCTCCGTGACTCGCGGTTCGGATCCGCCTCCGACCGCGTTCGCGTCCGGCGGGCCGACGATCAGGCAATCCGCGTCGGGCGCTGCAAGCTGCACGCGGGCCAACAAGTCCCGGTATTGGGCTCGATATTTCTCGATCTTGTCGGCGTCGAACGCTTCGTTGGTGCCGAAAGCCAGCGCGACGAGTGACGGCGAACGCGCGCGCAGCGCGGCCTCGAACGACGGTTCACTCCAGGCCAACGCAGTCGCCAACCGCGCCCCGTCGATGCCCACTGCATCGAGTACGACCCCGGGCTCGGAGCCTTCGGCAATCACTCCGAAAAAACGCGGGCTTCCGCCGAGCGTGAGAAGTTCGAGCTTGTCGCTGCTCTTGCTTTCCAAGGCCAAGCTGGCGAAGCCCGCGCCGGGCAGCTCCGGAAGCCGACTCGCCGGCGTGACTACTTGCGAGACACCGCCCAAGGTCAGCCGAAAACTGGCGCCGTCTTTGAGCGAAAACCACACCTGCCAGCGCAGTCGCCCGCTTGCGGCGCCCGGACTCAATTCGAACGACGCCTGCGTGGGTGCGCCATCCGGCATCGCGCGCATGCCTCCGAGCCCGAACACGCCGTCATCGAATAGCGTCCGGCGCGGTGGCGGTACCGGCTCGATTTTCCAAGGGCCATCACACGCCAAGTGGACCTGAGTATGGCGATAGGACTTGAGCCCCACACGCACGAACCCCGGCCCTCCCACTTTGAACCGAGCCTGCAAGCGCGCACGCAAAGTCCCGGTCAAATAGTCCGCCGCCGTATGCGAATCCCCCAACCAATAAATCCTGACCGCATCCCGCCGAGTCCCCCCCTCCAGCCCCGCCAAGTCCCGAAAAAACCTCGCCATCCCGCTCGTGGATTTCGATGTGGATGTGGTTGTGGTTGTGGATGTGGACGTGGACGCGCCCGCGTCTCGCCCTGCCGTTCCCGCGTCGCTTCCGGCTCCGCCTCCCGAGCCCGACCCCGCCGCATTCACCACCAAAGGCGCAATCGGGCCATGCTCCAACCGGCCCCGGCTCGCGCAGGTAACCGCAATCAATGCCGCCACCGCCGAAAGGCCAACCCCCAGCCCTCGCTCGAGCTGCGTTCGCGTGCGCTCACTCATCTACATCCGCCGTCGCCGCCGCTTCCAACGGCTCGACCTCGTGCGCGGCCGCTCCAGCACGCGCACGCTCCAGCAAAGAATTCAAATAGCTCGCAACCGGTGGGCAAATGATGCCGCCTTCGCGCAGCGTCTGATCCGCATTCGTTGCATCGAATGCTGGGCTGCCGACGAATAGGTCCATCAAACCACGAGCCCCCTGGGTCAGCATCCGGAGGCCCGGCTTGGCCGCCAAACCGCGCGTGAACGCTCCTGGATTGAAGTTCTCGGCAAGGTGTTTGCCACACGCCTGCGCCGCCAACTGTAAGAATTCCTTAAGCGTCGGCGGCGCCGAATCTACCAAGTGGTAGCGCTTGCCGTATGCGTCTGGGCGAGTGGCGAGGAAGTGCGCCGCGCGCACCACGAAATCGATCGGCACGATTTGCACTGGTGCCTCGGGTCGATGTGGGACCGGCACTACGAGCTCACTCGACCCGCGATCGACGAACGCCAACCAGGGATATGGAAAGCCCGGGCTGTCGATTTCCCCTGTCTGCGAATCCCCCACGATTTGCGCGGGTCGGAGTACGATTTGCGGCAGGGTGCTGCGCCGCGCGCAGATCGACTCGACGGTCGCCAAGGACTCGTCCAAACGCCGACGGAAGGTCTGACCACAGCTCAACTCGTCTTCGCGAATCAGCCCCGTGCGCGTACCGCACACCGTCACGCTCGAGAGCAGGATGAGGCCCCGCAACTCGCGCGCCGCGAGGGTGAACTCGAGCACCTCTCGCGCGCAGGCGATGTTGTGCGTGGCCGCTTCCGTGCGTCGCTTGGCTTCGAGCACGGAAGCGAAGTGATACACCCGCTGTACCGATGCGGCGAGCTCGACATACTCTGCTCCACCGAGACCGAAGTCGAGCGACGCTGGATCACCGGTGAGCTCACGCACGCGTGCGCGCTCGGCCGGGTCGAGCCGAGAGAGGTACTCTGCACTGCGTTCGCTGTCGCTGGCGCGGCGCAAGAGCACGAGCTTGACCTCGGGCTCGACTGCGAGCAGGTGCAGCGCCAACTTTCGCGCGTGAAAACCGGGAAATCCAGTTACCAGTTGGGTCTCGCCAGCGAAGTTCACGTCAATCTCCCAGCGCGCCCTGGAGCGCGAGGTCGAGGGCCGATTTCGCAATCTCGATGCGTAGGGCCGCGTCGTGCTCGCGCTTGGCGAGCGAAAGGAAGAGCGGCGCTGGGAACGCCGCCTGATCACGGCTCGCCCCGAACCCCACGCGCGCGTCGAGGTATGCGAAAATCGCCGATTGCTCACCGATGCGCTGCACGGAATCGGCGATGCCGGGCCTCGTGCCCAGGGTGTCATGCTCGCCCCGAGCACTCTGCACGACTGTCTTCAATGTGGCATCAGCATTCTTGCTGACGGCGGCGAACGCTCGCTCGTCTTCCACCAACCAAGCGAAGGACAATGGAGGAACCGAGCTTTTCCCGCCCGCCGGCGCCGCAAACGTCAAACGCTTGCGCGTGACGTTCGACAGTCCGTCGCTCGGCCCGGCGAAGTCCGACACGCGCGGCTGACCCAGGAACTCCACCAGCGGCGCGCGTACGGAGGCTAGCGCGAGCAACCCAAAAAAGCCGGACCCAGCACGCTTTAGGCGCGCCGCGTCGGCCACCGTCGCGACTAGAAACGCGCCGGGCTGACTGCCGCCCAGAAATCCGTAGCTAGTCCTTGCGCCACGACCGAGCTCCCAATCCGCCAGCACGCCTCGCAATTGCTGTGCGTCGCGTTCACTGATGCGTGCTCCGAGCAGGCGGGCCCAATCGTCACCGGCGGCTTTGGCGGCGGACTCGCGCTCGTCGCTCGTGCGCGACAGACCGAGCGCGAATTGTGTTTCAACCGGGAGAGTCAACAATGATCGAGCGTCAGCTGCAGCCAACGCCGCGAGCTTGGTTTGGACTTCGGAACCTGCTTCGGGCTCGAGCAGCACGGACACGTCCAAGCGATCGGCGAACGGTTCGAAGTCGAGCTCGAGCGCTGCCGCGCCATCGATCAAACTGAGCATCGACTCGACCAACGCGTCCGCACCGAGAATGACTTGCGCCGGATCGGCGAAATCCGGAGCGCGCCCGCCGTGCGCCGAGCGATCGGTCTGGTCCAAATGCGCCAGCCGCGTGCGGTAGGCTGCCCACAGCCCGCGCAGCGCAGGCACGAGCTTGCTCTCCAGCGCCACGTGCGAAAAACGCAGGGCAATCGCGGCTTGTGCCGGTGGCCGCTTGGGCAGCATGCGCGCGGCATAAGGACCAGCCGAAAGCAGCGATTCTGCGCTCTCGGCGATCAGGAGGTAGTTGTCGAACACCGCCAAACTCGGGCCGGGGCTCGGGGCCTTGGTGCTTTGCGTACTGGGCTGGATCAATCTCAGCCCCGGCACGCGGCTTGCGAGGTCGCGAAAGGGCGCGTGGTCTCCCGTGCAAAGCTTGGCGATCAACTCAGGACCGGACACAGCGTGCACTGCCAAGAGCCAAGCCGGCGAACTCCCTCCGTTTTGGATTAGTAGACCGACGACCGGCAGTTCCGGATCGAACGAATCAGCCGACAACGGAGGCAAGCCGAGCACGCTCGCCGTGAGCATTGGAAACCCCGCCGGCAAGAGCCCAGATAGCGGCCGCCCGAGCTCGCGAACGCGGCGAAAGGTTGCGTCCGGGTGAGCCACCCGCAGCTCCGCGAGTACTCCCGCAGGCTCCGGTAAATCGGGCAATGCGGCCGCAGCATTCGCGCTGCCGCGCTCGGAACTGCGCGGCTTCTTGGCGCAACCTTCGGAAAGGCCGAGCGCGGTCGCCAGCACGGCCAAGGCGAATGGCGCTCGGATCAGCTCCAGCGAGGCTCGCATCAGCTCAGAACGGGATGTCGTCGTCGCCACCGCCGCCGTAGTCGTGATCGTCGTAGCCGCCGCCACCGGATGGAGCACCACCGCCGCCACCCGACGGAGCACCACCGCCACGACCACCACCACCACCACCACCACCACCGGACGGAGCGCCAAAATCGTCGTTGTAGTCGCCACCGCCACCACCACCGCCACCCCCACCCCCACCACGACCGCCACCACCGGATAGGATGATGTTGCTGGCCACGATTTCGGTTCGGTAGCGCTTGTTGCCGTCCTTGTCGTCGTAGTTCGACGTGCGCAGACCGCCCTCGATGAATAGGCGCGAGCCCTTGGTCAGGAACTTCCCGAGCGCTTCAGCCCGTTTGCCCCACACGACGACGCTGTGCCACTCCGTGCGCTCTTGGCGCACCTTGTTCCGGTCGAGGTACGTCTCCGAGGTGGCGAGACGCAGCTTCAACACCGCTTGCCCCCCGCTCGTCATTTTGAGCTCGGGATCAGCACCGAGATTTCCGAGCAACATGACGCGATTCAGACCTTCTGCCATCGGGACTCCTCCAAACTGGAACGGTAACGGATGGCATGTGAACGCGCGCCATCGGCGCGTCAAGCCAACGCAGGAAAGAATAAGTCCGAGCGCGGCGGTCATTCGTCGGGAGCTCGGCTCCCCCCCCCGCAAGCGGGGCCCCCACATCGGTTTTGGAGCCGTGGTCATCGGGAGCTCTGCTCCCGCCCCGCAAGCGGGGCCCCCTCCCTCGGTTTTGCGGCCGTCGCGATCAGCCAATCAGGCGCAGACCTACAAAGGCTGACGGAACGGGCGCCTGCTTTCTCGTCGGGCGCAGCGCGGGCGGCCCAGCTCCCCCATCCGAGCGTGCGCATACGAAAGTCTCCAACCGCGCGCCAAAGGCGCCGCGCCTCCTTCCTCGCCTCAGCCGGCGGTTGCGCCTTGCGAGCGATTCGACACTTCCAGCCCAGGGCCCTCGAACTCAGCCAGTAGCGCCACGATATCTCTCCGGATTTCGCTAAGGGCGGTGCGCAATTGCGCGCCCGGGCGTTTTGCTTCCGGTGGAGCGATCACGGCTTGCTCTGGCTCTGCGCCGCCTTCGCGGAGGCGCTTTCGGGCCCCGGCGATAGTGAACCCGTGCGAATAAAGGAGTTCCTTGACCTTCAGCAGCTTGTCGACGTCGCGACGGGAGTAGATGCGCTGACCCTTGCGTGACTTCTGGGGCCGAATCGAACGAAATTCGGTTTCCCAATAGCGAAGCACGTGCGGCTCGACGCCGACGATCTCGGACACTTCGCCGATGCGGTAGTAGAGTTTGACCGGCAGTTCACGATCGGCTTCGGACACGATCAAACCTTGGCGGGCTGAAGGGCCGCGGCTTCGGGAGCTGGCTCGGAAACCGCAACGCCATCGTTGAGCGCTTCTTTCAACAACTGACTGGCTTTGAAGTTCAACACTCGGCGCTCGGTAATGGTGATCGGTTCACCGGTTTGCGGGTTACGCCCCTGCCGTTGCCGCTTGTCTCGCAGCACGAAATTTCCGAAGCCGGAGATCTTGATTTTCTCGCCGCGACCCAGGGTCTCCTTCATCGTCTCGAACACGAGATCGACCAGGTCCGCGGATTCTTTCTTCGAAAACCCTCCCAGGCGGGAGTAGACGGCTTGAACGATTTCAGCCTTGGTCATGGGCGCCCTACTCGGCGGCCCTCGAGGAACATCGAGGGGCAACCTAGACAGATATTACCGGGGCGCTTCCAGAAGTCCATACGGAAGGGGGCTCGCCAACGCTCACATCGGCGCGATCGTCCCATACCGGCGCCGGTACCCGAGCCCGCAGAAACGGAAACAGGAGCCTCGAGTCAGTCCGCCCCAGCGCACGCGAGCTGCTCAGGGGCAGCCCAAATCAAGGCGAGAAATCGGGACGGGCACGATTGCTGGGCTCGACTCGGTGGATCTGCCGAATGTTCGAGCGAGACCGTATTGCGCCGTCCCGCGGTCAGGCGGCTGGCGCCATGCCCGACGCCTCGGCCGCAGAGCGGCCGCTCTCGGGTGCGGGTTCCTCGGCAGGGCGACCAAAGCCGAACTGCTCTTGAATGACCAGGGCGGCCACGTAGCCGTAGCCAGACATGAACAGCGCCGCGAAGGGCGTGGCGAAGTAGTGACCCGTCTCTAGCGATGCGACCACACTGCCGGCGCATACGGCGGCCAGAGCGATCTCGGTCATCGGCAACTTGGCGTGCTGACGATAACGCCCACGCTGCTCGCCACGCTTGGGCGTGCGCACGAACTCACCGGCCATCGAGCGCATGCCGTCGAACACCGCAGAGCTGAGGTGCGGCGCGAGCCCGGCACCGAGTGCGATCAACGCGGGCAAGCGCTTCATGGCGCCCCACGCCGAACGTCCCTGTGCGATCTCAGCCATGGCGTAGAATGTCGCCAAGGAACCCGTAGCGCCGATGCACAACGGCAGATCGATCAAGAGCAGCGTGCGCACGTCGCTCGCGGGCATGAACACCAGCGCCGGCAGCAAGAGCAGGGTGAGCAGCACCATCATCGGGTAGGCCATGTGGGGCAGCATGTGGAAGCAGGCCTCGATCCGCTGTGCCAACGTCAGCTCCGACTTGGCGACGCGCAAGAGCAGCTTGCGCGCGGTCTGCACGGTGCCCTTCGCCCAACGGTACTGTTGCGCGCGGAACGACGACATGTCCTCAGGCAACTCCGCCGGCGTCAGCACGTCCCCGCGGTACACGAAGCGCCAGCCAGCAAGCTGCGCGCGGTACGAGAGGTCCAGATCTTCCGTGAGCGTGTCGTGCTCCCAGCCACCAGCGTCTTGGATGGCTTGGCGACGCCACATGCCGCCCGTGCCCGAGAAATTGAACATGTTGCCGGCGCCGAAGCGGGCGCGGTTCTCGACCATGTGGTGGCCGTCCAACATCAGCGCCTGAATGCTGGTGAGCAGGCTGTGATCGCGATTCATGTGCTCCCAGCGGGTTTGCACCATGCCGATACGCGGGTCGGTGAAGTGACCCACGATTTCCTTCAGGAACGACGATTGCGGCACGAAGTCGGCATCGAAGATGGCGATCAGCTCGCCGGAAGCTTGCTGCAATCCGAAGTCGAGCGCGCCAGCCTTGTAGCCGTGGCGATCCGGACGACGCAAATAGACAGCGTTGATACCGCGCTCCCGCAGCTCTTCGACGGCGGCGCGCGCGATGCCCTCGGTCTCGTCCGTAGAGTCGTCGAGTACTTGCAGCTCCAGACGGTCGCTCGGATAATCGAGGGCGCCAGCAGCATCGAGCAAGCGGCGCACGACGGTCGCCTCGTTGTACAGCGGGAGCTGCACCGTCACGGAGGGCAGCTCGCTGTCCGGAACGATCACCGAGCGCGACGCGCGTTCGATCCGGCGCTTGTAGCGCATGCACTGAAAAACCAGCGACGCTCGGTGCGCGCCGTAAGTGCAGAGGACCAAAAGGACGGTGCAGTACAGCGCAAGGAGGACGATTTGCATGCTTCGTCTTCCGCAGTACCAAACACTGAACACCTGATTGTCATCGAAATGTAATACATTGCACGATGATGTAGGACACCGTAAAGCGGTGTAATTTTAACCACTTAGGTTGAGTGGCGCGGCAACGTGCCAGCACGCGGCGCTCAAAACCCGATGTCGCTACTCGGCCTCTGCGCCGGTTTTTGCGCGGATTTCACGGCCGGTCGCTTGACCACTGGACGCACAGCTGGCTTGGCCACGAGCGCCGGCTGCCCCGTGGATAGCGGCGGAGCGGCCGACGGCCCCGCCGGAGCAACCGGAGCAACCGGAGCAACCGGAGCAGGGGGCACGGGCACGGGCACGGCTAGATTGGTAACGGGCTGGGCGGCGACTGTGACGGCCGGCGAAGCAGTCAAGAACTTCAGCGCTAGGCCAGCGCCGATGCCGAGACATGCCAGCACTGCCAGCGCCGTTGCGGCCAGAGCGCCCGAGTTGCCGCGCTTCGAGGGCACCGGCGTTTGCGTTGTGGGGGCGCCAGTGAGCAAGGTCAGAGGCATGGCGGACGCGGCCGTGGCAATACCCACCGGGAACGTCAGGCCCTGGCTGTCGCCGGTCGTCGCCCGAAACAACCCACTGTCGACCGCCAAATAGCCCCCGCTCCCGCCATCCTTCTGGTGTTGGCCACGCACGGACAAGCCACACACCGCCGCCAATGATTCGCTGAGCTGAGCCGCGGTCTGAAAGCGTTGCGCGGGCTCTCGAGTCAACGCCTTCGAAAGCCAAGCGTCGAAACTCGCGGGAACGTCGGGCACGATTTGCGAGGGCACCGGGATCGGCGCAGTGCACAACTTGACCAGCAAATCACCGACCGCTTCGCCTTCGAAGGGCAACGCGCCGACCATGCAGCGATAAGCGATCACTGCCACCGACCACAGGTCCGCGCGCGAGTCGACGCTGCGCAGGCCGCGCGCTTGCTCCGGGCTCATGTAATGCGGCGTGCCCAACACAGAACCCGTGCGCGTTGCGGAGGACGAACTCATGGACGCGTCATTGAATTTGGCAATGCCGAAATCCACGACCTTTACGACGTCGGTGTGCTCTTCGTCGTCCCACACGAGGAACACGTTCTCGGGCTTCAGATCGCGATGCACTATGTTGGCGGTGTGTGCTTTGGCCAGCGCACGACAGATTTGCATCACGATCTGCGCGGTCTCTTTTGCGGGTAGCCTGCCCGAGCGATCCAGGCGCTTGTCGAGCGGTTCCCCCTGCAAGAATTCCATCACGATGAACGGGCGTCCGTCATCCGAAACGCCGTGGTCGTACACCTCCACCACGTGCTTGCTGCGCAACCGAGCCGCCGCGCGCGCTTCGTTCTCGAAGCGGCTGCGAGCTTCGGGGCTCTCGGCATACTCGGCGTCGATGAACTTCACCGCTACGCGAGTTCCGAGCGAAGTGTGCGTACCCTCCCAAACCGCTCCCATACCACCGCGACCGAGCAAGCGCGTGAGCCGGTATTTGCCTGCGACCACGCCCTGCGGAACTGGTGGATCAGAGTTGGCCACGAACCCTCCAGGTTAGCGGTGTTCGTCCACCGATGCCAGAACAGGACGACGGAACCCGTCACGCTTCAACCCGATGAGTGACACGATGTGGGGTCCGGTTTCCCAGAGTGTGCGTCCGCCTACAACACGCGCAGACCAGGTCTGCCTGCGCGCAATTCACCGGCCTGAAGGCCGCCGCGCCATTCGCAGCAGATTTCAGCGTGCAGGCGGCGCTCGCCAAGTCGGGCTAAGACCGCGCCCATGACGCAGCTCTTTCCAGCGGCAGCACCCGACGTCCTGTACATCGTCGATCTCAGTAGCTATGTGCTCCGCGCCTATCACGCAATCGCACCGCTCTCGAGTCCGACGGGTGAGCCGACGCACGCGGTGCACGGCACGGTCAGCATGCTGGAGCGCCTGGTACGCCAATGTCGGCCGGCACTGCTCGCGATCGCCATGGACTCGGGGCGCGTCACCTTTCGCAAAGAGATCTACGACGCTTATAAAGCCAACCGCCCGCCAGCGCCCACGGATCTGAAGCAGCAGATGGCGCGCTGCGAGCAGATCGTGCGCGCTTTCAACATCCCGATCTTCAAGCAAGACGGCGTGGAGGCGGACGACTTGATCGCGAGCGCAGTCAAGAGCGCCGCCGAACACGATCTCAAGGTGGTGATCGTCGCTGCGGACAAGGATTTGATGCAGCTCGTCAGCGAACGGACGATCATGTGGGACACCATGCGCGATCGGGTGTTCGGCGTCGCGGAGGTCGAGGAGCGCTTCGGGGTGCGCATCGATCAGCTCCAAGACTTGCTGGCGTTGACCGGCGACACCTCGGACAACATCCCCGGAGTGCCCTCGGTCGGACCCAAGACGGCCAAGGATCTACTGGTCGAATTCGGCACTTTGGAGGGAATTTATCAGCGCATCGACGAGCTCAAGAAGAAGGGCTTGAAGGACAAATTGATCGAGCACAAGGACAAGGCGTTTCTCAGCCAAAAGCTGGTCAAATTGAAAGACGATTGTCCGATCATCATCGACCAGGCTCACCTCGCCTATGGCGGGCGCGACATTCCCGCGTTGAAGCTGCTCTATGCCGAGCTCGGCTTCCAACGTCAACTGCAGGCTCTGTCGAACGAACCGGAAGGTGCGACCGGGAGCCAAGCGACCTTGGCGCTGCAGCCTGGCGCGCAGCCGGTGTCGGCGTCGAGTCGACCGACCGCCTCGACCAAAGGTGCGCCTGCGGCACCTGTCGGTGCCCCCGAGATCTCCGTAGTCATGACGAAGGAGGAGTTGACGCTACTTGCCAGCGAACTACGCGAAGCCAAGGGCTTTTCAATCGCGGTCGAGACCAGCACGCCGAATACGCTGCGCTCGGCACTGGTCGGTGTGGCGCTCGCCTGGCAGCCAGGTAAGGCCGTGTATCTGCCGGTCGGGCATCGCTACATGGGCTGTCCAAAGCAGCTCGCGCTCGGCGATTTGCATGAGCTGCTCGGGCCACTCTTCGCGGACGCCAATCTGGCCAAGTCAGCGCTCGATCTGAAACGCGTCGACGTAATCCTGGCTCATGCGGGCTTCACCTTCACCGGCTACGCTTTCGACGCAGCCTTGGCGGCGTACCTGATCGACCCAGAATCGCGCAACGAACGCGAGCCGCTGGTGCAACGTGAGCTGGGCGTGGTGGCTTCCAGCTACGAGTCCTTGACCAAGAAAAAGCGCGGTCAAACGCTGGATTTCGACGAGCTCACGATCGAAGAGGCCAGCCAGTTCGTCGGCGCGAGCGCGATCTTCAGCTATCACCTGCAAGAGCGCCTCGAGCCGCGCTTGGCCGAAGAGGGGTTGGACAAGCTACTGCGCGAAGTCGAGCTACCGCTGGCCGCGCTCCTGGCACGAATGGAAGAACACGGAGTGCTGGTCGACACCGAGCACTTGGCGGTACTTGGCCGCGAATGCGAACGCGAGATCCAACGGCTCGAAGCCGAAGCGCACACGATTGCCGGCAAACCCTTCAACGTGAACTCGCCAAGACAGCTCGAAACGCTACTCTTCGACGAAATCGGCTTGAAGCCGCTACGCCGAACCAAGACCTCGCGCTCGACCGATGCCGACACGCTCGATGCGTTAGCCGAGCTGCACCCACTGCCCAAGGTGATCCTCGAGATCCGTCAGCTGAGCAAGTTGAAAGGCACGTACATCGACGCTTTGCCGCTGCTGTTGAACCCCACCACCGGCCGAATTCACACTTCATGGGAGCAAGCGGTGGCCGCCACTGGCCGGCTGTCTTCGACCGACCCCAATTTGCAGAACATTCCGATCCGGACCGAGCTCGGGCGAAAAATCCGTCAGGCGTTCGTCCCGCCAAAGGGCTTCGTGTTGGTGAGCGCAGACTACTCGCAAATCGAGCTGCGCGTGTTGGCGCATCTGTCCCAGGATGCGGTACTGCTCGATGCTTTTCGCAACGGGCAGGACATTCACACCCGCACTGCGCTCGAGATTTTCGAAGTGCGTGAAGAAGAGCTCACGCGTGAACACCGCACGCGAGCCAAGGCCGTCAACTTCGGAGTGATCTACGGTCAGGGGGACAGCGGCCTGAGTAAATCACTCGGCATCCCACGCGCCGAAGCGTCGAGCTTCATCGCCGCGTATTTCCGGCGTTACGAAGGCGTGCGCCGATTCATGAACGAAACCCTGGAGCGCGCGCGTGCCGGAGAGGCGGTACGCAGCTTGCTCGGGCGCCGTCGCTTGCTACCGACGATTCGCAGCGCGAACCGCGCGGAGCGTTTGGCAGCCGAGCGCATCGCGATGAACATGCCGATTCAAGGCACCGCCGCCGATCTGCTCAAGCTTGCCATGCTGGCACTGAAGGACCCGCCCAGCCCGGGCGCCCGCATGACGCTGAGTGTGCACGACGAACTCGTGTTCGAAGTGCCGGAGGCGGAGGTGCCCGAGGCCGAGGCGAAGATAAAAGCCGCCATGGAAAACGTCTACCAACTTGCAGTCCCCCTCACAGTCGAAGTCGGCCACGGCCCCAACTGGAACGACGCGCACTGAAATGCCCGTCCATGCAGAGAGAGAGCGAGACTTACCGGCAAGGCGCCAAAATCGCCAAGACCCAACCACGTCTCATCAGCACTCAACGACCCGAATCGAGCGATGAGTATTTTTGGGTTAGCTTTTCGAGTCGAATCGAAGCATTTCTCAGGCCGAACACGGCCGTGCAGAGCGAAACCTCAATTCTCTCTCCCCTCGACGCTCTCGCTCGGCGTTTTGGCGCCACGGCGGCTTGAAGTCTGCGGCGCTCGACGGCCGACACTTACGGTGCTCGGTCCGGCAGCGACGAGAAAGCGCGGCGTTTTCGGGCGCACACGGGCAGCTCTGTCAAAGCGGGAAAGTGGTGATAGGTTGCGCGGTCTTTTGGCATGAGCTCGTCTGCTAATTCCGTCCGCATTCCGGTTGCGATTTTGGGTGCGGGTCTCACCGGCCTGAGCGCGGCGATCGAGCTCGGGCGGCGGGCTGTTCCTTATCGAATTTTCGAGAAGCTCGCTCAACCGGGTGGGCACGCAGTCACGATCGAAGACAATGGCTTTCGTTTCGATCGCACGGGCCACCTACTGCATTTGAAGAACGACGCCTTGCGTGCCGAGGTGCTCGAGTGGATTGGTCCTGCCCATCTGCAAATTCAGCGACGCAGCGTGATTTGGTCCAACGGGACCTACACGCGCTACCCGTTTCAAGCCAACACCTTTGGGCTACCTGCTCAAGTCGCGTACGATTGCGTGCAGGGCTTTTTGGCCGCTCACTTTGCCAAGGACAAGACGGAGCCGACGAACTTCGAAGAGTTTTGTCAATACCATTTCGGTGAGGGTATCAGCCGGCACTTCATGATCCCCTACAATTCGCGGTTGTGGGGCGTCCACCCGCGAGAGATCACCAGCACTTGGTGCCAGCGCTTCGTGCCGCTGCCTCGACTCGAGGACGTGATAGCGGGCGCGGTCGGCCTGAACGACCGTGAGCTCGGCTACAACTCGAACTTCATCTACCCGCGTCTGGGGATCGGTGAGCTTTCGCGCGGCATGGCGCGCCGTGTGCCAACGCTGGAGCTCGAGCGCGGGCCACTCGGAATCGAGCTTGGCGCGCGCTGCTTGGTTTTCGAAAATGAACGAGTCCCGTTCGATGTTCTGTTGAGCACCATTCCATTGCCACGATTGCTCGAACTAATTGACGATGTCCCCGAGCGGGTGCGCCAAGCCGCACGCAAGCTGCGCTGTTCGCATCTGCACTACCTCGACATCGCGCTCCGTCGCAAATCAGGCAAAGATTTTCACTGGGCCTATGTTCCCGAAGCCAAATACCCGTTCTATCGCGTCGGCTGCTACTCGCATTTCTCCGCCGCCCTGGCCCCGCCGGGCAAATCCTCGTTGTACGTCGAGCTCGCCGATCGTTCTCCGCCCGAGCTCGAGAAACTCTTGCCGGAAGTCGCACGCGGCTTGATCGAGATGGGCGTCATCGATTCAGGCGACGAAATCGAGTTCGCGCGCGCGCGGCGCATCGACTACGCATACGTGATCTTCGATCACGAATACTTCGCAGCGCTGGACGAGATTCGTCCGTTCCTGGACGCTTCGCGAATCATTTCCAGCGGCCGCTACGGAACTTGGAATTACTCAGCGATGGAAGATGCGATCCTATTCGGCAAAGCTGCTGCCGAACGAGCCATCGAGTTTCAGCGGAGCGACGGATGAGCGCGCCCGAAATCTCGATCATCATCCCCGTTTACAACGAGGAAGGCATCCTGCATTCGGCGGTCGTCGACTTGCGTGAGCGGCTTGCCCCATTCGGCTGGAACTACGAAATCATCCTGGCTGAAAACGGCTCGCGCGATCGAACCGTGGACATCGCCAGCGAGCTGGAGGCGAAATATCCGGAAATTCGCCACATTTCAGTGGGCGAGCCGAACTATGGCAAGGCTCTGCGGCTGGGAATTTTGGCCGCGCGCGGGGAGCTGGTATTAGCCGACGAAATCGACTTGTGTGACACGGACTTTCACCGTCGAGCGGTCGACTTACTGCGCGCGGGTAGCGCAGACTTGGTGATTGGTTCGAAGCTGATTGGCGGAGCCAAAGACGAGCGCCCCTTCTTTCGCCACGCCGCAAGCCTGCTCTATACGGGCATGCTGCGACTGCTGCTCGGCTTCCGTGGCACTGACACACACGGGCTGAAGGGCTTCCGTCGAAATCTGCTGCTACCAGTGGCCGAGGCGTGCCTCGTCGAGAAGGACGTATTTGCCAGCGAATTCGTGATCCGCGCCTACCGCGACGCCCTGCGGGTGATAGAAATCCCGACCCGATTGATGGAAAAGCGCCCACCCACGATCAATCTGATGAAGCGCGTGCCCAATGTTCTGCGCAGCATCGCCAAGCTAACGTGGGCAATCCGCGTCCGCGGCTAGCGCTGCGCGCGGCATACGCGCCGCGGCATACGCGGACGCGCGGCGCCTTCGGCGCGCGGTTGGAGACTTTCGTTGGCGCACGCTCGGGATGGGGGCGCTGGGCCGCCCGCGCTGCGCTGAGGGAAAGCACGCGCCTGTCCGGTCAGCCTTTGTCGGTCCGCCATCTCATTGGCAGATCGCGATCTGGTCTTCCAAGACTTATCGCTCGTTTTGGTTCCGGGCATGCGGCTGAGCCGTCTTCCGCGCGCCCGGCGCGAGCGTGCGGCGCTCCGCGCGCACCGTGAGCAGAAGGAGGCCGCATGCGGCTGAGCCGTCTTCCGCGCGCCCGGCGCGAGCGTGCGGCGCTCCGCGCGCACCGTGAGCAGAAGGAGGCCGCATGCGGCTGAGCCGTCTTCCGCGCGCCCGGCGCGAGCGTGCGGCGCTCCGCGCGCACCGTGAGGAGAAAGAAAGAGGGGGGCTGGGGGTGTCTTCCGCGCGCCGGGGCGCGAGGGCGTGCGGCGCTGCGCGCGCACCCAAAGGGAGAGAGGATCCGATGCATTGGGGGGGCTTTACGCACCCGGCGTGGGGGGGGCCGCGGCGAGAGCCGCGCTAAATTAGCGCGCGGGTGGGGCTACCAGTTCTGAACTTGCCAGCCACGCGCGCGCGCCGCTCTCAATAGGCGCCGGTCTGGGTTCACTGCGACAGGCACGTCCACCTTAGCCAGCAAGGGCAAGTCGGTGATGCTGTCACTGAAGAACGTAACCTTGTCGAAGCCTATGCCGTGCTTGTCCAGCAGCACGCTCGCGCGAATGATTTTTCCTTCGCCGTAGCAGAGCGGCTCGATCGCTTTGCCCGTGAAGCGGCCGTTCTCGACCTCGAGCTCCGAGCACACGACGTGATCGATGCCGAGTTCTCGCGCCACCGGCCAGGCCACGTACGAGGTGGCAGCCGTCACGATCGCCACCAAGTCTCCAGCCTCACGGTGACTCTTCACGAGCTCGCGCCCGCGCGCTTGAATCTCTGGCAGCACGTACTGTGGAAACCATTCATCACAGGTTTTGATCAGCCAGCTCTCTTCCTTGCCCGCGAAATCAGCCAGCGCTTTGCGCGCCACGCGCGGAGCGTCGATCATGCCTGCCGTGTATTGCAGTACCCACCAGGCGACCTGCAAAGAATCACGCCAACTGGCTTCTCCCTTGGCGCGCCGGTAGCGCGTGTACAGCCGGGGCGTGTCGACCCGCACCAGCGTTCGGTCGAGATCGAAAAATGCAGCGCGACGCTCGGACATGACGAATCAGCATAGCCTAGAAGCGCCCTCTGAAAACCCCGAAGCCGCGCGTCGTTCCTTTGGGGTCCGCGGCTCACTTTGGCCCCCGGTATGCCCAAGAAAGTCGGCGCCATGTCCCCCCGATCATTCTAGGGATCCTCACGCCAACTTGGATGTGCGGTGGGCGTGACCCGCCGGGCGAACCTCGGCTCACGCCTTCGATTGTCGCGAAGCGCATCAGCCAGCGACGCGCTTGGCGGATGGTCTCTCTCTGCTCCCTCGTCCTAGCGCCGGGCAGGCGCGGCTGCAGCGAGCCAGCGAGCGGCGCTGCGTGGCCCCGACGCGCGTCTGAGCGGTGGAGCGCGCCCGTTCCTGAGTGGCCCCAAAACCCTGCTTTTGCGCGGCACGCACCGTCCGCGATGGGAGAATGCTAAGCAAGCGCTCGCATGTTGGTGTTGCCGATCGATGAGGTCTTACCCGACCTGGAACGCGCGTTCCGCTCGGCGCGCGCGGTGGTGCTCGAGGCCCCTCCCGGCGCGGGCAAGACCACGCGCGTGCCGTGGGCGATACAGAGTTGGCTCGGCGATGCGGAGGTGTTGGTCGCGGAGCCTCGACGCTTGGCGGCGCGCATGGCTGCCAAACGAGTCGCAGACGAGCGCGGAGAAGTGCTGGGTGAACGGATCGGCTACAGCGTGCGTTTCGAGGAGGTGGGCAGCGCACGCACGCGCGTCCGCTACGCAACCGAGGGCATCGTGTTGCGACGCTTGCTCGCCGATCCAACCCTACGCGGCGTGGGCGCGGTGATCCTCGACGAGTTTCACGAGCGCCATTTGGCGACCGATCTGCTGCTGGTGTTGCTCGACCGGTTGACTCGTACGGCGCGGCCAGATTTGAAGCTCCTGGTGATGAGCGCGACGCTGGATGCCGAACCCGTGGCGCAGTTCTTGGATGATTGCCCGCGACTGCGCAGCGAGGGGCGGATGTTCCCGGTCAGCACCGAATATCTGGCCAAGATAGATGATCGCCCGCTCGAGAAGCAGATCGTGAGCGCGGTCCGGCAAGCCCTGCAGGACGAGACAACCGGCGATGTGCTGGTCTTCTTGCCAGGCGCCGGTGAGATTCGCAAAGCCAAGACCGCGCTCGAAGCGCTGGCCAGCGAGGCAAGCCTATTGGTCTTGCCGCTGCACGGCGATCTACCGATTGCAGAGCAGGCGCGCGCAGTCGAGCGAGCCGACCAACGCAAGGTCGTGCTGGCGACCAACGTGGCCGAGTCTTCCGTGACCGTCGATGGCGTGACAGTGGTCGTGGATTCGGGACTCGCGCGGGTCGCGGGTCATTCTCCATGGAGCGGATTGCCGACGCTCGCGCTCGAACCGGTCAGCCGCGCATCGTGCATCCAGCGTGCAGGACGTGCGGGGCGCACGATGCCCGGGCGCGTGCTGCGCTTGTACACGAAGGGCGACTTCGAGAGCCGCCGCGCTCACGATGCGCCGGAGATCGTGCGCAGCGAGCTTTCAGAAGCGTTCTTGATCTTGCACGGCGCCGGCGTCGGCGAGCCGGAAAAGCTGCATTTTCTCAACGAACCACCGAAAGCGCGCGTGGACAGCGCGCGCGAGCTGCTGACGCTACTGGGTGCGTTTGCTCCGACGGGGGGACTGTCCGAACTCGGACAGCGCTTGCTCCGGTTTCCTGTTTCGCCACGGCTTGGCCGACTCTTGGTCGAGGGCGAACGGCGCGGTGTGTCCAAGCAGGCCGCGCTGTGCGCTGCGCTCTTGGGTGAGCGCGACATCGTGCAAAACACACGCACAGCCTTCGGCGAGAGAAGTTCGAGCTTTGGCACTCGCGGACCGAGCGACGTGCTCGAACGCTTGGAACGCTACCGAGAAGCCGAGGACGCGCGCTTCGAGGCCAATCGCCTGCGCAGCTTCGGACTCGATGTACGTTCCGTGGAGAGCGTGCGTCGCGCCGAACGCCAACTCTCCCGCTTGGTGAGAGACCGCGTGCAAGGCCCGGGCAGCATGGAGGCCGTCGAGCACGAGCTGTTGCGCTGCTTACTGGCAGCGTTTCCCGATCGCGTGGCACGCCGACGCCGGCGTGGTGAGCGCGATCTGGTGCTGGCTTCCGGTGGCGTGGCGCGCCTCTCCGAACAGAGTGTGGCCGTCGACCCCGAATTTCTGCTCGCGCTGGACGTGGAAGAGCAACGCGGCGCGAGTTCCAATCAGATCACCGTTCGACTCGCGAGCGCGATCGAGCCCGATTGGCTCTTGGAGGAGTTCGAGAGCAGAGTGCTGCTGACTGACGAGCTGGAGTGGAACGCGAGCGCGGAGCGCGTCGATCGCGTCGAAAAGATGGCCTTCGGCGCGGTCGTGTTCGACGAGGCACGGGGCGCAGCACCGCCCTCGGCCGCTGCCAGCGGGGTATTGGCAGCGGCCGCACGACGCGGCTCCTCGCTTTCGTTTGCCAAAAGCGATGCCGTCTCGTCGCTGAGCCTGCGCCTGCGCCTGCTGCGCGAACACTTTCCAGAGCTTCAGTTCGTGGCGCTCGACGAAAACTCGGTCGACGCGACGCTCGACTTGATCTGCGTAGGGTTGACCAGTTTTGCCGAGCTGGGCGCGGTCGACGTGCCGAGCGCGCTGCTCTCCGGCCTGACCGCGGCGCAACGACGCGCGCTCGAGAACGAGACTCCGGAACGCGTTCGTTTGCCGGGCGGGCACACGGTTCAAGTCCACTACGAAGCCGATCGCCCGCCCTGGATCGAATCCCGTCTACAGGATTTTTTCGGCATGCCCGAGGGCCCGCGTCTGTGCCGAGGCAAGGTGCCGCTGACCTTGCATCTGCTCGCACCCAACCATCGAGCGATGCAGGTGACCACGGACTTGTCGGGCTTTTGGGCACGCCATTACCCGAGCATTCGCCGCGAATTGATGCGTCGCTACCCGCGGCACCCTTGGCCGGAGGACGGCCGAACGGCGACACCACCCGAGCCTAAGCCGCCACGACGGCACTAAGGGCCCGTCACGTACCTGGTCGCCTGCTCGACGATTTCTAGCGGGCTGAGCTCTGCGGAGACGCGGAGCGCGTCAATCGGTGGCTCGAGGTCGCGGTATTGCCCGTCCAACAGGCCCGAGAAGTGGCGCACGATCGCGTGCTGACCGCGCCGCGCCTCGAGCCGTCGCTCCGCTTCCGCGCGAGACAGCTCGAGGTACACCACGCGCGGCGCAAGTGCATGCTTCGACAGCACGACGCGATACGCTTGCTTGAGCGCTGAACAAGCCAAGACCGCCCCCCCCTGGCCCTCCCAGCTGGCGGCGAGCGCTGCCAACTGCTCGAGCCAGGGCCAGCGGTCGGCATCGTCGAGCGCGATATCGGCAGCCATTTTCGCGCGATTCTCCGGCGAGTGGTAGTCGTCCGCGTCGTGGAAAGCGAGCCCGAGACGCGCGCCGAGCAGCTTCCCGATCGTGGATTTGCCACAGCCGGCGACTCCCATGACGAGCACGAACATTCGGCATCTCTCCGGCGAGCGCTTACAGCTTTTGCTTCAGCCGCGCTAGAAACTGCAGAGCTTCGAGGCCCGTCACGCGATCGAGGTCCAGCGCGCGCAGCGTCTCGAGTACTTCTTCATTCCCCCGGCTCTCTGCCGAGCGCGCGCCAAATAGCGGGAGTTGGTCCGTATTTGCGCGTTTGGCGCGCGCCTTGGGCGCGTCAGGCGCCACGCTACCCCCCTCCAAGGTCGCCAAGAGGGCCCGGGCTCGAGCCAAGACGGTCTCCGGCAAGCCCGCCAGCTTGGCCACTGCGATTCCGTAACTGCGACTCGCAGCGCCCGCCACCAAGCGATGCAAGAACACCACGTCTCCGTTCTGTTCACGCGCGGTCACGCTGTAGTTTGCGGCGTGCGCGCTGCCTTCACCCAACGCCGTCAGCTCGTGATAGTGCGTCGCAAACAACGCGCGACAACAGATCGCCTCGTCCAGGTACTCCGCCACGGCCCAGGCGATCGACAACCCGTCGAAGGTGCTCGTGCCGCGACCGATCTCATCCAAGATGACCAGCGAGCGGCGCGTCGCGTTTCGCAGAATATCGGCGGTCTCGCGCATCTCGACCATGAACGTGCTCTCGCCGCCGGCCAAGTTGTCGCTCGCGCCGACGCGTGAGAGTACGCGATCGACGACGCCGATGCGCGCTGAGCGCGCGGGCACGAAGCTGCCCATTTGCGCCAAAATTACCGACAATGCCACTTGTCGAAGCAGCGTGCTCTTGCCTGCCATGTTGGGCCCGGTAATCAGCCAGAGCCGCTCGCGCTCCAGATCGA